>Ga0335079_10005319_pt1 | contig 14740 bp, 9 predicted proteins | sample Lox_Sample_33_FD_206719 | JGI IMG/M metagenome (GOLD analysis project Ga0335079, IMG submission 206719) | Soil microbial communities from Loxahatchee National Wildlife Refuge, Florida, United States - Lox_Sample_3.3 | ecosystem: Environmental > Terrestrial > Soil > Wetlands | place: USA: Florida...
TGGTCGCCTTTGTCGATGGCGTGAAAATCGGTTCGGGAAATGCATCGGACTCCTTCAATCCAGCGGGAAGCTTGATCCCGGACACCGATCCAGAAGCCTTATATTCCTTCCATGCTGATCCCGAGATATACCCACGCACAATACACTCGACGGGAAAGATCTCAGCCCGTCGCACAAGCATTGAGCGCCCACGCAGCTGATCTGCATATTTGCGAGCGGCCGGAGGATATTTGTCGACATCGGCCGAAATCAAATGGTTCGGCACGACATCGGCCAGTAAGTCGAACCAAAACAGCGAAATCTGGGTGAGGATGCGTCCCTTCTGCGGGATGCCTGTCGCCAGAACATAATCGAACGCTGAAATGCGGTCGCTCGCGACGAAAAGCAGTTGCTTCTCGTCAATGTCATAGACATCGCGGACCTTGCCGCTTGCCTTCAGTTTTAGGTCTTTGAAATCGGTTCGTATCAGGACGGAATCGAGGAGATCGGGGCTCATGTTGAAATTTTACAGGCAAGAGGCGAGGCGTATTCTAGCTGGTCAGAAAAAAATGTCAACGACTCTCGTCACGGACGACCGCACAGCAGGAAAAGGTTGCAAACAAAAATGTTGATAAGTAAGAAGATGCGCCGAATCCGCTGCTCACCGTGAGATTTGACTCTAGACAACTTGTGGAAAAGCTGAGGAAGGCGGTGGATAAAAGCAAACCCGATCCTAAACCTGTCATTCTGAACCAGAGCAAAACGGCGCTGAAAGACCGTGGGATGCAGACAGAGAGCAGTGGGGGCGAATCTCAGTGTTCTACCTACAAGAACTACTGCGCCCCAAACCTCACCGATACAAGCTTCGAGACTCCCGGCTCCTGCATCGTTACGCCGTAGAGCACCGGAGCGATGCTCATTGTCTTCTTGCTATGCGTGATCAGCACGAACTGTGTCTGGATGCTCATCTCTTTGACGAGATCGGTGAAACGCCCGACGTTCGCCTCGTCCAGCGGAGCATCAACTTCGTCGAGTATGCAGAACGGGCTTGGCGCGAATTGGAAGATTCCGACCAGAAGGGCAAGCGCGGTGAGGGCCTTCTCTCCACCGGAGAGCAGCAGTACGCTCTGCAGGCGCTTGCCGGGAGGCGAAGCCACCACGTCGATGCCACTTTCTGCACTGTTCTCCTCGTCAGTGAGTTTCATGAACGCGTGCCCGCCGCCGAACAGCTTCTTGAACGTGGCCTGGAAGTTCTCGTTGATCTTGTGGAACGCCTCTTCGAATTTTTGGCGCGAGATCTGATCGATCTCCTTGATCGTTGCCGTTGTGTTTTCAATCGAAGAAATCAGATCCTTGCGCTGCGTTTCGAGAAATCCGTGCCGCTCAGCGGTTTCTTTGTACTCTTCCAGCGCCATCATGTTGACCGGTCCCATGGCCTCCAGCTTAGTACGCATGTCGCGGTACATCTGGTCTTCAGTCGCAAGCTCGTCGCCTGTCACAATCAGCAGGGAAGTGTCTTCCATCAGTGCGCCACGTTCCATGCCAAGCTCGTTCAGGCAGGTCTCGGCCATATGTTGCGCGTCGGACTGTAGCTTCGCGGCGGCAGCGGAAAGCTCTCCACGGCGATCGCGAGCCCGATCCAGCAGCAGCCGGCTTGCTTTCAGCAGTTCTTCAATCTCGGCCAATCGTGCTCGTAATTGCTCGTTTTCGAACTGCAACAGCCCCTCGCGCGTCTGCGAAGCATTGCGCTCCGCTTCGAGATCTTCGGTTTGCCGGGCAAGCTCGACGTTCTCCGTCTCGCGCTGGATCTTTTCAGCTGCCGCTCCTTCAATCTGCGACATCAAAGCCTGGACGCGCTCCTCCATCTCTGAGAATAGCGATTCAATCCGCTGGAGCACAGCCGCTGCCGAACGATGGCGCTCTTCCAAAGTCGCTACCCGAGCCGCATGCTGCGAAGTCGTTTGCGCCGACTCCTCGCGACGTAGACGTAGCGCGGTCAAGGTCGCCTGAGCTGCTTGCATCTGCTGCTCGACCTCCAGACGCTTCAATTCCAGAGTCTCAATGTCGGACTGTCGCGCGCAAAGAATTCCTTCTTGCTCCGCACGTTCTGCCGCGAGCCGGGCGAGTTCCATTTGCGCTACGTTCAGCCGTTCGCTAACCCGCGTCATCTCGGAATCAAGCTGCCGCAGCATGTGACCCTGCGTCATGGCTTGGTTTTCAGCCTCGCGCTTCTCGCCATCGAGCCGCTCTAGTAATTCCGTCAGTTCCTTAATCTCGCGACCAAGCGTCATGACGCGAGTCTCTCCATCCCGCAGCCCGCGCTCTAGATCCTCGAGCTGACGCATGACCTCGCGCAGTTCGCGCTTCATCGAGAGCGGCCCTTCAGCACGCTGTTTGCCGCCGGTCACGGTCACGTTGTGGAAGCACTCTCCAGACTGAGAGAGGAAGAACGCGTCGGGATTTTCCAGCGCCAGTCCCTTCGCTACATCCGCTTCGGGCACAATGTATCCATCGCGCAATTTGGGAAGAATGACTTCCAGCGATCGCCCGAATCCGTTGAGCACGCGAATCGAGCTCTTCAACGGAACGATCTGCGCCGCCGGGGGTGCACAGTGTGCCGCCTCATCGAGCACAAACGAGAACTTCGCCTGCGAGTCTTCCGGATGCACGAGGAACGTCGCGCGACCGTCCACGTCAGTCCGCAGCATCCGTAGCCCTTCATCCGCCGCATCCCATGACTTCACGACGATGTAATTCAGTTCATCGCGCAGGAAATCTTCGACAACACGCTCGTATCGAGGCTCGACCTCAAGAAAATCTGCCAAGACGCCTACAGGCGCAAACCCGCTCTGCATGACGCCTGATTGGAAGAGCCGCCGCACCGACTCGGTCGAATACCCATGTTCGGCGATGACGGCTTCCAAAGATCCCCTCTTGCCAAGTGCCGTCGCGAACTCGGCGCGGAGAGCGTCCAGATTGGTTTTGCAGCGAGTTTCTTCCAGTTTCTTCTGCTCAATCAACCGCCGAACCTGGCTGATTTCTTCGCTAATCCCAGCCGCGCGCTGTGTGATGGTTTCAAATTCCAGCGCCAGTTGGCCACGCTGCCCGCCAAATGTTTCCACCTGTGAGTTGGCGTTGCTGATCTCTGCCTCAAGACGGCGCGATTCCCGGTCCGCGCCAGCCAATCGTTCCTCCGCCTGCGCCAACTGATTGCGCAGCTTTGACGCCGAAGAAACTATATCGAAGATAACGACGCGCGACTCTTCCTGTTGCCGTTCAATTTCCGCCAGGCTCGCAGCAGCAGCAGCAGCTTCCTGTTGGCACAATGCCAAATCGCTTTGCGCCGCACCAAGGTCGGCCGCCGCTGATTCCAGAATCTGCCGGTTCTGTTCGCGCTCTGCTTCCAGCGCGGTCAAACGATGCCGCGCCTGCGCCAGTTCGGCTTCCGCCGACGCTGCCCGTACGACCAATTCCGCGCATCGTTCTTCATTGTGCCGCCGCCGCGCCTGCGCCCGGTCAATCTCCATGGCAATCTGGCTGATCCGGTCGCGATTCTCGCGCAGTTCCGTCTCAATGTCGTACCCGCGCTGCTGACGCTCGGCGTGCTCCGACTCAAGTTGCTGCACTTCTTCCGACCGATGCCGCATCTCCTCGGCCAACGCATTCAGCTGGGCATCGATCTCCGCGCTTTCCTGCTCGATTGCCGCAAACTTGCTCGCCAGTACGACACGCAGCTTGTCGCGCATCTCATCACGCAGCCGCGCGTAGCGCTCCGCCTTCGACGCCTGCCGCTTCAGCGAATTCATCTGCCGCGTGACTTCCTCAAAAATGTCATTCACGCGGTTCAGGTTGAGCTTTGCATCTTCCAGTCGCGCTTCGGCCAGCCGCTTTTTGGTCTTGAACTTTGTAATGCCCGCAGCTTCTTCGAGAATTGCTCGCCGATCCGTCGGACGGCTGCTCAGAATCTGACCAATGCGTCCCTGCTCGATCAGAGCATACGATTCCGGGCCCAAGCCGGTACCCATGAAGAGTTCCTGAATATCCCGGAGGCGGCACAGCTTGCCGTTGAGCAGATACTCGCTGTCTCCCGACCGGAACAACCGTCGCGTGACGACAATCTCCCCATGCCGGAACTGTTGCTGATTGAACTTTCGCCGCCGAATCTTCAGCACCACGTGCGGAGCGACGGTCCCAATCGGTGTGTTTTCAGGTGGCGCTCCCACGGTATGCGCCGGAAGCGCAAAGATCGGCTCATCATTCGGGAATGCAATCGCAATCGTATTGACTTTCGACCGCGGCACCTCGACTTCTTCAGTCTTCCCGGGCTGCGCGTCCTCCACAGCTTGTTCGGTATCCGCTGCAGTGCGCGTGCGGATCGCCGCTTCATCCCAATCGTCGGCTACCTGCGCTGCATCCGCTGCCGACTCCGGCATCTCGTCCTGAATATCGATTTCCGTAGCCGCGCTGGCATCGGCTCCGCCGTAGACCTCGGGATCGATCAGCGTCAGCGACACTTCCGCCATGCCCGTTGGCTTGCGGTCGCGCGTTCCCGCAAAGATCACGTCTTCCATGCGCGATCCGCGCAGCGTCTTGGCCGACTGCTCGCCCAGCACCCACGAAATCGCGTCCGAGATATTCGACTTCCCGCAGCCATTCGGACCGATAATCGCGGCTATGCCGTCTCCATGGAACTTGAGTTCCGTGCGGTCGCAAAACGACTTGAACCCGAGAATCTGAAGCCTCTTCAGTTTGAGCAAAGCGTCAACTCCAATGGCCAGTAGTCGGTTGTCACTAGAATACGGGTGCCCCATTTCTGGCCGGTTTTGCCAGAAGTGGGGATTTTCGCGTGCGAGGGCGCCTGTTTACCAGACGGATTCCTCTTCCGCGCGATTCGTTGCACTGAGTCATCCGAACATCGCTTGCTTCACCCCAGGCTGGATAGGGCGGGCACAAAGTTAAGCTACTGTACCGACGAAATTCAGGCGGCGTCAAGCAATATAACACTATATATAGTGGGGGGATAGCGGATACCGCCCTGTATTGCACAGCCATTGCACCACACGCACAGTCTGATCATGGAGAGGTATAGGAGGTGGGAAGAACCGCGAGAGCAATCTAAGGCTAGCGCAAGGAATCACGCCACGCAACGGGATTCTGAAGGACCAGCATCGTCAATTTTTCTTTAGTAGATGGATCCGCCAGCCTGCGTGCTACTGACGGTCCCTTTGTCAATCCAAAGCGAGTACGAGTTTCCGCCGGATCCGCTCCAGCCCTTCAGATCGAATTGGGTCTTGCTAGGTGCGTGGTACACCGCATATTCATGAAAGCTCAGAGGAGTCCCCGCGCGGCATTCCGAACTCTTCTTCTGAACCCGAATGAAGTACGCTCCCTTGCCGGACCCGATGACTCGCGCGTGACCATCCTCCTCGACCAGTACTGCATTCTTCTCATCCACAGCGATCTCCCGTGGATTCGCCGACCATCCGTCTTGCACAATCCTCGCCAGGAAGACGAGCGAGCGTCCCATGCGGTCGCGTTTGGCGAAATGAGTATCTGTAAGCGTGTTCTGAAGCAGATCGATCTTCAGGAAATCGCGGCGCACCGTAACGCGGCTAAAGTATGGATTCGCCAACGCCTGAGTCGAGCGCAGATCAGGGTCATCCGGCGCATCACCCTGGGCTGAGTAGATGAACTGTCCCAGGACAGCCAACCCGGCGCTTGTTCCGCCTATCGGCCGCCCAGCCGCGATATGCGCGTTCAGTGCATCTTCAACCGGCGTTCCTTGCCACCAGTTGTTATACCGTGCCTGGTCGCCACCCGCGATAAAAATGGCTTCAGCATGTTGGATGATCTCGGCAACCCTGGGATCATTCGCTGCCCCGCGGCTTGGAATGATCAACGTTGCCACTGAGTTCACCTTGCATATCGATTGCACGTATGGGTTGTAGTCGTCATCCCCGGCAGCGCGCAGGATCAGGAAATCTCCACCTGTACTTTTGTCACAAAGGAACCGGAAGGCTTCATCCAGGTCCGTGCCGCCGCCCATTAATGCGTAGCCAGCGACTGTTTTAGTAGTGACGTCGCCATCGTTACCGACCCGGATGTACTTATAGTCGGAAGCATACAGATGCAGAGCGGCCGCCAAAATCATCAAAATGGCAAGCGATGATTTTTTCACGGGATCACCACAGGAACTTAGCTCCCAGTTGGATGTGGCGTGATCCGCCGGATCCAATCACCGGATTTGCCGCCGCAATGTCGGGCGTATAAACCACAGTTCCTACACTGTTCGGAGATGAAAGATCTGTGCTCAAGCCCGCGAAATTCGCATGGTTGAGAATGTTGAATACCTCTCCGCGAACTTGCAATTTCACGTGCTCGCCCATCCTGAACATCTTCGACAGGGAGAAGTCCCAGTTGGCAAAGCCGGGTCCGCTGAAAATGTTGCGGCCCATATGGCCTTGCGTCATGTCCGCCGGCGGAGTGATCACCGCACTTCCTTCCTGGTAGCAGCCGTAGTAGTAAAGGTTATCGACAGTTCCGAGCGCATTTGCTTGTGCCAGACAGGCAGCGTTGCTGTGCGCTGCATCGGAGAAATCAAAGTACGGTAACGGATGACTCGGCGACCAGTGAATGTCTCTTGGGTTCCCAGTCATGTTCCAACGGTCATTCAGTTCGCCTGTATAGCTAATATCGTTGCCGAAATCCCCCAGTGTGTAGGGCATCCCTGTCTGCAAATTCAAGATGCTGGTCAGTTGCCAGCCCTCCAGTAATTGACTTTTCGTCTTGATCGATGGCAGATCGTAAGTGAGTGACAGCGTGAAGCGATGTCGAATATCGTAATCGCCATTTCCGCGCTCCGCCGCGTAGTCGGTGCTGTCGGGCGGCACTCCTGCCAGATTGCTGGTCGCCGTATCAATTGCGTGGCCGTACGTGTATCCGGCCAGCAGGTAAAGCCCTTGCGAATATCGCTTGGTCAATGTGACCTGCAGTGAATTGAAGTTCGAACTCGAGTAGTTGCTCAGGTAGCTGAAGAATCCGAGCCACGGGAAACAGGGTCCTCCAAAACCCAAGCCACCTTGGGACGCGGGACAATTCGTAGCCAAAGGACGGCCAATCGTCTCGGAGCCATCGTCGTAGGCTGGATTCACCTGATTCGGGTCCGTAACGCTGTAGAGCCGGACTCCGTGACTGGCGACGTATGCCACCTGAAGCAGAGTGCTCTTCGACAACGCTTGCTGGACGTTGAGGTTCCAGTTCATGACATACGGCGTTCTGAGGTGTTGATCTACCGCGAAGATGTCACATTGACTGTCTATGCTGCAGACGTTCCCCGCATTGGACGCGTTCGGGAAGATTGTCGGTCCCTGATTGGGCGCGAGCCATTGTATCTGCGTACCGTCATTCGATATCTGCAGGAATGAAGTAATAGTTCCTGCGGGTGCATGCTGATTTCCAGCGCCGTCCACATATGGAATGCCCGAGGGATTCAAATTGAGTCCCCCGCCGTTGAACATGAACGTCCGGATCGAAGGCTGTTCAAAGATGATCCCGAATCCGGAACGCACGACAGTCTTACCGGTACCAAAAACATCCCAAGCCAAACCAACTCGCGGCGACACATTGGTGTAATTCGTTGGGTATGGTGCGCTGATGCCCTGTCCCACTTGCAGCAGACCTGTAGGCGAAGTTGGCGCGTAATTGGCTAGCAGATTGTTCGCATCTTTGATGGCACCCGTTAAGTCGTAGCGCAGGCCCAGATTTAGCGTCACACGTTGCGTTGCCTTAACATCATCTTCCAGGAAGATTCCCATCGATTTCTGGCTGACACTGCGATGAGGATCTCCGTAGAGGAAACGCCAGCGGCGAACGTCACCTGCCATGAAATTCCAGAGATCGCGGAAGTCAATGCGTCCTCGTCCGTATCCGGCGCGATAGTAGTCGACATCGCCATAGCGGAAAGTCCCGCCAAATCGAATTGTCTGTTTGCCACGCGTGTAAGACGCCGTGTCACCGAAGCTGTAGGTCTTGATGGGAGTGGTATTCAGCGGCCAACTGGAGTTTCCTCCCATATAGTCGAATGCAGACGTTCCCGGATTTATTCGGGGAAATCCAAACAATCGCGGGTCTGTGACGCCCGTGTTCAGGCCATAGGTCGAGGGGTTGGCGTTGTGATCGACGGGATAAATCGACTCATTGAAGGTGTTGTAGCTGAAGCGCGCTTCGTTCGACCATGCGGAGGTCGGTGTCGATGCCCAGTTCACGCCGAAAACCTGCGTGATCGGGCTCGTGGTCGACAGCCACTCCGGACGCAAGGGAAATGCATCCTCTTCGATTTGATCCGTGTTGCCGTAGATGAAACGTGCACTCAGGACGTTGCTCTTGTTCAGAACGTAATCGGTTTTTGCGACCAGGTTGTCGCCACGGTTTTTGTTGTTGAAATCGAAGTCGATGGCCGCTGGATCACTCTGCGAAGCCGTAAATCCGGGGTTGGGTAGAAGAAGGTTTGTCAGCGACTGGCTCAAGGGGTTGAGCCCGCACGTCGCAATGTTGTCATAGTTTTCCTGGCAGTATGCGATACCGGCGGGAGACTGCATGTAGGCGATCGCATCCGGCACGCTATATAAAGCCGAGTTCGGGCTTCCATCAGAATTCGCAATGCCGCCCATCCTGCTGGCTAGCGAGGCCGTGACTGGGCTGTCCACAATTCCGGGGTTACCTACTTTGTCCCGGATTCCTTCGTAGTTAACAAAGTAGAACCACTTGTTTTTCTTGATTGGCCCACCGAGCGAAACTCCGAATTCGTGCATGATCAGGGCAGCCAATGGCGTCGGCGCAGGGTTGAAGTAGTTGCGAGCGTCGAATGCGGAATTGCGGTGAAAGTAGTATGCAGATCCATGCAGATCGTTCGTACCTGATTTGATTCCGATGTTCATTACCACGCCGGGCTTCACGCCGTAGTCAGCAGTGGGCGCCTCTTGTGTGTTGAATTCCTGAATCGAATCCAGCGGGAGGAAACTGGCGGGAGTGCCCTGAATTCCAGCATCGTTGACGACCGTCTCGCCGTAGTACGCATCGTTGTCGTCAGCGCCATCGATGAAGAAATTGTTGTCGTCGGGACGATTCCCGTTCGACGTTACCGAATGGAATCCGCCGCCGGGGGTGCGTTGGACGCCGGGATGCAGTTCCAGCAGGTTCTGGAAATCGCGACCCTGTACTGGCAATTCCTCGATTGCTTTGTTCGATAGCACGCCGTTCAACGTGGCATCGGTCGTATCTACGAGCGACCCCTCGGCGCTGACCTCCACGGTCTCATTCGCCGCACCGGGCCGAAGCTTTAAGTCGATGCGAACGTCACGCGAGACTTCAAGCGTGAATTGAGTGCTGATCGCCTTCGTGAAACCCTGCGCTTCGGCCGAAACCCGATAAGGCCCCGGTTCAAGGTTGGAGGCAACATACTCGCCTGCGCCCGTGGTCATTAGCTGCCGGCTCACGTTGGTCGCGCTGTTGGTGATCGTCACTCGTGCCCCTGCGACCACCGCACCACTCTGGTCAGTGATCGTGCCCAGAATTCGACCTTCCGACGATTGCGAAAATAACGCCGAAGCGCCAGCAACCAGCAATACGAATAAAATGGCTATCGACCGAGCAGATTTCATGAGATCGCCCCTTATCTGTGGATGAATAGATCTGCGAATCAATGGTGCTGTCTGAGAATGGGAGTGCCGGGAAGAGATCAGAGGCCGGACTCGAGTTTACCTGCCTCGATTAGAAACGACTGCGTGGCAAATCGGGAATACACCAGTTTCATAAGCAACGCTGCCCCAAAACGTCAAACGCTTGATTGGTTGCTCATTCTAGCACCGCGTAACGACGAGTCGGAAAGAAGTTCCACTGATAAGAAAAAGGAGCGCCCCATAGGCGCTCTCCGCAGCAATGCGGGCCTCTGGCTGTTTCGATCTTCGTCTAGTTTCCCAGCTTCGGACGGTTCGAGTTCGGCCCTTGCGCCTCGACCACGGTGATGGGGGCCTGCAAGGTGAAGTTCAGGACAGTCTCGGGGGGCAGCTTGATCTGCTGGCCCTTCGTAGCTGCTTGCACGCCACCGCCCAATCCGCCGCCAGCTGCCGCACCGATGGCCGCTCCCTTGCCGCCTCCGGCGAGTGCGCCGATGATGGCGCCGATTCCAGCTCCCGCACCCACTTTTTCAGCTGTGTTCTTGCCACGCGAGCTGCCCTGCTTCTTGTACTGATCGGTCTGCAGGTTATAGGTACGTCCGCCTGAGGTGATGCTATCAAGCTGCATGATGACCTCCGATTGCCCGGCGAACTTACCCGCGCTCTTCACTTCTGTGAGATGCCCCTGGACCTGGACACCCGCGGGAAGCGCCTCTTCGCCGTCCGAAGTAATCGGTGCGTTCAGAGTCGCGTGGAAGGTATCGCCGGTCTGGTTCTTTTCGCTGTCAATCGGATCGACTAACCTGACCGTAAGCTGCGTTCCCTGATCGATGATGTACTTTTTCGGAGGCGGAGGCGGAGGTGGTGGCTGCGGGGCCGGAGCCGGTTGCGGCTGAGGCTGGGGTGCGGCGGTCGGTGGCGGATTGTTCTCGGCCATCTGATTGCCGCCGGAGTTTTGCATATCATCCTTGGGGGCCGAAGCCTTCTTGTGCTTCTTCTCGTGAACCGGCTTCTCTTTTTCGACTGGAGGAGCGCTCTGCTCGGCAGGAGCGGCTTGCGCGTCTGCCGGAGGCTGTGCCGCCGCCATAGCGGGTCCTACTGTCAGATTGTTCAGAACCTGTTTGACTCCTGGGATCGACGCGGCTTGCTTGCTGGCAGCTTCCTTCTGTGCATCGTTATCGACCGTGCCGTTCAGCGTGACGACACCATCCGCAGTTTGTACCGTCAATTGCTTCGAGGCCAGGCCTGAGTCCTGGCTGAACTTGCTTTGAATGTCGCTGGAAATCTTGGCGTCATCGGGCTTCTTGATGCACCCAAGCTCCAGACTCATAGTGAGCGCGAGAATGAAACACACGATGAGCGGAGATATCTTTTTCATGACTCGACTCCTGGGAAATGGGACGTTAAAACAATATTTTAGATGCTTGATGCCCCTCATGCAGATGTAAATGCACGAGGGGGACGGTAAGGGGTAGCTGGGACTGCACAGTCTCTAGTGGATGAATTTGTAATCGACGATCGAGGCAGCGAGTCCGAGTCGGCCCTCTTCTTCCGGCGGAGCATCCTTGGCGCGCATCACGCGTCCCTGGCAGACCACGTTGCTGTTCTTCTGGCCGGAGATCTCTTCAGGCATCTCGAATACCATCTCGATCAGCGCATTCACAGGCAACGATTGCGGACCGAAGAACAAAACACCACTCTGGCTGATGTTTTCGATGATGCCTTCATACCACGTGCTGGTTTTGTTCACGCGGTAACGGAGAGGGATGTCGAGCTTCAGGCGGCGTGCACGCGGGACCCACGACGGGCGTTTCTCGCGCGCATGGCTGCGCCGGATGCCCGTCTCGGGTTTGTGCTCCACGCGCTCCGTGCGGCGCATGGTCGCCCAATCATACTTGTATTCCGCGGCGCACAGCAGGCAAACCTGATAGTAGTTGCCGTCCGTACCACGACGCGGCCAGGAGAACTCGTGAGAGCAGCGCCCAAGCATAAGCACATCCATGAATTTTTGCGGCATGATAGGTGACTTCCGGGTCAGAAAGCCTCGGACGCAACGACATCATCGCTCCAAGGATTGACTTTGGGTAGGTTACTTTCGTGCATAAGGGAAAAACACTGATTTCGCGTAAAGCTTGCAAGAACAATCACTTGGCTCTAATAGTCTGGGTTTCTGTACTTCCAGTAGTTTGAAGCTCTTGTCTCGAGTATTACCTTGACCCCGCTCGGCCGGCTGGCAGGCACGTGTATCATCGCGCCATGCCTGCGCCTTCCTCTGACGTCACAGCCTTCATTCTTGCGGGCGGCAAGAGCACGCGCATGGGCACCGACAAGGCCTTCGTGACACTGAATGGGCGCACATTGTTGGCGCGGATGCTTGATCTGGCTCGATCTGTTGCGGCAGATGTGCGGATTGTCGGAGATCCGGCGAAGTTCTCGCAGGTCGCGCCCGTAGTTGAGGACATCTTTCCGGGATGCGGTCCACTTGGAGGGATTCATGCCGCGCTTCGATCCTCGCAGACAGAATTGAACCTCATCGTCGCGGTTGATGTTCCATTCCTTTCGACGAAATTTCTGGAATTCCTGATCGCAAAAAGCCGCACTTCGCGAGCGACGGTCACGATTGCACGTACGAAAGACGGCTGGCAACCGCTGTGCGCCGTTTATCGACGAGAGTTCGGGGATCTTGCCGAGAATGCGTTGCAAACGGGTCGCTATCGGATCGATGGATTATTCGATCCGGTGTCCACGGAAGTCATCGAAGAAGATGAGTTATGCCAGCATGAATTTTCTTTAGGCTTGTTTCGCAACTTGAATACTCCCGAGCAACTGTCGGGTGCGGATAGCGTCACGGGTCAATGAGTCGCCTGGTTACAGCAGTTAACTTCGTGCAATGTCACTCTCTGAAAATGAGAGCGCGTTCGAGAAGCAGCCTGAGTGTTGTTCTGCAAGAACCAAGCAAATCCTCGGCGGCACGGAGCCGACGGCTTTGTCGTTAAAACTGATTCCGGTTCAGAGCTGCATGCGGCTGTGCTCGCGGTTCTGGAAGGAAAACAGTATCTTAGTCGCAGTGCATCTGGAATGGACGAGTAGTTTTCGGCAACGACTACAAATACGTACTCTTAGTCCTCATCAGATCACTGAACGAAGGTTAGCGAAAAATCGCATTGCGCTTACTCACCCGTCTCCACCTCTAACCTTCCCGCTAATGCGGCGGAAATTTGATAAGGTTATGAACGCTGAGCTTAAGCCGAAGGACTGAGAGTCGTACTTGCTATGCCGGCTCCCTACATCGAATTCCGCGACGTCTCGAAAGCCTTCGGCGACAACGTCGTGCTCGATCACGTCAGTTTCGACGTGTTGCCGGGGGAGACCGTCTGCATCCTGGGACGCAGCGGCGTGGGCAAGTCGGTTTCACTCCATCACATCATGGGTTTCCTGAAGGCTGATTCGGGCCGTGTGATCGTCGCCGGAGAGGATATTACCGATTACCCCGAAGAGGAACTGGAGCACATCCGCAAGAAAGTCACGATGGTATTTCAGAATGGCGCGCTTTTTGATTCACTCAGCGTGGGTGAGAACATCGCCTTTCCGTTACGGGAGACGCGGGACCACAGCGAAGAGCAAATTTATCAGATTGTCGACGGCCTGCTGCAGATGGTTGGGGTGCAGCAAATGCGCGACTTGCTCCCGTCGGATCTTTCTACTGGGATGAAGCGCTCGGTGGCCATCGCGCGGGCTCTCGCGGCTCGTCCCGAGTGCGTTCTTTACGATGAGCCTACGACGATGGTCGATCCGCTCATGGCGCAGTTGCTCGGAGACCTGATCAAGCGCCTGAAGATTCAGCTGAACCTGACCAGCATCGTCGTGACCCACGACATGCGGCTGGCGCAAAAATTGGCGGAGCGTGTGGTCTTTCTGCACGAAGCGAAAGCAATCTTCTTCGGTACCTACGCCGATATGGAGAAGAGCAGGGAGCCGATCATTCAGGAATTCCTGGCGCTCGATGAGTTGAAGCTGGAAGCCTAAGACCTGTACTCACTACCCGGTACTCAGTTCATGCGTTTTGGCATCCGCATTCACCATCCCCGGATTCGATGCCGAAGGGTGAGAGCTTCTGGCGTTTAACTGAGTACTGAGTACCGAGTACAGGTCTTAGAATCCCTGCGCAACCAAATCCTCAATCGTCAGCGAATTCTGCGAGCTCTCGCCCTTCATCATTTTTTCGACATATTTCGCGATCAGGTCGGCTTCCAGATTGAGGGGATCGTCCGCCTTCAGCGAGTGAAGGTTCGTCATTTGCACCGTATGCGGGATGATGGCGATCGTGCAGCGATTCTTGTCGAGCTTCGCGACTGTCAGGCTGATGCCTTCGATCGAGATTGATCCTTTGTAAACCGTATATTTCTCGATCTCTGCCGGAAGTTCGATGTGAAGCCACCAGTTCTCGGAATCGGCGATCCGCTCGAAGGAAGCGAGCTTGCCGACGCCGTCGACGTGACCTTGGACAATATGCCCGCCAAAGCGGCCGTCGGCTTTCATCGGCAACTCGAGATTCACGAGGGCTCCTTCGTGAATGCGGGAAAAAGATGTCCGAACCCAGGTCTCCGGTGCTAGATCGGCGCAGAAGGAGCCCGGCTTGATGTCGAGGGCCGTCAGACAGACTCCGCTTACAGACACGCTGTGGCCGGTTCCAAGCTCTTGTGAAGTTTTATCGGCGCTGATCGTGATCCGGCGATTCTCGCCGCGCTGCTCGATGCGAGTAATGCGTCCAATTTCTTCTACGATGCCAGTAAACATGAAGGCCTCCGGGATGAACTGAACATGATAGTTCACCACGGAGTCACGGAGTGTCACGGAGGAAGGGTTATTCTTGAGGAGGTCCTGCCCTCATACTCCGATTTGCCGCCGAAACCAGGAATCAAGAGACAAAATTTCTCCGTGTCTCTGTGGTGAGAAATCGGGCTAATCTGTATACGGATCGCGCAAATATCCCTCCACCGCAAAATCTTCTCCGAAGCGATGCAGATGTAATCGCTGGACCTGAGCAGCCTGACTCATCTGCCGGAAACCGGGGCCTGCGGCGAAGG
>Ga0335079_10005320_pt1 | contig 14740 bp, 12 predicted proteins | sample Lox_Sample_33_FD_206719 | JGI IMG/M metagenome (GOLD analysis project Ga0335079, IMG submission 206719) | Soil microbial communities from Loxahatchee National Wildlife Refuge, Florida, United States - Lox_Sample_3.3 | ecosystem: Environmental > Terrestrial > Soil > Wetlands | place: USA...
TATTGAGCAATACGTGGCGATCCGAGATCGTTCGGTAAACATCTGCTATCGAGGTTCCGATGACTTCTTCGGGTGAGCCGTATCCGAACATGAGCGCCGCGGCCTGGTTACACTCCAAAATGCGCCCCTTTATCGTGGTTCGAAAAACACCCGCCAGGTTTCGTTCAAAGAGGAGCCGGTAGCGCCGTTCCGACTCGCGAACCGCCTCTTCGGCACGCCTGCGCTCTGCGATGTTCACGAAAGTGACAACGGTGCCGATTACTTTCCCGTCTCGGTGTAGCGGGTGCGACCAGCATTCGGCCGGAAAGCTGCTCCCATCGCGGCGCCAGAGGACTTCGTTATCGACGTGCGTGCCAAGTCCGTTGCGAAAAGCCTTATAGATGCAGCAGTCTTCCACCGGATAGGGCGTCCCGTCCGGCCGCGAATGGTGCATCAGGGAGTGCATGTTCTTGCCATAAAGCTCGCCGGCGTCCTCATAACCCAAGAGCTGGAGACACGCCGGATTGCAGAATGTGCAATTGCCTTCCAGGTCGATCCCGTAGACCGCCTCCGGGACGGAATCCAGGACCAGATTTTTCATTTCGCCGCTTTCGCGAATTTCCTCTTGCGCTCGCTTACGCTCGGTAATATCGCGTGCGAAGCAGAAGCTACATTCTTTCCCATCGATATTTATGTAATTTGCGTGGATCTCTACCGGGAAGTCCCGTCCCGCCTTGTCGCGATGCTGGGTTTCAAAGCTCACGGTCCCCTGCGTTTTGAGCTGCTGCCAGACCTCCGGCCACCGGCCGGCGGGGCAAAGCGGATCTATATCCGGGACCGATAAGGAAAGCAATTCCTCACGGGAACGCTTCAAAGAATTACAGGCCGCGTGGTTCACATAGAGGATACCGCCTTGCGCGTTGACCCAAAACACCGCGTCTGACGCATGTTCCAGCGAAAATTGCACCAACCGGAGCTGGTCTTCCACCTTCTTGCGTTCCGTGATGTCTTCCTTGATCGCAAGAAAGTGGGTGACCGTGCCACTCGGATCTTTGACGGGCACAATGCAAGCAGACTCCCAATAGAGTTCGCCGCTCTTTTTCCGGTTTGCGAGTTCCCCGCGCCATTCCTTTCCGGAGAGCACCGTTTCCCAGAGTTCCTGGTACACCGCCCGGGGCTGCACTCCCGACTTCAGAATGCGCGGGTTCTGGCCGACCGCCTCCTCGGCGGTATACCCGGTCACTTGCGTGAATTTGGGATTCACATACTCGATCTTGCCCTGCAGATCGGTAATGACCACGGCGGCGGGACTTTGTTCGACCGCGCTTGACAGCTTCCGAAGCTGTCCTTCGATATTCTTCCGTTCGGTGATGTCGTTCACGAAGGCGAAGGCATATTCCTCACCGTCGAATGGCAGGTAGGTCACATTTACTTCCACCGGGAAGACCCGACCCTGCTTGGATCGATTTTCGGTTTCAAGTCGCAGCGCGCCCCGCGTCTTCAGGTCCTGCCACATCGCCTTCCAGGCGTCCGGTGTCATGGTCGGCGCTAGATCGGTAATCGACAGCGACCGATGCTCCTCCCGGGAATAGCCCCTTTGCTCGCATGCCGGCTCGTTCACATAAACAAAGTGGCCGTTGGCGTCCACCCAATCCACCGCGCCCGCAGTGTGCTCCAGCGAAAATTGCGCCAGACGCAGTTCTTTTTCCGCCCGCTTGCGGTCCGTCTCGTCGCTTGTCGTTCCAACGACTTCGACAACGTTACCGGCTGCGTCAAGGATCGGGTGCCCCATGCCGTGCACATTTCTTACCGATCCATCCGGCATCACGATTCGAAGGTCGCAGGCAAAGTCCTTTTTCTGCGCGACCGACTCTCTCACAAGGCTACGGAAAATGAGCGCGTCGTCGGGATGCAGCCGCTCCATCGACTCCTCGAAGCCCATGCGTCCGCCCGGTTCGAGGCCGAAGATCCGGTAGTGCTCGTCCGACCAGAAAACGGATTCCCGCTGGTTCGTCCTCCATGCCCAGCTGCCGATATGGGTCAGCCTCTGCGATTCCGCCAGGCAGTACTGGCTACGTCGCAATTCTTCCTCCCGGCTCATGCGTTCCGTGATGTCCCGAATTGTGAACACACATTCGGTTCCGCTGGAGGGCAGTCGCAAGAAATGAGAACAGTATCGGGCCGGAAAGCAGGTCCCATCCTTCCGCCAGAACATCTCGCCCACGATCTGAAGCTGGCGATGGGAACTGAGTACCTTGCTTAGAGTGGAGTCCGGCGATCCGCCGGACGTCACACTGGAGGGGTCGCGATGCATCACCTCATCGAGATTTTTCCCGATCAGTTCCTCGCAGCCGTACTGGGTCAACTTCAAAAACGCATCGTTGCAAAAAGTCACGCTCCCGGCTGCATCCACTCCACAGATGCTTTCGGCAACAATATTCAGCAGAAGCTGGAGTTCGGTCTCCGCTTTGCCGGAAGCATCTTTAGGCAACTGGCCCAGGGGCATAATAGAAGTCCGCGCTCCGTATATCGGCCAATGGAGGCTCACCGATGACAGATCGTGCCCCCGGTTCGATTACCTACGTCATAGAAATGACCCCTTCGGCCCGAAAGCCGGCGAGACCTCGAATTTGAGGCGCAAGAAAACAGGCGGCCGGTTTTGGCCGCCTGCAAGAAACATATCCGCTCAATCGTTGAGAAAATGAGCCGGCCGAGCCCGGCCGTCTAGAACAGATTCCACAGGTACTGGTTGTAGACGTCGTGGTGGTATTGCACCTCGGGAGCCTTTACAAATGTCCCCAGCAGGCGGGGACACCGATCGGCGGAAGCTTGCTTCAGATCGGCATAGCGGCCTTTGACGTCTTCGCCCATCAACGCCGAAGTCCAGTCCGCCTTCCGGAAGTTGCCGATCGCCGTGTAAATGTTATCAGGCAGATAACGTTCGGCCTGGCGCAGGTTTTTGATCTTCGCGGTCGTGCCCTGCAGACCTGTCTTGAAGATTGAGAGCATGACGAGATACGGATTTGCATCCGGCGCAACCGAGCGGACTTCCACGCGCATGCTGCGCTCGTTGCCAATGGGAATGCGGATCATGGAGCCACGGTCTACCGCCGACGCCTTGATCTGGTTCGGCGCCTCGAAGTGCGGATCGAGCCGCCGATAGGCATTTACACTCGGATTCAGCAGCAGGCAAATGTCGTTGCCGTGTGTGAGAATGCGATCGATGAATTCCCACCCCGCTTTGCTCAGCTTCTCGTCGCCTTTCGGATCCCAGAACAGGTTCTTGCCGCCCTTGCTTACGGAAACGTTGGTGTGCATTCCGCTGCCATTGACGCCCACCACTGGTTTAGGAAGGAACGACGCTGTCAAACCCATGTTGCGGGCGACCTGGCGGCAGATCAGCTTGTAGAGCTGGATGTGATCGGCCGCGGCCACCACCTCCGCATAGTTGTAATTGATTTCGAATTGCGAGGGGGCGACTTCCGGATGATCTTTTTCGTTCTGGAAGCCCATGGCGCGTTGTACTTCAGCAGTCGTGTCGATGAAGTTGCGCAACGGGTCGCCCGGCAGCGAGTGGTAATAGCCGCCCGTGTTTACATATTCGAACTTGCCGGTTTCGTGATAGGCGCGCTCGGCGTCGGCGCCGTTAAACAGGAACCCTTCAATCTCGTTGGCGGCGTTCAGGGTATAGCCGTTCTTTTTGTATTGGGTGTCAGCGAAGCTCTTGAGCACGCCGCGCATGTCGGCCGAGTACGGCTCGCCGCCCTTATCAATTACTTCGCCGAACACCAGCACCTTGCCAGGACCAAAAACGTCGGCCGGACCCCAGTAAAACGCGGACCAGTCGATTCCAAGGCGCAGATCGCTCTCGCGTTGCGCGGTAAATCCACGAATCGACGACCCGTCAAAGGTCAGGTTGTCAAAACTCTTGAGCAGGAACTTCTTGTCGTAATCGAGCATGTGCAGGCGGCCCTCGAGGTCGCTGAACATGACGGTCACGGCCTTGATTCGCGACTCATCCGTGAGATACTTCAACCGCTCATCCTGAATCTTGTGGGGAGCAACCCGATCCAGGCGTTGCTTCTTCGCCTTCAAATTCATCTCTTCCAGGTCGTCATAGGGAATGGCTAGAAAATTTCGCAGTTCAGTAGACATTTTTCTCCTTAAATGTGCGTCCGTACGCCAGCGGTTCTATGCCCGGGAATAACCAACCGTGAATAACCAAAATAGGCTATCGCGTGCCTGCCGGGCGGACAAATAAAATTTATTTATGCCGGTCATCCCGCCCGACCATTGCAAAATCTAGTGCGCGCTATAATCCTCTGGCCATGAAGAGAAAGGGCTGGAGAGCGCTCATCGAAGTCGGGTTTATCGTCTTCCTCTTCTACTCGAATCTTCTGATGGGCGAATTCGAACGCTCCGGAATGGGACAGAAGCGGGGCCTTCTCTGGGCAATCGGCGACATTCTTACCCTTTCCAATGCCGGAATCGCTGCGGTCGCGGCAGTGATCGGCTACCTGCTCTTTGAATTCCTGCGCACCAAGCTCTGACCAGCATTCCAGGGCGCTTCCACCTGTTTTCGCGCGCCTTATTCCCCCAGCCCGGCATCGTGCAGTTGACCCCCGGCATTGCCGGGGAATAGGCTGGCACGTTCATACTCTGGATTCTTCGGAATCTCTTAGGAAAGAGGCTTTGCATGGATGGAAAAGCTGTACTTAAGTTCGCCGCCGATCATAACGCCAGGTTTCTTGATATGCGCTTCGTTGACCTGCCCGGGATCTGGCAGCACGCCAGCTACCCGATCACAGAACTCACAGAAGAGGTTTTCGAGGAAGGCTTCGGCTTCGATGCCAGCTCGATTCGCGGCTGGGCCCACATCCACGAGTCGGACATGAACCTGGTGCCCGATCCCAATACGGCTTTCATGGATCCGTTCCGCGAGATACCGACCCTTGTGCTGATCGGCGACGCCATCGATCCGTTGACACGCAAGCCTTATGGACGCGACCCCCGCGGCGTAGCAAAGCGCGCAGAAAAATATCTGTCTTCCACCGGCCTCGCCGACCAGGCATTCTTCGGGGCTGAAGCCGAATTCTTCATCTTCGATAATGTGCGCTTCGATAGCTCCACCCAGCATTCCTTCTACTTCATCAACTCGGATGAAGGCCGTTGGAACTCAGGCCGCAAGGAGGACAATCTCGGGTTCCGGCCCAGAATCAAGGAAGGGTACTTCCCTGTTCCTCCCACCGATCAGCACCAGGACTTGCGTTCGCGCATCGTCGAGCACTTGATCAATGCAGGCATTGATGTCGAGTGCCATCACCATGAGGTTGCCACCGCCGGCCAGGGCGAAATTGATATGCGCTTCGATACGCTCGTCAACTCCGCCGACAAGATGATGAAGTACAAATACATCTTGCGGAACACGGCTTACCACGCCGGCAAGACGCTCACCTTCATGCCCAAGCCGCTGTTCGGCGATAACGGCTCCGGCATGCACACGCATCAGTCCCTCTGGATGAAGAGCAAGCCGCTGTTTGCCGGCAAGAAATATGCGGGCCTGTCGGAAATGGCTCTCTTCTATGCCGGCGGACTGCTGAAGCATGCTCCGGCGGTTTTGGCTTTCGCCGCGCCGACCACCAATTCGTACAAACGGCTCGTTCCCGGATATGAAGCTCCGGTCAACCTGGCGTACTCACAGCGGAATCGCTCGGCTGCCGTTCGCATTCCTGTGTACTCAAACAGCCCGAAAGCCAAGCGGTTGGAGTTCCGCCCGCCGGATGCTTCGTGCAACCCCTATCTCGCATATGCCGCCATGCTCATGGCTGGACTCGACGGCATCAAGAATAAAATTCATCCGGGGGAGCCCCTTGAAAAAGACAGCTACGAACTGAGCGCCGAGGAGGCAGCCAAGGTTCCATCCGTGCCTGGCTCGCTTGAGGGAGTACTGGCTGCTCTTCAGGCCGACCACAGGTTCCTGCTCGAAGGCGGCGTCTTTACACGTGACCTGATTGACACCTGGATTGCCTACAAGATCAAGAACGAAGTGGACCCCATCCGCATGCGGCCGAATCCGTTTGAGTTCCACCTCTATTACGACATTTAGCAGGGTGCCGGGAGCCTGCCAACGGTTCCCGGGCGCAAACAATCTCGGGATATCGAACATCGGGTCATGCAGGGAACGCCCTGCTGATCCGATGGTTTTTATTTGGCCCGTTCGTTCCAATAGGGAAGGCCGGCGTGTCCATGAAATAATCAGGTCCTGAGGAGAAGCGCGTGAGCTGCCCCCTTTGCCAGGATCGCAAGGAAAAGCGGTATTGCCCCGCTGTGCACCGGCAAATCTGTGCCCAGTGCTGCGGCGAGCAGCGCGAGGTGACGCTCGACTGCCCCAGCGATTGTCCCTACCTTCAGCAGGCTCGCCAGCATGAAAAAGCGCGGGCGGGTAGCGGACTGGATCGCGACGCGATGTTTCCCGAGGTCGAGATCGCGGAGCAGTTTCTCTACGAACGCGAGCACCTGATTGTTGGCCTCAGCTTCGCGCTCGTCAAAAGCGCCCGCGCGCAACGCTCCTTTGACGGGCACCCGCTCACCGACCGCGATCTGATCGCGGCCCTCAGTTCGGTCGCTAAGAGCTATCAGACGCTGGTCGAATCCAACCTGATCTATGAGCACGCCACGGCGAACCTGGCTCATCGGCAGATTGCCCGCGAAGTGGAAACCATGGTGAAGGAGTTTCGCGAAGCGGAACAGAAACACCTGGGCCATTCGCGCTTGCGCGACTCCGAGGTTCTGCAAGCTCTGGTGTTTCTGTTGCGCATGGGGCAGGCCCGTACCTCGGGGCGACCCAAGTCGCGCGCCTATATTGATTTTCTGGCTGCGCAATTCCCGGAACCGCCGTCGCCAATCGCCGCACCGGAATCCCCTGGAAGCCGACTCATCATTCCGTAAGCACGATAACTGCCTCCTGAGCAAAGCCCGCCGCTCCTCGAACGAAGGTGATGGAGCGCAGACAATCACCGTCCAGCTAGCGTTATGGAGCGCACTCCAGCCGTCGAACCGCCTGCCCCTCGATTCCGGCGAGCAGCTCTTGCGGGGTCTTGCCCAGAATCGGATGCCGAACCTGCGGCGCGATCTCCCCGAGCGGCTCGAGCACGAACCGCCGCCCGTGCATCGCTGGATGCGGAACCCTCAGCCCCGGCTCGTTTACGATCCAGTCACCGAACAAGAGCAGGTCGATGTCGATTATGCGGGGACCTTTTTCGCGCATGCGTACGCGTCCCATCTCGGCTTCGATCGACAAGATGATCTGCAGCAGGCCGCGTGGCGTCTTTTCCGTTTCGAGTGCGATTACGCAGTTCAGAAACCAGGGCTGGTCTGGAACGTCCACCGGCTGGGTTTCATACAAACCCGACGCCTGGCGCACAGTACCTGCCTTCTCCAGCATGCCCATGGCTTCGCGCAGGTTTGAGGCGCGGTCCCCGAGGTTCGATCCAAGCGAAAAGTAGGCCAGTTCCCTCACCTGAGCAGTGTCGCCCCCGAAATTCTCTCTGAATTCAGCCCGAAACAGCGGGTCAGCAGCACCCGATTCCCGCCACGTAATTCTATGTTGGCTTTGCGTTTCGGGCGATAGGCTGACCCCCGGCGGTACTTCCGTAATCTTCGGCCCTCTGCTTCCTGCGGCTACTATGGAGCTTGCTCAGATATGAACCTTGAGTCTCTTCTCGTCAGCAAGGACGCTGCCCTGGTCGGGGTACTGCGTCCTACGCTGGAGAAAATCTCGGTCAACGTGGCGGTTTGCCCGGACGCGAACAGCGGGAACGAATCACTCGCCAAGCATAAGTTCGACGCCGTGATCATCGATTGCGACGATATGCAGGATGGCGTTACGCTGCTCCAGGGCCTGCGTTCCACCCAAAGCAATGCCAGGTCGGTGGCCTTCGCCGTTCTGAACGGAAAAACCACGACGCAGGATGCCTTCAAGTCGGGCGCAAATTTCGTTCTGCAGAAGCCGCTTACCCCATTGCACGCCACCCGCTGCTTTCATGCTGCGCTGAATTTCATGGTGCGGGAACGCCGCCGCTACTATCGTTACCCGATCGAGATGTCGGTGCACGTCAGCATTGCCAGAGTCGGGGAAGTAACGGCCACCTCCACCAATTTGAGCGAGAGCGGCATCGCCATCCGCTCCACCACCAAACTGAACAAAGACACCACGGTGGGACTGCGTTTCTCACTGCCCACGACCAACATTTCCCTGGAATTGAAGGGTGAAATTGCCTGGGCGGATAGCAGCGGACGAGCCGGCATTAAGTTTGTCGACGTTCCGCAAAACGCGCAGTATCAGCTGGACAAATGGCTCACCGAGCGCTTGCAGAACGATATGCCCCGCAACCTCCAGGGCCACGCCTCGCTCGTATAGATTTGCTTCCCACACGACCAACGTCCGCATCTTCCTGGTGACTTGCGCACGCCTCCGGTTATGGCACTCTGGATTAGGACGACGAACCGCGTTTGAGCCCAGCCATGATTACTCTGGACGAAAAAATTGCCCGCACCGAGCGCTTGCTGCGCCGCCTGGAAGAAGACCAACCCTATCTGCAAGAGCGGTTAGCGGGGCTCGGCGTCGAGCATCGCGCCAGCGTCCATGCCTTTGCCGACCGCGTGCGCGCAGAAGCCGAGGCCGAACTCCAGCGTTTGCTGGCCGAACGCCCCCCGCTGTTGGAGTGGACCGCCCCTCAGCCCGCGGATTGACGAGAATTGCGAGTCTGGAACCGCGGCTACAAGATTCCAGGTTACAAGCTGAGGTTTGCCGACGACACCATGACCGCCTCTGGCTCGGCGTCTTCGATCCTGGTTTCCTCCCATAAGGAGCGGTCGCGCAGAATGCGGGACACCAGCGCGGTATGCATGGCATGGCCGGCTCGGTCGGCTACTACCGCGCCCAGAATCTGCTTTCCGATCAGCGCCAGGTCGCCAATCAGGTCGAGCACCTTGTGGCGCACAAACTCGTCCGCAAAACGCAGCGGCGGATTCAGCACCTTCTGGCGGTCGAGCACAACCGCGTTTTCCATCGATGCGCCGCGAATCAGCCCCTGCTGCCGCATCGCTTCCGCCTCGTGGAGAAAGCCAAAGGTACGCGCGGGCGCAATCTCATTTAAGTAATTTCCGTTGCTTAGCGGAGCGCGAAACGTCTGCTTGCCGATCTGCGGATGTGGAAAGTTAATCGAATAAGAAACCGAATATGCATCGTCGGGATACACCGCAATAAACTTGTCGCCCTCGCGCAATTCGATTTCGCGCACAATTCTCAAATAGGTGCGCGCTCTGCGCTGCTGCCGGATCCCCGCCTGCTGCATCATCTCCACGAATGGCCGGGCGCTGCCATCGAGAATCGGCAACTCGAGGTTGTCAAGCTCGACGACGGCATTATCGATCCCCAGCCCGGTAAAGGCGGAAAGCAGATGTTCGGTGGTCGAGATCAGCACGCCTTTTTTCATCAGGCTGGTGGCATAGCTGACGCGGGCTACGTTCCGCCCGCTCGCTTCAATCCGAAAATCATCGAGGTCCGTCCGGCGAAAGACGATCCCCGTTCCCGCCGCCGCCGGTAGAATCCGCAGGTTGACCGGCGCTCCGCTGTGCAGGCCAACGCCGCTACAGCTGACGGGATTCCGGATTGTCTGTTCCTGTGTCACTACGACTCATGTGCGCGCAACGAATCGCGCATGGCTGCCTCGCGGCAAATAGTGTAAGTCTGTTGCTGTCCAACAGTTTATAGCCTAAAAGCAAAATGGCGTCTGTGGCTAATTTGCCGCACTCCGTGGTTGAAGTGCGGACAATCGCACCTAAGTCGCTCTAGACGCGATAGATCCTCCAGGGATTCAAAGTGCAATCTTCCGGGCTGGAGTTGCCTTCCACCCGCATCAGCGGCGCTTTAGGGGCGGTTTCCTGTCGTAGGTCGCCGTTGCTTCGAAGAGCGAATTCGGGAGGTTCTGGTTGTAGGTGGCTGTCGTGATAAAGCGCTGCTGCGACATCTCGCCATTGAAATAGCGCGTGATCGAATGCGGAGTCATGATGCCCTGTTCCGGTTTGTAGCCATCGTAGACCTCTTCCTCTACATTCTTCTGTCTGTCCGTCGGATCCCGCCACGAATAGCTGATGCGGATGGGATAGTGCGTGATTTGATCGACGGCCACGCTCACCGCGTCGTTCTGGCTGTTGAGCAGCGTCACCACCTCAACCGGCTTGCTATCCACGATCGTCAGCCCGTCGTAGAACAGGGCCACCGTCGGGTCGTTCATCCATTTGCGGAAGACCCATTCGAGGGAGTGGGGACGACGACGAAGATATTTTTGCAGCTCCTCCTTGTCTTGCGGCTCCGTTCCCTTGTAGGTGGTTTCGTATCCCTTGTCGCCATTGTGTATCAGGATGATGTCAAACTTGTTGTCGCTTTTCACACCGCCAATGTCGATCTGGCCCGGGATGATGTGAATATCCTTGGTATGAATGACTTCGAAGCGGTCCTTGTCGGGATATTCGAGATAATAGTTGTAGGGGATTCCGAGACTCCCGCTCGCGCCATGATGCAGCGGGTAGTAGCGCCCGCTCTCGCTGCGGTTGGTAAAGCTCAGATACGCCTGGCCGCCAAGAGCCGCAATCGCTTGATCGAGCAGCGTCCGGGCCTTATGCGCACTCTCAGAATCGTTGAGATTCACTGCCGATTGCTCTCCCGGCACCGTCGCCCGGGGAGGCGGCTCGGATCCGGTCTGGGCAAACGCTGGAAGAGAAGCCCAAGCCCATGTCAGTATCAGCAACAAAGTAAAGACGAAATATCGCATGTGCCTATCTCTATTAGAAGCGCGCCCAGCCATTTTAGCTGTCTCTTGATCCGGCGTAGCTGAGGGCCGGCCCGCAAAAGCGAGGGCCCAGGTCAAATTCGCCTCCGCCTTTCCCTCATCCCACCAGCACCGCGCCGCCGTTGACGTTGAAGATCTCGCCGGTGATGAAACCTGCATAGGGAGTACACAGGAACAGGATCGGACCGGCGATTTCGTCCACGGTGCCGACGCGGCCGAGAGGAATCGCGCCGAAGACCTTCGCCCGCGTTGCCGGATCTTCGAGCGCTGGCTTGGCCATGTCCGTGTAGACCCATCCTGGAGCGACGCAGTTCACGCGGATGCCTTCGCGGGCGAGTTCGGTCGAGAGCCCTTTGACCATGCTGATGAGGGCGCCCTTGCTTGCCGCATAGTCGCAGTGAAAAGCCTCTCCGCGCTGGCCTGCAGTCGAGCTGACGAGCACGATGTGGCCGGTTGCCTCTCCCGCAGATTCTCCTTGGCTGGCTGGTTTCGCCGAGCTCTGCTGCTTCTTGATCTGGCCAACCGCGTGCTTTACCAGCCCAAAAACGCTATCGAGGTTCACGGCCATCGTGCGACGCCATCGCTCGTCGTCCATGCGATCGATCGGCTCGTCTTCCGGTGGCCAGATACCGTGATTGGCCACCAGGATGTCGAGGCGCCCAAATTCCTTGACAGTGGCGGCAACCAGCTTGCCTGCGGCGTCGGGCGATGAGAGTTCGCATTGGACGGGACGGCAGTTCGCCTGGCCACATTCGCGCACCAGCGCATCGGCTTGCACCTTTGCCGATTGATAGTTGAAGACGACTTTCGCACCGGCTGCGGTAAACATACGCACGCAGGCCGCGCCAATGCCGCGCGAGCCTCCGGTGATGAGAGCGACTTTGGAGTTGAGAGAGAGATTCATTGTGGATTTGGGAGAAGAGCCATATTAGCGCACTGAGCCGCGATCAGGACGCAGTAATCACCTGAGCAAGCGAGCGCACACTGTCGATCGGCGGGCGAGGCCGCCCGCCTCACACGTACTAAGCGGTTGCGGGTCTCTCGCCGCTGGTGGCGGGAGCCCGCTCGGGTTTCAGCACCTGCTGTACGCTCTCGTCGGTCTTTGGCGGCAACGGCTTCAGCGGCGGCAGATCCTGGCCATCGACCAGCAATTTGATTTCGGAGGCATCGAGCACCTCGCGCTCGATCAGGGCTTTCGCGATCCTTTCGAGCGTGTCGCGGTTCTCGCTCAGAATGGCCTTGGCTTTTTCGTAGCCGGAGTTGACCATCTTGCGGACTTCCTCGTCGATCTGAATGGCCGTCGCTTCCGAGTAATCGCGGTGCTGCGCGATTTCGCGGCCCAGGAAGATCTGTTCTTCCTTCTTGCCAAAGGTCAGAGGGCCCAACTCGCTCATGCCCCATTCGCAGACCATCTTGCGGGCGAGCTCGGTGGCGCGCTCGATGTCGTTACCGGCGCCGGTCGACATCTGGTTGAGGAACAGCTCTTCGGCGATGCGCCCGCCCATGAGGATGGCGATCTGCGAGTCGAGATAATTCTTGTAGTAGTTGTGGCGGTCATCGACGGGCAACTGCATGGTCAGGCCAAGCGCCATGCCCCGCGGAATGATCGTCACTTTGTGCACCGGATCGGCGGCGGGAACCTTGGCGGCAACCAGCGCGTGTCCGGCTTCGTGGTAGGCGGTGTTCTTCTTCTCCTCGTCGGTCAGGAGGAGCGACTTGCGCTCCACCCCCATCAGAACCTTGTCTTTGGCGACTTCAAAGTCGTACATCAGCACGGCCTTGCGATTCTGCCGGGCCGCCGCCAGCGCCGCTTCATTGACCATGTTGGCGAGATCGGCGCCCGAGAAACCGGGTGTGCCGCGAGCCAGAACCGACAGATCGACGTCATCGGCCAGTGGAATCTTGCGGGTGTGAACGCGCAGGATTTCTTCGCGCCCGCGGACATCGGGCCGATTGACGACCACGCGGCGATCGAAGCGTCCGGGGCGCAGGAGCGCAGGATCAAGCACATCGGGACGGTTGGTCGCGGCCATCAGGATGACGCCTTCGTTCGACTCGAACCCGTCCATTTCGACGAGGAGCTGGTTCAGGGTCTGCTCGCGCTCATCGTGTCCACCACCCAGGCCCGCGCCGCGGTGACGCCCGACGGCGTCGATTTCGTCGATGAAGATAATGCAGGGAGCATTTTTCTTGCCCTGTTCAAACAGGTCGCGTACCCGGCTGGCGCCCACGCCGACAAACATCTCTACGAAGTCCGACCCTGAGATGGAAAAGAACGGAACGTTGGCTTCGCCAGCTACCGCCCGTGCGAGGAGCGTTTTGCCGGTTCCGGGAGGTCCGACCAACAATACGCCCTTCGGAATTCTTCCACCCAGTTTCTGGAACTTTTGCGCTTCACGGAGGAATTCGATGATTTCGCGGAGTTCTTCTTTGGCCTCATCCACGCCAGCCACGTCTTTGAACGTGATCTTCTTCTGCTGCATGGAGAGCAGGCGCGCGCGACTCTTGCCGAACGAGAGCGCCTTGTTGCCGCCCGTCTGCATCTGGCGGATCATGAAGAACCAGAGCGCGCCCAGCAGAACCAGGGGGGCAAGATTCAAAATCCAGCTCGGCCAGGAGCCCGCGCTGGCGTCCTTGATATTGATGGCGACGCCTTTGTCGCGCAGCGTCTTGTACATGTCGGGATAGTTCGTGGGAACGGTCGTATGAAACTGCGAGTCATCCTTGAACTTCCCCTTGACTTCCTGCATGTTGAAGGTAGCGTCGCGGACGTTGCCGGCGTCGACCTGCGCCAGGAACTCCGAAAAGCCGATTTCCTTCTCTTTCTGGCCCGTACTGCCCGTGCGTACGACCTGCCAAAGCAGGACAGCCGAGACGACAATGACTGCCCAGAAAAGTACCGTCTTAATGGTTGAATTCACCTGGAAAACTCCTCGGAATGCAGCCCTTTCCATGCGGAAACACAGCCGCATACAAGAATTGGATGCTGGCGGCGCGAATTTCGACTGGCAAGGCCTGCATGGTCATTCTAGACCTTTTCTGGGGAAAAGGGGAAAGCGGGGCAAAGTGACAGAAGTCACCCGGGAGCCGGCGAGCCTCGCCGGATTGGCGCCAAGCCCCTTATCGCACCTTAACTGGCCGCCGCCAGGTAGGGCAGATTTCGCTCGGTCTGCTCCGGGCTGCCGAGGCCATAGCCGCACAGGAAGGCATCGTCAACCAGGAAGCCGAAGTAGTCGGGCTGGAGCGGCACGCGCCGCGCGGACTGGCGGTCGAGCAATGTCACCAGCTTTACCGAAGCCGCCCCCCGGCCCTTTAAGTCGCTCATCAGGAACTCGGTCGTCACGCCCGAGTGCACCAGGCCTTCCACCAGGAGCACGTGCTTGCCCACGATATTGAGCTCGTGGGCAAAGAAAATCTCCAGCACCGGGGCTTCCCCCTGGCTGGTTTGCTTGTAGCGGGGCTTGATGAACGTGCAGATGGTCGGCACGTCCAGGGCCCTCACCAGGTCAGTCATGAACATGAAGCTGTTTTCGAGAATACCGAGGCAGACAATGGTCTGGCCCCGATAATCGTCGGAAATCTGCCGGCCCAGGTCGCGAACTCTCTTCAAGATCTGTTCGGTCGAGATCACTTGCCGCAAGGAGCGGTTCGGGGGGGGTGAAGGTTGGTTGGACGAAGCGATCATGGCGAGTAAAGAATATCACTTAGCCGATTGTCAACGTCCCAACCCGCGCCCATTGGCTTTCTCCGCATCAGAAGACTTCGCCCTGGAAGGAAGCGTGCCGTAGCTCGATATAAGCGACGGTTCTCCCATCTATAACCGATTTTGATAACAAAACTCTGATCCTTCGTCGCCCCCACCATGATCTATTCAACATTGGCGCACTGGCCGGTGGCGGAAACGCCGG
>Ga0335079_10005322_pt1 | contig 14737 bp, 15 predicted proteins | sample Lox_Sample_33_FD_206719 | JGI IMG/M metagenome (GOLD analysis project Ga0335079, IMG submission 206719) | Soil microbial communities from Loxahatchee National Wildlife Refuge, Florida, United States - Lox_Sample_3.3 | ecosystem: Environmental > Terrestrial > Soil > Wetlands | place: USA...
TGGTCGGGCCAACGGCGGCGCACTGGTTCGGCACCGACGAACTTGGCCGCGACATCCTCTCCCGCGTCATCTACGGCGCGCGCATTTCAATGCTGGTCGGCGTGAGCGTGGTCACCGCATCGCTTACGCTGGGTCTGGTCGTCGGCTGCATCGCCGGTTATTACGGCGGACGCATCGACCGCTTCGTCAACGTCATCGTGATGAACGCGTTTCTCTCGTTCCCGGGAATCCTGCTGGCCATCGCCTTCGTGGCGTTTCTCGGGCCGGGAATTTTCAACCTGATTCTCGCGCTCTCGATTGGTGGCTGGGTGGGGTACGCGCGCCTGGTGCGCGCGCAGGTGCTGGCTACTCGCGAGCGCGAGTTCGTGGAAGCGGCGCGGGCACTGGGCGCGAGCGACTGGCGCATCATCACGCGGCATATTCTGCCCAACATGATCCAGCCGGTGATCGTGCAGGGGGCGATCGGCATGGCCGGCGCCGTGCTGGCGGAAGCTACGATGAGCTTTCTCGGCCTGGGCGTGCCACCTCCGACGGCGAGCTGGGGCTCGATGCTCAACGACGGCCGCGCCCATCTCTTTGACGCTCCTCACCTGGTGCTGTTTCCCGCGGCAGCGGTGATGATCGCGGTGCTGTCGTTCAATTTCATCGGCGACGCGCTCAGGGATTATCTCGATCCGCGCTCCCGTATCGAAGCTGGCCTGTAGAAGCCCGCCCGCAACCCTTCTCCTCTGAAAAAGTTGCTCTGAAAATCCGCCGGACGATGTCCGGGAGTCATCACGAAATTCTCCGCGTCTCGCGACATACTGGGACTCGCAGGGTTCACGACAATGACAGCAGGCTGGAAGCAGATGCCAGCCGCGCACAGAAAAACCACAAGGAGACAATCATGAACTGGACAGGGAGACTCACGGCAGTGGTATTGTTCGGCGCGCTGGCGCTTCCGGCGGTGGCGCAGTCGAACCAGGAAATCAATCAGCGCAAAGAGAACCAGCAGGACCGCATCGCCCAGGGCGTCAAGAGCGGGCAGTTGACCGCGGGTGAGACCGCGCGGCTCGAGGGCCGCGAAGCTCACATCAACCGGCAGGAAGCCCGCATGAAGGCCGCCAACGGCGGCAAACTGACGCAGGCGGACAAGGCCAAGATCAACCGCGAGCAAAACCGCACTTCGCGCGCTATTTATCGCGACAAGCACAACGCCCGCAAGCAGTAGTCGAGTCACAGGGAAACCAGGGCCTCCGCGAAAGCGGAGGCCTTTTTTTCCCGGCTAAAGTCATGAGGCTGCGGCATATCCCGCCCTTGACATAATCACATATCGCAATAATAATATTGCAAATTGAAATATGACCTTGGGCGAGAAAATCCGCTACCTGCGCGAGATGGAGGGCACGCTGCGCGGGTTGGGACGCGATATGACGCAGCAGGAGATAGTCCGGGAGGTAAAACGCGATCAGGGCGCGAGCATCAGCCAGTCGTATCTCTCGCAGATTGAGAGCGGCGCCCGCCCGCACCTGACCAACACCACGCGCATGCTGCTGGCGCGCTTTTTCAAGGTGCACCCCGGCTACCTGGTGGATGACCCCGAAGGCTTCCACACCGAGCTCACCTCGGACATCCGTGGTCTGGAAGACAACCTGGATTTGTGGCTGATCAACGGGGCCGAGCGCTTCCGCCGCGATCTGGAGTTGCGGCACGCGCTGCTCGAGGTGGCGAAGCACAAGGATTCGCGCAAGTGCCTGCTGCTGCTGGGAGAGATCCTGGAGACGCCGGACCTGGTCGAGCGCCTGCTGGAAGTGCTCAAGCCCGGCCCAAAGGCCCGGGCCCGAGGATGACGGCGAGGAGGTGATCACGATGGCATGGGAAACCTTTTATCTGATCTGCTTCGTGGTCGGCGCGGTGTTGATCGTGGTGTCGTTTTTTTCCGGCGTGCTGCACCTGCCGCATTTTCTTCACTCCCCGCACCACGGAGGCGGCTTGCACCTGGGCGGTGGTCACGGCGGCGGCGGCCACGTTGGAGGCGCGCACGGCGGTGGTGGCACCGGGGTGCGGGGCGGCAGTGCGAGTTATCAGGTTTCGCCGCTCAACTTCCCCACGCTGCTGATTTTTCTAGTGTGGTTCGGCGGCACCGGATATCTGCTCACGCACTACGGCCACGGCTGGGGATTTCTCGGTTTGCTGGTCTCGGCGGTGGCCGGACTCGCAGGCGCGGCCATCGTCTTCTCCTTTATGGCCAAGGTGCTGGTCAGGCCCGACGAGAACCTCGATCCCGCCGACTACGTGATGGTAGGCACGCTGGGCAAGCTGACGGTGGGCATTCGCGAGAACGGTACGGGCGAGATCGTTTACGTGCAGGGCGGAACGCGCAAGAGCGCGGCGGCGCGCAGCGAGGACAAACGCGCTATCGAGAAAGGTACGGAAGTGGTGATCACGCAGTTCACGAAGGGCGTCGCGTACGTCCGTCGCTGGGACGAAATGGCCGGCGAGACACAGTCCGAGCAATCACGCGGCGCGGGACAAAGCTGATTCGTTTTTGCCGGGTTACTGAAATCCGGCGGAGGTGGTGGAGGCGTTATGGAAAACCTGCAATGGATCGGAGGAGTTTGGTTTCTGGTGGGACTGGGCCTCGTCCTGCTGTTCTTCATCATGGGCTTTCTGGCGAGAATCTACCGCAAGGCTGGGCCGCACGAGGCCCTGATCGTCTACGGCTTCCGCGGCACGCGCGTGGTCAAGGGCCACGGCACGCTGATTTTCCCGATGGTGGAAAGCTGCAGGGGGCTGTCGCTCGAGCTGATGTCGTTCGACGTGGCCCCGCAGCAGGACCTCTACACCAAACAAGGGGTTGCGGTAACGGTGGAAGCCGTGGCGCAAATCAAGGTGAAATCGGATGACGAGAGCATCCGCACCGCCGCCGAGCAGTTCCTCACCAAGACCGATCAGGAGCGCGAAGGGCTGATCCGGCTGGTGATGGAAGGCCACCTGCGCGGCATCATCGGGCAGTTGACGGTGGAGGAGATCGTCAAAGAGCCGGAGATGGTGGCCGACCGCATGCGCTCCACCAGCGCCGACGACATGAGCAAGATGGGACTCGAAGTCGTCTCCTTCACCATCAAGGAGGTGAAGGACAAGAACGAGTACATCTCCAACATGGGCAAGCCGGATGTGGCGCGCATCAAGCGCGACGCCGACGTGGCCACCGCCGAGGCCGAGCGTGACACCGCCATGAGGCGCGCGGTCGCGACCCGCGATGCCGCCGTCGCCAAAGCGCAGGCCGACCAGGAGCGCGTGCAGGCGGAAACGCTCTCGCTCGCCAAGCAGGCCGAAGCGCAGCGTGATCTCGAGGTCAAGAAAGCCGTGTTCCTCGAAACCACCAAGAAGCAGCAGGCGCAGGCGGACAAGGCGTATGACATCCAGACCCAGGTCATGCAACAGCAACTCACCGCCGAGCAGGTGAAAGTACAGCAAGTCGAAAAAGAACAGCAGGTGAAGGTGCAGGAGGCGGAGATCGCCCGCCGCGAAAAAGAGCTGATCGCCACCGTGCTCAAGCAGGCGGAGATCGAGCGCCAGCGCATCGAGACCCTGGCCGAGGCTGAGAAGCAGCGGCTGATGGCCGAGGCCGAAGGCCACGCGTCGTCGATTCGCCAGCAGGGCGAGGCCGAAGCCGACATCATCTTCAAGAAAGGTGAAGCCGAAGCCAAGGCGATGAACGTCAAGGCCGAAGCCTACCAGGAGTACAACCAGGCAGCGGTGGTCGACAAACTGCTGACCAGCTTGCCGGAAGTAGTGAAGGCGATGGCTGCGCCGCTGGCCAGCGTGGACAAGATCACCATCGTCTCCACCGGCAACGGCCACTCCGCCGGCATGAACAAGATCACCGGCGATATGGCCGAGATGGCGGCGCAGGTGCCGGCGCTGTTCGAGGCGCTCTCCGGCATGAAGATGTCCGACCTGTTGGCCAAGGTGCGCACCATCGGCGACAAGTCGCCCAAGCCCGACGTCCTGCCGCCTGAGGGCAAAGCCGACGCCGCCGGCGCGGGCAAGAAGTAACTCGGTACTCGGTACTCAGTACTCAGTACTCAGAAATGAGCAGGTAGAGACGCAGCATGCTGCGTCTCTACCAGAGGAGATGATCATGGCACTCATGGAGCGAGTCTCAACCCTGGTGCGGGCCAACCTCAACGACCTGATCGACAAGGCCGAGGACCCGGAAAAAATGCTGAAGCAGGTGATCCTCGACATGGAGAACCAGCTCATGCAGGTGAAAACGCAGGTCGCCATCTCGATCGCCGATCTGCATCTGCTCGAAAAGCGCAGGAAAGAGAACGAGGACAAAGTGACGGAATGGATGCGCAAGGCCGAGCTCGCCGTCGACAAAAAGCAGGACGACCTGGCGCGCGCCGCGCTCGAGCGTCACAAAAGCTACCAGACGATGACCGAGAGCTTCGTGCAGCAGATTGAAGACCAGAAGACGCAGGTCGAGACGCTGAAGTCAGCCCTGCGCAAGCTGGAGCAGAAGCTAACCGAAGCGGGAGCCAAGGCCGAGCTGCTGGTGACGCAACATCGCCGCACCCGCGCCGCCGGCAAGGCCGCCGACGCGCAGGCCGCCATGGGCGACCGCTCGAAGCTCGCTACCTTCGACCGCATGAAACACAAGGTCGAGCGCTCGGAGGCGGTCGGACAGGCCAAGGCTACGCTCGTCGGCGAGGACATCGACGACCGCTTCGCCAAGCTCGAGAAGGAAGAAGAGATCGAGCGCATGCTGGCCGAGATCAAGCAACGGCGGGGAACGGCGTGATAGAGAATGGCAGCACCCCGACCCTGGAGGACTGCACAAGCGGCATGCTGAAAAACATGGGATGGATGCGTCTGGGCGTGATTGTGGTTCTCCTTCTCGCGACGGGGCTGGCGCAGAATGGAGGCCTGCAATCCGCCGCAGCGGAGCAGGAGCTTTTCCGCCTGACGAACCGCGACCGTGCTGAGGCGGGGCTGCCGGAGCTGCAATGGAACGAATGGCTGGCCCAGGCGGCGCGCAAGCATGCGGCGGAAATGGCGCGTCGCGGCCGGCTCTCGCACCAGTTCCCCGGCGAAGCCGGCCTGCGCGACCGTATCGCCGCCACCAGTCTTCATTTCGACGCCTCCGGCGAGAATGTCGCGGTGGGGCCAAACACGACGGAGATCAATCAGGGCTGGATGCTTTCCAGCGGACATCGAGCGAACATTCTGGATGCGCGCTACAACTCCATCGGCGTGGCAGTGGTGCGTGTCGGCGAAGATCTTTTCGCGGTGACTGATTTCGCCCACAGCGTGGCCGCGCTCTCGGCCGGTGATCTGGAGGGCACCGTCGCGGCCGCCATCAATCAGGCCAGAGCGCAGAAGAGACTTGCTCCCCTGGCCTGGCGACAGGATCCGGCGCTTCATCAGTACGCCTGCCAGATGGCAAAAGAAGATCAGGTCAACGCTAAGGCAGCACTGGAACGCTCCAACGTCTACGCAACGCTGGCCTTCAACGATGTCGATCCCGCGAATTTCGGTTCCCATTTTCGTAACCTGCCCTACATCACGACTTCGAAAGCCTTTGCGTTGGGCGCATGCTTTGAACGCACCGCCAAATATCCCGAAGGAACCAACTGGATCGTGGTGGCGTTTTACTAGCCGGCCCTGTGCTACGCTGCGTTGCCGTGGGCGCTATCCGCATCGGAACGGCTGGCTGGGCGTATAAAGACTGGGAAGGCATCGTCTATCCCGCGCGCGTGACGCGTGAACAGCATCCCGCCGAGTACCTGGCGCGATACTTCGACGTGATCGAGATCAATACTTCTTTCTACGGGCCGATCAAGCCGCACCTAGCCAAACTCTGGTGCCGCAAGGTGGCGGGCGTTAATCCGGAATTTCAGTTCACGGCCAAGCTCTACAAAGCGTTTACACACGCGCCCGGCGGAGCGGTGCAGCCCACGTCGGCAGCTACGCTCGCGCCCACTGAGAAAGATGAGCGCGAGGTAAAAGAAGGCCTCGATCCCATGGCGGAAGCGGGAAAACTAGGCGCGCTGCTGCTGCAGTTCCCCATCTCATTCAAGAACACGCCGGAGAATCGTGACTACCTCGGCAGCCTGGTGCGGCGCTTCGAGGCATATCCGAGGGTGATCGAGGTACGGCACGCGAGCTGGAACGACCAGGAAATCCTGCGCGCATTCGCGGAAAACGGGATCGGCTTCTGCAATATCGACCAGCCGCTGCTGGGGCGAGCCATCGCTCCCACCACGTACGCCACTGCTCCTATCGGCTATGTGCGCCTGCACGGCCGCAATTACGCAGAGTGGTTCGAGCACGAGCAGCCACACGATCGCTACAACTATCTCTACAGCGAAAGCGAACTCGCCCGATGGAAACCGCGGGTTGAAGAGATCGCGCGCAAGACCGAAGTCACCTACGTTATCGCCAACAATCACTTCGAGGGCAAGGCGGCAGTAAACGGCCTGCAGTTGAAGCACATGCTCACGGGGCGCAGAGTGCTCGCGCCGCAGACGCTGGTGGAACACTACCCGGAGTTAAAGGCGATCAGCGAGGTCGGATGAGATCGCCGGAAGCGCGATATCGCCGCGATTCGCCGCGATCTGTCCCGCGTCCGTCGATTTCGGCGATCTCGGCGATTCCGGCGATTGCTTACGGAACTTTTTTCGATCCACTCCCGTAACTGTGATTGAGATCGAGAGCACGCGCTGCTAACTACAGCGCGCGACTTACGTCCAATAAGAAGAAACCGAGAGGTGGATCATGGGACCGGAATACAACAAGCTGATGGACAACATGGCATTCAGAATTTCACTCAATATGGCTCTGTTTGCAGCCTGGGCGGCGGTGGCGATCACGCTGCTGAAGCTGGCGTAATGGCCCCGCATTCCAATTCGGTGGGTTCGAGTACAGGTGAGGGGGCACGGCTTGAGACGTGCCGACCCGTCAGCAAACGAAGCGGCCTTTAGGCCCGCTTCTCAGCGGCTAAAGCCGGAGTCTGTGAGAGTCCTCCACGGCACGCCTGAAGGCGTGCCCCTTCACAAGCTGCTCTTGTACTGTGATTCCAGGTAGATGCTAGGCGCGCGCTGAGGCTTCGGTGCGCTCCGAGTAGTGTGACTCCACGTACTCGTTCAGAATGTCGATGAACTCGGCGACGATGCGGTCGCCCTTGAGCGTGGTCAGCAGCCGGCCGTCGACGAACACCGGCGCCTTCGGTTCTTCGAACGTTCCCGGCAGTGAAATCCCGATGTGAGCGTGCTTCGATTCGCCGGGCCCGTTTACTACGCATCCCATCACCGCAACCTTCATCTCTTCGATGCCCGCATAGCGCTGCTTCCACAGCGGCATCTGCTGGCGCAGGTAGGACTGGATTTGCTCCGCCATTTCCTGGAAGAAGGTGCTGGTGGTGCGTCCGCAGCCGGGGCAGGCGGTGACTTGCGGCGTGAAACTGCGGATGCCCATGGACTGCAGAATCTGCTGCGCGACGATGACTTCTTCGGTGCGGTCGCCGTTGGGCGCGGGCGTGAGCGAGACGCGGATGGTGTCGCCGATGCCCTCCTGCAGCAGCACCGAAAGCGCAGCGGTTGACGAGACGATGCCCTTGGCTCCCATGCCGGCCTCAGTGAGGCCGAGATGCAGCGGATAGCGGCAGCGCGCGGCCAAGGCGCGATAGACGTCGATCAGATCCTGTACTCCGCTGACTTTGGCGCTGAGGATGATCTGGTCGGCGCGCAGGCCGTATTTTTCGGCGCGCGCGGCGGAATCGAGCGCGCTCACCACGATGGCTTCGAGCGTGACATCGCGGGCATCGAGCGGCTGGGCACGGCGCGAGTTCTCGTCCATCATGCGCGTGAGCAGCGTCTGGTCGAGCGAGCCCCAGTTCACGCCGATGCGCACCGGCTTCTGGTTGGCGATCGCCACCTCGATCATGGTGCGGAAATTGTCGTCGTCCTTCTTGCCAATGGAGACGTTGCCGGGATTGATCCGATACTTGGCGAGCGCGCGGGCGCAAGCGGGATGTTTCTTCAGCAGCAGGTGCCCGTTGTAGTGGAAGTCGCCGATGATGGGCACGCGCACGCCTTGCTGCTCGAGTCCTTCGACGATGCGGGGCAGGGCGGCGGCGGCCGCGTCGTGATTCACCGTCACCCGCACCAGCTCGGAACCGGCCTGCGCCAGATCGGCAACCTGGCGGACGGTTGCAGCCACGTCGGCGGTGTCGGTGTTGGTCATCGACTGCACCACCACCGGCAGATCGCTGCCGATGCGCACTCCGCCTACGTTGGCGGTTACGGTTTTTCGGCGCTGAATGCTTGCCATCCTGGAGATAAGTTTAACACTTGGGCCACGCCCACTTGGAATTGTGATTCTTCCGCCGAGTGAGGTGAGGCGGGAGAATCCGGCGAAGGGCCCAGCGCCACCACTCGGGTGGTGCAGGCGTTCTCGTCAGATCCTCCGCTCGGCTTCGCCGCGCGAAGGATGACAGCCATGACAATTTGTTGGTTACGGCAAAAACTTCGCCAGCCCGGGCAGGGCTTTGCCGATATCGTTGTAAATCACGACCACAGCAAACAAGATAAGAAAGACGAAGGCCGCCCGATAGATGCGCTCCTTGATCTTCATGCTGATATCGCGGCGCATCACGCTCTCGATGGCGAGCAGCAGGATCACGCCGCCATCCATGATGGGAATGGGAAAGAGATTGAAGATGCCAAGGTTCAGGCTGATGGCAGCCATCAGCGCCAGCAGCGGCATCCAGCCCTGGCGGGCGGCCTCGCCTGAGGCGCGCGCGATGCCGATCGGGCCATCAATCTGCTTCATCGAAACCTTGCGCGCGGCCAGCTGCCGCACCAGCTCCAGAATCAACACCGAATAGCGCTTGTTGGTCTCGATGGATTTCGAAACCGCATCCGCGAAGCCCAGCTTGTCCACACGCACCGGGTTGGAGATGAAGCCCATGCGCCATTGCTCGCCGCCGTGCGAGTTATGCGAAAGCACCGGGGTAACGTTGAAGTGCAGTTGCTGGCCGTTGCGCGAAACGGTCACATCGAGCGGCTTGCCGGGATTCTGCTGCAGATAGTTGATCAGCGCGCGCATGGAGCGCATGGGCAGGCCATTGACCGCCGTGACCTCGTCCCCCACTTTCATCCCCGCCTGAGCCGCGGGCATATCAGCTTCAATCTGGGTGACGATGTTTGGTTCCTGCGGGACCCATCCGCCGAGCGCGCCATACTCTTCCTGTCCCTGTTTATCGGGGACGATGGTCTTGTTCAGAATTTGTCCGCCACGCTGAATCGCCACCTCCAGCGGCTGTCCGGGATTAAGCATGACCTTGGCTTCCACATCTTCCCAGGTCGGCGATTGCGTGGTGCCGATACGGACAATGTGGTCCCCCGCTTCGAAACCGGCTTTGGCGGCGGCCGAATTTTCCAGCACGAAGCCAATCACCGCAGGCTGGTCGAGAAAGTAAGGATGCTCATAGCGCACCATGAAGACGCCAGTAAGCAGGGCGATGGCCAGCATGATGTTCATCGCCGGACCGGCTATGGCGATGATGAAGCGCTGCCAGCGCGGATGCGAGAGGAACTCTCCGGGATCGCCAGTGCGGGCTTCCATCGGGTTCTCGCCCGACATCTTTACGTAACCGCCCAGCGGCAGGGCGCTGATGCGGTAGTCCGTGTCGCCCTTGCGCCAGCCGATCAGGCGCTTCCCGAAGCCGATTGAGAATGTTTCCACGCGAACGCCGAAATACTTGGCGGCAATGAAGTGACCCAGTTCATGGATCAGAATGAGGATTCCGAGCACCAGGGCTACGGACCACAGGATCGTAAAGGCGTTGTACATGAGGAAAATTATCCCGTCTCTATTTTGCTACAACGGGGCGGCGTGTGCCTGCCTTTCTGGATTTCAGCTGCTGCACCCTTTCCCGGGCCTGTTGCCGGGCTTGGGCGTCTATGTTGAGCACGTGCTTAATAGATTCCGGATCCCGATCTTCAGTTGCTTTAAGTACGTCGCGGATGATCCGCGGGATGTCGTCAAACCCAATGGATCCAGCCAGGAACGCCGCTACGGAAACCTCGTCGGCGGCATTCAAGGCTACAGTCTTGGCCCCTCCAGCCTCCGCGGCCTCATAGGCCAGGGCCAAACAGGGAAACTTTTGCATGTCGGGCGGTTGGAAATCCAGATGACGTAAGTCACTGACCGAGTAACGCAACGCGGACGGAATGCGCTCCGGCCAGGTGAGGGCGTACAAGATCGGCAGACGCATGTCGGTCACTGAAAGCTGCGCCAGGATGCTGCCATCGACAAACTCAACCAACGAATGGATGGTGGACTGGGGGTGAACCATCACCTTCACCCGGTCCGGAGGCAGCGCGAACAGGCGGCAGGCTTCGATCACCTCGAAGCCTTTGTTCATCAGCGTGGCCGAGTCGATGGTGATGCGCTTGCCCATCTTCCAGGTGGGATGGTTCAGCGCTTCCTCCACCGTGATGTGCGGGAACCGGGAAGCAGGCGTGTCCAGAAAGGGACCGCCGGAAGCAGTCAGCCAAATCGACTGCACCTCTTCCGGCCTTCCGCCGCGCAGGCATTGGTGGACGGCGTTGTGCTCGCTGTCGATCGGCAGCAGCGGCTTGCCGTGCTTTTTCGCCTCCGCGGTGATCAGGTCGCCCGCAGCGACCAGGCATTCCTTGTTGGCCAGGCCCACGCTCTTGCCGGCGCGCACCGCTTCATAGGTGGCTTCCAGGCCAGCCACGCCCACAATGGCACTCACCACGAAGTCAACTTGGGGATGGGCAGCGACGGCAACCGATCCCGCTGAGCCCTCCAGCGTTTCGATGTCCGCGATGCCGGCGGCCTTCAGCCTCTTGCGCAGTCTTTCCGCGCTCTCCGCATTGCTCATTGAAAAGATGCGCGGCCGCCAGCGTTGGGCTTGCTCGAATGCAGCTTCGACGTTATCGCCGGCGGCGAGGGAGACAACGGAGAACCGCTCCGGGTGGGCTTCTACGACGCTCAGGGTGCTGCGCCCGATCGAGCCGGTAGAACCCAGAATGGCGATGCGCTTCATGGGAGCAGACTACGAGATGCTGAACGAAGCGAGAATCAGCGCATAGTACCACAGCACCGGAGCGGCAAAGAGCAGGGCGTCGATGCGGTCGAGCATGCCTCCATGGCCGGGCAGGAGCGAGCCGGAGTCCTTCACTCCGGCCCCGCGCTTCAGCATGGACTCGACCAGGTCGCCAAGTTGCGCCGCCACGTTCAGCGCCGCCGAAAGCAGAATGTACATCCACAGGGGATGGCGGGCGGGATATGGCCCAACGCTCAGGATGCTCGATTGCTGCGCCGGAAGCAGATCGCTGTTGCGCAGGAATCCCACGATGGCTTCCCCATACGCCAGAATAAAAGTCCCCAGCGCGGTGGCCCCGACCAGCGAAGCCACCGTGCCCTCCCAGCTTTTGTTAGGACTTATGGTGGGAGCAAGTTTGTGTCTGCCCGCGGACCGACCCACCAGAAAAGCCAGAATGTCGCCCGCCCAGACCACCACCAGCAGGTAGAACACGTAGAACGCCCCCGCCGCGCGGGCGCGCACGTTGATCAGCAGGGTAAAGGGCAGGCTGATATACACCAGGCCCAGGACCGATGCGGCGGCGCCCGGAAGCGAACTGCGCAGGTCGGCACGCCTCATGATCGAAACCAGGAAGACAATGGCGGACAACAGCACCGCGTCTCTCGCGATGGTGTTGAGGGCAATTGCAAACACAAGGTAGGGATGCTCGCGCGGGCTCACGCCCCGCAGCAGCACCTGCGAAGAGATGTGGCTCATCTGCCACTCAATGACGAATTCCGCAACCGCGCTGGCAAACAGAATCGCCGTGAACAGGTAGGTCAGCACGCGGTTTGGCTTGATCCCGTAGGCCTCGGCCAGTCCCAGGTATTCGCGGGTGGTGATCAGCGCGATCAGGCCGACCACGGCGGCGAAAAGCCACAGTGGCCCGCGAAAGACGACCAGAAGAACGATGGGGATAAGAACGACCGCAGTCGCGACGCGCTTGATCACGGTTGAGTGCCGTGCCCGTTGCCCAGGCCGCCGTAGCGGCGCTCGCGCTTCTGATATTCGGCGATGGCTTCCAGCAGGTGCCGGCCGCGGAACTCCGGCCAGTGGGTGGGGGTGACGAAGATCTCGGCGTAGGCCACCTGCCACAGCAGAAAATTCGACAGCCGCATTTCGCCGGAAGTCCGCACTACCAGGTCAGGATCGGGCAGGTGGCGGGTGTAAAGATGCTGGTCGATGAGCTGCTCATCGATCTTCAGGTGGGTCAATCCGCCGTTATTGGCGGCCGCATGCACAATGGCGGTAAAGGCGTCCACCAGTTCCATGCGCGATCCGTAATTCAGCGCCAGCGTCAGCACCATGCCGGTGTTGTTCGCCGTGGCTTCCTGCGCCCATGCCATACGCTCCTGCACCGGCTCGGGCAGCTCATGCCGCCGGCCTATATATTCCAGGCGGATATTGTTCTTGTTGAGCGTGGGCACTTCCGCCTTCAGGTATTGCCGCAGCAGGCGCATCAGGAAGGCGACCTCGGTGGCGGGCCGTTTCTTCCAGTTCTCGGAAGAAAACGCGTAGAGCGTGAGCGCCGGCAGATGGATGCGCGCGGCAGTCTCTACCGTAGACCGCACCGCCGCAACTCCGGCGCGATGCCCGGCAATGCGCGGCAGGTGTCGCTGGCGGGCCCAGCGACCGTTGCCGTCCATGATGATGGCAATATGCCGCGGGAGCTGCCGGGGGTCGAGCCTGGAGTAGACGTCGGACTCTTTGCGGTCGAGTCCCGCAGGAACAGATGTGTGCAAGGCTACCTCAGGAATCTATAAGTAGCATAGCGCCGGTTTCTGCGCAATGAAGCAACCTGCGACGGGCAGGTACCCATGTGGGAATCTCACGCCCGCACGATCGGATGCTAGAATCTCGGTCAATTTCAGCAAAATAACCAGCCCGCCAGGGGTTGGGGAGGATCCAGCCGAGTTCAGGTGGCCATTTTTTCGATCAGAACGCCGAGTCCGCGATGGCGCTCAACGCTGTCGGTGTTCTGCGCCATCGTGGTGCTGCTCACTGGGTGCGCCCAGGCAGCCCACTTCTGCGCTTCGGGAGCGGGAAGCCTCTCGCAGCCTGGCTTCAACAACGCGGCAACAACAACGCGCAAGCGGCCGGAGCGCAGACCGGCGAACGCTCGCTCGAATACCGTAGATAAAGGGATAAAAAAGCGGCCGGGGCGATCGCCCCGGCCATTGGGGGAGGGTACAACCGGATATCCGGCCCGGAGCCCGAGCCGGCACGCGCAGAGTGCTTGCGATCGTTCTCTAGGCGTGCCGGCGCGGACGTAAAGTCAAATCGCGAACCTGGCCAATAATACTGGCCTTCTGCATGGCATCGAGCGCCGAGAGGAAAGGCACCAGTTGCGCCACGAAGTCGTCCTTCATCAATTCCAGGATTTCGTCCTGGCGGGCGCGGTCGCCGCCGCTGAGCAGGTCGGGCACCGTGACTTCGAGCGCGCGCGCCAGCCGTTCAAGCGACGACAGTGTGGGTGTCGCCTTTTCGTTCTCGATCTTCGAGACATAGGTGCGCGGCACCTGCATGCGCAACGCCAGTTGCCGCTGGCTCAGGCCGCCCCGCTGCCGCAAAGCACGGATGGCCGCCGCAATCTGCAGATGAGCATGGCCGTTACCGTTGGCAGGCTCAGCCGCGGGCGCCGGCTGCGCCAGGATCATGGGCGGCTCTTCCGCGTCCAGCGAGGTGCGGCACTTTCTGCAGAGATTGTTGGTGGTCCGGAACTGAACTAAGTGGCAGCGGTCGCAACGCACTACTTCTCGTGAATCGACCGGGGCAAGTGTCGTTGCCATCAATTGGTGCGCGAGATGCCAGAGCAGGCACTCCGCCTTGCGCGGCCCAACAACCGGCTGCACCCGCGGGTCAATTACAATTGACTCAAAACAGGTGCATAGCCTGAGGCGTACTCTGGGGGATAACGCCTGTGGAAGTCAAGGAATTAATTGTTAAAAACAGGGAAAAGTCACCCTTGATGCCGTAAGTTATCCGGCGAAAACAGGGAGAAAATAGGGATGATTCCATGAACGATCGCCAGGCCGGGTGGAGTTTACTAACCGAGTTCACCGCGTCGGAGAATCTGCGCAAGCACGCCCTCGCCGTCGAGGCCTGCATGCGCGCCTACGCCCGCAAGTTCGGCGAGGACGAAGCCCTGTGGGGCGTCACCGGGCTCATCCACGATTTCGATTACGAAAAATATCCCACGCCGGAAGAGCATCCTTTTGTCGGCAACAAAATCCTCGCTGAGCGCGGCTGGCCGGAAGAGATACGGCGGGCCATCATGTCGCACGCGCAGTATTCCGGCGTCGCACGCGAGAGCAAGATGGAGAAAACGCTGTTCGCCTGCGATGAACTTGCCGGCCTGATTACTGCCACTGCGCTGGTGAAGCCCGGTAAGTCGCTCGTCGAGGTGGACGCGAAATCCGTGCGCAAGAAAATGAAAGACAAAGCCTTCGCCCGCAGCGTCAGCCGCGAAGACATCATCCAGGGCGCGCAGGAACTGGGCGTGGATCTGGATGAGCACATTGCGTTCTGCATCGAGGCGATGAAGAGCATCGCGGGAGAGTTGGGACTGGCGGGACAAGCGGGGTCTTAGCCCTTAGCGGTCGGCTTTTGGCTGTTGGTTGGTGGCCTTCGCGG
>Ga0335079_10005323_pt1 | contig 14736 bp, 10 predicted proteins | sample Lox_Sample_33_FD_206719 | JGI IMG/M metagenome (GOLD analysis project Ga0335079, IMG submission 206719) | Soil microbial communities from Loxahatchee National Wildlife Refuge, Florida, United States - Lox_Sample_3.3 | ecosystem: Environmental > Terrestrial > Soil > Wetlands | place: USA...
AGGCGGCCGGCCTCCACCGCGAGTTTCATGGCGCGGGCCATGCGCACGGCATCGCCGGCGGCGGCAATGGCGGTGTTCATGAGCACGCCGTCCGCTCCCAATTCCATGGCGATGGCGGCGTCGGACGCGGTACCCACGCCCGCATCCACGATCAGGGGGACAGCGGTAACCATCTCGCGCATGATGCGCAGGTTGGCGCCGTTCTGCACTCCCATGCCGGAACCGATGGGCGCGGCTAGCGGCATCACGGCCGCGGCGCCGGAATCGATCAGCTTGCGCGCGTTGACCACGTCGTCATTGGTATACGGCAGGACGACGAAGCCCTCCTTTACCAGCACGCGGGTGGCTTCGAGCAGACCCTCGTTATCCGGGAATAGCGTTTTCTCGTCGCCGATGACTTCGAGCTTGATCCAGTTGGAAAGGCCTACTTCACGCGCCAGGCGGGCGGTCCGGATAGCGTCGTCCGCGGTGTAGCAACCGGCGGTGTTGGGCAGGATGAAGATCTTTTCCCGGTCGATGTAATCGAGCAGCGATTCCTTGGAACGGTCGGTGAGGTTGACGCGGCGCACGGCGACGGTGACCATTTCCGCGCCCGTGGCTTCGTGGCAGCGGGCCATCTCCTGGAAGCTGCGATATTTCCCGGTGCCGACGATGAGGCGGGAACCGAATTCGCGGCCGGCAATTGTCAGGGTTTCGGACATAGCTTCATTGTAGGACGGGCGGCCAAGGTTGAGTGACGTTGCGGGGGGCCGGGGACTGAAGATCGGCCAGGTCCTGCCGGGAGCACCGGGCCCCATCGCCGTTTACCCGCGTTAACTATGGGAGCTATGCCAAACCGAAATCAAGAACGCGCGAAGAAACAGGTTCGGTGGTATACTCTTGGCGCGACCCTTGAAGCTCGCGCACGGCCGGGGGGGCGGATTGCTTTCTGGACCACTCCCGGATTTACCCGGAAAGGGTTCTCATGTTCGACTTAGCCATTGTTCGCATTATCTTCGTGCTCGTATTAACTGCGTCCGCCTGGTTGTTGCATCCATTCCAAGCGGAGCCCTCGCCGTGGCCGGCACTGGCGGGACTGATCCTGGGCGGTTGCATCATATTTTTCGAGATGCGGCTGGAACAAGTCAGCCTGAAGCGGCTGATTGGGGCGGCCTTTGGATCGGTGCTGGGAATCATTGGAGCTTTTTTCATGTCCCTGGTGCTGCGCTGGGCGAAGCCCGAGGGCGGGGATGCCTCCCACATGGTCGCGTTCCTGCAAGTGGGCTTGCTTCTCTGGATGACCTACGTGGGGTTGATCGTGGGCGCCAAGAAGGGCGACATGCTCAATCTATCCGCGCTGGGGGGCATTTTCGGCGGCGAGAAGGCCAGCAAGAAATCGTTCAAAATCCTGGACACCAGCGTCATCATCGACGGCCGCATCGCCGACATCGCCGAGACCGGTTTTCTGGATGGCGTGCTGGTGATCCCGCAATTCGTTTTGCGGGAGCTGCAACTGGTGGCCGACTCGGCCGATTCCATGAAGCGCAACCGGGGCCGGCGCGGCCTGGACATCCTGCAGCGCGTCCAGAAGATGGCGCATCTCAACGTGCAGATTGTGGAGGACGATTTCCCGCACGTCCGCGATGTGGACATGAAGCTGATCGAACTGGCGAAGGTCTACGATTCCAAGATCATCACCAACGACTTCAACTTGAATAAGGTGGCCCAACTGCACGGCGTGCAGGTGCTGAACATCAACGAGCTGGCCAACGCGCTGAAGCCGATCGTGCTGCCGGGGGAGACCATGCGCGTCTTCATTTTGAAAGAAGGCAAGGAGTACAACCAAGGCGTAGCCTACCTGGACGACGGCACCATGGTGGTGGTCGACAACGCCAAGAAGATGATTTCGAAGACCATCGACATCGCGGTTACGAGCGTATTACAGACCACCGCGGGCAAGATGATTTTCGGAAAATTCGACGAGCGCGTGCACGCGGTGGCGGCGGGCGCCGAGAGGCATGAACGGGCGCCGCGCAAGGCGGAGCCGGTGGCTTCCGAGAAAACCACGATAGAATCGTAGATTCCCGGGAAAAGGGGCGCAGCCGACGCGGTTCCGCCCGGGACCCTTATGAAAGTAGCCGTGATTCTACCCGCGGCGGGGCTGGGCACCCGCATGGGGCGTCCGTCCCCCGAAAAAGCCGGAACCAGCCGGAAGCAGTTCATGTTGTTGGACGGCTCGCCGATCCTGCTGCACACGGTCCGCAAGTTCGCCGTTTCCATGCGCGTGGACGAGATCGTGGTGGCGGTGCGGCGCGAGGATCTGGACTGGGTGGCGGGCCTCCTCGAGCGCGAAGGGCGCGGCAAGCGGCTGCGGGTGGTGGAAGGCGGAAATTCCCGGCAGCAATCCGTGGAGAATGCGCTGCGGGCGTTGGATCCCGACACCAGCCTGGTGGCGGTGCATGACGCCGTGCGGCCGTTCATCGACTTGGAGACGATCGATAAAGTCATCGCCGAGGCCGCCGAGACGGGCGCGGCCATCGTGGGCATCGTGCCGGTGGATACGGTGAAGCAGGTAACCCGGGCGCAGACCAGCAAGGCCAAGATCCGGGCCACGCTGCCGCGCGAAAAACTCGTGCTGGCGCAGACGCCGCAGGTTTTCCGCTACGACCTGCTGGTGCGCGCGTTCGAATCGGCCGGGATCGACGGTTTCACGGGCACGGATGAATCCAGCCTGGTGGAGCGTTTGGAAGTGGAAGTCAGCGTGGTGCTGGGCAGCGATCGGAATATCAAGATCACCAAGCCGAGCGATATGGACCTGGCGCGCCTGTTCCTGGAAGAAGAAGCCGCGCCGCGCGAGATATGAGCGAATACCGGACGGGCTTGGGCTGGGATTCGCATCGCCTGGTGCCCGGACGGCCGCTCATCCTGGGGGGCGTGACGATCGCTTCGGAGAACGGCCTGGAAGGCCACTCCGACGCGGACGTGCTGGCCCACGCGATCACCGACGCCATTCTGGGCGCCGCCGCTTTGGGGGATCTCGGCATGCACTTCCCCGATACGGATCCGCGCTGGAAAGACGCCGGCAGCCTGCGGTTTCTGGCGCACGCGCGCGACCTGGCGCGGGCACGCGGCTACCGCATCGTAAACGTCGATTCCACCGTCATCATCGAGCGCCCGAAACTAGGCGGGTACCGGCAGGCCATGCGCGAAAAATTGGCCGCCACGCTGGAATTAGCTCCCGAACAGGTCTCCGTGAAGTTCAAGACCGCGGAGAGGCTCGGACCGGTCGGGCAGGGCCAATCCGCGGAGGCGCAGGCCGTCGTCACGTTGTCGTCAGATTGAAGAGCGGGCCGGAAGCCCGCGTAAAGACCCGGCGGGACCAAAGTCCGGCAGGCTAAAGAGGGTGGTGAAAAAGGCGCGGAACCGCTCCGTCGAAAAGTACGGGACAAGTCCTGTATTTCGTCGGATCCGATGTCCCGCGGGGACATGGCGGCTTGCTGACGCGCGCGGCTCTGAATCGCAACAACCTCCTGAGCTGCAACCGTGAGGGCGCGGCATGCCGCGCGCGTTCTTCAACAAGCTCAAAAGCTTGCGCCACGCCGAGCGGCAATTGCGGCGGGACGGAAGTCCCACCCGGCAATCTGAAAGATCGGGCCGCGCGGGTTGGCCGGCGGAAGCGTGTTTCAGCGGTCGCCGCCGTGATTGCGATAGAGCTGGCGAAAACGGGCTTTGGCGCGGTGCAGCAGCACGCGCAGATAGTTGGCGTCCACGTTGTGGCGGCGGCAGATCTCGGCTTTGTCGAGCTCTTCCAGGAAGATCTCCTGCAGGATGCGGCGATCCTTGTCCGGCAATTCCTTCATGACCTGCGCGACCTGCCGCTTGGTATCGACGTCGACGAGCGGGGCATCGAGGTTTATCGAATCATCGGCGGGCTCTTCCTGGTTATCGTCCATAGGGTCGTGGCGTCCTTCTGCGCGGCAAAACTCCATCATTACGTTGTTGCAGACAGCGTTGACGAATGCCCCAAAACGTTCGGGATGCACCACGCCGTCCTTGGAGCGCAGGATCAGCAATACGCGCATAAGGGTCTCCTGCCGGACGTCCTCGATCAACGGACGGGAGCGCAAACGCGCGCGCAGCTTCAGAAAGAGCAGATTACCGAAGTACGATGCAAAGTGCTCCTCCACTCCGGCGTCGCCCTGCGTCAGCCGCCGTACATACTCTGCATCGAACGATTGAAATGTCAAACTAACCTGGGCCTTATGGTATAATAGCGGCATCCCCGACGCGAAGGGGACTAAGAAGTTCTCAATACAGGGTCAAATCTGTTCGACGCGGCCCCGGCGGAGCCTCAAGGGAGGCTCCGCCGGGCAAGCGCATCCTACCGGGCGGGGTTCTGGGTCACGGCTGCACGGCGGCGCGCAGGATCTCCGCAACACTCCACGCTTGAGCGATACAGCCGCCGGCCCGCTGCGGCGCGTCGCCATCGAAAACCTCGGGCACTTGCCCCACGCCTTCTTCTTCGATGTAGCGCCGGAACTCCTCCAGCCACAGTTCGACTTGCGAGCGCGTCTGCGGGGTGCGACCGTTCACATGCAGGTATGCGGAAATGAAAGGACCCATCAACCAGGGCCAGACGGTACCCTGATGATACGCGCCGTCGCGGCTCACAGGACCGCCCTCGTAGCGGCCGCGGTACTGGGGATCGGAGGGCGCGAGGGTGCGCAGCCCATACGGGGTCAGCAAGTGGCGCTGAACGGCGTCTACGACGCGTTTCGCCAATCCGGCGGGAAGCATTTTGTGGCAGAGACTCACGGCCAGGATCTGGTTGGGCCGGATGGAGGCATCGCGCGCGGGACCGTCAATGACGTCGTAAAGGCAGCCGCGTTCCTCGTTCCAGAATTGTGGCAAAAAGCCGGCGCGGGCGCGATCGGCGGATTCGCGATAATGGACGGCGTCCCGATCGTAACCATACCGTAACGCGAGGTCTTCGATGACGCGCAAAGCGTGGTACCACAGCGCTTGAATTTCGACGGGCTTGCCGCGGCGCGGGGTGACGATCCAATCGCCGATCCGGGCATCCATCCAGGTGAGTTGCACGCCCGGCTCGCCGGCCCGCAGCAGGCCGTCGTGATCGACTTGAATGCCATAGCGGGCGCCGCGCTCGTGCCAGGAAACCATGTCCGCGAGCAGGCCATAAAGGTTGGAGCGGACAAACTCATAATCGCCTGTGGATTCGGCGAGGGCGCGTACGGCTTCGAAGAACCAGAGGGTGGCATCCACCGTGTTGTACTCCGGCGTCTCACCGGCATCCGGGAAGCGGTTGGGCAGCATGCCCCGGTCCGTGTACGCGGCGAATTCCAGCAGGATGCTCTTGGCGGTATCGTAGCGGCCGGTCACCAGAACGAGGCCCGGGAGCGCGATCATCGTGTCGCGGCCCCAGTCGCCAAACCAGTGATAGCCGGCGATCACGGTGCTGCGATCGCCGCGCTTGACGAGGAAATGGGCGGCGGCCGAGGCCAGCATTTGCACCAACGGTTCGCTCGACGGAGCGGATGCACGCACCGCTTCGCGGCGGGCGAGTTCGGTGGAGCGGAGCTCGGCGGCCGGCCGGCTGTCCGGCCCTTCGACGGAAGCCATCACACTGGGGCCGGCGTCGCGATTCAGGTCGAAGACCAGGACGCAGGGATTGAACAGGTCCTCCCGATAATCGAGGCCGCGCTCGCGCTCCACGTCGTATTCGAAATTCCGGTACCAGTAACCGGCGGGCTGGACGGCGGCGCCGGAATGCGTCAAGTGGAGCGGGGGCAGGCCCGGGTACGGCGCCACCTTGACGGAGCCGGGGGCGAGCTCCAGGCGCGGGTCGAGGGCATCGTTTGCATGCGTCGTGCCGTGATAGTCGCGGAAAGCGATCAACGGGCGCACTTCCAGCAGGCAGGCGCGCGGAGCGGCATCCGGCGGGCCGCGCCAAGCGTATTGAATCACGGTGCGGTTTTCGCCGTGCACCATGAAGACCGACTTCTCGAGTTGGCCTTTTTCGACGCCGTAGACGAACACCGGGAATGGATCCAGCCGGAATTCTTCAAGGTTCAGGTAGCCTTGCGGATGCACTACGCCGGGATAGCGGTTGGCGGACAGCTCGTACCGGCGGCCGTCGACGACCAGAGTTTCTTCGAGTTTCGAGAGGAGCAGCAGGCGCCCGGCCGGAGGCCTGGTGGCCGCGACCAGCAGGCCGTGGTAACGGCGGGTGTTGAGGCCGGCGATAGTGGAAGAGGCGAATCCGCCGAGTCCGTTGGTCTCCAGCCATTCGCGCCGGATCGCCACCTCGAGGTTGCGGCAAACGTTGCGATCGAATCGGATCATGGACGCCCCGGGAACAGCCGTCAACCACGACGATAGCGAATTCTTCCGGCCAATGGGAGCGCCGGCTGGGCGGCGGACTATCCGGCGGCAAAAAACTCGATCGCGCGGGGAAGGCCGGCGTACTGATAGAGGATATAGTCCGGCTCGGTCTCGGGAGATCCGCCGGGGTCGCCGCGGGGGCAGAACAGGATGGTCTTCATGCCAACCCGCCGCGCTCCCAGGACGTCGCGGAAGCGGTCGTTGCCGACGAAAATCGCCTGTTCGGGGCAGACCTGCAGGTCGTTCAAGGCCGTTTGAAACAGGCGGGGGTCGGGCTTGCGATAGCCGTGGTCGCCGGAGATGACGACGGAGGCGAAGAACCCGGCAAGGCCGGCGGCGCGAAGCTCGGGCAGACCGTATGCGCTCTGCCCATCGGAAACGACCGCCAGGCGGTGGCGGGTCTGCAACTGGGCCAGGATCTCCTGGGTTTGGGGAAATGCGACCAGCCGTTTGCGCGAGATCCCGCGCTGCATTTCGGCGAGGAACAGAGGCATCTGCGCCAGCTTGTCCGGCGGCAAAGAACGGGTGTATGCCGTCGCGTGCCGGCGCAACATCTCGCGCCAAATGGCGACGACGTCGAACTCGGGATAGGGTTCCGGGCTGGCGGCGAACTGCTCCCGCATAATCTGGAAGTACAAGTCGCGCACTTCGCCGCGGCGGAGGGCGATGCCCTGATAAGTGAGAAAGCGCGCGATGGCGCGGTAGACGTCTTCGGACCACTCATCGGTTTCGATGTCGATCAGGGTTCCGTTGACATCGAAGAGCAGGGCGCGAATCTCCATTCATCCGGTCCGCAATATGATTTTAGCCTCTTCCACCAGGCGGGCGCGTTGGGAATCGCTGACCCAGGAGTTTCGGGCGATGCGCAGGAGCGTGAGAGCCATCTGGAAGGGCAAGCGGCCGGTGATGGAGCGGAAGGCGCGGTCGCGGTCGGGAAAGTGGCAGGCGTACTCCCACAGAAAGTGCCCGATGAAGGGCTCGGCGGCGTGCTTATTGCCGCCGGCGTCCAGGAAATGGTGTTGCAGTTCACCCGCGATGCGTCCCAGATCGAAGGAGCGGTCGGCGCGCTGCATCCGTTCCAGGTCGATGGCGATCACGCTGAGACCGCGGCCAAAGAGGAGGTTGCTGGGGGTGGCATCCCCGTGAACGAGCACCTGGACATCCTCCCACATGCGCGGCTTCTCGCGCCAGCGGTCGCGCAGCCAATACAGCTCGGCGGCGTCGCAGGCGTCGATCACTTTCTGGGATTGCAGCTTGCGGACCAGCCGGTCCAGATAGGCGCAGTCCTGGTGGAAATCGACGCGCTCGCCGTTGGCGGTGCGATTGTGGAGGGTCGCCAGGAAGTAGGCCAGGGCGGTCAGCTTTTCAAAGAGCGGTTGCGATAGCCCGTCATGGATCGCGCCGGTCACGAAAGCGCCGAGCGGGACGCCGGGGGCGTATTCCTCGACCAGGATGCTGTTGAGCCAGGCATTGGTGCCGAGCGGGCGGACGACGTGATGCGGGTAGCCAGCCAGTCCATAGCCGCGCAGGAGCTGGAGATTGTCGAACTCCCGCCGCATGCGTTGCGTGGCTTCCGCTTTGCGGTGACCGCCGTTGACAAAGAACTTGCCGACGATCTGAACGCTGCTGTGGCGCTCCTCATAAAGATAGACTTTGCTGTCCTTCATGCTGAAGACGCGGAAGTCGGCGGCAGGACTGCGGACTCCGATGCGTGGCAGGACATCCTGCACGAGATAGGGATGCAGAGGGTCGTGCTCCGGGAGATGTCCAAGGTAGTGTTTGTTCACAGGCTATGCCCGCCCACAAAGACGGCCCCGGCAGCATCAAATCAGGAAGGAAATCCGCCCCATGCGGGTCTAAAGCCGAGATCTGCAGGGCAGTAATCGAATTGTAACATTAAATGGAATTTCAGGCCAGAGAAAACACCCGGAAAAAGGCCGGGAATTTTGGCCGATTTTTGGCGATGTGGGTGGATCAACCAGGGATGCGCCAGTTTCGGGCGGCGAACTTCCGGGCGGTATCGAGCTCCCTCACCCAGCAGATGCGGCTTGGCCGGGATCTAACGGCATAGGCTCGCCCCAGCGCGTCAGATGCGGCTGCCGGAGATCCGGCAGGGGGCAGGATTCGGAGGCCAGCCGAGCCTTGTTGGCGGCGATGCAACCACATGCCGCGCAGATGCGGCGGTCGCCGCCGCCGGCGGGGGCGAGCTTATAGATCGCACGATCGGGCGGGTCGACCAACTGATCGCAGCGTTGGCAAGCCTGGAACCGCCGTCGGTAGTTCTCCTCGTCGACGCGCGCGAAGCCGGTCCGGGTCCAGCGTCCGAAGGAACGCGCCGCTTGCCAGAGGAGCTCGCGATTGCTCCTCGAAGGTGGCGGGGATGGGGTGGCCACGGCGGCAGGCGGATGGGCCATGAGAATATCCAGCACGGGGCGCGCGTTGCGGCTAGCGAGCAGGTAGCGCGCGTAGGCGTCGTTTTCCAGGGCGGCGCGCAGGACGGCCTCGGGCACGGGCTCATCGAGCCCGAGAATTCTGCCGAACTGTTCGCAAGCTTCGCCGACGGAATGGAGAGGGTCGACGGGCGGAACGGCCGGTTCGCTCACGGTTCTCCTTCTTCGACAGCATAGCCCACGGCCTTAGCCACCCGCCGGCGGTCACTCATTCACGTCGGGGCCGCACGGCGGGATCTGGTTCGAAGCCAGCGCGGCCCGGAAGGTTTCGCGCCGGTGGCGGAGGCTCGGATGAGCTTGTCGGGCTCCGGCGGAATGCCGTTTGAGATAGCTCGTCAACGCGTCGAATTGCCCGATCGCGGCGGACATGCCGCGGGTGTAACGCTCCCCGGGCCACAAGCCGCGGAGGGCGATCGCAGAGCCGAAATAGTCCGCGGCGTCTTCGCAGGCGGCGCGCGCCGGACCGATGTCCTGGCCGTAAAGATGGCCCAGCTCGTGGCCGACGACCAGGGCCACGCCTTCGGAATCGAATCCGGCGATCCGGGCCATACCTCCGGATAGAGAAACGTTTCTGGTCCCGGTTCTTGCGTCGATCCAGGAATGCGCGTTTACTTCATGCCCGGACCAATCGAAATGGAATTCGACGCCGGGATACAAACGCCGAAAGCGTTCGAGTAAGCCATCCGCCATCCGGCGATTGAGGGGGTCGTGGAAGGGCTTCTTTGGCGCGCCGATTTCCAAACTCCGGGCCTGGGCAGGCGGCAGGAAATCGCTGGCGTATGCCGGAATCCGGACCCGATCCGGATCGGCTTGCGTGAACCTGCCGGTACTCAGCAGAGCGCCCGGTTCACGCGAGACTGCCAGGCCGCCGCGGCATTGTGCGAGCCACTCGGGCGTTCCGACCGAGGGATGGCTCCTGGATGCCGCGAGCACGGCTTCGGCCGGCGTGCCGGGAACCTCCTGGAAGGCCTGGACCGCAAGGTCCGCGGTCACCACTCCGGCGCTGAGGATCAAATGGCGATCGAGGTTCGCGTTGGGGACTTCCATGGTGGTGGCGATCTCGTAGAACTCGCCGTCGTAGACGCCCCAGCCGATATCGAGGAGAGGCACGCGGCGGCCGTCGCGGTCCACGAGCCCGTCGTGGGGCGAGAGCTTACCGGCGGCCTGCATGCCTCCGCCGTGTATCAGGAAAAGCTGATCGCGGGTGACCACGAGCTCCTGGTCCTCGCCGCCGGCCTGGAAATGCAGGTAGATCACGTGCGCCGGCTTACCCGGCGGCGCGACCGACCACTGGCGGACCACCACAGGGGACCAGGTCAAATCCAGCCCGGCTGCCAGGACCACGGTGTGGCCGGCGACCACATCCTGGACTCTCGTCCAGCCGTCAGGGCTCGCGAGGGGAGTGTCGCGCGCGAGGCACGAACAGATACACCAGCAAAGCGGCATGGGCCGCTGATCGATCACGATCTTGCTGCCGGGCGGGAAGTCCAGGTCGCGGCAGTCGATGTCGATTTTCAATTTGTTGATAGAGCAATAATTGTCAATACACTGGGACAGCGCCATATTCGTTTTTCCTTTCCGGCCGCGGTCTGCGATCGCCGCCACACGATGAGCAGCCACGTGGACGCGGCTGCTCGCCGCATGTGCGGAATTGCTGCGATTACTTCTGGGCGGCGCCGTCCGTGGGGCAGGCCGCGCAGGCCGGGATCTTATCCAGGGCCTTCGCGGCCATGAACGTCTGACGCCGGCAGCGGATGCTCGGGTAGGGTTGGCCGCTGGAGGTGAGGTCCGTGGACCTGTCGGTCCCTTCCTCGGCGGCTGTCTCTTCGCTGGAGAAGTGCGATTTGAGATAGCCCGTAATGGTGTCGAATTGCTTGATGGCGGCGATCATGCCGTCGATGTAACGCTCCCCAAACCAGAACTTGCGGAGAACGATCTTCGCCCCGAAATAGTCCGCCTCGCCTTCGCAGGTGACGCCGCCGGGGCCAATGTCATGGCCGTAGAGATGGCCGAGCTCGTGTCCGAACACCAGGGCGAGGCCTTCGTAATCGAATCCGACGATACGGGCCAAGCCTCCGGAGATATAGACGTTCTTGGTTCCCGTTTCGGGGTCGACCCAGGAATTGCCGTTCACCTTATGGTCGTACCAATTGAATTGATACGTAACCTCGGGGTACAAACACTGGAAGCGTCCGAGCAGGTATTCGACCATCTGCCGGTTCAACGGGTCGTCGAAGGGCTTCTTGGGCGCGGACTTTTGCAGGCGCTTGGCCTGGGCGGGAGGCAGGAAATCGCTCGCGTGCGCCGGGACCTTCACCTGATCCGGATCGGCCTGTGTGAAGCGGCCGGCGCCGAGCAGGGGAGTATTTCGCGCGGCGGCTTTCAGGCTCGGCACGGACCCGCCATTTTGTTCGAGCCATTCGGGCGTACCGACCGAGGGATGGCTCTTGGTGGCGGCCAGCATGTCGCCGATGTGGGTGCCCGGCACGTCCTGGAAGACCTGGACCGCGAAGTCCGGCGTAACGACTCCGGCGCTCAGGATCAGGTGGTTATCGAAGTTCTTGTTGGGCGGCTCCATGGTGGTGGCGATTTCGTAGAATTCGCCGTTGTAAACGCCCCAGCCAAGGTCGTGGATGGCCACCTGCTGGCCGTTGCGGTCGACGAGGGTGTCGCGGAGCGCGAGTTTGTCGGCCGCCTTGATGACTCCGCCATAAGTGAGAAAGAGCTGGTCGCGCGTGACGATGAGCTCCTTATGCTCCCCGTCCGCCTCGTAATGCAGGTAGATCACGTGCACCCACTTACCGGGTGAGGCGACCGACCACTGGTGGACGATTTTGGGCGTCCACGCCAATTCGAGCCCGGCGGCCAGGACCGCGGTCTGATCGACCACGACGTCCTGCACTTTGATCCAGCCGTCCGGGGTAGCCAGCGGAGTATCGCGCGAGAGGCAGGAGCAAACGCACCAGCACCGCGGCATGGGGGGCTTATCGATGACGATCTTGTTGCCGGCCTGGTAGTCCAGGTCGTGACAGTCGCCGTCGATTTGCGATTTATTGTTCGAGCAGTAGTTGTTAATACATTGTTGCAACGCCATCGTCTGTTTTTCCTTTCGGGCCGTGCTTTGGGCAATGTCTCGCGGCTGGCCGGGGCGCGCTAGACGCCATAATAGCCTCGCAGATACAGAATCATGCCGGATTTGACTTCGGACTCCTCGGACGCCAGCAGGGCGCCCCACAGCGGGTTGGCCTCCAGGCTCGCGAGCAACGCGTCCAGAATCACGCTCACCGGCCCGATGCGGTCCGCCGTCTTCGGCAGTTGAGCCAGCAACCAGGCGTTGGTGGCGACACTTTCGGGACTGGGCTTCAGTACGTCCTTGCCGATGCTTTCGCCTTCGTCGTGATGGCTGTCGTCGGGGACGCGGTTGACGTAAGTCACGCGATGCAGCACGCGCCACACCTCGTTGCCGCGGGTGAGAGCCTGCCGCAAGGCAAACGCGTCCGGGTCGTAGGAGCCGGCATAAGGCCCCTGGCCATTGAGCCAATCCTGGTCCACGATTCCGGGGAACTCGTCGAAGTTCCGCTTGTTCGGGGCCAGATAGATCGACATGAAGCGATAGCCGCGGACCTTGCCGGGGACCGGCTTGGTTTGTTGCTCGATCTCCGTGCCGCAAATGAAGCGCTCGCCGTTGACGTCCACCTTGAGGCCGAAGGTGGTCCCTTCGCGGCTGGTCTTGACGGCGCGGGTGCGGATGTGACCGCCGAACAAGGCATCCAGCTCGAAGTGTATGCCGGTGCTCATCCCCATTTCCGTGTAGATCCCCGCTGTTCCCTTGAAATCGTAGGAGCCGCCCACGGAGGTGTCTCGCACCGCGGAGAACTGTTCCTCTTCCGCGTAAAAGCCGCCTTCCGCCGTCCACACGTAGGTATTGACCAGATTGCGCCGGGCCAGCGCGGCTTTCCATTCTTCGGCGCTGTACTGCTTGTCGCCTTTCAGGCCCATGACGACGTTGCCAAGATCCGTGGATGCCGAGCCGATGTCGCCCTCGGTGAACTGGGTGACGTTGCTGCGGCGGCCAATGCTGGCGGCCTGGAACTCATCGTAAACCGCCATGAGCTGCTGCAACTCGCGGTCGATCTGCTGCTTGATGGCGTAGGCCTGCAGGGGCTTGAAATAGCTTCCCCGCTCGCCGGGGGAAAGTTCGGAATAGGATTTCTCGTGTTCGAAGCCGATGTAAGCGTCGAGGGTGCCGTTCTTCACGTACTTCGGCGCGATGGCGAACGGGATGATATTGACGTCCGCGGGAATATCCGGATTCGGCACCATCGTGTAGGAAACCAGCGCCCCGGTATCCCGGAGACGCAGCGCGTATAAGTCGGCCGTACCGGAGTTGACCAGGGCGTAACCCTGGTTATTGGGGAAATAGAGAAAGCCCTTTTCGCCATCGATCTTGTAGGTGTTCTTTTGCCACGCCCCGTTGTTCTTCACGGTGTTCGATTTGGTCGTGGAAAGACTGGTGGTGAACGTGGCGTCGTTGAGCCAGCCCAAGGTGTGCTCGAAGTTGGTGTGGACTCCGACTTTGCTGATGAATCCAAACAGGAGCGTGCTGACGACTAGGCCGGCCTCGGTGCGCGACTCGAACTGCGCTCCGAGCCTGGCATCCACCGACATGTCGAATCCGGTGTCGCGCGACGCGGTGTAGATTTGGGTGGCCTCGTCGGCGAAGGTGAGGGTGGCCGAGCTGGTGCCCATATAAGCGGTCGGCGAGTCGGAGCCCAGCATGAGGTTCTCGGAAGGCACGGGCGGCGCTCCTTCGATGTAGCCGAGCAGGGTGGGGCGGGTCTGCACCTGGCTGACGAACTGGAGGTCCAGGTCGCCCACGGCGAAACCCGGAATCAGGTTGAGCGCCTGCTGCGGATCCACGAAGATGTAAGCCCGGTCCATGACGGCGAGCAGTTGACCGTCCGCCGCTTCGAGCACGGCTCCGTACTCCGCGGCCGTAGGGCCGGAGAGGGTGGTCAATTGCGCGGGAGTGACGGCTCCGCCAATTATGGCCCGGACCGCGGGTCCTTCGTTTCCGAGCGGCACGAGCGAGGGCGTCCAGGGCGCGTCGTCAATGCCCTGCCAGAGGCCGTTGGCGCCAGCGCCGGTGGCGTCGCCGACGATCTCCCCCGACCCGGCGGATACGGGCCAATAACCCACCAGCCCCAGCTCGGCGCCGCTGAGCGGCCGGTATTGATTCTCCCGGATCTGCACCGCAGTGCGGACCAGATTCCAGATCCGGATTTCGTTCAGCGATCCGCGATAGAACTTGCCGACCGCGGATCCCACGACCATGCCGCCGAAGCCGAACTGCGGTTGGCCGAAGCCGGCCGGAGGCGTGTAGGGTTCGCTGGGCACGGCGGCGCCGTTCACATAGAGGATCCACCCGGCCTTGAACGTAGTCGGGATCCACATCGAATCCGCGATTTCGTCGGTCAACTCGAGCTTGGCGTCCATGAAGACGGCGTTGTTGTTGGCCTTGGAATCGAATCCCACGCGGCCGTGGCCGGTCTCGAAGGTCCAGTTACCGAGTAAGCCTTCCGAAGAACTCGGGACATCGGTGGACATGTAGTACAGCACTTCCCAATCCATGCGCCCGACCTTCCAGAGGCGCAGGCTGTCGACGGTGGCTTGCAGAAATTCGGCGCCGTCCGTGGCGCCGAACAACAGGTGGCTGTCGGTGGCGTTGACAGCCGCCTCGACGCGGGCTCCGGCGTGGCTCCGGGCATTGATCAAAACCTTGTGGGTGAAGGCGCCTTTCTGCACCTGCACGTAGGTGGCGTTGACCAGGGTGCCATTGCTGGTACCGGCGAGGTCCATGGCGGTCGTGCCGAAGCGGTCCTGAAAGGGCCAATAGCCGACCAGC
>Ga0335079_10005326_pt1 | contig 14733 bp, 12 predicted proteins | sample Lox_Sample_33_FD_206719 | JGI IMG/M metagenome (GOLD analysis project Ga0335079, IMG submission 206719) | Soil microbial communities from Loxahatchee National Wildlife Refuge, Florida, United States - Lox_Sample_3.3 | ecosystem: Environmental > Terrestrial > Soil > Wetlands | place: USA...
CCAGGGAAAGCAAGCAATAAGTCGCAACAATGGCTGGGACTCGGGAGCACTTCACAGGGGAAGATTTTAACCCACATGGGTCGAAGGCCGAGACGCCTCAACCTCTGCTCCAATAGAGGCTTCCGTCCATAGTGGGTTGCCTCGAGCCCACGCCCAGACCGAGTGACCCCATCCCTCACTAGAGCCTTGCCTTCGAAGCTACAAAGTCCTTCGGGCTAAGCGACTTCCCATTCTCCTCGGCGGATGGCGCGGCGTCTTCCCCGGCCCTAATGACGGGCGGGATCCTCGGCTGGGCTCAGCAGCAACCCGCTAATCCTCGGAATCCTGGTGCGCCGCCTCATCCTTTGTGCTATAGTTCCGGCTCTGCTCGACTGAGAGCAATGGGGCGCGCTCCGGCTGTATACCACGAGGAGGCCGCATGCGCCGGAACTCTGCTCTTCTGACCTTTGCTCTTTGCGTTTTTTCCACCGTGCTTGCACGAGCTAACGAGATAATTCCTGCCGGCACACTCCTGCATTGCACGATCGACGAACCGAACTTTTCTTCGAAAACCGCTGCGGTCGGCGATCCGCTGCTTTGCCATCTCGGATCCCTCGGCTCCTTCGGACATTCCGTGTTTCCCCGCGGCGCCACGCTCAGCGGCCACCTCCAGGATTACAAAGATCCCGGCCGCTTTGTCGGCAAGGGCTGGATCCAGCTTGAATTCGATCGCCTCATTCTGCCGGGAGCGCAAGTTGTACCCCTCTCCACAAAGGTCATTTCTGCTCCTCACGAGAAGGTCGACAAGCAGGGAGACATTCACGGTGGAGGTCATCCGAAGCGCGACGCCGTCGAATGGATGATTCCGGTTCTTTGGCCCATCAAGGTCCTTACTCTACCCATGCGCGGCCCTTATCCGACGCTCAAAGGCGAAACACGAATCGCGTTGCGCCTAATGGAAGACCTCGAAGTCCCCTATCCCTCCGCCAGGAACTCGGTTCCCATGCCGCCGTGGGCGACGCCCAGCACCTATCGCTCTTACGGTGCCCTATGGAACGGATCTCCTGCAGCCGCCCCGACGCTTACCATGCGTCCTGCCACCTACGCACAGCTGAGCGAGCAAACGCCGCAGCTCACGCCATCTGCACCATCGAAGCTGACGCTGATTGCCCTGAAAGAAGGCACTGCTTTTTTGGCTCAACAGTATTGGATCCAAAGTGGACAAATACACTGTGTGTCCGCCAACGGAGAGGAGAAGCAGCTTCCCCTGGATCAACTCGATCTCGGCCAAACTGTACGCCTGAACCAGGAACGCAGTGTAGCCTTTGTGCTCGAATCACGGGAGGCCGTGCAATAAGACTGTCACTGCCCGGCATCCTACCGAGAGGATGGGCCCTCGCGGCCCGTCCTTTCATTACGGGTGGATCTCCCCAGGCGGTTACCGGATTAAGCTTCGATCATCCTCACCACACCTTGCAGACTTTCTGAGGCGGGTTCGCCATAGGCTGGCCGGCTCGGCAGGAAAAGGCTTGGGAGAATTCCGGCATGTTCTCGAGCACTCCGTTGATGCGGTACTTGGCAGGAGAATGCTCATCCGTGACCGCCCGCATCCGCAGCTCTTCGGGTCGTTCGTTGGCACATGCCCACTGCGCGAATCCCACAAAGAAGCGCTGCTCGGGCGTCAGTCCATCCACCGGAGTGAGCTGCTTGTCGGCGGTGGCGCCCTTCCAGGCGATATAGGCGAGAATCTCACCGCCGAGATCGGCCACGTCTTCCCCCAGCGTAAGTTTGCTGTTGATGTGAACCTCGTCGACGACTACGTACTGCGCGTACTGATTTTCCACGCACTGGGTGCGGGCATCGAACTTGGCCCGGTCCTCTTTGGTCCACCAGTTTCTCAGGTTGCCTTTGGCGTCAAACTGGCTGCCCTCATCGTCGAAGCCGTGGGTAAGCTCGTGACCAATGGTACCGCCGGTATCGCCGTAGTTGGGGGCGTCGTCGAGTTTGGCGTCGTACAAGGGAGGCTGCAGCACCCCGGCGGGGAAGTTGATGTCATTCCTCTGCGGATCATAATAGGCGTCGACGGTCGGCGGCGACACTTCCCATTCCCCATGGTCTACCGGCTTGCCGACTTTATTGATTTCGCGGCGGCGCTCAAATTCATTGGCGCGCTGGACATCTCCGGCAAAGTCGGTGCGCACCATACTAACCGAGCTGTAATCGCGCCACTTGTCGGGATATCCGATCTTGTTGCGAATGCCGGCCAGTTTGCTGAGCGCCTGCTGCTTGGTTTCCGGGCTCATCCAGTCGAGCGAGCGAATGCGCTGGCCCATGACATCCTCGATCCGCAGCACCATGTCGAGAGTGCTCGCCTTAAGCTCGGGTGAGAAAGCCTTTTGCACGTAGACCTGGCCGAGAGCCTCGCCCAGATTGCGGTCCGTATATTGCACGCAACGCTTCCAACGCGGCTGTTGCTCCTTGGCACCGCGCAGATACTTGCGATAAAAAGCAAAATTCTCGTCCACAAACGCCGAAGAAAGGTAGGGCGAAAAGGAATCGACCACATGAAATCGCAGATAGGTCTTCCAATTGGCCAGCGGTTCGCTGGCGAGTTGATGATTCAGGGCCCGGAAGTAATTGGGCGTGGCCAGATTGACAATCTCAAAGTTCGGATATTCGAGCTGTCGGTAGTACATCCGCCAGTCGAGCCGGGGCGCGATTTGGTGGAGTTCCGCGATATTCATCTTGTGCTTCAGCTGGTAAGGATCGCGCCGCTCGACCCGCGTAAGCTGCGCCTTGGCCAGGGCGATCTCCATTCGCAGGACCGTCTCCGAACTTTTTTTCGCCGTCGCTGGGTTCTCGCCCACGAGCCGAAAGACTTTCTCGACATGCTGCCGGTAGCGCTCGCGAATCTCTTTGGACTTCGCATCGTCTTTCAAGTAATAGTCGCGGTCGGGAAGACCGAGCCCACCCTGGTCGAGCTCAGCGATCTGTTTTTCCGAGTCGTCGGGATCGAGCGTGGATCCCTGCGAGAACAGGACGGCCTGCCCATAGGCAAACTGCAGCCGGGCGAGCACCGGGGTGATATCCTTCACCGACCGCAGGCTGGTAATCGCATCAAGATCGGGCTGAACGGCCGACAATCCCCGCTTTTCGACAATACTTTCGTCCATGCACGCCCCGTAAAAATCGCCAATCTTTTGGTTGACGCTGTCGCGCTCGCTGGCCGTCGACGCCTGTTCCAGAATGCCGCGCAAGAAGACTAAGTTATCCTGATACAGCTTGGCATACACACTCCACGATGTTTGGTCGGGGGGAATAGGATTGTTGGTTTGCCAGCCTCCGCAGGCGTACTGATAGAAATCGACGCAAGGATCGACGGATTTGTCCATGGAAGCCACATCGAGGCTCGGCGTATAGGGCATGGCCGCTGGACCGGATGGTGGAGCCTGGTTTTGTCCCGCAGCCAACGCGGCGAACAGCCAGGAAGTAAAAGCAAGGACTAGGTTGCGCATACTCATTTTGGACGGCTCGCGCGTGAAAAAGTTAATGCCAGGTCATAGTACTGGATCCCATAGTCTGGCTGAACCGAAGGTCTCAAGGTTGATAATGCGGACCACACCCTAGCTCATCGCCTAACGCCATGGGGTTGGGGGACGGGCGGCTCGGCCTTGACCGGGGTGACCCGGATTAGCGAGCGCGCTCCGACGTGAATGAAGCTCAACTCCCGGGCGGCGAGCAGGGTTTTGATTGCCTCCCGCACCCGCGAGCGAGGCACAAAGTTGCCGAAGAGCGATTCGATTTCTTGCTGATCCGCGGCGATTACACAGTCCAGATACTTCGAGAGCAGGGCGGAGAGTGCTTCGGCGACCGACAGGCCGATGCCCTCTCGCACCGCATCGCCGGACCAGCGATATAGCACGTCCCAGAATGCGCCTTCCCCGGGCTTATAATCCACCCGCGTGATCCGCAGTTTGGACCAGAGTTCGGCTAACGACTTATCCAGTGCGGCCGCAGAAAGCCCGCCGCCAAGCTTTTCGAGCAGCTTCTGCTTCGACACGGGTCCCTCGCGGCGAATGATTTCGTAGGTATCGGAAGCCAGTTGAGAATATTCCGAGCGCGGGCCCGGTTTGGGCACCTGTTTGGGATTGCGCTCGCCGACCAAAGCATAAAAGTAAGGAAAGATCGAAGCGGCGAGTAAAAACGCGTTGTTCTCGTCAAACAAGTTGGTTTCGTACGCCACCCGATCCCGCAGCAGGCGAACCATGAGTTCGGTAGCGTCTTGGGCCCGGGGATCCCGAAACGCCTGCTGCCAGGCCGGTAAGCGCTCCTCCGAGCCTGCCCAGGCGCCGATGAACGTGGGCGCCAGTACCGAGGGCTTGCGGGGATACATCAGGCAGAACCCAACGGATTCGAGGAACCGGCTGGCCTCTTCCAAGGTGCGAACCGGATGCCCGTCCAGGTGCCACTTCTCCTGGCGGAGCTGATTGAGTTCGGGTCCAGTCATGAAAGTGCCAGCACTCCGGGCTGGCTTAGGAGGAGGCGCCAGAACCAAGGCCGCTACCCTCCGGCTTGCCGCTTATTCTTAGATCCTCTTAAATGCCTTTTGAATATCCTTAAGAGAATATCGCAGGACCACGGGCCGGCCATGCGGACAGCTCATCGGACACTCGGTTTTGGCTAACTCCGTGAGCAACCACTCCATCTTGCTTTGCTCGAGAGGCATATTCACTTTGATCGCAGCATGGCAGGCGATCGATGCCGCGATGCGCATGCCAACCCTTTCCAGGTTCAATGCCTGCTCCTCGCGCGACAACTGGTCGAGCAGTTCCTCGAGCATAAGCTCGATCTCGGCGGCTTGCATACCCGTGGGCGCGACTTTCACCGCGACACTCCTCGCCCCAAACGGTTCGGCTTCGAAACCATTGTGGTGCAATTCCTCGCAAATCTCAGCAAACACCGCCTGCTGCCCGGGAGTGAGCTCGAAGACCAAAGGCATCAGCAGTCGCTGGCTGACGACGGTTTGGGTTGCCCGCTCTTTCAGCACTCTCTCAAACAGAACGCGCTCGTGGGCCACGTGCTGATCGATGATCCAAAGGCCTTCGTGATTCACGGCGAGGATAAACGAGTTGCGAATTTGCCCCAGGGGCCTGAGTGAGGAAAGCGAGGAGCTAAGGGAGCTGGCTGTGGGGGGCTCGTCGGCGACCGGTGGCGTACAGCCGTCTTGGATAACACTTCGCTTGAGCCCCTGAGGCGCCGCTACGACCGCACCCGCCTCCTCGACTGTAAGACGGATCCCGCCACCGAATGGAAATCTTTCGTTGACCGGCGGCGGCACAGTTGCCTGCAAGGTGAAGGTTTCACCGTCCGGCGCCCGGTCGAGAACGTGCCCGGCTGACGGAGGCCAGGGTCCGAGGGCAAGGGAGGGATTGGTAGTGGCGTGAGCCCCTATTTCGGTGGTGAATTGAGGCACAGGCAGGGCTTTCATCAGAACCGCCCGCACCGCATCCCGCACCAGATCGTGAATCACCGCCTGGTGGCGAAAACGAACCTCGGTTTTCGCCGGATGAACATTGACATCGACCTCGCCGCTCGGCAGCTCGAGGAAGAGCAGCACGACGGGATAGACGGTGGGTGGAAGGATATTGCGATAGGCCTCGGTGAGAGCGTGCTGAATGACCCGATCCCGAATCAGCCGGCGATTCACGAAGACATAGATAGAATTGCGGTTGAGCTTTTGAATCTCGGGCTTCGAGACAAAGCCGTGCACGCTGAATTCACCGCCAGGTACGTCTTGCTCAAGCTCATCGCGGTCGTCGTAAGTGGCAGCGGCAAGGCCGCTGTCGGGTCCGGTTGGGCGATCCCGATGCTCGCGGCCCCGCCACACCCAGCCGATTTGCCCCCAAGGCCGGACCTCGGCCAGGGGGAGCAGTTGCTCGAGAACATCGCGGCCAAAGATCTGGTAGATGCGTTCTTTGCGGCCTTCGACGGGCGAGGCAATCAACACGGCATTGGTTGCCGTGTGCAGCTCGAGATGTTTATCGGGATGGGCGAGCGCATAGTGGGTGACCAGAGAGGCGATGTGGGAAAGCTCGGTGGACTCCGATTTCAGGAATTTCCTGCGTGCCGGTATATTGAAAAACAGATCGCGCACGGTGAGGCAAGTTCCCCTCGGCAGGCCCGCTTCCCCGACCTTCTGGATCCTGCCGCCCTGGATCTCAACGATGGTTCCGTACGGCTCCTCGGGCGCGCAGGTTTCAAGACGCAAACGTGAGACGGCAGCGATCGAGGGCAAGGCTTCGCCGCGAAATCCTAGAGTCGCCACGCTGAGCAAATCCTCGGCCCGGTTGATTTTCGAAGTCGCGTGCCGCTCAAAGGCGAGCAGGGCGTCATCGCGAACCATGCCACAGCCGTTATCCCTGATCTGAATGAGCTTCTTGCCGCCGGCTTCGACTTGGATCTTGATGCGGGTAGCGCCGGCATCGAGCGAGTTTTCCAAAAGCTCCTTGACTACCGAGGCGGGCCGATCCACCACCTCGCCGGCCGCGATTTTGTTGGCAACATTGTCGGAAAGGACGTGAATCTTACCCATCGACTGGCCACCCTCCACTTGACCGATTCTCGACGCTAGTAGGCTGGTGAAGATTAACTGCTTCTGATCATGATACCCAGATCTTTAAGCTGGGATTCACTGACCGGTGTCGGAGCATCCACCATCAAGTCCACGGCTCTCGCGGTTTTGGGGAATGGGATCACTTCGCGCAAGCTGTCCGCGCCCGCGAGGATCATGACAATGCGGTCGAGGCCGAGCGCAATTCCTCCATGGGGAGGGGTGCCGTACTCCAGAGCTTCCAGAAAGAATCCAAAGCGTTGGCGAGCTTCCTCTTCGGTCATGCCGAGAGCCTGGAAGATCTTGCGTTGAATGTCTTGGCGATGAATCCGGATCGAGCCCGACCCCAACTCCGTGCCGTTGAGCACCGTATCGTAGGCGAGAGCCCGCACGGCGCCAGGATCGGATTCGAGTTTATCCATGTCCTGCTCGTGGGGCGAGGTGAAAGGATGGTGCGCAGCTGCCCAGCGTTGGCCTTCCTCGTCATATTCGAACATCGGAAAATCTGTCACCCACAGGAAACGAAAATCCTTGGCGGGATCACCGGTGCGCTCGAAGGCCCGGTGGCGGTCTGCATACTTCTGGGCCAGGGCCAAACGGAGCAGGCCGGCCGCCGTGTACACGGCCTGGTCGTGCTGTTTAACCTCCGGTTTCACCCCGCCCGTAGACTTATGTTCGGCCGGCTTGCTGTCGCCGGCAACGATGACGATCAAATCGTCGCTGTCGGCGCCGCACTGCTGGCGAATCCTTGAAGCCGCCTGCGGAAAGGTCTTCTCCATGCGCTTGAAATCCTCGAAGACCTTGACCTTGCCCTTGGCGATGAGCATGGGCTTGATTTCATCGCGTTCTCGCCGGGAAAGCTCACCTACTTTGGGGATACGCACAGCGACTATGGGCAGCTTCGGGCTCAGGGCCAAGGTTTCGAGATCCTCTGCGGTGAAGGCCTCCCGTATGTCGCTCATCGCGGGCAAGCGCATGTCGGGTTTGTCGCTGCCGTAGCGGCGAATGGCCTCATCGTAGGTCATGCGAACGAAGGGCGTCTGAATCTCATGTCCTGCGGTTTTGAAGGCGGCTTTCAAAAATTCCTCGACGACCTCCCATACGCGTTCGGGTTGGGGATAGGACATTTCCAAATCAATCTGGGTAAACTCCGGTTGACGGTCAGCGCGGAGGTCTTCGTCGCGGAAGCAGCGCACGATCTGGAAGTATCGGTCAAAACCGGAGATCATCAGAATCTGCTTGAATAGCTGGGGCGATTGGGGCAATGCGTAAAACGATCCCGGCTGCACCCGGCTCGGAACCAGGTAGTCGCGCGCGCCTTCGGGAGTGGAGCGGGTCATGAAGGGGGTTTCGATCTCGAGAAAGCCTTGGGCGGAAAGACTATTGCGAATAGCGACCGTGATGTTGTGCCGTAAAACGATGTTGCGCTGCATGGCATCGCGGCGCAGATCAATGTAACGGTACTTGAGCCGCATTTCTTCGTTGGGCAGAACGGTATCACCCGGGAGGAACGGCGGTTGCTTGGATTGGTTGAGAAGGCGGAGCTCCTCGGCAACCAACTCCACTTCACCGGTGGCAATATTCCGGTTGATCGTCTTCTCATCGCGCTTCTTGACCGCGCCGATGACGGCAATGACATATTCATGGCGCAGCTGTCCGGCCTTTTCGTGCAGGCCGGGATTGCTTTCCGCATCAAAGACAATCTGGGTGACCCCAGTGCGGTCGCGGATATCAATAAACAGGAGACTACCGAGATCGCGGCGGCGGTGGACCCAGCCCATCAATACTGCCTTCTTGTCGGAATCGGAAGCACGCAGCGCCCCGCACATGTGAGTTCGTTTGAGATCGCCGAGGAAGTCGAGCACGTTGCGCCTTTCTGGGATTGCTCTCCGGACCGAGATTATAAATGCTCGGACTGCGCCGTGCTGCTCGGGCAGCCTGATTCAGCCGGTGTACCTAGGGCTCGCTTCGCAGCCTGCGCGGCAGCTGTAGCGTTACGATCCGGTCCATCTGGGAGACGATCGGTTCACCGGAGGAGTTCCGCGATTTCTTGCGGTCGGTCGACGACCACATCCGGGGGAGCTTCGCCGAGTGTGTGAGGCGCGAAACCATACCTCACACCGCAGGTCCAAACACCGGCATTACGCCCCGTGATCACATCAATCGACGAGTCGCCGATGATGAGGGCGTCTTCGGCTCGCGTCTTGGTCTCGCGCAAGATCACCCGTACTCCGTGAGGATCGGGTTTTTTGGTGGGAAAGCTGTTCCCTCCATAGACGTGTACAAAAAATTCTGCCAGACCCAGCGCTTCCACGATCGCTCGCGACGGATTGACGGGTTTATTCGAAAGCACAAACATTTGCCGATGCGATTGCTTGCCATTACGGATGGCTTCGAGCATCTCCCTCACCCCTTCGTAAACCCTGGTGTGGTCGAGTTTGTGGATCCCGTAGTAGTGCAGAAAGTAGTCCAGGGCCTGCTTTACGAAGGCCTCATCCTTGGGGTCTCCTAGAGCGCGCCGAATCAGCATCGGAGCCCCATCTCCCACATATGAAGCAATGACGTCCCCGGGAAGCTCCGGCCGATCAACGTGGCGGAGCGTGGCGTTGACGGAATGAATGAGGTCCAGGCGGGAGTCGATGAGCGTGCCGTCCAGATCGAACATCAGCAGTTTCATCGCGGCCGGGTCAAACGGTTGGTGGAAGCGGATCATGCCGGATTCGAGGATAGCATTGGGCGATCGAAACGCACGTTTTCTTCTTTTCTCAGCTCACCCAGTCCGCCTTCCCAGCAAACTCTCCTGCTAGAATGCTTTGTGCTCCGAAACCTGGCTATGATTTTGCTCGGCCCTGGATTGGTTTGGATCGCACTAGGGCAGCAGCAACCCCCGGTCAAAGTGAATGTGCTCAATGTGTGCGCCCCTGCCCAGGAGGAACAGCAGCAAATCGCGTCGGCACTGGGTCGTATTCCCCAGAGGTCCTCTTTCGGCGAGGAATTCGAGATTGATAGGGGCCATTCCATTGTCGACCAGGTCGCGGACGCTCGCGAAAGAGGCGATCCGGAGCCGGCGTCTTCGGAAAAGGGGACGGCAGACTGGGTGCGGATACGGCGCGAGTTCCCATCCTCCTCCTCGTTTTCGAGGGTCCAGTATTCCTTCAGCCGCGATCCGAGTAGCATGGTTGAGACCCTGGTTTTTCTGCTGCGCGATCCGAAGGACCTGATGCAGATTGCCATCGAAGCCCGCGCCTCGGCGGTGAGTACGCCAGCCAACATGGTGGCGACGAACACCCCTGCCAGCCGCATCAAGCTCGAGCGCTTCGGGAAATCGTCGATCGTGCTGTCGCGCTGTTTGGGATCCCCAGACCATCCGGCTCCGGATCAAAGTGCTTACGAGCCCTTGTTCCAGAGCGCATCGGTGCTTGCCGCCAAGTACCGCGATTTGCTGGGAGTGCGGCGGACGATTCCGGCAGAGCTCTCGCGCCTGGCGCCCTCGGGAAGCGCCCCGCCGAAAGCTCTGAAACCGCCGGCGACCAAAGCGGCGTCCCAGGACCAGCCGCACTAGCCCTGAACCGAAAGGCTGTTGGCTTTCATCCAATCATCTTCATTATGGAAAGCAATGTCCGCAACGTGGTCATCATCGGCTCCGGTTGCTCCGGGCACACGGCCGCGTTATATACGGCGCGCGCCAACTTACGCCCTTTGGTGATCGAGGGACATGAGCCCGGTGGGCAGCTCTCCCTCACCACGCTGGTCGAGAATTTCCCCGGCTTTCCCGAGGGCATTCAGGGACCGGAACTGGTCGAGAACATGCGCAAGCAGGCGGCGCGCTTCGGCGGCGAATATAAGCTCGCGCACGTCACCAGCGTGGACCTGAGCGTCCGGCCCTTCCGTATCCATATCGGTCACGAAGTTGTCCATGCCCGTACCTTGATCATTGCCAGCGGAGCCTCGGCGCGCTGGCTGGGTCTGAAGCATGAACAGCAGCTCATCGGACATGGCGTCTCTTCTTGCGCAACCTGCGACGGGTTTTTCTTCACCGGCAAGGAGGTCGCCGTGATTGGCGGAGGCGATTCCGCCATGGAGGAAGCTATATTCTTAAGCCGGTTCGCGACCAAGGTGACCCTGATCCACCGCCGCGACAGCTTCCGTGCGTCCAAGATCATGCTGGAGCGCGCGCAACGCAACGACAAGATTCATTTCCTCACCGACACTGTGGTCGAAGATGTATACGACGTTGCCAAGCAGGAAGTAACGGGTTTGAAGCTGAAGAACCCGAAGACCGGAGGTGTTTGGGACTTTCCCACCCATGGGATGTTTCTGGGAATCGGCCACATCCCGAACACCGCGCTCTTCCGAAAGCAACTCAGCATGGACAAAGACGGGTACCTGAAGACCAAGGACTACGTGTTTACCCGCGTTAAAGGTGTTTATGCCTGTGGCGATGTACAGGACCGTCGCTACCGACAAGCCATCACCGCGGCGGGGTCGGGCTGCATGGCCGCGCTCGAAGCGGAGAGGTTTCTCGAAGAGCAAGGAACGTAGTCTGCTCAAGCCTTCAGCCGCCTCGTCGCCAGTTCAGTGCATCGGACAACTCCACGCAGAGATCGCCGACTGTGGTACAAATTTCAGTGAACCATGTACCTGCCGCGAAATTGTCAGGCCAACGAGGCGCTTGCAGGTAACCCGTGCTGAGGGCGTTCTTCGGCTCTCTCGCCGACAGCCGCATGCTGCGCGGCGTTGCCGAACGCTCCTCGATCGGTCAGAAGCTTTCTGCCCGCTTTGTCGCCGGCACGCGAGTAGCCGATGTACTCCAGGCCACGCGCAAGGTGGTTTTCTCCGGCTGCAAAGTTTCCATCGACAATCTTGGGGAGAATGTCACCAACCCTGACCAAGCCCGCGCTAGCGCCGCGGTGTACCACAACCTGCTCGACGAGATCGCGGCGCACAAGCTGGACGCCAACATCAGCGTCAAGCTTACCCACATGGGTCTTGATCTGGATGCGGCACTGGCTCGCGACCTGGTTGCGAGCCTGGTGGCCAAGGCGACCAGCATGAATCCGCCTAACTTCGTCCGCATCGACATGGAGGGCTCGGCGTATACCCAGCGCACCCTGGACTTGGTACAGGATCTGCACCAAAGACCCGGCAATCAGCAATCGATCGGGACGGTTATGCAATCTTACCTGCGGCGCTCGGTAAGGGATGTCGAGCAGTTGTTAGCCGAGGGCATTCGCATCCGCTTATGCAAGGGCGCCTACCAAGAACCGAAAGAGATCGCCTTTCAGAAGAAATCCGAGGTGGACGCCAACTACCGGGTCTTGATGAAGATGCTCCTCAAGAGCGGGCTCTATCATGGTTTGGCAACCCACGATCAGTCCATCATTGAAGATGCCAAATCCTTCGCCACCCGCGAAAACATCCCCCGCGAGTCCTTCGAGTTCCAGATGCTCTACGGGATCCGACGGGATTTGCAACAAAGCTTAGTCAGGGAAGGATGGCCTATGCGGGTTTATATTCCCTTCGGCACAGAATGGTATCCCTATCTGATGCGCCGGCTGGCCGAGCGCCCGGCCAATGTTCTGTTCATCGCCAAGAATCTTTTGCGCCGATGAGGCTCAGCCGGTCTTACTCTTCCGGCGGTGCCTCGTTGGGCTCGGCAGGAGCCAGCGGCAGCCGCGATGCGTTGTTCAGCATCTCGCGCTCCTGAGGGGTGAAACGGCTCTTGTAGGGGTCAGAATCAATCAACCGCTGGCGCGCGTCCGGTGGCATGGCGCGCAAGGATTGCACCGCGTTGCGAATCGCCTGTCGCCGTTCGGGCGGGAGTTGTTGCATCTGGGCATGCAATTGCCGCGCCTGAGACTTTTGCTCGGGAGTCAAATGCTCCCAGGTCTCCATGCGGTTGAGCATTCGATCCTGCTGCTCAGTAGGGATGCCATTAAAGCGCTGTAGAGAGTTACGCAACTGCTGCTGCCGCCAGGGTGGAAGATTGCGGAACTGCGGATCGCTTTCGAGCGCCTTGCGCTGCTGCTCAGGCGTCAGATTTCGGTGCTCGCGCAGCCATTGCCCGGAGTGAGCCTGGTTCGGATGGGGCTGGTTCGGGCGGGGTACATTTTGGGGATGACCCTGGTTCGGATGGGGCTGGTTCGGGCGGGGTACATTTTGGGGATGACCCTGGTTCGGAGCTGGACGGGGCGGACTTTCATGACGGTTCTGGGCGCAGAAACCAATAGGAGCGAACAGCAGCATAGCAATCGCCACCGTCATCGCTGCCAAAACTGACTTAATCCGCAACACCTCTCCGTTCCCCGTTCCGCCGAAACCACTGATCGAACTTATGGATTCGCGCTCACATCCTGCTGAACCTGGAGATCGTCGAGCAGCTCGAAATCCGAATACAGATCGCTGTTCTTGTCGAGCGCCTGCAAGTCACCCACCGCTGAACCGGGGAGCGCCGCTACTGGCCCGGATTCGGCACCATGACGGTACCCAGCATCGGTGCGGAATAAAGCCACACTCATGACCATCAAGACTGCCAAGGAAGCGGCCAGGAGGGGTTTGCGGAGCCAGAACAGCCATCCCGTTGGCTTGGCTCGCTCCTCCCGTATTCGCGCCATCAGCTTCACATCAAAGTACGGCGAGAGCTCCGGTGCTTGCCACTGGTCGAGCAACGCCATCGTCTGCCGGAATTCCTCGAACTGGCCCCGACAAAGGGCGCAGTCCTTCAGATGTTCATTCATTTCCGGGCTAGCCGCGCTGAGGCCTGCGGCCAGGTCCGGCATCAGTGCTGAAATTTCCTTGCATTTCATAACCATTACCTTCACAAAAACTCTTTCAACTGCACACGCAAAGTCTCATAGGCGCGGAACAGCAACGACTTCGTCGCCGATTCACTGAGCTTCAAAACCTGTGCGATCTGGCGATAATCCATCTGCTGGTACTTGTGCATGATGACCGCCAGGCGCTGCCGCTCCGGCAAAGCGTGAACCTTCTGGCGAATCGCCGCCATGCGTTCCCGCTGCAGGATCGCCTCCTCCGCCGTGAGAGACGTATCCGGCACATCCATGGTCAGTCCTGTGTCTTGGTCCGGCTCATCGACACTAACCATGACTTCGGGGCGTTCGTGCCGCGTATCGCGCACGTAGTTCACTGCCAGATTGGTGGCGATGCGGTACAACCAAGTGCTGAACTTTGCGCTGGGCTCGTAACTCTCCCGCGAACGGTACACACGCAGGAACACCTCTTGAGCCAGATCTTCGGCTGCAGCCGCATTGTGCGCCATCCGATACATGAAGCTCACCATCGGGCGGCGATATTTCTGCACCAAATACGCGAAAGCCGAATCGTCCCCAGCCTTTACCCGCAGCATGACGTCGGCGTCACTTGTTCCGTCATATGTCTGAGACACGTTTCGCTGCGTCTGCATCTCAGACGTTACGCCCGCCATTGCGAGCAACCCGCGGTCAACAGCTGCGCTGCTCACACTAGTGTCAACCCTTTCCTGAGGTGAAAGTTGTGTCGATTGTGGGTCGGAAACTGGTGCGGAAGTCCCAGCGGAAGAATAGCCTAGGGGTGCTTGATCCGGCATTGGTTTGCGCGGCATCAGGTTCAGCAGGTTCCGCTCTGGTCCCTCCTCTCGGGCCCTTAGCTGGGAAGCTGCGCTTACCAGGCTACCACGAACGGCCCGCCCGTCAAGCTGTTTATTTACTACAAGATAGCTGCCTGTGCGGAGAATTTGGAGGGGTCGGACGGCCTCCCCGGGGCCAAGTTAAGGATAGCCTCACCGGGCCAAGGTGACGGAGATTCGACCGCCATCTGCCCGGAACCCAACGAACGCGAGCGTTACCACCGCGAGCGTTACCGAGGTTTGCTGCCAGCCCAGGCTTTGAGTAAGGTGAAAACGTCGACGCTGCCTATCCCGCTGGCAAAGTCATACCCCGGCTTCGCCGGGTAGGTAGGCTCATACTTGTTGTTCACCAGCGACATGACACCGTTCGTGCCGCTGGGGATATAACAATTGAACGTGCCGAGCGCGGCGTTGGTGTTGGGGTTCGTGAGCGGCAGACAATTCACGTCCATATCGCCAAAGGTCACGTCGTGGAACACGCAGCCTGGGTTTACCTTCGCGCCCAGCTTGGAGTTACAGG
>Ga0335079_10005327_pt1 | contig 14728 bp, 10 predicted proteins | sample Lox_Sample_33_FD_206719 | JGI IMG/M metagenome (GOLD analysis project Ga0335079, IMG submission 206719) | Soil microbial communities from Loxahatchee National Wildlife Refuge, Florida, United States - Lox_Sample_3.3 | ecosystem: Environmental > Terrestrial > Soil > Wetlands | place: USA...
GCGACATTGACGTCTTCATCCCACACCAGGCCAACAAGCGCATCATCACCGCTACCGCCGATCGCCTCGGACTGCGTCCGGAAAGCATCGTCATCAACATTGACCGCTATGGCAACACCACCGCCGGCACGATTCCCCTCGCCATGGACACCGCCCGTCAGGAAGGCAAGCTGAAGAAAGGCGACCTCGTATTGCTCGCTTCCGTCGGCGCCGGATTCACCATCGCCGCCTGCCTGTTGCGCTGGGCTTATTGAGGCCGTCCGCGGAGAAGGCCTGCGCTAGGAAGTTCCAAAATGGGAAGCGTTGATTCCATTTGGATTGCGGACCGAGGTGTCCCCTCGCATGATTCGAAGGATGATCGTCGCTCTGCGGTCATCCTGAACCAGCCACGATGGGTTTTATGAGAGCTTCGAAGCAGCGTCGGCGGCGCAGATTTCCCTTCGAGCAGGTTTCAACGACTTACGCGCATCGCTAGCCGTTCTTCTGTTGCTCGAATGCCTTCTGCAGATATTTTCGCGCTTCGTCCAGAGCGCCCTGGGTGTTGTCGTTGGTTTGAATGGCCTGGCGGTATTCGTTGGTGGCGCGCTCGCGCTGCCCGGTGATGTCGAAGATTTTTCCCAGTTGGATGTGGCTCCAGACTTCAGTCCAGCGCGGATCGCCGTCGCCGTTCAGGGATTCGCGATACGCATTGGCCGCCGCCTGGAAATTGTGTTGCAGAAAAAATACTTCCGCGATGCGGTAGTGGGCGAGGGAACTGTTCTTGTTGACCTCGAGCGCCTTGTTGAATTCCGCCAGCGCTCCCGCCATATCTCCTTGTTGCACCAGCCCCTGGCCGCGCTGAATGGAGGCGCGCAGCTTGACGTCAGTCGAGTTTTTCAGCACGCGGTCATCCGGATCGATCAGGATGCGGCGCGGCTTGCCAAACGTTTCTACAGTAAAGGCCGACTCTGTGCCAACGACTTCGATGCGCTTCTGCTCCGTCTTGCCATCCGTGTCAATCTTGAGTTCGACGGGCATGCGGAACAGATCGAGGTCCTGCGTGATCTGACCAACAATGCGGAAACCTTTATTGTTTCCAAGCCGATAGACCGTGTACTTGGTCTTGAACTCAGGCGCTCCGGTTGAATCCAGCCACTGCGAGAAGAACCAGGTGAGCTTGTCGCCATACTGCTGCTCGGCGATAGAGCGGAAATCGTCTATGGACGCGGACTTGCCGGCAAATTTCGCCGCGAAAGTGCGCATGGTCTGATCGTATTTCTGGTCGCCCACCACCCAGCGCAACATGTGCAGAATCATCGCGCCTTTATCGGTCACCAACGACTGGAACTCCGGCGAGAAGAGGTCGAGTTTGCCGACGCTTGAAAGCGGCGCGGTATCGTACGCCAGCGCCCCGACCGACATATCTTTCACAGCTTCTTCCAGTCCCGCAGCTCCCGCGGCTTGTTCTACATAGCGCGCTTCGGAATAGCGCGCGAATCCATCGCTCAGCCACCAGTCCTCATGCGAATCAGGACTGACGGAAACGCCCCACCACTGGTGGGCTATCGTGTTGGCCAGCAGGCGGTAATTCACTTTTTCAGTCACGGCGCGGCCGGCGATGGCGGCGATCTCGGGCGCCCAGGCGGAGGGGACGGTGTCGTCCGGAATTTCGACCACGCGCAAAGTGGTCGAGGGCGCTGGCCCGTAAAGAGTTACGTAGTAGGTGAACTCCTTGACGGCGGTTTCGGCGTACATCGCGCCCAGATTCTGATGTGAGGGCTTAAAGAAAACGTGAAGATCAAGGCCGGCTTCGTCGCTTTTGAATTCCTGGAAGATGCCGGCAACGATGGTGCCGGGGAAACTGGGCTTGTCCCAGGTGAAAGTGTAGGTTTTGCCTGGCATTGCAGCAGGCGCGCCCTTCTTTGGGACGCTATCGGAAACGGTTTCCTTTCCGCTTCCGATCACCACCATGTGCGCGGGGACCGTGATGCTGATGGTGGCCGTGAAACGGTTGATGCCATAGGCATTTACCGGAAACCAGCGACTGGCGTAGAGCAGGTAGCTGGTGTCGTCGCCAATGGATGCGAGTTTCAATCCCTGCACCGGGCTGTCGTCTGCAGAGTCGAGAGTGCCGTCGTACTCGAAAGTCAGAGTCGTGCTCGCGTCTTTGGCGAGCGGCTCGGTCAACTGCACGCGTACGGTGGAATCCTGGGCAATACGTTCTGCGTTCAGCTGCTTGCCGGCAGCGTCACTCACCCTGGTCACGCGCAACCCGTTGTGCAGCTCAAACGTGGCCGCGTTCAGGTCCTCCAGGGCAGTGAACTTCACCTTAGCGCGCGCTGTGATCTTGTGGATGTGGGGAGTGAGTTCGGCTTCAATCTGGTAATCGTCCACCCGCAGGCGCATCTTTTCGGCGGCGTGAGCGGGCAGGCAGGCGAACAGCAGCAAGACAGCGTATACGGCAAGGGCCCGACTGTGGAGTCGAGGTAGCAAATGCATCAAGCGATATCTCCTGGAGGTCCCGCTAATCCTATGATGAAGATTGTTACCCAAAAGATGCTGGCAGGACAAGGTTTAGCAGATTTCTGACAATCTGGAGACCTGTCAGGAAACGCGGCTGAGGCTCGCCGGGAGCAGGGCCCAAATGGCCTCGGCGGCGCGCTCGGCGGGATGGCGGGAGTCCTGCATGGGGCCGCGGAGCAGGCTTTTCACCTGTTCCAATTCTTCGACCATCTTGTCTCGCGCCGGGCCATAAGGCAGAACTTCGTTCAGGCACGCGACAACTTTGGCGGCGGTAAAGTTGCGCTGGACCAGCTCGGGCACAACCTCGTGTCCGGCAATGAGGTTGACCATGGCGAAATGCTCGACCTTCACGCGCGGCCGCCCCAGCAAGTAGGTCAGTGGCGAGACCCGGTACACCATCACGAACGGCGTTTCCATCATGGCGGCTTCCACCGTGGCTGTGCCGCTGGCGATAATGCCGCCGCGGGAGTGGTGAAGCGCGGGCAAAGATTCCGGCACCAGGCGGACGGGCAACGGGCGCGTGATGAGCGATTGCAGGAACTCCCGGTCGAGCGTCGGCGCGACCGGAAGGAGAAACTGATAACCCGAGCCCAGCCTGGCGGCGGATTCGAGAATGGTGGGCAGGTTCATGCGGACTTCCTTGACGCGGCTGCCCGGCATGATGGTGATCCAGGGCTTGGCGGGATCGAGCTGGTTGGCATTGGCGTACTCGGCTCGGCCGATGGTGGGGCGGGGAAGATCAGCCAGCGGGTGCCCGACAAAGTGGGCGTCCACGCCGCGGTCGCGATAGAACTTCTCCTCGAACGGAAAAATCACCAATGCCTTGGTCACGTATTTTCGCAGCAGGCGGACGCGCCCCTGCCGCCATGCCCAGAACTGAGGACAGACGTAATAGACAACGGGGATATTGCGGCGGTGCATCTGGCGAGCGACACGCCAGTTGAAGGCCGGGGAATCAATGACGATGGCGAGATCGGGACGGTTGCGGTCAGCTTCCGCGATGAGGCGGCGGAACTGGCGGTAGATATTGGGCAGGCGGCTGAGAATCTCGGTGATGCCGACGACCGCCAGATCTTTTGTGTCCACTACTGTGTCGCAACCGGCGGCGCGCATGCGCTCTCCGCCTGCGCCAAAGAAGGCGAGCGAGGGACCGCGCCGGTGCAGCGCGCGGATGAGTTCGGCGCCGTACATCTCGCCGGAAGCCTCGCCCGCTGAGATCAGGATGCGCACGGGGGTAGTGTAAAGCAGGCCTGGAAAGAGAGTTGCACGTTAATTCGCGGGCGAGGGCGCCCGCGCCACACTGCCACATGCTAGTCGTCGGCGCTGGCGGTGACTTCCGGGTTCGCGGGCGAGGGCGCCCGCGCCACACCGCCACTAATTTCCTGGTCTTTGTACTGCAGCTGATAAAGCTTGTAGTAGATGCCACGCTGGGCGAGCAGTTGCTGGTGAGTGCCCATCTCGCGCACCTGACCCTTGTGCATGACGATGATTTTGTCGGCACGCTGCACGGTGGAAAGGCGATGGGCGATGATCACCGAGGTCCGGCCTTCGACCATGCGGCTGAGGGCATCGCGCACGCGAAATTCGGTCTCCGTGTCCACGCTGGAAGTGGCTTCGTCGAGGATCAGGATGCTGGGATCATGGGCGAGGGCACGGGCGAATGAGATCAACTGCTTCTGCCCGGTCGAAAGCGTGGTTCCGCGCTCGCGGACTTCCTCGTGAAAGCCGCGCGGCAGGGAACGGATGAAATCGGCGAGGTTGACATCTTCGGCGGCCTTTTCCACGTCTTCGTCTTCAATCCAATCGGTGCCCAGCCGGATGTTTCCGCCCACGGTGCCAGTGAACAGAAATGGATCCTGAAGCACGACGCCGAAGCGGCGGCGCAGCTCGGCGAGGTCCATATCTTTTACATCCACTCCGTCAATCTTGATGGCGCCGCGCTGCACGTCGTAGAAGCGCATCAGCAAGGAGATGATGGTGGTCTTGCCCGCACCGGTGTGGCCGACGATGGCGACCGTCTGGCCGGGTTCGATGACGAAACTAACATCGCGAAGGACCCAGTCGAAATCGGCTGCGGTGGTGGTTGGATGGTTGCCTGCTTGCGATGATCCCTTGACTTCGCTCTCCACCGGCATGTGCCGGTAGGCAAACCAGACGTGGTCGAACTCGATGCGGCCGTCGCCTTCGGGAACCCTGGTCACGGCAGGGGAAGTGATCTCGACCGGAGTGTCGAGCAGCTTGAAGATACGCTCGCTCGAAGCCATGGCGGATTGCAGGATGTTGTACTTCTCGCTGAGGTCCTGGATGGGACGAAAGAAACGCTGCGCGTATTGCATGAAAGCGACCAGCACGCCGAGCGTGGCAGCACCGCGAATGACGTCGTTGCCGCCGTACCAGATGACGCTGGCAATGGCGATCGAGGAGAGAACTTCCACCACCGGGTAATACACCGCATGGGCCATGATGGCGTCCTTGAAGGCGTCCATGTGGGTGGCGTTGACTTCAGAAAACTTGTTGAAGGCACGCTTTTCCCGGTTGAAAAGCTGCAATACCACCATGCCGCTGACGTGCTCCTGCAGGTAGGCGTTGATGCGGGCAATAGCCACGCGGATGCGGCGATAGGAGTCGCGTACCTTGTCGCGAAAGATCTTGGTGGCGACGGCGATGAAGGGCAGCACCGCAAACGTGATCAGCGCCAGCTTCCAGTTCATGCGCAGCATGATGGCCAGAATGCCGGCCAGCACGAAGATATCTTCGAAGATGGACACCACGCCGGCGGTGAACATCTCGTTGAGCGCATCCACGTCGGTGGTCACCCGGGTGACCAGACGGCCCACGGGGTTCTTGTCGTAGAAGCCGATGTGCATGCGCTGCAGGTGGCGGAAGATCTCCTTGCGCAGGTCGAACATGGCTTTCTGCCCAACCCACTGCATGAAGTAGGTCTGCAGATATTCGAGGACGAAGCTGAAGATCAGCGCTCCTACATAGAGGACGCCGACCTGGGCGATGCCGGTAAGAGGCTGGTCACTGAGAAAGAAGTCGAACGGCGAATGCCCGCCCGGAACCTTCACCAGGTAGCGGTCAATGGCGATCTTGGTGAGGTAGGGACCGAGGACATCGGCGACCGCCTTCAGAACGATCGAGGCCAACGCGATGATTACCTGCCACTTATAGGGGCGGAGGTAAGTCAGCAACCGCCGCATGAGGCGGCTGTCGTAGGCCTTGCCTAAGACTTCTTCTTCGTGAAGGGCCATGCTCGGACTATTTTAGATGGGAAAACCCCAGATGAAGACGCAAAGAAAGCGACGAATCGGGCTTAGTTGACCGTTTTGAGTTCACCTTCCTCCCGGGTCGGAGTGCACTGCGTCGTGATGCTCTCCTTGAGAGGATCGCCTTTGTACTTTTCAATGTTCTCTCCGATCCATTTTCTCAACGGTTCCAATATCCGGGACGCATCCACTTTCAAATAGCGGGTGTCCTGATTGTAGTCCGCCATGCCAAGATAGATCATGAAAGTCAGTACCTGAACGTGATCCAGGCGTGGGATGCTCAGATCAATCCGCTCGCCCTTGGAGAAGACTGTATCCAGCGGTGGATTTCCCTCTTTCAGACTTCGCAAGTCTGGAGCATCAAGAATGCCCCGCAGGTTCTGCATCTGCTGCGCACTGAGCGAGCCGAGATAAACGCGTGCATGAGCCGGTTCATGCACCTCCTGGTTTGATTTCTCCAGGCGATAGCGGCCTGTGCCGTAGACGATCACGCAGGTGCGATCGGCCTGCCTGCCAGGACTAAAGATGTTGTCATCGATGAGCCTCAACACGAAAAAGTCACGGATTCCCGCAGCAATCGCAGGAGGTGGAATAGGGGATTGACGATTGGCAGCGGACTCACTTGAGGCATGGCTGACTACTGGTTCCATCGCGGGTGTGCAGTTATTGCCATGCTCATGGCTGAGCTCAGTGTGGGGAGTTTTCTGTACCTCGTCAAACCAACTCACAAGCGGCCCGACAGACCTGCGAAACTCTTTGCGCCCTTCGGGCGAGAACATCAAATTCTGCCAGTGTCCGGGCCGTGCTATGCCGATGGCCAGCACATCCACCGAATCGCCTACAATGTGAGTGGGAATCTTGTCTTGAGAAAGGGTTCTCAGTTCGTCTGCGTTCAGAACTATCCACAAGTTGTTTAGTTCGGCAGCGGAAATCGAGCCTTCAAAGACCTTCGTCTTGCGATAATGAGTTTGCTCCAATCGGTAGTTTCCGTCCTGACGAACCAGCACACAGACTGTATCCGTGTATTCTACGCGCTGCATCCGCAGCAAATACTTGAGCGGCGGTGCAGTAGGCGAAGCTGAACCTGGTTCGCTCTGCGCCCAGACGAGACTCACTGCCGCTGGCAGACAGCAGAACAATGCGAGTGGCCAGAGTCTCATAAAGCGGGGACATTACACCACAAACTTGGGATTGCTGCTAGCCGGGGATAGCAGTTGCGGGGTAGAGTGTGAGTCTCTGGGACACCTTGAGGGACTGATCGACCCTACGACACTTTCCGCAATATAAGGGCGGAATTCTTCGATCCGAAGCCGACGCAGTTGCAGATAGCGTGCTCGATCTGCGCCTTGCGGCCGATATCGGGGACATAGTCGAGGTCGCATTCCGGGTCGGGCTGGTCCAGATTGATGGTGGGCGGCACCTGGCCGTGTTCCATGGCGATGAGTGTGGCCGCGATTCCCGCCGAGCCGCAAGCGCCCTGAGCGTGTCCGATCTGCGATTTCAGCCCGGACATGGGGACCTTTGGAGCGCGTTCCCCCAAGGCCAGCTTGAGGGCCCGGGTTTCCACGCGATCGTTCATCTCGGTGGAAGTGCCGTGAAGGTTCACATATTGGATGTCGCTGGGAGAAATGCGCGCTTCCTGCAGCGCCAGGGCGATGGCGCGAGCGGGCTCTTCCGGCGAATCGCTCATGCGAACGCGGTGGAAGGCTTCACAGGTGGCGCCATAGCCAGCGATTTCCGCGTAGATGCGAGCGCCGCGGGCGCGGGCATGTTCGTAGTCTTCGAGGACGAACATCCAGGATCCCTCGGAGAGCACGAAGCCGTCGCGATCGGCGGAAAAGGGCCGCGAGGCGCGTTCGGGAGCGTGATTCCAGGATTGCGTCAGCGCGCGCAGCAAGGTGTAGCCCTTGATGATGCCCGGGGTGATCGGCGAATCAGCCCCGCCGGCGAGGAACATGGGTTGCACACCTGCCTGAATATGCTGGAAGGCGTAACCGATAGCGTCCGTCGAGGAAGTGCAGCCGGCGGTGATGACGTGGCTGTAGCCGCGGAATCCGAAGCGCATGCTGATTTCGCTTGAGATCGTGCCCATGGTGCCGCTGGGGATGCAGAACAGGCTGACCTGCTTGACGTGTCCCGAATGCCAGAGGCGGTATTGTTCCTCGGAAAACTCCTGCGCGCCGCCTCCGCTGCCGAGGACCACGCCGATCTCCCGCCGTTGGTCGAGCGACATGGCTTCGGTATTGAGGCTGGCATCGCGGACTGCCTCGGTGGTTGCCGCGATGGCGAGGGGCACAACGCGGGAGACGTGCTTGCGCTCGCGCGCGTCCACCCAGGCGAGTTCGTCGAACTCCGGAATTTCGCCGGCAATATGAACGGGAAGGCTGGAGGGGTCAAAGCGCGAAATGCGCTTCACGCCAGATTTCCCGGCGAGGATGGCGCGGCAATAAGCTTCCTTGCCAATGCCATTCGGGCTGACTACGCCCATTCCGGTGATGACGACCCGAGCAAGCATGGTTCGATGAGTTCCCGCCGACGGCTTCCCCAAGCAGCGTGGGATAATTATTACCATATGCCCGCGGGCGTGTATCTCTCGGTGCCCTTTTGCCGCACCAAGTGCAGCTACTGTAACTTTGCCTCGGGCGTGTTTTCGGCGGCGCTGTTCGAGCGCTATGTAGAGCGCGTTTGCTCGGACATCATAAGGGCGGCCGGGGTTGCCCAACAAATGGGCGGTGCGTTCGATCCCACGGTGGACAGCATCTACCTGGGCGGCGGAACTCCCTCCATATTGCCTATAGCGCAACTGGAGCGGCTGTTTGTCACCATTTCGCAAAATTTTGAGATTCTGCCTGACGCAGAGATCACGGTGGAGTGTGCGCCCGGCACCCTGCCGCCGCCCCTGGTAGAAGCCTTGTGCCGCCAGGGCGTAAACCGCGTGAGCATGGGCGTGCAGTCGTTTACGGATGCGGAAAGCGCCTCGGTCGGACGCCAGCACAAGCGGACGACCGTGATGGAAGACATTGCCCGACTGCGGGCGGCAGGGATTTCGAACATTAATGTGGACCTGATCGCGGGCCTGCCCCACCAGACGCCTGCGAGCTGGGAGTTCTCGCTCGATGAAATGCTCGCCTCGAGTGCGCCCCACGCCAGCGTTTACATGCTGGAAGTGGATGAAGACTCCCGCCTGGGCAGGGAACTGATTGCCGGGGGAGCAAGATACCATGCGCATTTTGTGCCGGACGAAGACCTGGTGGCGGATCTTTATGAATCAGCCTGCGATCGCCTGAATGCGGGGGGCCTGGCGCAGTATGAAATCTCGAACTTCGCCCGGGCCGGGTTCGAGTCGTGCCATAACCTGAAATATTGGACGCGGCAGCCCTACTGGGGATTTGGCGTGGATGCCCATTCCATGCTTCCAGCGGTCGAAGCGGGAGCGGGGGTGCGTTTTTCGACGGCGGATTCGCTCGATGAATTCCTTGCAGGACAGCCGCTGAAGATCAGCCCAGTCTCGCGGAGAGCGGCGATCGAAGAGGCGTTCTTTCTGGGCCTCCGGCTGAACCGCGGGGTGAATCTGCGGGAGATCGAGGCCGAGTTCGGGCCGCTCGCGGCAGGCTTTTCGGAGTTGATTGGCGAACTGAAAGACGGCGGGATGATCGAGCAGGAAGAGGACGTGATCCGGTTGACGGCCCGCGGGCGGCTGCTCTCGAACGAGGTGTTTGAACGCTTTCTCTCCGCGCCGGAGAGCGTAGGCCAGGGTTTAGACCTATAATCTGGCACGATGGCTTGAAGCGGGAGGTGGCCATGGGACTCTACTCGCACTATGACGGCGCGCATAATCATCCCGTCAACCGCGCGCTGCACATGATTGCCATCCCGGTGGGATTTTCGTCGGTCATCGTAGTGTGGTTCCACTGGATCATCGCTCTTTGCCTGATTCCTGCTGCGTTTGCCTTGGCCTGGCTCGGCCATCTGATCGAAGGCAATAAGCCGGCATTTCTCAGCAATCCGGCGCATGTGTTTGTGGCGCCGCTGTGGATGGCGCGCAAGATTTTCGGGGCGGGCACGAGAAAATCCGCGTAGAGACTGCGGACTGCGCCGGGGGTAACTTTCCCTCCTACTCCGGCTATGTTTTAATCGAAGGTTCCGCATTGGTTTCCGCTTGCGGAAGCAATCGCCACCCCGGGCCACGGAGGGATCTTGGATTTCCAACTCAACGAAGAACAGCTCCAACTGAAGAAGAGCGTGCGCGAGTTTGCCAGCCGGGAAATCGCTCCCCACGTGATGACGTGGGACGAAGCCGGGGAATTTCCGCTGGCCACCATCAAGGAACTCGGCAAGCTGGGCCTTCTGGGCACGATTTTCCCGGTGGAGTATGGCGGGGCGGGCATGGGCTACGTGGAGTATGTCACCGCGATCGAGGAGCTTTCGCGGGTGGATGGCTCCGTCGGCATCATCGTGGCGGCGCACACTTCGCTGTGCTCGAATCATATTTTTATCGCGGGGAGTGAGGAGCAGAAGAAGAAATACGTCAGCAAGCTGGCGACGGGCGAGTATCTCGGGGCGTGGGGGTTGACCGAGCCTTCCTCGGGGTCCGATGCGGGCAGTGCGCGCATGACGGCGGTGCGCAAGGGCAAGAACTGGGTGTTGAATGGCACCAAGACTTTCTGCACCAACGGGCACTACGCCGATGTTCTGGTGGTGGTGGCGGTAACGGACCGGGCGGCCCATACGCATGGACTTTCGGCCTTCATCGTGGAGAAGGGAACCAAGGGTTTTCGTCCCGGGAAAAAAGAGAACAAGCTGGGGCTGCGCGCCAGCGACACGGCGGAACTGATTTTCGAAGATTGCGTGATTCCGGCGGAGAACCTGCTGGGGGTCGAAGGCCAGGGCTTTCCGGACGCGATGCGGGTGCTGGACGGCGGGCGCATCTCCATCGCGGCGCTTGGCCTGGGCATGGCGGAAGGCGCCTATGACGCCGCCCTCAACTATTCCAAGGAACGCCAGCAGTTCGGCAAGCCGATCAGCGATTTTCAGGCGATCCAATGGAAGCTGGCCGACATGGCGACCGAGATCGAAGCTGCCAAGCTGCTGACGCTGCGCGCGGCGGCCATGAAAGACGCAGGGATGAAAACGACGCTCGAATCCTCCATGGCGAAGCTGTATTCGAGCGAAGTGGCGGTGCGCTGCGCCAATGAAGGCGTGCAGATCCATGGCGGCTACGGCTTCATTAAGGATTATCCGGCGGAGAAGTTCTACCGCGACGTGAAGCTCTGCACCATCGGCGAAGGCACCAGCGAAATCCAGCGGCTGGTGATTGCAAGGCAGCTGCTCAAGGACTAGGCCACGCCCGAAGAAAGCGAACGAAAGAAATTTCGGACTCAATCACACGCTGCGTGATTCGCTGGCCGACGAGGAGGTCGCGGAGGGTCGGGCTCGGTGAGAATTCGTAGCGAGTTAGATCTCCGATAGCGAGAGGTCGGACGAACAGCCAACCGACGCATCGATTCACCGGCGAAGAAGCGGCCCAGAAGATAGGCTAGCCCACACGCCGTTTTGATTTCACAACTGGTCACCGTAATCCTTAAGGGCGACCGCTAGTGCCGCATCAAGCCACCTCTCGTAGGCGCTTTCGATTTCCTCTACCGATGTCTTATAAGTAAAAACAAATGGCTCTACCGAGCAAAGCGAAAACCTCTCGGACACAGACTCGCGATCATCAGAATCCTCGTAAGACACGAGCTTGGAAAAAGCCGTGGCTTCCATGATGCCGGTTAGTTCGCGGCCAACATGGTGAAACGAAACAACGAAGATCATACGTTCCCTATTCACTCGTACCGATGCCTTTGAGAAATAGTGAGCCTCGTCAAAATTTGCGAACTTGCCAGCGTCCTTTGCGGATTGAACTACTTCAAATCGGTAGTAGTGCGCGTTGTTACGATCGGGGCCACCGTCGCTAATATGCACGTCAGGGTCGCCGACCTCGCTGAGTGTCGGGTTGATCTCTTCAAAAGTACTCTCGAGCAGAGTTCGTGTTCGAAGCCGCAGTTCGATAGCGACAGAATTAACCTGACGAAGTTCGGCTAGCTTCAGGATCCTGCGCTTTCCAAACTTCTCGGCCAGATTTTCTATCACCGCTGAAGTCAGTGATTGCTGATGCGACATCTCGGCATCAGCATCAACGCTCAAGGCCTGAAGGATCGCATTTCTCTCCAGACGAGCGAACATTTCTGCGAGTGCGGAAAGTTGATTCTTGTCAGCGAGTTCGAGAGTCCCGATATACTCGATTCTCAAATCGCGGTCCACGACGAGCGGCAGGAGGTCGGATCGGAGAAGAATCAACGTTGTCAGCGCTCGAGCCACTCGTCCATTACCGTCTTGGTAGGGGTGGATCTGCGTGAAACGGTGATGAAACCAGGCCGCCACTACGATCGGATCTTCGTCCGCGTATTGCGAAAGCCAGGTCAACAAATTCTCCATTTCCGAGTCGACGTGAATGGGTGGGGAATATTCGTGAACCGTGCCATCGGGGCGCTTGGGATTGTTGGGTTGTTCTTTGAATTTTCCCTTCAGTAGCGGGATCTCAAAGCGATTTCCGAACTGATCGACTGCGGTGGTCGTGTCTTGATGCCGCGTGAGAATGGCGTGGAGTTCGTGGATTAAGCTCTTGGTCAAAACCCGCTTATTGGCGACGCAATCCATCACTAACTGAATCGCCGCTTCTTGATCACGCAGAATGTCGATGAGGCGAGCGGGTTCGATGTTTGTGCTCGAATGGGACACCAGATCCTCTGCGAAGCCATGCGTGACCAAAGCTTCCGTGGTTCCCCGATCCAAGTCGTACAATCGCTCCAAGATGCCTGTCTCTATGCTTAGGCGGCGGACCAGTCGTCGATTGAACTCAGCAAGCTGAGCATGGCTGGACTGTTGAAGACGGGCCTTTGAGGCACGCCAGCTTTCATAGAGGGGCCTCATCGCGGCAAGGTCAACCTTACGCTCCCCCTCGGAAAGAGGCTCAATCGGTTTCCACTTATAATCAGTCATGGGCGTTATCGTCTAGTCTATTGCAATCGGCGTACCTTTGCCGGTCTGCCAGCGATGGGTTGCGAAACCCGGCTGCTAGTCAGACCCACGGGCCGATCGTCACGACCTAGACGGCCCTCGGTTAGGCGTACCTGGCGTCGCTCATCTACACTTGACTGCTTGGCCGTTGACCAAATCCTGGTCCCATCCCTTCGCGCCGGGGACTCGCGCGCCCTGGCGCGAGCCATCAGCATGGTGGAGAACCGGGCTCCGGGGTGGTCCGAGCTGCTGAAGGCATTGTTCCCGCATAGCGGCCACGCCCGCATTATTGGCTTGACGGGCGCGCCGGGAGCGGGCAAGGCACGCTCGCGAGCCTGGGGCACACGTCGATTCTTGGACCTAGGGATACTAATTCAAAGACAGGAGCCTAGAAATGCCAACAGCAACGAAAAAGAGGGTCCGGGCCAATGCATTTTCCGCAGATTTGTGCAGGGAATTGAGCAACAAATGCAAGCTGACGTGGAAGGTTGGCACCGCGGAGAAGGGCATCCGCGAATGCGTCGACGTCGTCGGGAGTAGGTCTGGAAAGCAACGCGTCCTGATCGAAGTGGAGCTAAGGCGGACCACACCGCTAGCGAACGTCGTCAAGGTGTGGAAGCGTTTCACGAAGGAAAAACCGGGCGAGAAGATCGTGTTCTTTCAAGCCTTTTCTGATTTCTATCCGGAGAAGGGTACCAAGCGACAGAACGCTGAATTCGTCGGAAAAGGGATGAGTGACGCTTTTGCCAACGTTCACTATGTGCCGTTGACGCTACATTATTCACCGAAAAAGCGGCGGCTTGGTCAATCGGCGACGTATGGCGGTGGAAGGAGAAGGACCCACGCTCGCAAGCTTGCCAGACGTATCGTCGCCAAGCTGAGACGAATTAAGTTGTGAAACACGAAGCTGGTTACTGATCTTGCAGGTGCCTTAACGGAGTATGCGAGGCTTGCGGATAGCCCCACTCGCGACTCCTGCGCACTCGCTTGCGAACCTGGGGCACCAGATCGGGCGGCGCGCCGATGGTGTAGCGGTATGACCCAGGTTAGCTCGCAGAGGGCGCTCGCGAACCTGGGCCACCGGCCACTGAGCTTGGGTATCTTTCTGTCCTGTTTTACACTGACATTCTGAATTCCAATCTCACATCATGGATTGAGCAGCTTCGCGGCGGGGACTCGCGAGCCCTGGCGCGAGCCATCAGCACGGTGGAGAACCGGACTCCGGGGTGGTCCGAGCTGCTGAAGGCGTTGTTCCCGCACAGCGGCCACGCCCGCATTATTGGCTTGACGGGCGCGCCGGGGGCGGGCAAGAGCACGCTCGTCGATCAGCTCGCCAAGCACTACCGCAAAGAGAATCGCACGGTCGGCATCATTGCGGTGGATCCCACCAGTCCCTACAGCGGCGGCGCGATTCTGGGCGACCGCATTCGCATGCAGGACCACTTCGCCGACGCGGGGATTTACATCCGCAGCATGGCCACACGGGGCTCGCTGGGCGGGCTGGCACGTTCGACGGCGGATGTGGCGACGGTGCTCGATGCTTCCGGCCGCGACCTGGTCATGATTGAAACCGTGGGCGTGGGCCAGGATGAAATCGATATCGTGCGCCTGGCGGACATCACGGTGGTGATCCTGGTTCCGGGCATGGGCGACGATGTGCAGACCATCAAGGCCGGCATCATGGAAATCGCCGACATTTTCGTGATCAACAAGAGCGATCGCGAAGGCGCGGAGCGCGTGGAGCGTGAAATCCGAGCCCTGCAGTCGCTGGCGATCCGCGACGACGGCTGGACTCCACCCATCGTGAAGACCGTGGCCAGCGAAGGCGAGGGCATCGGCGATCTGGTGACGGCGATTGCGGGATACGAGACTTACCTGCAGAAGGAAAATCTGGCGCT
>Ga0335079_10005328_pt1 | contig 14727 bp, 12 predicted proteins | sample Lox_Sample_33_FD_206719 | JGI IMG/M metagenome (GOLD analysis project Ga0335079, IMG submission 206719) | Soil microbial communities from Loxahatchee National Wildlife Refuge, Florida, United States - Lox_Sample_3.3 | ecosystem: Environmental > Terrestrial > Soil > Wetlands | place: USA...
CGCGATTATCCCGAGACCCTCGTGCTCTGGGAAGCGCAGTTTGGCGATTTTGCGAACGTGGCGCAGGCGGTAATCGATCAGTTCGTGAGCGCCGGCGAAGACAAGTGGGGATTGCTTTCAGGGCTGGTGCTTTTGCTGCCTCATGGATACGAAGGGCAGGGGCCGGAGCACTCGAGCGCGCGGATTGAAAGATACTTGCAACTGGCGGCGCGCGACAATTTTCAGATTTGCCAGCCGTCGAACGCGGGGCAATATTTTCACCTGCTGCGACGGCAGGCACTGCGCCGCTGGAGAAAACCACTGGTGGTGTTTACGCCGAAGAGTATGCTGCGGCATCCCGACGCGCTCTCGCCGCTCGAGGACTTAACCCATCAGCGGTTTTTGCCGGTGATTCCGGATGTGGAAGCTCGGGAGGCTAAGCGCATTCTGCTTTGTACGGGGAAAATCGGGCACGAACTGCGGGCGGAACGGCAACGAAGGCAAGACATGAGCACAGCGATTGTTTTTCTGGAGCAGATGTACCCGTTTCCAGAAGCCGAACTGGCGACGGAATTCAACCGTCATGACACGGCGAGAGACATTGTCTGGGTGCAGGAAGAACCGTCGAACATGGGCGCGCTCTTCTACATGCTGCCTCGGTTGCGGCGCATTGCCCGCGAAAAACCGGTGCTTTCGGTGAAGCGGTCGGGGAGCGCCAGTCCAGCGACGGGATCCGCGAAAGCGCACGAAGTGGAGCAGAAGACTTTGTTAGCGCTGGCATTCACGACGCAGGGATGATGGCGAAGGCGGCGCCATGGAATCCGCGGGGCGCGATGTAAAACAAAAGCCCAGACTGTGGTCTGGGCCTTTGAGCGAAGATTGATTATTTCATGGCCAGCGCTTGGCCGCATCGTCCCATCCAGCAGCGCGGGCCGGAGCGTTGACCGCCTGGGCCGCAATCGGAGCGGGAATGCGAATCGGGGGTTGTTGCGGGGGAACCGACGCGAGTACCGGTTTGGATGCTTCGGCAAGCGGCTCTTTTTCTTCGGACAACAGCGGAGCGGCGACGCGCAAAGCCTCGACCTCTTTTTCCAGCCGGGACAACTCCAGCTCTTTCTGCCGTAAAACTTCGTACACATTTTTCATACTTAGCACCTTTTTGTCGTACGGAGAATGTAAACGCAGAGTATGAGTTTTGAGCGCTCTTTGTCAAGAAAAACAGGACCTGCGACGCCAATATACAAAAGACGTTAAGAACCGGGCGATCGAAGCCGTTCAGCGGAACACGACGATCGCGACCAGCACTCCCAGGACGATGACGACGATTGCGAGCAGATTCACGTGGTCCGAGAACCAGGAGTGTTTCAGCGGGACGGCATTCGCGAGGAAGGGCGGCAAGTCTTGTTCTGGCGCGGAGAGCGGGGATTGTTGCCCCTGGTCGAGCGGGTAACTCAATTCCTGGGGGTTCCCAAGCTCGCTGAGATGCTTGTTTTCACAATCGAGACATAGATTTCTTCCTTCAGAAATGGGGAAACCACAGCCCGCGCATTTCTGAACGTGGCCCATCGTGTCAGGAAGTTGCGCCTCGCCGTCTGCCTGGGGAATGCCTTCGAGGCGGGCTGGCCCGTTTCCAGTGAGCGTCTGATCGGCCGGAACCGAAGAGAGGCCGGCGGTGACATCGACGCGCAACGGGTGAGGCCGGTGGAAGTCCGCGATCAGAGCGGGGGATGCAATCGAGGCCGGCGAACTTCCCCGATTTGGAAAAGCTCCCTCCTGCGGAGGGTGCGAGACGCCGGCAGGCGGAGTCGGGGGCCGGTCAGCCTGCCGGACCGCGGGCGGCTGTTTTTTCGGCGGAAGCGAAGGTACGGTTCCATGCCTCTGTTCGGCCAGGTCGAGCGCGGTAAGAGTCAAGTCAGCCATGCGTTCGAGCGCGGTCAGATCGCGTTCTTCGAAAGCGTATGCGTGATCGGAAAAAAGCTCGAACAATCCGCGCACCTCGCCGTCCCGCCGCAAGAGAGGTAGAACGACGATGGAAGCGATGCCGAGGGCGCGGCAGGCTTCGAGATTTACGCGCGGATCGGCTTCCGCATTGTCGCAACGAAGCAACTGGCGGCGCTTGATGCTCTCCCCGGTGAGCCCGGAACGCACCTGCAGGCGGGCGCCGATGGAGGGCGCACAGGAACCGGCGCTGGCGCGGCACACCATGTCGCCGCCCTGCGGCAAAGCGAGCGCGGTTCCGGTGGCACCGGTGATGTATTGGGCCCTTTCGACCAGAAGTTGAAGTGCAGCTTCGAGTTCGGGTTCTTCGAGGGCCGCGAGCTGGCTGGGATTGTCGGCAGCGTGGGAGCCTGAAAATCCATCGCTACCGAGCACCTGGGACGGATTCCCGGTGAGGCGTGGATCGTCGGATTGGGGGGATCCGAGCATCAAGAGTCCTGCACGCGCGGCTGCAAAGTGGAGGAGGGGCAAGACCGCCCGACACTCCGCCTCGAAAGCAGCGGAGAAGAGCTGAACCGAGTCTCGCCTCCGACGCGATGGCTGTCAAGGGCAGCGCGGGTGGGAGTAGTGCTGGGGCGTCTTTCCAGAACGAGCGCCGTGCCCGACTCTTTCGAGCACGGCGGTCTGTGGAGAGACATTTTCCACTGACGTTAGAAGCTGCGCTTGGCCGCATCCGCTTGTTTTGCCAGAGTAGTGAGGGCTTTGAAAAATGCAGGTGACTGCCCCGAAAAAAGCCCGGTCCCAGTGAGGAAATTGACTACTCCCATGGCGATTCCTTTGGGGTTGGTCGGGCGAATCACCGCGCACCGCGGTAGGTTTGCGCTGATAAATTGACAGGGCACCGGGAAAATCAGATTGGTTTGCAATTGCGGATTCCCGGTTGCATTGAAGTCAGGGAACGTGAGCTGATTGGTTGGATCGGTGAAGGGAGCAACGGGCGACTGGACACCATTGCCGGCAAAATCGACCCACTCGAGAAAGTGCGCGACTTCATCTCCGCCAATGCTGACGATGATGCGCAAGACCTCCACGTCACTTGCCTTTTGGGCCATGGCTGAGTAAAGGGTACTTCCGCCCTGCTCGATCATGGCGAAGTGAAAAGCGGCGGTGTTCGCAATCGCCTGAACGTGTTCAGCGGGGCCAAAGTCGTCGTCTGTGCGAGGGATGGCAGGCAGGTTCACCAGATCGATGGCTTGCGGAAATGCTGCCCCCAGGTCTGGATTGTCCGTGCTTCGATAACGGGTATACCAGCTGGTATCAACCGTAAGGTTCATGATGTTCGTCAGGCGTCCAATGTTCTGCGCGCCGCTTGCCTGGCTGCTTGGCAACGTCCGAAAGGCATCGAGATCGACGGGCTCGGCGCCCTTCGACAGGAGATACTCATTCAAGAACTGCGCGTGGCTTAATTCATCCAGCGTGTTGCTCGTGATGTACTGAGCAGCATCGCCATCGAGCTTTTGGAGAGCTTTTTGATAAGGATTCTGCTTTCCAGAGGTGACGCCTCCAAGTTCGGCGTACTGCACCCACAAGTCGGTCTCCAGGAGTTCGGCAGCCGCGAGAAATCGCAGGATGGCAGCATCGCCTGAGGAAAGTGATCGTTTAGATGGGGCTGCCATTGCCTGGTCCGCGAAGATCGCGCCAGCCGACAATGCGACGCCAGTCATGCCCATGCCTTTCAAGAATGACCTGCGTTTTCCGTTCGCCGGCAGATCGGACGGCGTGCTTTCTTTCGTGGATGCGAGGTTCCCTGCTCGAATTACAGCATTAGCGGTGAGATCTTCCGTTTTCATAGCCTACGCGCCTCCATTGAGGTGATCGAAAAACTGATCGATTCACGTGCGATAGGAGGAGCGTATGAGAGGGCAAGCCGGGGCTTGTCATGGTGGCGTCAAAACTTTGTCAAACGATCGGCAGCTCAAGGGCAGGAATTACAGCGAGCCGTTTTCCTTGTGGCGCAACCACTCGATGAACATCTGCTCGCGCGGCTTATCGTAGGCCATGAGGAGATGGCGGATGCTGCGCCCGCTGACGAAGTGGCAGACTTCTTCGGCAAGGTTCTTGGCGTGGTCGCCCGCACGTTCGAGCGATTGCGTCATGAAGACGACTTGCAGGCTGCCCCGGTGCTCGATATTTTCCGGGTTCTCAAGGTGGCGCAGGAAAATCAGGTTGCGCAGGCGATCCATCTCGGCATCGGCGCGCAGGACTTCGATGGCTTTCCTGACGTCCCGTTGTGAAAACGACAGGCCAACGTCGGCGAGCATCTTTTCCAGTATGGTCGCCATGTGAGTCAAGTCGCGGGCATCCTGCGGATCAATGCGACCGCCGGTAGCTTGCGCGCTAGTGGCGAAGCTTAAGAGCAGATCGCCGATGCGCTCCAGTCCGATCATCAGTTTCATGCAGGCGAGCAACTGGCCGGTTTCCGCTTCCGGCACGCGGGTGATGGTCGAGGTGACGCCCGAGTCGACTTCCACGTCGATAGCGTCAAGATCCTTTTCGCATTGCCGGATGTCGTTAAGGCGAGCCATCGAACCGGTGGCAATGCCTTCGGCGGCGATGGCCGCAGCCTGGCGCGCCAGTTCACACGCTTCAACCGTCCGTTTGACGAGATCCGGAAAGGATGGGCCGGTCGAAGGCAGTTTTGCGCTTGCTGTACTCATCAACTACACCCCATGGCTGGGTTAGATGCCGGATTTCTGTCCGTAAGATTACCCCGTCCTTGTCAAAGCCTGCGGCATAGACCTGTTTAGATAATATTACCCGGCGTTTGCGAGCAGGTTAAAACACAGTGAATTTCACGGTTACGAGCGAGGACGCTACCCTGCCTGCGGGTTGGAAAGAGGCAGAACAAAGAGGAACGACGAGCCGTGATTCAGACTGCTTTCGGCGCGGATCGTTCCGTGATGCGCGAGCACGATGTGCTTGGCGATCGCCAGTCCCAGGCCAGTGCCGCCGGACTCCCGGGAACGGGCCTTATCGACGCGGTAGAAGCGCTCAAACAGGCGCGGCAAATGCTCGGAGGAAATGCCCGGGCCGAGATCCCGGACAGAGAACTCGACTCCGCCTTCAGTGGAGCGCGCCCCAAGCACAATTTTCTTACCCGTAGCCGCATATTTCAGGGCGTTTTCGATCAGATTGGAAAAAATTTGATGGATGGCTTCGCGATCCGCATTGACATGCGCCTCGGGAACATTGTTTTCGAGCGCCAGTTCGACGCCGTACGGCCGGGCAATTTCGTGAAAGCTTTCGAGCGCGTCCTGCAGAAGTTCTTCGGTGCTGACTCTCTGGATGTCGAACCGCTGCTCGCCCGATTCAACGCGCGCCAGGGTAAGCAGATCCTCAGTCAGGCGCGCCATCCGGGCGGCATTCTTCCGGATGATCTCAAGAAACTCACGCACGTGATTGTCGGCAATTGGACTGTCGAGCAGAGTCTCCGTATATCCCTGAATGGAAGTCAGCGGAGTGCGCAGTTCGTGGGAGACATTGGCAATAAAATCGCGCCTGGTTTTTTCCATGCGCTCGGTTTCGGTGAGGTCGCGCAGCACGGCGACGGCACCGCCTCCGGGCATGGGGGCGGCGGTAACGTCGAGAATCCGTCCGGCGGTCAGGGTGTTGGAGCGTGCGGAGCGGACGACGTGGTCCCGCGCCGCTTCCTGGATGGCGGCGAGAAAATCGGGATCGCGCACACTGTCGATCAAGGGCGCATTGAGCCGGGGCGAACGCAACAAGAGGCGGTTCATGCCGCGATTCGCCCACTGCACGCGACCGTCGGCGCCAATCGCAATTACAGCGTCCTGCATACTGTTCAGAAGCGTCTCCAGTTCATTCTGGCTGGTTTGCAGGCGATCAAAGCTCTCTTCCACGCGGCGGGCGGTCTTGTCGAGCGCGGCGGCTACCTGGCCAATTTCATCGGTCGCGGTGGACGCAATTCTGGCCGTGAGATCGCCGCCGGCAACACGTTCCGCGAAACCCACGATTCGCCGCAGACGCCATCCCACGTACTGCGCGGCGGCGGCAGCGATGAGCAAGGCCATCACCAGAGACGCGAGCGCGCCCCATAGCAAAGCACGGGCGAGGGGGCGGTCGGTGATCTCGATTTCCGGCAAGGGATAGGCGAGGCGCACTGCGCCTCCAGAAACGGGGGCGGCCACATACAAAAAGGGAATCGCGAGAGTCCGGCTGTTACGCTCCTCGAAACCGATCTTTCCTGAGAGGGCGGCTCTGAACTCTGTGCGGTTCGCGTGATTGTCCATGGTGGCGGGATCAGCTTCGGAGTCGGCCAGCACTTTGCCGCTGGGATCGATCACCGTGGCCCGGGCTCCGGCGGCCTGACCTTCCTGGGAGGTGATGTCAGCCAGTGTGTGCTGCCGGTCGTTCTCGACGCGGTAGGCGAACATCTGGACTTTTTGCGTGAGGTCGCGCTCAATCTGCTGGCGGAGCGTGCGCTCCCAAACCCGGTGGACGGTCCAGAGCAGGGTAATCGCCGTCACGGCGATCACGACCAGGAACACCAGCATGAGCTTGAAGAAGATACGACTTCTCAACGCGGAACCTCGAAGCGGTAGCCGGCGCCGCGGACCGTCTTCAGGTAACACGGATTTTCCGGGTCGGGCTCGATCTTTTCACGAATGCGCCGCACGTAAACATCGACCGAGCGCGGCGTCACATACGCGGTATCACGCCAGACCGAGTCAAGCAACTGGTCGCGAGTGAAGACGCGGCCGGCATGCCGCATGAAGTAATCAAGGAGGCGGAATTCGGTGGCGGTCGTCGGTACCTGCTTGCCGCGAACGGTCAGGGTCATGGCCGCGGGGTCAATGTGAACATCCTCTATCTTCGTGGGCAGGGGAGGCAGCGGGCGCTCGAAACGCCGCATGACCGCCTTCACACGCGCCACCAGTTCGCGCGGGCTGAAAGGCTTGGGGATGTAGTCGTCTCCGCCCAGTTCGAGGCCGAGAATACGATCCGCCTCGCTGCTTTTCGCGGTGAGGAAAATCACCGGCACCGGGGCCAGCGAGACCGATTGACGGATCTGGCGGCAAAGCTCAAGGCCGTCTTTTCCCGGGACCATAATATCGAGTAGAAACAGCGATGGCCGCTGGCGTTCCGCATCCGTTACGACCACGTTGCCCGTCGAGTACAGACGTACGTTGAAATTTGCCCCTTCCAGATGATGCCGCACGAGGCGGGATATATCGGGGTCGTCTTCTACCACGAAGATGGTCGGTTTCACGGTCACCATTGTAGCCCTGAAATGTAACAGTTGAGTGACAACCGGCGCTGGGTAGTGCCGACTTTCAGCCACTACCCGGGCATTGGATTGTCGGGACACTGCGAGCCGCGAAACGGCGCAAGAGGGCAGCCCAGCGTCTGAGCTATGGAAGAAGTCCAGGGCAGGGAGGGGCGAAAGAACTGCACGTCGGACGCCGCTACCGGAGCGCCATTCCGGCGTCGGCCGAGAAATCCATGGGCACAAATAGTCGCCGTAAATATTTTGGGAATGCGGCCGCGGCGATCATCGCAGCGTTGTCGGTGGAAAGCCGGCGCGAAGGGAAAAACACTGGCAACCCATCCATCTCGGCTTCGCGCTGGAAGGTGGTGCGCAGCTCCTGGTTGGCGGCCACGCCACCGCTCACGAAAAGCGTGCCGGCGTCATATTCCCGGGCTGCGGCCAGCGTCTTTGAGACCAAGTCGTTCACCATGGAACGCTGAAATGAGGCCACGAGATTAAGCGTCTGCCGGTCGCAAAGTCGCAGATAGTCCTCGATGGTTGGCTGCCTACCGGCGCGGATGATCTCCGCCAGTGCCCGACGCCGCGACTCGATGGCCGGAGCCAACTGATTTGTTTCAACGTGGCGCAACACCGCTGTCTTAATTCCGCTATACGAAAAATCAAAATGCGGACGGGTAGTCTCGGTCGAAATGTCCGCTTTCGACCTTCCATGCTTTTGCCGATCGTTGCGGTCGCGGTGTTTGATGTGCGCCGCCTGGAACTTCACGGCCTGCGGATCGCCATGGGCCGCAAGGCGGTCAATGACTGGGCCTCCCGGATAGCCGAGACCGAGCAGCTTGGCAACCTTGTCGAAGGCCTCGCCGGCTGCGTCGTCGCGCGTGTGGCCGATATTCGTATAGCTCCAGAGGTTCTGTTCCTGCTGCGCCAAATAAAGATGCGTGTGCCCTCCGGAAACCACCAGCGCCAGCACGGGAAACTGAAGATCGGCGCTGCCCGCCTGTCGCCGTTCGAGCAGTACTGCGTGCACATGGCCTTCGAGATGATTGACCGCGATCAGAGGCTTGTCGAGGGCGAACGACAGCGCTTTCGCAAAGCTGATCCCAACCAGCAGGGCTCCGGCCAGCCCCGGGCCCTGCGTTACGGCAATCGCATCGAGCGATTCGTAGGATTGCGCGCCTTCGGCCAGAGCCTGCCGAACGACGGGAACAATGGCGCGCAGGTGCTCGCGCGAAGCAAGCTCGGGAACGATGCCTCCATAGGGCTGGTGGGTTGCGATCTGCGACGCAACCACATTCGAAAGAATCTCTTGCCCCGAACGCACCACCGCCGCCCCGGTTTCATCACAGGAGCTTTCGATGCCGAGAATGATCGCGTCGGGCATAATAGCTTCGAGCTGTAAGTCTCTTGCTTCTAATTGTCAGTGTAGACGATTTTGCCGGACAGTCTCAGGTTGACGCGTCGCGCATGGTGAATCGTTCGCAGCTGGAAACCCACGATGTCCACCGCTAAGCATCACGCTACGGAAATCGTTCGCACCCTGCGCAAGCACGGGCACCAGGCCTACTTTGCGGGCGGTTGCGTGCGCGACCTGCTGCTCGAACGCGAGCCTGCCGACTACGACGTCGCCACCGACGCAACTCCCTACCAGGTCATGCAGACCTTTCCGCAGACCTATGCCGTGGGCGCGCAGTTTGGGGTGGTACTGGTGGCGACAAATGCGGAGGCAGATCAGCCGGACGGCGCTGAGTCAGCGACTTCGAATGAAGACGCCGTCGGAGGGGCGGGCGTGCTCGCCCGCCAAAACGAACATGGCCGGGACGCCGTCGAGGTGGCGACCTTCCGCTCTGACGTCGGCTACTCCGACGGACGCCATCCCGATGAAGTGCGCTTCACGAAAAACCCGCGCGAAGACGTACAACGCCGCGACTTCACCATCAACGGCCTGATGCTCGATCCCGTCACGAACGAGGTGTTCGATTTTGTGGGGGGGCGTGCCGACCTCTCGGCCGGAATCGTTCGCGCCATCGGCGATCCCGAGCGGCGGTTCTCCGAAGACAAGCTGCGGATGTTGCGTGCCGCGCGTTTTGCCGCTCGCTTTGAATACAAGGTCGATCCCGCCACGTTTTCGGCCATCCAGCAAGTGGCGCCGCGGATTGACCAGGTTTCGCAAGAACGTGTGCGGGACGAGATCACCAAAATGTTGACTGAAGGCCATGCCCGGCGCGCGTTTCAACTGCTCGACGCGACCGGCCTTCTGCAACGGGTATTGCCCGAGATTTCCGCGATGCAAGGCGTCGAGCAGCCTCCCCAATACCATCCTGAGGGCGACGTCTTTGTACATACGCTGCTGCTGCTCGACAAACTTCCGGCGGGCAGTTCGAAGACCCTGGCCTGGGGAGCGCTGCTGCATGATGTCGGCAAGCCGCCAACGTTTCGAGTTGCGTCCGATCGCATTCGCTTCGATGGCCACGTTGATATCGGCGTAAGAATGGCCGCCGATATTTGCCGCCGCCTGCGCTTCTCGAACGACGACACCGATCAGATTCTCGCGCTGGTCGACAATCACATGCGTTTTGGCAACGTCATGGAGATGAAAGAATCAACATTGAAGAAATTTTTACGCCTGCCGGATTTCGAGGAGCATCTGGAACTGCATCGCATTGATTGCCTTTCGAGCCACGGCCTGCTCGACGCCTACAATTACGCTCGCGAAAAATTGCTCTCGCTCCCGCCGGAGGCGATCCGGCCGAGGCCGCTCGTCACAGGGCGCGACCTGATCGAGGCCGGATACTCGCCGGGCCCCCGCTTCAAAGAGATTCTATCGGCAGTCGAAGACGCGCAACTCGAGGGCCGTCTCAGTTCCCACGATTCGGCGATGGAATATGTGAAGCGACAGTTCCCCGCGAAGTGAACTTGGCTCATCGATCACGACGAGACAAACACGTGAGGATTGACTCCTGCACCGAGTCCGTCCATGTAGCGGCGCAACGCGTCCTCCCAAAGAGGCATTCGGAGGTTGTGGGCGTGCAGGCTGGCTGGCGACAGAATCGAGTACGCAGGACGGCGGGCTGGACGCGGGAACTGTGCGGTTGTTACCGGTTTAACTCTCACCGGCAAACCGGCGTTCCGAACGATCTGGAGCGCGAAATCGTACCAGGTGCAATCGCCGGAGTTGGTCACGTGCACGATGCCGGTCGCTTGTTGACGGCAGAGAGCTACGAGAGCGGTAGCCAGGTCGGCGGTGAACGTCGGCGCGCCGCGCTGGTCGTTGACCACCGAAATTTCCGGCTGAGTTGCGGCCAGCTTCAGGATCGCTGCCGGGAAGCACTTGCCACCGTGCCCAAAGAGCCATGAAGTGCGGACGATGCAAACATCGGGCAGAAGGTCGAGCAGGCGCGTTTCGGCGCGGGCCTTGGTTTCGCCGTAAAAGTTGATCGGATTACGCCGGTCGCCGGCTTCATAGGGCGCGCCCTTGGTGCCATCGAAGACATAATCGCTGCTGAGAAATATCATGCGCGAACCGCATGCGCGCGCGGCCTGAGCAACGTGAACTGCGCCTTCGCAATTCACGCCGAGAGCATGATCGCGATGCGCTTCGCATCCGTCCACATCGGTATAGGCCGCAGAAAGAATGATGCAGTCTGGTCGGGAATGGTGAATCACCTGAGCGATGCGCGGCGAGTCGCGCAGATCGGCATCCCGTGAAGAAAACGCGGAAAGTTGCTCATCGCCGAGCGCCCTGATCAGTTCCTGGCCCAGGAGCCCTGACGAGCCGAAAAGGGTGACACGCATGGCGACATTGTAGTCCGTAGGCGCCCGGAGAAGTGAGTTAGCAGTGAGTTCGATTCACTTGCCGCGCTCGTTGCTGACGATGGACGGAAAAGCAAAAGGAAGAACTGCCGCCGTTCAGTCCGGGTGGGGCAAAGGGGACGGACGGGCATGGCGGCGCAGGGCGTGCAGAATCAGCGATCCACTGATAGCGAAGCAGACGACGGCGCCGAATGCCACCAGGTCGAAGATGGAACCTTTCATGCGGAGGCAGTCCGCAAGCAGCGAAACGGCGGCGAAACCCAGGCCAAGGATGTTCAGCCAAAGCGGCGACCGGACCTCAGGCAGGTCGCGATGAAAGCGGACCTGAAGCAGGACGGCAGCAAGTCCGATCGCTGAAACCACGACGAGGGCAAGGGGACTGAGAAAGGCGTTGCGGCGCGTGAAGATCACGACCATGGCAAGCGCGAGAATCAGCAAGCCAGAAGCGATCACCGTCCAGCGGCGAGCCACGTGCGAGCCGAGGGTCACCGGAAAAGCTCCTCCCATTGGGGCACGTTGCCATTGTATCGCCGACCCCAGTGCTATTTGAGGTTCAGGCGCTGCCCGGCATCCATTCGGCCGGACGATTGGAGCCATGCGACATGGCATAAAGAACCAATTCCACGCGGCTGGAAATCCCTACCTTGTCGAAGATGCGCAGCAGGTATTTCTTAATCGTATGCTCGCTCAATCCCAATTCGCCCGCCACCTGGCGATTGGTGAGGCCGTCTGCCACGAGAGCAACGACCTGCTCCTCGCGAGGGGTAAGCAATAACCTGCCGTTGGAATTGACCACGCGGAGGGTCGGCACCTCCGACAAAGCATCGGCCAAGTAGTGCGTCTGCGAATTATTGAGCCAGATTTCTCCGCGGGCGACGCGATTCACGCATTTACAGAGCATGCGAAACGGGTCGCTTGTGAAAGGGAATATGCCGCGGGCACCGGAGCGCACAGCGTTGATTACCAGTTCGCGGTCGTCCACCTCGGCAAGCAGTACGGCTGCGATCGAAGGATGGGAAATGCGCAACCAGCGGAGCAAACCGAAATCGGGCGGGTCGTTGCCGGAGACCAGCACAACATCGGCGGGATTCGACTGCAGGAAGGCTTCGAGGGCCGCGATCTTAGGCGCTACCGTGGAAACGTGAAACTCGCGACGGCTGCGCAAGGCGCGCGCGAGCAAGTGAGACTGGAGCGGCGCCGAATCGGCGATCAAGACACGCACCGGATTTGTGATTGGCAGCGGATTTCCCGCTGCAGACTTGGAGAGGTTCTTCGCTTTGGCCCGCATAGCATCATCATGCCCGAAAGGGTAGGGGCCATCTGTAGGCTCCATCACATCGAATTTGTGATGAATCGGGGTCCATTGTCGCCTTTCGTGGACCCACCATGGTGCACCGTACGGGAGGCAAAGCCGCAGACGCGAAATCAACGAGAGAACGCGCAACCATCACGCTAGCAAGGTCAATGGGGTAGCGGGGTAGAGCCTGGACAGCCCGATTGTGGCTGGTACGGCGGTGGACAGCACTTTCCAAGTCTTGTCGTGTCGGAAGGGTGCGGGTAGGTTCATTGCTGCAGCTCAAATGCCCGAGCTGATTTTCACTGTTCTGAGCAGCAGTGAGAGTACGGAGAACAATGAAACGAACGCACCAAAGCATTGCGAGGGCTGCAGGCGTGCTCACCTTGCAGCTCGCCGTGGCCGCGGCCGCTCAAGACACGGTTTCGTCAGCTCGTTCGGGACTCTGGGCCCCTGCTTCGCCAGTCAGCAAGACTGCGACGGCGGAGAGCTCGCAGAGCCTAGACCCGAATGGCAACGGACAGTCCGCGAACGGAACGTCCACACAATCCGAGAAAGCGGGTGGCCTGGGAGATCCTGCTTTTGGAGGGGAGCGCCATCCGCTCTATCGGCTCACGAAATCCGATGTCATCGACATCAGTTTTACGTTTTCTCCTGAGTACAACCAGATTCTTACCGTGCAACCGGACGGCTTTGTAGTGCTGCGGGGAGCGAGCGCCATGCTGGCGGAAGGTCTGACATTGCCGGAGTTGGAGCGTGCCGTTGCAAAGGCCTATCAAGGAATCCTGCACGAACCGGAGATCACTCTGACACTGAAGGATTTCGAAAAGCCCTATTTCCTGGCATCAGGCGAAGTGGTCAAACCGGGCAAGTATGAATTGCGGGGGGATGTGACGGTCAGTGAGGCGATTGCCATGGCCGGCGGTTTCACGCAACAGGCCCGGCACTCGCAGGTAGTTGTGTTCCGGCGTGTTTCGGCCGACCTGGCCGAGAGCCACGTGCTTGACGTCAAAAGAATGTTGGACGCGCGGGATCTTCGCGAAGACCTCCATCTTCGGCCGGGCGATTTCGTTTTTGTGCCCCAAAGCCGAATTTCAAAGATCCGCAAGTTCGTTCCCACGAACTCCATGAGCTGGTACATGAACCCTATGCAGTATTAGGGGTAGAAACGGAGCAGTTCTTGAATTCACGCCAATCCAAGGTCGGAACTATCGAGCCGCGCGTGACCGCCGAGAACTGAAGCCATGACTGCCGCAACGGCAAACTTGCCTGTTCAGCAATCCCTGACACCGCGGGAACTCGCTGCGACGCTGTTCCGGCGTCCCCGCCTCATGGTTTGCACTTTCGGCGCGGTTTTGCTGACCACCATGGTGATTGCGCTGTCCTCGGCCCGATACGAATCGCATTTCAAGGTCCTGCTTCGGCACGGCCGCTTTGACCCCGCAGTCTCCAGCCAACCAACCAGCCCGATGGATATAGCTCGTCCCGATATCACAGAAGAAGAGCTCAATTCGGAAGTCGAACTTCTGCGCGATGAAGATCTGTTGAAACAGGTGGTGACAGTTGCCGGGCTGATTTCGCGAGACACGCCGAACGCAGAGCGGGCGAGGGAAATCGAACACGCGGCGCGCGAACTCGCGAGCCGATTGCGAGTGGAGGCACTGAAAAAATCCAACCTCATCCAGGTCACCTACAAGGATTCGGATGCAGATCGGGCCGCACGCGTTCTCGACGTGCTTTCAGCCGTATATATCAATAAGCACACTAACCTGCAGCGACCCTCCGGTGAGATCCAGTTTTTTGACCAGCAGACGGCGGAAAGCGAGAAGAAACTCCGCCACTCAGAAGCAGAGCTTGTGAATTTCAGCCGTGTTCGTGGTGTAGCCTCTGCGGTCACGGAACGCGATATCGCGCTGCAGAGGCTCGGCGAGGCGGATGCGGCCTACCGCCAGACGGACCAGGATCGCGCCGAAACGGAGCAAACGATCTCTGCACTCAGGCAGCAGCTGAAATCGTTCCCCTCGCGCTCGGTCACGCTCAAGCGCTGGGCAGATAACTCGGAGTTACTCGAAAAGCTGAAGAAACAACTGCTGGACCTCCAGCTCAGGCGCACGGAGCTTCTGACGCGATTCGATCCTACCTACCGGCTGGTGCAGGAGATCGATCAGGAGATTGAACAGACGAAAGCATCGATTTCCGGTGAGGCGCTGGCCCCCGTACGCGACGAAACATCCGACAAGGATCCCAACTTCGAGTGGGCGCGCATGGAACTGGAGAAGGCCGAGGTACGGAGGGACGGTCTGCGGGCGCGGGCGGCCGACGCCAGCGCCCAGGTCTCGGCCCTGCGAGCTCTGGCGCAGCAACTGCAGGCCAGTTCGGTGGACCAGCAGGACCTGATGCGCACCGCCAAAGCGGA
>Ga0335079_10005329_pt1 | contig 14727 bp, 7 predicted proteins | sample Lox_Sample_33_FD_206719 | JGI IMG/M metagenome (GOLD analysis project Ga0335079, IMG submission 206719) | Soil microbial communities from Loxahatchee National Wildlife Refuge, Florida, United States - Lox_Sample_3.3 | ecosystem: Environmental > Terrestrial > Soil > Wetlands | place: USA: Florida...
TGCCGCGGATCGCTGTCTTGCCGTCGCCCCAGGGGTCCCACGCGAAGCCGATCCGGGGGGCGAAGTTGTTCCAGTCGTTGTTGTACCACTGCTTGCCCTTTTGGATCGTGAAATTGGAGATCTGGCTGACTGTGTTGATCTGCGCGGATTGATCGAGAGCGCCGGCGAATCCGTTGCTCTCGGACGGCACTCCGCTGAAATCGTAGCGCAGGCCGAGATTCAATGTCAGGCGGTGGGATACCTTCCAGTCGTCCTGGACGAAGAAGCCGTACTCGTGGAAGATGAAGTTGCGGACACGGGGCGTTCCCGGCGCCTGCCACGTGCTCAAATCGCTGTAATATGTCTGCGCGATCGAGCCGACGCGCCCGAGCAGGTTGTCATACATTCCCTGGAACGTGGTCAGAGCAGTGCCGGTCGCTCCCGGCGGGTTGGCGCTGGCCGGTGGCGTGTTGCCGGCGAGAGTGTAGCTCAGGCTCTCATTGGGATAGATGCCGGCATCGTTGGTTCCCCACTGCGTAGTGAAGCGGATGTTGCCGCCCATTTTGAAGGTGTGATTCCCCTTGATCTTGGTCAGGTTGTCGGTATATTCGTTCACCGGCGAGTTCCGGCCTTGCGCGAAATTGGTCAGGATGGGATTGGTCCAGAGGTTAAACAGATACATCGGCCCGTCCACGCGTGCCGGGCGAAGGAATGAAACGCTGGCGCTCTGATGCCCATAGCGGAATTCGTTGACGATAGTCGAACTGACCGTCCAGTCCCAACCTCCGGCTACGCCCCACCGCCTTCCGCCCTGCGTACCCTGCGGCTGACCGGGGAACGACGCGTCGGCGCTGTTCAGAGAGTCGATCGCGGAATTGCGCTGCCAGCTCACGCGGGCGAATACGTGGTGGTTGTCTTTGAGGTTGTAGTCTGCCTTGATCGTAAACTGGTCTTCCAGGCTGTTATTGGGATTGTTGAAGCGGTATCCGGCGTAGTTCAGGCCGTCGCCCACATCGTTATTGTTTGGCGAAGGATAGTTCTTCAACAAGGAGGCAACGATCGGATCGATCCCCTTGTGCAGCGGATCGGCATTCAGGATGTTGTACTGCTGCACCGCGCCACCCACCACGTACTGGAAGATGCCCTGCTTGGCCAGATCCGTGGGGACCGTGCGGTTGCGCGAGATCATCTGGTGCGTGCGGCGTCCCTGGTAATTGCCGAAAATGAACAGCTTGTTCTTCTTGATGGGCCCGCCCATCGAGCCGCCGAAAATGTTCTGGATGAACATGGCCTTGGCGACTCCGCTCTTGTTGCTGAAGAAATCGTTGGCATTGAGCGCCTGGTTGCGGATGTAGTCGAACAGCGACCCGTGATAGAAATTGGTGCCCGAGCGGGTGACCAGTTCGACCTGGCCGCCCGCGTTGCGCCCGTACTCCGCCTTGCCGCCCTCGGTGACCACACGGAACTCCTCCACGGAGTCGGTGTTATTCGCGGTGAGCGAGAGACCATAGCGGGGAGCCACGGCGTCGTTAACGTCGATGCCATCGAGCGTGCTGTTGTTGCTCCCCTGGCGCAGCCCGTTGACGCGGGAATAGCTCGTGTCGGCGCCGGCATTCGACCCGTTCTGCGAAATCTGTACGCCAGGCTGGAAGATTCCCAGCGTGATCGGCGTGCGCGCCAGTTGCGGCAGAGTATCGATATCTTTGAGGGTGACTGCGGCCGCGACCTGGGCATCGGTCGTGGTCACAGCGACGGCATTGGCAGTGACCTCGACGACCTCGGTGAGCTTACCGACTTCAAGGGTCACGTCCTGCGCGACATTGGCGGAAACAACCAGTTCGATATCCTTGATGGAGGTTTTCGAAAAGCCGGACGCCTCCACGGTCAGCGTGTAGATGCCCGGACGAAGCGCGGGCAGAACATAGAGGCCGGCGGTACTGGTGGTCGCCTCGCTGGCGTCACGAGTCTGGTTGTGGACGGCCACAACTTTAGCGTTGGGCACGACTGCCCCACTCGCGTCGTGAACGATACCCTGCAAACGGGCGGTTTGGGTTTGTCCGAAGCACAAACCAGCCAAAAGCGCGAAGGCCAAAAAAGCGACAAAACTGCGAGCAAACATGTGTCTCATTTGCGAGCCTTTCACCCCGATTTCTTGGAGTCCGCCGGAGGACGGACCGATCCGACTAACCACAAAGAGATGGGTATACTGTACCGCCCTTTGATGAGTTTTTCAACTATTAATACCTTATGCACTGAAAATAAACGCGGCGCTTTCGCGCAGCCGCCCCTGCCTTTGTGCTTCTACATATCCATTGATAATATGTAGAAGCTAGAGGCGTTAGGCCATGCCAGAGAAATCCGACCTGCCGCAGGGAACGCTCGACCTGTTGATTCTCAAGACTGCCGCGCTTGGACCGGTGCACGGGTACGCGATTGCGCAGCGCCTGCAACAGGTGTCGCGCGACGTGGTGCAGGTTCCGCAGGGATCGCTGTACCCTGCCCTGCACCGGCTCGAGAACCGCGGCTTCCTGAGCGCGGAGTGGAAGCAGACCGAGAGCGGCCGTGAGGCCAAATTCTATCGCCTTACCCGCAAAGGGCAGGCCCAGCTGGAATCCGAGGCAGCCAACTGGCGAAGGCTGGCGGAAGCCGTCGGGCTGATTCTGCAGATGTCCGAGGGAGGCGCCGAATGACCTGGTGGCATCGCCTGCGGCACGGGAGGGAAATGGAAGAGCAGCTCGAAAAGGAGCTTCGCTTCCACATCGAGGAGCACACCGCGGACCTGATGGCCCGCGGCATCGCGCCCGAGGAAGCGCGGCGGCAGGCGCGGGTGGCCCTGGGCGGTCCCGAGCAGGTCAAGGAAGGCTGCCGCGATGCGCGGGGCACGCGCCGGCTCCAGGACCTGTCGCAGGATTTCCGCTACGCAATCCGCATGCTCCGGCAGAAACCGGGGTTCACGGCGGTCACACTCTGCACGCTAGCCCTCGGGATCGGAGCCACCACGGTGATGTTCACGGTGATCGACGGTGTGCTCCTCAAACCGCTGCCCTATCCGGACCCGGCGCGGCTGCTCGCGGTACATGGGCGCTCGGCCACGTGGAATGTCGCGGCCTTCGGCGAGCAGAACGTGGCGTATCTCGATTATCTCGACCTCAAGCGCGAATGCCGCTCCCTGGCCATGGCCGGGTGGCTGTACACCGGAGGCACGATCAGCGAGCCCGGAAATGCGGCCTACGTCGAGTGGCGCGAGGTCACCCCAGAGCTGTTTTCCGTGCTGGGAGTGACGCTGCTGGCGGGACGGACATTCCTGCCCGAGGAGGACCGGCTTGGCGCCGCGCCGGTGGCTATCCTTGGCTACGCTTTCTGGCAGCAGCGATTCGCGGGCGGCCTGGCCGCGATTGGGCGGTCGGTAGTGCTGGATGGAACCCGGCGCACCGTGGTCGGCATAGCGCGCGCCGAGTTCCGGCTCGATGGCGAGGAGCCAGATATCTACACCCCAGCCGGCCAAGACCCGGCGAAATACCTGCAGAACCGGAGGGCGCACCCGGTCGGAGTACTGGCGCGGCTCGCGCCGGGCGCCACGCTGGGGCAGGCAGAGACGGAGCTTGCTGCGGTGGGGCGCCGCCTGGCGGAGCGGTATCGCGACACCAACGCGGGCCGGGGTTTCGAGGCGCAGCCGCTCCGGCCGGACGTGAAGCAAGTTCAGGCAACGCTGTGGCTGCTCTTGGGCGCAGTCAGCCTGGTGCTGCTGATTGCGTGCGCCAATGTGGCCAGCCTGCTTCTGGCGCGCGCGGTTTCGCGCCAGCGCGAGCTGGCCATGAGGGCGGCGCTGGGCGCGAGCCGGGGCCGGCTGGTGCGCCAATGTCTGACGGAGAGCGTGGTGCTCAGCCTTGGCGGCGGAGCACTGGGGGTGGCCCTGGCAGCGGCGGGGATCCGCCCGTTCGTGGTCTTCTGGCCGGGCAACCTGCCGCGCGCCGAGCAAGTGCGGCTCGACTGGCAGGTGCTCGCGTTCGCGGTGGGCGTCTCGGTGGTGACCGGCCTGCTATTCGGACTGGCGCCGGCGATGCGTGTCCCGGCACGTAACCTCGAACAGGTCTTGCGAGCCGGCGTGCGGACGGTGGCCGGCGCGTCGCGGCGTCTGCATGCGGCGTTCGTGATTTGCGAGATCGCGATCGCGATGGTGCTTCTGGTCTCGGCCGCCCTGATCGGGCGCACGCTGCTGCGGCTCTCTTCGCTGGATCCGGGGGTGAACATCCGCAACGTACTGGTAGCCCGCACCGCGCTGGCACCGGCCACGCTCAAGAATCCGGCGCGCATCCGCACGGCATGGGACGAAATACTGGATGGCGCGCGACGCGTGCCGGGCGTGGACGCAGTGGCAGCCGTGGACACGGTCCCGATGCGGCAAGGCAACAACCAGATCACCTACTGGATCAACGCCGCGCTGCCGCCGGAGAACGAACTTCCGATAGCGCTTTCGACATGCGTGACGCCGTCGTACCTGCGGGTCGTTGAGCTGCCGCTACGCGCAGGCAGATTCATTGACGAGCGCGACCGCCTGGAAACCGAGCCGGTGATCGTAATCGACGAAGTGCTGGCGAAGGACGCGTTCGGCGGGCTGGATGCCGTTGGAAGGCAGCTCTGGATGCCGGACATGGGCTCGAGGCCTCTACGGGTGGTAGGGGTCGTAGGGCATGTCCGGCACTGGGGGCTGGCGGCGGACGACCAGGCGAAAGTGCGAGCGCAGTTCTACTATCCATTCGCGCAGGTGCCGGATGGTTGGCTTCGGCGCTGGTCGGAGCTGATGTCGATCGCGGTGCGCGCCAGCGTGCCGCCGCTGAGCCTGGTGGAACCGCTTCGGCGTGCGGTGCGCGGAGCGAACAACGACCAGGTGCTCTACCAGGTCCGGACGCTGGAAGAGCTCGCGCGGAGCTCGCTGGCACGGCAGCGGTTTCTGCTGTTGTTGTTCGGGGTATTCGCGGCGCTGGCCCTGCTCCTGGCAAGCATCGGAGTCTACGGAGTGCTGGCGTATCTGACCGGCCGGCGGGTGCCGGAGATCGGCGTACGGATGGCACTCGGTGCCAGCGGCGCAGACGTGGTCCGTTTGGTGCTGCGGCAGAGCGCGGGGATGATCCTTGCCGGGGTAGCCTTGGGACTGTGCGCCGCTCTGGCGGCGGGCCGGATCCTGCAGGGACTGGTCGAAGGGATGCAGGGCGGAACGGCCGATACATTCGCCGCGATGGTAGGGGTTCTGGCCGCGGCAGCTTTGCTGGCGAGCTTCGTGCCGGCGCACCGGGCAAGCCGGGTGGATCCCGTGCGGGCGCTGCGGGAGGAGTAACGGTTCAGGCGATCAGTTCAAGCAGGCCATCGGCGCTCACTGAGCAGGTTCACGGCCGACTGAGGCGCGCGGCTGCGATTGGGGTGCTTGCCCTCCCTGACCCAGCGGTCTAAGTCGGCGACGGTCCTCTGGTCCAAGGTAACGGCGATTTTCTGAACCATGCTCCGAGTATGACAAAACGTCCTGTCGCCTTCATGAGATCATGCAACCAGGAAACGCCGTGGATTCCGCGCCGCGGCGCAGACGGCCTCGGCCGCCAGATACCCGCTCCGCACCGCGCCTTCCATGGTGGCCGGCCAGCCGGTGCGCGTCCAATCGCCCGCCAGGAAGAGATTGGGGAATTCTGTTTCCGATGTGGGCCGGAGATGCTCGGTCTCGGGCGCGGCGGAGAAGGTGGCGCGCTGCTCTTTCACCACGTGCGACTTCAGGAGCTTCGCGTCGTGCACCCTCGGGAAGTAGAGGCGCAGGTCCCCGATGGCGATGTCCACGATGTCGTTCCGCGGAAGCGATGTGAGGTCCCGCGATGCGCTGACCACAAGCTGAAGATACTTGCCGCTGTCCTTGTTGAACATCCATTGCATGGTGCGGTCGAGCAGGGTGGCATGGGGCAGCGTGGTGATCTCGCGGTCGAACCAGAGGTGGACGCCGGTGATGGGCGAGTGCTCGAGTTTCGGCGCCGGCAGCCCAACCGCTTCCAGGCGCTCGAAGGGGAGCGCGCAAATGTAGGCATCGGCAGCGCAGGTTTCTCCCGCGACCGTGAACCCACCGGCTCCGATGCGCTCCACGGGAGACCGAAAATGTATCCGGACGCCGGGCAGTCTGCCCCAGGCGTCGGCAGAATAGAGATTGCCGAGCGGAATGCTGGGCACGCCCATCTCGTAGGCATCGGCGCGCTCCAGAAATCCGAGCCAGAAGACCTGAAAACCGTGGACGGCGGCCATGCGGTCGAGGTCCTCGTTTACCGCGCTGACCAGCACCTGCCGCCAAAAGCGGTCGATCGCGTGCGGGGTCTGCCGCTTCTGCAGCAGCCAATCGAGCATGCTGATGCGATCGAGATCCTTGCGCCGCGTGCGCTCGCGGCGCAGCGCCATCAGGGCGCGCGCGATGCCGATCTTGTCGGCGCGGGCCAGGCAGTGCATGCCGAGAAAAGCCCCTGTGAAGTGGAACGGAGCGGGCAGGCGTCCCCGTTTGAGTACCGAAATCTTGCCGCCGGGCTCGATAAAGTAGAACTCGCGATAGAAACGGATCCGGTCGCGGACGCCGAGGCGCTGGTAGAAATCGAGCAGGTTCACGCAGCAGCGGAGCAGGATGTGCTGGCAATTGTCGATTGTCTCGACGGTCTCACCGGCGGAGGCTGGAACGGCGTACGACGTCGCCCGCCCCCCCAGGAAGGGACGCGCTTCGAAAAGATCGACTTCATAGCCGGAACCGCCGAGCGCGGCCGCCGCCGCAAGCCCGGCGAGTCCTCCCCCGGCAATCAGCACCTTGGCCATTCAACAGGTAGTATGGCAGACGAGAATTCGAAAAATTAGACGCACAGGGACGGGAGATCGTTAGGATTGAGGCTCGGGAACCGTCATCTTCTTTATATGAGCATGTTGCGAATTGGCCTGCTTGCCGGACTGACGGCGGCCTGCGCATCCGGGCAAACGCCGGTGCACGTGATCTTCCTGGAGCCCGTGAGCGGAGTGGATACCCGCGGAGCCGAGATCGAGGCGCAGAACCCGGTCTACAGGCCAGCGGCGGACACCGCGCGTTACACGCCCTGGCTCAACAATCCCTCAGCCGCGCGGGCCTTTCGCCTGTATCGGGACGCTTGTGAGATCGCGCACCCCGGCGCGGGCGTCCCGGAATACTACGTCGCGCTGGTCAAGGGCGGCAATCACGCCGCGGCCGGGTTCCGTGTGCAGAAGGAGGGCGCACTCGAGGAACATCCGCGGCAGCCGTACATTCTGTTGGACCCTGAGGAGTGGCGCTTCGAGACTACGCTGCTGCATGAAACCGGGCATATGGCGATGGAGATGCTGGCCGGCGGGCGCCGCCTGGAAGGCAAGGCCATGGCCGCCATCCCGCATTCGACCGCGGCGCTGACCGATCGCAGCACGGCTTTTAGCGAAGGCTACGCAATCCACCTCGAGACTTTGCAGGCGCACGTCGGCGGGGACGTGCGCACCAGGCAGCGCTTCCATCGCGGCCTGGTGCTTTTCGGCGACGGCCCGTTCCAGGCCGTGGAGTATTTCCGGCACTCGGCGGACCTGACCAGCTATTCGCAGAACGTTGCGCGCTACACCGAAGTCCGCGAGAACAACTTCGCCTTCGAGAGCGCGTTTCAAGGGCCGGACTACCTCCGGGTGCAGCTCGAGAAGGCACGCGATTTCGCCGCCTTGCGCGACGCTGACCAGCTCCTCCAGTCAGAGGGCTATTACGCGAGCTTTTTCTTCCTGTATGTCATGCGCGGGACCAGCGTTCCCGGGGAAGCCGAAATCGACGGGCGCGAGCGCCAGGTGTTGCGGGCGATGTACGCAACGTTCCAGGCGAACCCCGGCCTGGAACCGGGGCCGTGGCTGCCGCGCCTGGCGAGCGAATACATGAAGCTGTTCCCCGAAGAGAAGACCGCGATCGTGGACGCGCTGAACGATACCAGCCACGGCGTGTTCGTCGATCCGGGCGCTGTGGTTCTATGGCGGGACCACTACCTGGCGGCGCTGAAGCTCGATATGAGCCGCATGAACATTCAAGGTGTGGCCGCCGCGCGGAAAAAGTGGCGCGAGCAGGTGCTGGCCGATCCGGCGGTCCTGGTTTCGCGCACAGGTCCGGAAGTAGCCTGCGAGGCGCCTTCCGCCAAAGTGCGGATCGCGGCATTCGGCGACGAGATGACGGTGCGGTTCGACGTCAACACCGTGCAGCCCGGAATCATGCGTCTGGTGCCCGGAATCGGCGAGGCGGAGATCGCCGCGTGGCGAGCCGCCCGCGTCGAAAAGCCTTTCGCGGGATCCGGCGACTTCGTTGCGCGGGCCGGTCTCAAAAAGGAGACGCTGGCGGGGCTGAAGCTCGAATAATCACTTCACAATGCCGTCGATCGTCGCCTGCGCGATCGGATGATAACCCGGGCGCGCTTTCGCGTAGATCGCCCGGGCGCGCTCCCGGCCGTCTTCCGTCTTCATCAACTCCGTGTACAGCGGCTTGAGAAACTTGCGCCGGCCCACCGAGCACAGGAATGACTCAACCGATTCGATCCCCGGCCGGTAGCCGTGCTGCACGCTCATGAGCAGCCATTGATGCAGGATTTCCGAATTGCCGGCATGGCTCAGGCGAAACTCGCGGTCGAGGCGCGGCATGTCGGGAGCGGACTGCGACCGCAGGAAGTGCAGCCACTCCTGCGTCGACCAGCCGGGCGCCGGCCAAGTGAGATGGTCGAAGGCATCGGAGTGCGGCTCGGCTGCGCCTGCCGGGAGTCCGGGACGCGTGATCCATTCTTCGACCGGAACCGGATTGGGCAGGGCATCGCGCAGGTAGTTCTGAAACTGTCCGGTGGTAATGCTCTGGAAAGCAAAGCGCTCGAAATAGGCGCGCAGGAACGCGTCGAAGCGGTCGCGGCCCACCGATTCCTCGATGGTGCGCAACAGCAGCGCGCCTTTTTCGTAAGGCACGAGCGTGCAGCCATCGTCGGGATCGCGGCCGGCGAGGTTGACGTGCAAGACGCGATCGCCCTCCGGCAAGCGCGCAAACTCCTTTTCCAGTTCGCCCCGGCCAAGCACGGCCTCCATCTCCGCGCGGCGCCGTCCATAGACCTTCTCCAGAACGCGCCGTTCCACGTAGACCGTGAAACCCTCGTTGAGCCAGAAGTCGCTCCAGGTGGCGTTGGTCACCAGGTTGCCGCTCCAGGAATGGGCGAGCTCATGAGCCACCAACGAGACGAGGCTCTTGTCGCCCGCAAGCACGGTGGGTGTCGCAAAGGTGAGGCAGGGGTTCTCCATTCCGCCGAATGGAAAGCTCGGCGGCAGCACCAGGATGTCATACCGGCCCCACCGGTATGGACCGTAGAGGGCTTCGACCGATTGAATCATGCTCTCGGTGTCTGCGAATTCCTCCGCCGCCGCATCGACCAACGCCGGCTCGGCATATACGGCTGACCGCGGGCCGATCGCGCGATGCGCGATGTCGCCGGCCGCCAGCGAGATGAGATACGACGGAATCGGATGATCCATGCGAAACACGCCATCCTGGGCCACCGCGCCCACCACGGCGCGCAGCGGGGCGGGGACCTTTACCCGCGCCTCGAACGTGACGCGCACGCCCGGCGTATCCTGCAACGGAATCCAGCTCCGTGCATGGATGGCCTGCGACTGCGTAAACAGGAACGGATGCTGCTTGCCGGCGGTCTGCGGCGGATCGAGCCACTGCAGGCCGCTGGCGTAGGGCGAGGTCGAGTAGTGGACTTTCACCGATCCTGTTCCCTGCCCTACCCGGATGAATAAAGGACGGCCAAGAATGGCGTGCTCCGGTCCAAGCTCCCAGGAATCGGCATTCTCTATGGCGCGGATGGCAAGCCCGCGAGTATCGAGAGCCAGCTCCGTGCCGGCGAACAGGTCGAACTGCAGCTCGGCCGAGCCTTCCAGGACCTTCCGGTCAAAATCGACTTGCAGATCGAGCACGATGTGCCGGACGCGGGCGCACTCCGGGCTGGCGAACGAGTGGATGTCCATGGATTCATGATAGAATTCAGTTGTCCCATCCTCCTAGTTCTGAGTCGGGAACTCGTCAAAAAACAAGCTATGCCTAAGCAGGAACCGAAGAGAGTCCTCGCGGTAGTGAATGATCTTTTCTTTTCCGTCAAGATCAGCGAAGCCGCCAAGCGCAATGGACTTGCCCTGGAGTTCGTGAAGGAATCCGGGGAAGTGCTCGAGAAGGCCAAAGGCAGACCCAGCCTGATCGTTTTCGATCTCAACTTCGAAGCGGTCGAGCCGCTGGAGCTGATCACCAAGCTCAAGGCCAGCACGGAAACCAAGAGCGTGAGCCTGCTCGGATACCTGTCGCACCTGCAGAGCGAGCTCAAGGTGAAGGCTCAGGATGCCGGTTGCGACATGGTGCTCGCACGGTCGGCGTTTTCGCAGAACATGCTGATGATCTTCAAGCGGCACGCCGGCATCGGTTAGCCTCTTTACTGTCGTAAATTCCCTCTGGTACCGTTTACAACTTGCAGTTCGCGAACTGGTGTATAATTCCCTCCACTGGGTCAAAAATCACACCCGAGGGGTTAACATGCGAATTCACCGTTGCGTCCTTGCGGCAGCCGTGCTGGCGGCCGGCCTTTCCGCGCAAGTCACTTCCAGATTAACGGGTTCCGTCACGGATCCCTCCGGCGCCGCCGTGCCGGGGGCCGTCGTCGACGTGTATTTACCCGGCGGCGGGAAACCCGTCGTGAGCATGCCCACGACATCCGACGGGCTGTTTGCCTTTACAAGCGTGCCGGCCGGGACATACGACGTCGTCGTTACGGCGGCGGGCTTTCGCAAGCAGACCGAACGCGGGGTGGTGCTGACCGCCGGCGTCGAGACCGCGATGCCCGCGACCACGCTCGAAGTGGGCAGCGTCACCGATACGGTGGAGGTGACGGAATCGGCCACCACGGTGCAAACCACCAATGCCGAGGTGGCGATGAACATGAGCCGCACGCAGATCAAGGACCTGCCGCTGCTCAACCGCAGCCCTCTGGGCCTGGTGACCGCGTTGGCCGGTGTATCCAACGGCCGCGCCGGCGATAGCATCATCAACGGCCAGCGCACGTCGTTCACCAACATGACGCTGGACGGCATCAACATCCAGGACAATTTCATTCGGACGAACGCGGTGGATTTTTCGCCCAACCTGCTGCTGCTGGACCAGGTCTCCGAGATGACGATTTCGACGTCGAACACCAACCCCGCGTTCGGCGTGGGAGCGTCGCAGATCACGTTCGTCACGCCGTCGGGCACGAACCAGTTCCACGGCGGATTATTCGAGCACAACCGCAACAGCCACTTCGGAGCCAACAGTTGGTTCAACAACCAGAGCGGCGTCGGCCGCTCGTTCCTGAACGTGAACCAGCTCGGCGGCAAGATCGGCGGGCCGATCAAGCGGGACAAGCTATTCTTCTATGCGAATTTCGAGGCCTTTCGGCAGCATACGCAGTCGCCGGCAACACGCACCATCCTCACGGCCGACGCCGCTAACGGAATCTTCACCTATCCCAACGCCAGCGGCGCACTGCAAAAGGTCAACCTCTACCAGGTCACGGGCCTGACCCCGGACCCGAGCATTGCCGGGCTGATCAAGCAGATCCCCGGGCCGAGCGCGATCAATACGACCACCACCGGCGACAGCACATCGCTCGGCGCGCTGCGCAATACGGCCGGCTATGCCTTCAACATCCGCAACAACCGGATTCGCAACAACGTCACCGGCAAAGGCGACTACGTGATTTCGCCGAAAAACAGCATTTCCGCGACGTTCGCCTACAACACCGACCTGCTGGACCGCCCCGATCTCGCGACCAACTTCGCGACCATTCCCAACGTCAGCAACAACGACAAAGTGAAGCTGCTCTCCACCGTCTGGCGCTCGGTGCCCAAGCCGAACCTGACCAACGAGGTGCGCTTCGGGTTAGACTTCGCGCCGGCGCTCTTCCTTACCAACGAGAACTTCGGCACCGCGCTCTACGGCGGACTGGTGTTTGCCAACCCGGTGAACACGTTCCGCGCCCAGGGGCGATTCACCAACACCTACAACTTCGCCGACAACGCCAGCTACACCCGCGGCAAGCACAACATCCAGTTCGGCTATCAGCTTCAGCGCGCCTACACGCAGCCGTATAACGACGCCGGCATCACGCCGACCTACACGCTGGGCATCAGCTCGATCAACCCCAACGGCTTGAGCACGGCGCAACTGCCCGGCGCCAGTTCGAGCGACATCACCGCCGCGAACAACCTGCTCTCCAACCTGGTGGGCTACGTCTCCTCGTACACACAAACCTACAACGTCACCAGCCGGACCAGCGGCTTCGTCAACGGCGCCACCAACCAGCGCAACTGGATGGTGGACGATCATTCGGGATATGTGCAGGACAACTGGAGAGTGGAGCGCCGGCTGACGCTGAATCTTGGCATCCGCTATGAATATTTCACCCCGGTGAAGGAACAGAATGGGCTCGCGCTCCTGCCGCAGCTCGTCAACAACAACCCGATCGCCACCTTGCTGTCCAATAGCACGCTGAACTTCGCTTCCGGATCTGGCCAGCCCTTGTACAATCCCGACCGCAACAACTTCGCGCCCAATGTCGGTCTCGCTTGGGACGTGTTTGGCAACGGTAAGACCGCGGTGCGCGGCGGATACAGCGTCAATTTCGTCAATGACGAGTACCTGGTGGCAATTTCGGGCAACGTAGGCACCAACGCAGGCCTTTCGCAGACGGTGACCAATCCCACCGCGCTGGCGTCGCTGGTTCGCAACGGCCTTCCGGCGATCACCACGCCGACATTCCAGGTGCCTCGCACCTTCCTGGACAATTACAATCTGAGCCCGACATCGAACTTCGCGATTCCCGATCCCAACCTGCGATCGCCTTATGTCCAGCAGTGGAATATCGGCATCGAGCAGGACCTGAAGGGCTTCGTGGTCGACGTGCGCTACGTGGGCAACCATGGCACCAAGCTGTTCCGCGCGCTGGACTACAACCAGATCAACATCAATGCCAGCGGCTTCCTGGCCGATTTCCAGCGCGCGCAGAGCAACGGTTTCCTGGCGCAGACCGCGACCGGCGTCTTCGACCCGAGCTACAACGCGAACATCAAGGGCAGCCAGGTGCTGACCGTGTTTCCGACCATGCCCAGCGGCGGCAGCCTGACCAACTCCACAAACCGCACCATGATCCAGCAGGGCGCGGTCGCGGACCTGGCATGGACCTACCAATCGACCAAAGCCAACGGCCCGGTCAACTTCTTCCCCAATCCTAACGCCGCCAGCCTGCGGATGATGACCAACTACTCCAATTCGTCGTACAACGGCCTGCAGATCGACGTGCGCACCCGCGACCACAAGGGCCTGACACTGTTCGGCAACTACACGTACTCCAAGGTGCTGAGCGACGCGGTGAGCGGCGTGGACAACAACAACCAAGGGCGCTACGAGCCGCTGATGGACAACAACAATCCGGGCCTGGAGCGCGCCCGCGCCCCGTTCGATCTCACCCACGTGATGAAGTTCAGCTACGTGTATCGCCTGCCCATCGGCGACGGCCACCGCATGGGCTGGAAGCCGCTCAACAAGTACGTGCTTTCCGGGTGGCAGATCACGGGCATCTTCAACCGCCAGTCCGGCGAGGCATTCAGCGTGTACTCGGGGCGCGGCACGTTCAACCGCCAGAGCAACATGCAATCCAACCAGGGCAACACCATGGATAGCAGCCTGACGATGGACCAACTGCGGCAGCTTTTCCAGTTCCGCATGACGGGCAACGGTCCGTACTTCTTCGCTGCCTCCGCCATCGGCACCGACGGCCGCGCAGTGGCTCCCGATGGGTCGGCGGCATTCACCGGACAGGCGTTCTTCATGCCGCCGGCGGGCACCATCGGCACCCTGGGCCGCCGGGTGTTCGACGGTCCGTGGGACACGACGTTCGACTTCGGCGCCAGCAAGTTCATCCGCATCACCGAGCGGAACAACATTCAGCTGCGCATGGACGCGCGCAACCTCTTCAACCATCCGACCTTTGCAATCGGAGACCAGACGGCTACTTCGACCACGTTCGGTAAGATCACGAGCACGGGTCCGGGCGGACCGCGAGTCTTCCAGTTCGCGATTTACTACAACTTCTGAACAACCGAGGCGGACGGCGCCCTTCCGACGTCCGCCTCGCCCTCAACCCGCCAGCGGCGGAACCATGGTTTTGAGGAATTCGTGCGCTAAGCGGAAACCGCGCTTGTATTGCTCGCTGAAGTTACCCTGGTTGTACGCGGGGTAGTAGAATTCGTCCTCGTTCTCGATGTTCATGGCGCCGGTGTATCCGGCATCCGAGAGAACGCTGAAGAAGCCCTTCCAATCCACGGACCCCTGGCCGGGGATCCGGAAGCGCCACCAGCGCGCGTTGTTCAACGGGTTGATGCCGGTGCGCCGCAGAACGTGCCACAGGATCTCCGTATCCTTCAGGTGCACGTCGTAGATCTTGTCGGCGAACTCGCGCGCCGCTGCCACCGGGTCCATGAATTGCCACACCAGGTGCGAAGGATCGAATTGCAGCCCGACGTGCAGGCTGTCCTTGAAGGCCTTGAACAGGGCTTCCCAGCCGACAGGGCCGGTACCGATGTTCGGACCACCTGCGTACGGCTCCCAAAGAATGCGCACCTTGTACTTCTCGCAATGCGGGAAGTACTTTT
>Ga0335079_10005330_pt1 | contig 14726 bp, 13 predicted proteins | sample Lox_Sample_33_FD_206719 | JGI IMG/M metagenome (GOLD analysis project Ga0335079, IMG submission 206719) | Soil microbial communities from Loxahatchee National Wildlife Refuge, Florida, United States - Lox_Sample_3.3 | ecosystem: Environmental > Terrestrial > Soil > Wetlands | place: USA...
TCGTCGATGGTTAAGCAGGGACAGGCGCAGGTCGAGGTCGGCGCGATCGCGGTGATGATCGCGGCCGCAGTCAACACGCTGGTCAAGCCCGCGCTGATGACTTCGATCGCGGGGCTCAACGCGTCGGTGCGGGTATGGATTGCGCTGCTGCTCGCGATCGCCGGAGGCGCAGCTGCGGCCTTGATTTGGCGTTAGCCGACGAAGCGTCGCACCAGCGTCATCGCGGGGGAGCGTACCGCGGCGGCGTCGAGGACCGGGAAATTCTTGCGCTTCCAATCGAGTGCGTAGGCGAGCAGGAACAGACTCGCGATGCCGACCACGTTGACCGCGACCATTGCGGTATTGGTCGCGCCGCTCTCGGAAATCGCTACATAGCCGGCGCAGCTCAGCACGACGCCGACTCCATAAACCGGCAGCGAATTGCGCCCGCATGCGAGAAAGATGCTCGCCGCGCGAGTGGAGAAAAACTTCGCCTGCTTGGGCACGAAGAACGCAAACAAGTACAGCAGCGCGACCACATTCGCGACCCGCAATGGCGACAGGAAGGTCTTCTCCGCCGGCCACAAGTAATGATTGAACAGCGCGCGACTTTCCTCGCTCCCGCTCCACGGCGCGGCCGCGACCAGCGCAAACAGCGTGAAGCCCGCGGCGAGGGTGAACCATGCCCATCGATAGCGATCGCGGGCGCTCGATTCGAATCCGACCTTGCTGAAATGTCCGGTCACGATCCCGATTGTATAGATGAGCTGCCACGCGAACGGATTGAAATTCCATCCCAGTCCGTCATGTCCTGCGCTCAGATTGAATCCGGTCATCCGCACCATCGCGTAGATAAGTCCCGAGGCGATCAGCGCGAGCCAGGGGTCGCGCTTCACGACGTATATGATGACCGGCGCCGCGCCAAGCAGGATCAGATATAGCGGGAGAATGTCGAGGTACTTGGGTAAATACGAAAGCGTCAGCGCGGCAGGCACATAATGACGCGGATCCGCGAACAGCGCCTTCACTTGAAGGAAATCGACGTAATCGACGCGGACGAAATGTGCCGAGGCGAAGCGCACGAAAAGCGCCGCGCTGAAGAACAGCAGCAGATGCGCGCCATAGATTCGCGTCAGGCGTTTCGCCACTGCGCTGCAGCATCCCGTGAAGCCGAACTTATCGAGCTTCGAGCCGTAGGCCAGATACGAAGAGATTCCCGAGATCAGCACGAACACTTCGGCCGCATCGCAAAACGCCCATTTGCGCAGCGTCCAATGCGAGGCGGGGTTGCCTGGCACATGGTCGATGAAGATCAGGATGAGGGCGAGGCCGCGGCAGAAATCGAGCCGATAATCTCTGTCGTTATCCTTTCTCATAACTCCCTTCGCGCAATTCCTCTAAATATAACCATTTGCGCAACTTGAAGGATCCCGTGGTTCTGTCACTCGACTCCGCTTTGTTCCGCCTCACGAGCGCCTGCGGGCTTCCTTCGCTGGTTCACGCTTCTTCGCTTCCCTCTCTTCGCTCGCTACTGCTGCGCACCGCTTTGGTTCTGCGATTGCGCTTGCGCGCGCTCGAGTTTCAAATCGACCGTCATCGTTTGCTTGCTGCCGAAACTTCTATATACCCCGCGCAGTGGCGTGACGTCAGAGTAGTCGCGTCCGATCGCCACCCGGATGTGACGGGTGTCGGTGCGGCATCCGTGTGTCGGATCGAACCCCGACCATCCAGCGTCCGGAAGTTGCGCCTCGATCCAGGCATGGGTGGCTTGCGAGGCATTTGGAATTTCCGGGGGCGCATCTTCCGGCGGCGCGAGGTATCCCGAGACATAGCGCGCGGGCACTCCGGCGAGCCGCAGGATCGCGATGCTCAGATGCGCGAAGTCCTGACATACGCCCGCACCCACGGTCAGGATTTCGTCAACCGTCGAGTGAACTTTGGTGACGCCGGGCTCGTAGCTGAACTGATCGCGCACCAAAGCTACCACCTGATGGACATAGGCGGCGACCTCATCGCTGCGGCGCGGCCGCGCAAGCCAGAAAAACTTTCGCATCCGATCGCTGAATGGCACATACGGACTGGCGCCGAGAAAGTCATATTCCTCGCGCGTGCGACGGTAGTCATCGGTGAGAAATTCTTCGAAACTTACCGAAGGCGTCGCCGCATTCTGCGCGGGAGCGTTCTCCACCAGCGAGCGCGCCGTGATGGTCAGCGCGTCGTGTTGAGGATAAATCGAGAACGAATGCACCCGGTTTCCATAGTAATCGTCGAACTCGAGCATGTGCGCGCGCGGTTCGACATCGAGGGCGAATTCAAGACAGCGCTGCGCGGCGTCATCGCGCGGACGCATCCGAATCTCGTTGTGCGATTGATACGCGGGCGCGTCGTAAGTGAAGCGCGTGGTGTGACAAATCCTCAGCAGCATCAGCCATTCGTCGTTCAAAAGATCACTCGGTCTTCAAATAAATATCATAAATCTGCGCGAAGATTTGGTCGCATGATTCCTGGACGTGCAAGAGAAATTCATGCAGACCGCGTTCGACCGCTTCGGTGGATTTTTCCCGCGCTAACTCGCCCATTAGTTCGGTAACTCCACGCGGCATTGCACGCGCCATCTCGCCGCGGCTCGCAATTCTCCGCAACGATTGCTCCAGCGATTCGATCGAATAGCGCGCCGAGCGCGGAAACGTCGGGTCGAACAGCAGGATGTCAATCACGTTGTCGAGTTTGATCGCGTTGCCGAAGCGTTTGCGATAGGCTTCCAGAGCCGAAGCACTGCGCAGCACCCCGGCCCACTGCAGAAGGTCGGCCGCGCCGCCGATGTCCTCCAGCCGCGGCATCAGGAAGTGATACTTCACGTCCAGCATCCGCGATACTTCCTCCGCGCGTTCCAGCATGATGCCGAGCCGCATGAAGTCGTAGGCGAGATCGCGCGGCAGCGTGCTCTGCCGGATACCGGAAATTCGGTAGAAGCAATTGCGCAAATCCGAGAAGAACGAATACACGCCCGGATCGACGAAGACCTCGGGCGTCCAGCTCTGCGCCGCGAGGAAAAGCGTGTTCACGTCGAGCCAGAATTCCGATGATACGTAGTGGCGCAGCGAGCGGAGGTTGTCGCGCGCGAGATAGATGCAGCTTCGGATCGAGTTGGGATTTTCCAAATCGAGGGTGAAGAAATCCAGCACCGAGGCTTCATCGGCAATCGAATGGCGTTTCGCGAACGGCTCGATCTCGCCGAAGATCGCCAGCAACGGCTCCCATGGCGCGCTGTCGCGGGGCGGGGTTTCGATCAGCAGGTGATAGTTGACGTCCACCAACCTCGCGCGCCACTCCGCGCGCTCGAGGTTGCGCGCCGCCCAGAACAGATTGTCGGCAATTCGCCGCAGCATTACGCCCCCAGCACCCAGGTGTCCTTGCTGCCGCCGCCTTGCGAGGAATTCACCACCAGCGAGCCCTCGCGCAGCGCGACCCGCGTCAGGCCTCCGGGCAGCACGCGCGGCTTCGCGCCGAGCAGCACGAACGGCCGCAGATCGACGTGGCGCGGCTTCAGCGACGGGATGCCGGCATCGTCGATGATCATGGTCGGATGCACCGAAAGACTGATGACCGGTTGCGCGATAAAGTTTTCCGGCCGGGCGAGCACATTACGGCGCGTCTCTGCGAGTTTTTCCTCGCTCGCATGCGGGCCGATCACGACGCCATAGCCGCCCGACTCGCCGACCGGCTTGATCACCCATTGCTCGATATGGCGCAGGACTTCCTCGCGTTCGTCGCGCTCGCGCATCAGATGCGTCTCGACGATCGGCAGCAGCGGCGTCTCGCCCAGATAGTAGCGAATCATAGCCGGAGTGTAGGCATAGATGGATTTATCGTCGGCCACGCCGGTCCCGATGCCGTTGGCGATCGCGGCATGGCCCGCACGCAGCACCGCGGTGAGTCCCGGCACCCCCAGCATCGAGTCGGGCCGGAACACCAGCGGATCGAGGAAGTCGTCATCGACGCGCCGGTAGATCACATCGATCTGACGAAGTCCGTGCACGGTCTTCATGAAGAGCTTATGCTCGACGCATACCAGGTCCTGGCCCTCGACCAGCTCGATGCCCATCTGTTGCGACAGGAACACGTGCTCGAAAAATGCGGAGTTGTAGGGACCCGGCGTGAGCAGCGCGATGGTCGGATTGGATTGGCCGCCCGGCGCGATCTCGCAGAGCGACTGGCGCAGGTCGGCCGGATAGCGCTCGACGCTGCGCACGCCGCTGGCCCGTATCAGATCCGGCATCAGGCGCGTCATCACCACGCGATTCTCGATGACGTAGGACACGCCGGAGGGCGTGCGCACGTTGTCTTCCAGCACCATGAAGCGGCCGTCAGCGTCGCGCACAATATCAATGCCGCCGACGGTGACAAAATTTCCCATCGGAGGCTTGATTCCGACCGCGGCGCGGCGGAACTGCGGGCATCCGAGCACCAGGTCGCGCGGAACGACATGGTCGCTCATTATTTCGCCTGCGCCGTATACATCGGCGACGAAGGCGTTGAGCGCGCGGACCCGCTGGATGAGGCCGGCCTCGAGCTCGGCCCAGGTCGCGGCATCGATCACGCGCGGAATCGGATCGAAGGGGAAGATGCGTTCGACGCCGCGCTGCTCGCCATACACATTGAAGGTGACGCCCATGCGCCGGAACATGATCTCGGCGCGCGAGCACAGTTCCTGGAGCCGCGCAGGCGCCATCGAGAGCATCGAACGCGCGATGTGGCCGCATTCCGGACGCGTGGACTTTGCGAGCTCGACCAACTCGTCGAAGAACCCCTCGGTACCCGGATATGCTGACCAAACGGGCAGGGAAGTGCCCGTTTCTACGACGCTTGCACCGGCCATTTTCGTGCTCGACCCCACCAATTCGAGATCTGCGAGGAGTTTTGGGCGTATGCCCGCTAATCTCGCACCTGATGAGCAATCGGGGTGCCGAAGGGCGCAGTCTGATCGACGACGGCGGGATGAAACGAATCGCGCGTGGCGCCCGTCTAAAAGCCAGGAGGTAGGATTTATGAAACTGGCGATTACAGCATTTGCTGCGATGTTTTCTCTGCTGATGTTGACCGTACCGACGCAGGCCAGCGCGGCTGAATTCGGCTTCTGGCATCATCGCCCGGCGGCATGCGCCAATGCGCACTTCCGCCATCATCACCGCTATCTGTGCCGCTAATCGGCAAATGAAAGAGCACAGGCATCGTGCCTGTGCTCTCGGCTTTTCGCATACTAAACCTGCCCCGGTTTACCCCTTATGGAATCGGCTTCTGATCTTTCCATGGACATGCTTCCTCGAACTGCGCGGCGAGCGCGATGATGCCCGACTCATCGTTCTGACGGCCAACGATCTGAAGTCCGATCGGCAATCCCGCTTTCGAGAATCCATTCGGTAATGAGAACGCCGGCTGGCCGGTCGCATTGAACGGATACGTAAACGATAGCCATGCGAACAGCTCGCGCAGACCCTCCTTCAGATTCGAGGGCAGCGTGCCGAGGCGCACCGCAGGGCCAGTCAGCGTCGGTGTGATGAGCGCATCGTAGGGCGCGAGCTTCTGCATGATGTCGCGGCAGATGTTGTGCATCTGCGCGATGGCGTTGATGTAGTCGGCGGCCTTCACGTTGTGGCCCTGTTCCCACGTGGTGCGCACGACCGGATCCATCAGCTCGACATTCTCCACCGGCACCGATGCGATTCCGGCGGGAATAATCACGCCGGACACGCCGAGCAACAGGTTTGCCGGATCCAATTTGATCGGCTCGACGCTATGTCCCATCTCTTCGAATGTCTTCAGCGCGGACTGCGTCGCGGCGGTCACCTCCGGATCGACTTTGCTCTCGGCTGTTTCGTAGATTGTCGCCAGGCGCAGCTTCTTCGGACGCCTCGTGACGGCGGTGCTGAAGGCCTCGCTATTGGGCGGCGCCCAGTACGGATCGCCAACCACCGGACCCGCGAGCACATCGAGGAACATCGCGACGTCGCGCACCGACCGCGCGATGGGACCGCTGGTGGCGAATCCCGCCCACGCCTCGCCCGAGACCGGCGAGAACGACACCCGTCCGCGCGAGGGCTTGAGGCCGACTGCGCCGCAACAGCTCGACGGAATGCGAATCGATCCACCTCCATCGCTTCCTTCGGCCAGCGGGCTCAGTCCGGCAACCGTCGCGCATGCGGCGCCGCCGCTGGAGCCTCCCGCGGTATGTTCGAGGTTCCACGGATTGCGCGCCGGCGGGCATAAGCCGCCCTCGGTGGTGGGGCGTCCGCCGAATTCGGGCGTGGTGGTCTTGCCGAGCAGGATGCCGCCGGCATTGCGCATACGAATGGTCACCTCGGAATCCATCGGCGGCATGTAGTTCGCGTAATTCTTCGACCCCATCGTGGTCTTGATATCGGCCGTCCACGTCAGGTCCTTGAGCGAGTACGGGATGCCGTAGAGCGGCATCTTCGCGATGTCAGCGGCGGAGGCTTTTTCCAGCCGCGCGACATCGGCCATCGCGCGCTCGGGCGTGGGCGTCATGTACGCGCCGAGCTTGGAGTTATGTTCGGCGATGCGCCGATTGAAGAATTCCGCGACCTCGCGCAGCTTGAGTTCCTTCTTCGCGATCAGCTCGCGGATTTGCCATGCCTCGATGTACGGATTCAGCATCTCTCTAGTCCCTCGATCGATGCCGTAGCTCACTTGGAATAATTTCGCCAGCGCGACCCCTCGCTGGATTCGGATCGGATGGCCGGCAAGCACACCTGCGCGCTGCCGCTCCTCGAGGCGGTGTGTCTGAGACCGGATTTTCCCCTAATGCGGCGCGCGGCGGCGCGCGATCGCGCTATCTAGGCGCGGTCGTCGCGCGGCGGCGCCGGCGAAGCGCTCGCGATGCTTGCTGAGGAGGCATCTTTCGCTGTCTGATCGTCTGCGGCCGCCGCCTCCGGCCCATCATTTTGGGTTCGTTCAGGTAAATCGCTCCGGTCCGCGCGCGTCGATGCTTCCTCACCGGATTCCTCGGTGGGTTCGGTAGGGTATTCGAACTTGCCCGCCGCGATCCGCTCCTTGCGCCGCCGCTCCAGCAGCGTCAGGCAGCGCGCCATCATCGAATTGATCGCGCCCTGGTAGCGCAGGATGGTGTTGATGGTCGGCCCAAACGGCAGATACACCTGGCCGAGCCCGACCTCGGCGAGTTTCTTGCGCTCCGCCTTGAGGATCTCTTTCTGACCCTGTTCGGCGAGCGCATAGCCGGTCTCTTTGGCGGCCGCATTGAGGTCATCGACGGTCTGCGCACGCAGCGACTGCTGCATCTCGTAGTTCCAGACTTTGGCGAGCTTCCAGTAGCATCCGGCGAGCTGCTGCACCGTCATCACCTCGGTCATCTCGCGCGGCTGATACTCCTCGATAAGGCCCTCGAGGATTTCCTCGAACTGCGCGCGTTTGTCGTCGCCCTCGATAGTGGGGCAGAACGCGGACTTGGCCAGGATGCCGTGGCGCAGCGCATTCATCGCGGCGCGCTGCTTGCCCTCGCGGGTGCGCGGCCCGGTCGAATGCTGCGCATTGGCGCGGTTGGCGGCGAGCTTGCGCTCGCTGACGGGTTTGGAGGACGGGTTGTTTGGGGATGGGTTAGCCTGAGAGTTGTTCGTTTCCTGCATACGTCTCTGCGCTCATGAAAATGGCGCTAGCTAGCCGATACGCATGCCTGAACGCAGCGGAGAGTTAAGCGAGAGACGTTGGCGGGGAGGCATCAGGAAACGCACCTCCCGCGGTTAGAAACAGGCAGTATAGCATTGCTACCATCGGGTGTACAGACGCTGACCTTTCTTTTGTCACAGGAGTGGCTGCGTCGCAATTCCATCTTTTACAGCAACAGGACCACAGCTATTCCTTCCGAGTCACCCGCCAGATCAATGCCAGCGGCATCCCGACGGCGCCGCGTAAGAATGCTTTCGGTGCGACCGTGAACAGCGGACCTTTCGTCGCGAGTTCTTCCGTCATCGCGGGTTCGTGGCATTCGCGAATCTCGAGCCCGGCGGCGACGAAGGCCGAGATGTACTCCGAGTGCGGATGAACGTAGCTCTTCACGTTGCGATAGAGGCGATCCTTATCTTGAAAAATCGCGCTGCCGCCCAGGAAGCCCGCCATCGGATGATGGTCGGCGATCACCGCGGTGCCGCCCGGCTTCAGCACGCGCGCGAACTCGGCAATTGCCTTGGCGATTTCCTTCAGATGAGTCAGCGCAAGCCCGCAGGTGAGCAGGTCGAAAGTCCGATCGGGGAAGGGCAGGGCCTCGAGGCTTCCGGATTTGAATTCGGCGCTGGGCGCATTCGCGCGCGCCCGCTCGATCATTTCCGGCGAGAGATCCACCGCCGACACAGTATGACCGAGCTCGCTGAGATAGCGGGTGTAGCGGCCGGTCCCGCATGCTGCATCGAGCGCACGCCCAGGCGGCACCGACTCGATCATCTTCTGTATGATCGGCTGCTCGATCGCAATCAGCGGATTGTGCAAGTCATCATAAGTGTCGGCCCAGAGCCGATATCCGCTCATAACGTCGAGGTCCGGGATGTCGAGCTGGAATTTGAGCGCGGGTTCTTCGCTGAACCGATTGGCGAGGCTGCGAAGTTCTTCGGTGCATTCCTCGGCCGTCTCGTCGCCGATCATCCAGTTTCTGATGACCGCGACGCCTGCCATCCCGAGGGCATAGTGAACGGGCCAAATTTTCGGCATGGACAAAATCTACTGGCCGAGCGCGTCAGCGAAAAGACGACTTTGTAAGGCGAGCGAACGATCGATCGTATCGATTGGGGAGGCGCCGACTGACAGGTTAAGAGCAAACCCTCAAGACGTCGCTGGCGATCAGGCAAAAATCGCCCTCCACTCGGCCATTACAGCCCGCGTCCAGGAAGTGGACAGTTCCGATGCGACTTGTGTGTCGTCGACGGGAGTACATCCGGACTTGACAGGTACACATTCGACATCTTGCTGGCAGGTGCTATCGCAAACAGTTCCCTGGTCAGTCGTTGCATCAAGACTGCAAACGCACGAAGAGGAAGGGCAAAGCCCAGAACTTAAACAACAGTTGTTCAAGCGATTCGTGGGGGAGTCACACGCGATGCTGGGATTGCACACTTGCGCTGGAGGAGCGACGTGATAGTGGCCCCAGAGCGTCGAACTTGGTCCACCAGCCCCCGCGCTGCCGGCCATCGCGCTATAGACGAGAAGCGAGACTGCTACCGCGGCCGTTGCCGCGATCATAGCAACTACTTTCCCCCGACTTTCCCGCATCGATGCGTGAGTACCAAGCCGAAGACACAATCGCAAGCGAGTATTCGGTCCGACATTTCCAAACCTATGTCATGAAGTCACGGTTGCGAGGTTTGCGAATTGGGTCTCTTGCGTGAATCGACGACGAGTCGGGAAGCTCGGAACTTACAATGCAAACCGGGGGCATCGAAAAGAGACTGTGCCGTTATCGTTTTGAAGCGCTCCGATTCTAAGTCGCGACGCTGCAACCCTGATCGCGAACGCGTTCGATTGACGGTGCCGGGAAGGATTTTCAACCAAACATTCCTGGCTACTATCGACATTCAAAGAATCGATGTGCCTATTAAAGCGCGAACGTCGCCCGCGGCTCCCTACTGCCATGGTCTCCCTTCGCACTGGCCCTCAGCTTGCTTCTTAGCTACTTGAATTGACCTGAACGATTCGGATTCCCTCTTCACCGCGCCGGTCAGGAGACCCTAGGAGGCCGAGGGCACATGGCAGTTCGCGTGCTCATTACCGACGGCTCGCCGGCGATTCGCGATACCATCCGGCGCCATCTCGAATGCATCGGATGCGAAATCGTTGCGGAGGCCGAAACCGCCGCGCAGGCGTTGCCGCTGTTTCGCACCGTGCGCCCCGACATCGTGACGCTTGGCACTCAGCTCCGCTATGGCGGCCAACCCAATCCGTTCGACCTCGTGCGCGTCATCAAGCGCGAGGCGCCGGAAACCTCGGTGCTGATGATCGGCTCTTCACTGTTTGAGGAAGAAGCCGAGTTGTTCAAGAATGCGGGCGCGCTGGAATGTTTCATCGCGCCGATCCAGTTCGCGAATCTATGGCGCACGCTATCGGAGGCGCATCCGCAGTTGATGGCGGGGACCTTCGCCGCGATGATGTCGGCAACCGCGGCCGCAAAAGCTAGTCGAGTTTCACGATAGCCTTATCGATCGCGAGCGGTTGGCCGGGCGTGCACTCGACCACCGCGACCCATCCCGAGCTATCGCCGGCATAAAGCGGCGCCGGCGTCCCGCAATACAGCGCGCGCGTCGCTCCCTGCGAAACATCATTGAAGATGTGGACGTGGCCGAGCGCGATGTAATGGTAGCGGCTCTGCTCGATCTCCTCGGGCGTAATGGGCGAGGAGCGCATGTTGTCGGCGTCCTCAGTATAAAAGCCGTGCGCGAGCGCGATATTCCATAGCTCCGGATGCGGGTCGGGCAGTCCCGCGAGCGGACGATACTCGGGCGTATGCTCGACCATCGCGCGGCCCCAGATGCGCGCTTCGAGTTCGGGGAAATCCAGTGTGCGCCCGTCGGGTTCAAGTATCAGATGAAGATTTCGCGGGAACACCGACGGCGCGAGGCCCGCATAGATCGAGCGCTCATCATGCGCGTCATGGTTGCCGGGAATCATCACCACCGGCATCTTCGCGCGGGCGATGGTGCCGAAGGCGAACGCCAGTCCCTCCTCCGTCACACGGCTGGAGTCGAACAGATCGCCGACGATGAAGAGCAGGTCGGCCTCGCGATGGTTGGCCACGTCGATGACATTGGAAAACGCGCGGCGAACCTTATCGCGCAGCTTCACCCCGGCCTCGGTCGCGCCGAAGGTATCGGTCTCGAGATGAACATCCGAAGTATGGACGAATTTGAGTGATTTTCGGGGCTTTGCGGACACAGTTTTACTCGCACGGGTGGCGCGCCGAAGATGTTATCACGATATTCAGCATTCGCCCGCGGCTCGTTCTACCTCCATACAAATACTAGACTTTGCTCGCCTGCACCATCCTGATGTAATCGGAGTCGCTATGTCATCGCTCGCGCACAGGGGGTTCGTTTCGTGATCATCGTAATGAAGGCGCACGCCACCGAGGCTGAGATCCAGGCCGTCGTCACCGCGGTCGAGGAACTCGACTATCGCGGCCACATCATTCGCGGTGTCGAGCGCACCGTGGTCGCCTGCGTCGGCGAGGAGCGCGGCGAGCAACATTCGCTCGCGCATCTGGTGGCGTTTGCCGGTGTCGAACAAGTGATGCCGGTACTGAAATCCTACAAACTGGCCTCGCGCGAGGTACGCCCCGAGGGCTCCGTCATCGACGTAGGCGGGGTGAAAATCGGCGGAAAGAAGATCGCCGTGATGGCGGGGCCGTGCGCGGTCGAAAGCGCCGAGCAGGTGGAATCGTCCGCCGATGCGGTTAAGCATGGCGGCGCGCATCTGCTGCGCGGGGGCGCATACAAACCGCGCACCTCTCCATACGCCTTCCAGGGGATGGAGTCGGAAGGCCTGAGCCTGCTGGAGCACGCCGGCAAGCGCGTCGGGCTTCCCATCGTCAGCGAAATCATGGAAGCGGCGGATATCGAGCTGTTCGTCGCGCATGCCGATATGCTGCAGGTGGGCGCGCGCAACGCGCAAAATTTTTCGCTGCTGCGCAAACTCGGCCGCACCAAGAAACCGATTCTCCTCAAGCGCGGAATGTCCACCCGCATCGAGGAATTCCTGATGGCGGCCGAGTACATCCTGTCCGAAGGCAATCCCAACGTCGTGCTATGCGAGCGCGGCATCCGCACCTTCGAAACCGCGACGCGCAACACGCTTGACTTGAACGCGGTGCCGCTGCTCAAGCAGATGACGCATCTGCCGGTCATCGTCGATCCGAGCCACGGCACCGGGCTGTGGACGCTGGTCAAGCCGATGGCGCTGGCGGCGATCGCGGCGGGCGCCGACGGATTGCTGATCGAGGTGCATCCGAATCCTGCGGTCGCGCTCTCCGATGGACCGCAGCAATTGCGTCCCGATCATTTCGCCGAGCTGGTCGCCGCGGTGAAGCCGGTGGCGGAAGCGGTCGGCCGCACGATGTGACCTTGGCGCCGCGGGCAAAATCTAAAGTGTCAGATGAAGTCCGCGATCTGCTGGTATTCGTTCAGCGCGAGCTGAAATCGCGTGCCAATCCGCGCAATGCGCTCGCGATGGCGGCATACATGAAAACCTCGATGCCGTTTTATGGCGTGCCGAAACCCGCCCGCGAGGAAATCGCGCGCGAGCTGAAGCGGTTTGCGATCACCTCGCAGAAGCAATACGAGCGCGCGGTGCTGGGACTTTGGAAATTGCCGCATCGCGAGGAGAAGTACTTCGCGATCGAGGTCGCGCGGAGGTGGCGCGAGTTCATCGTACCAGCATCGATGCCGCTTTACCGCCGCCTCATCGAAGAGGGCGCATGGTGGGATACCGTCGATGAAGTAGCGGCGCATCTGATCGGCGCGGTCCTGCTCGCGAATCGGAAGCTAGTCGCGCCGATGATGGATGAGTGGATCGCCGACGCAAACATGTGGATACGTCGTGCCGCGCTCATCTCGCAGCTCAAGCATAAGGATAAAACCGATCACGTCCGGCTGTTTCGCTACGCGCTCGCGCAGGCCCCCGAAAAAGAATTCTTCATCCGCAAGGCGATCGGATGGGCGCTGCGCCAGTATGCCTACAGCGCGCCGGAGCGAGTGAGTGCGTATCTCGCGCAATATCGCGACAAACTCTCGCCGCTCACCTATCGCGAAGCTGCGCGCGTGCTGATAAAGCAGGGCGCGATGGTCGAATGACATGGCGCGTTCGCAACAATCGATCGAAAGAGGAATCGTCAAGCCGCTCGCGCTCAAGCGCGGCGATACGGTCGGCGTCGTGTCGTTGGCCGCCGCGGTGGAGGAGGCATCGCTGGCGCGCGGTCTGGAAATGTTGCGCGCGATTGGCTTTCGTCCTCGCGTTTCGAAACACGTGCTCGATCGCGACGACATCCTCGCGGGGTCCGACCGCCAACGTGCCGAGGAGTTGCAGGCATTCTTCGCCGACCCGGACATCCGCGCGATCTTCGTGGCGCGCGGCGGCTACGGCTCCGGGCGCATTCTGCCGCTGCTCGATTTCGCGGCGATCGCACTCACCCCGAAACCGTTGGTAGGATTTTCCGACCTCACGTTTCTCCTCAACCCTTTGGTCGAGCGCGCGCGGATGGTGGCCTTTCACGGCCCGATGCTCGCGATCGACCATGAGATCGACAATCGCAACCGGCGCTCATTCGAGCATGTGCGCAAAGTTCTAACCCGCGAGATCGACGGTTTCGAGATGGAGGCGGCGCACGCTTTGCATCCGGGATTGGCTGAAGGAGTCCTGCTCGGCGGATGCCTCTCGATCATCGTGGCGATGCTCGGCACGCCCTACGCTCCCAACTTCGCCGACAAAATCCTGTTCATCGAGGAAGTCGGCGAGCGCGCCTATCGCATCGATCGGATGCTGGTGCAATTGCGCCAGTCCGGCGCGCTCGCGCGTTGCGCGGGCATCGTGTTCGGTGCGATTCGTCCCTTCGGCAACGAGGAGAACGAAGCGCGGATGATTCTCCGCTTCGCCTCCGAGCAGACCGCCGGTCTCGAAATTCCGGTGCTATTCGGAATCGACGCCGGCCATCATACCAACAATCTCACGCTGCCCTTCGGCGTGCGCGCGCGGATTGATTCGACCTCCCAAGGCCTGACCATCCTCGAGGCTGGAGTGTGCTGAAGCTCTGACGTGCGCTCGCCGGGCGCGCTAGTATTTCTCTATCGGCAGTCATGGGGAGGTAATGCGCTTGGGATGGCGTGAGGTAGAGCAGGCGTTCAACGGCGCAGTCGAACGACACGTCTTCCCCGGCGCATGCGTGATTGCGCGGCGCGGTGCAGAGGTTCTCTTCCAGGGCGCATTCGGCTACCGCACGATTGTTCCCGAGCGCCACGCCGTAAACATCGACATAGTCTTCGATCTCGCCTCGCTGACCAAAGTCCTCGCTACCACGATCGCGGTAATGATGCTGGTATGCGAAGGGAAACTGCGCCTCGACGATCGCGTGACGCGCTTTGTTCCGAACTTCGCCGTGCACGGCAAGGATCGCGTGACGATTCGCCATCTGCTCGCGCATTGCTCCGGGCTCGCGGCATGGCGTCCGTATTACAAGCTCCTTGCCGAGATCGAGTGCGGCGCTAAAGTTAACTTCATGGCGAGCCCGGGCGCGAAGCAGCGCATCTTCGAAGAAATCCATCGCGAGAGGCTCGAGGCGCCGCCCGGCGCGAAGACCGTCTATTCGGACTTGAATTTCATCATTCTCGGAGAAGCGGTAGAGCAGGCGAGCGGCCTTTCGCTGCAGCGTTTTTGCCAGGACCGCATCTATCGCGAACTCGGCCTCACCGCGACCTGCTTCATCGATCTGTCGCGGGCGAGTTCACACAAGCTCGGGCCGCTGGTCGATATGTTCGCGGCGACCGAGCAATGCTCCTGGCGCAACCGGGTGCTGATCGGCGAAGTGGACGACGAAAATGCCTTCGCGATGGGAGGAGTCGCGGGTCACGCTGGGCTGTTTGCGCCGGTGCGCGAGGTCGATCGCATCGCCGCCGAACTAATCGCATGCTACAAAGGCCGCTCCGATATGGTTGCGCCGAAAGTCGTGCGCGAATTCTGGACAC
>Ga0335079_10005332_pt1 | contig 14725 bp, 11 predicted proteins | sample Lox_Sample_33_FD_206719 | JGI IMG/M metagenome (GOLD analysis project Ga0335079, IMG submission 206719) | Soil microbial communities from Loxahatchee National Wildlife Refuge, Florida, United States - Lox_Sample_3.3 | ecosystem: Environmental > Terrestrial > Soil > Wetlands | place: USA...
GCCATTGAAACCGTCTCAACGAAGAGTGTTTGCCCGGACGGCACTGCGGTCAGGTTACAAGACGCCTGACTCGTGCCGCTAAAAGGCGCCTCGCAGTTGGAGCGGTAAATCTGAGCCTGCGGCGGGGCCTGGACGGTCGGCACGGCGCTGACGGGGGTGTTGGCTATCTGAACAAGCGCCGCCCTTACCTGCGCGAGTAGTGGCTTCGCGTAAAAGGGGCCTAGAACGGCCAATCCGGTGAGCCTGCCGGCAAGAGTGAGCAGTTTGTTTTTCATGAGCTACTTTCTACCCGGGATTGGTTGCCGCCACTCACGGCAGCGTCACGGTATAGCCGCTCATGAATGTCTGTGTGAAGGAATTCCCCTGCTCAAATCCGCCGGTGGTCAGGGTTGCTCCTGGATCCACGTAGATGCGGACAGGAGTTTGCATTCCGCCGAGGCGTCCAGGAAAGGTAGCATAGAGGGAATGATACTGAGTAGGGCCATGATTGGGAGGCTGAATCATTAAGAAAAATATACTTTCTGCTGTCCCGCTGAATGGTTGTCCAACGTCTATACTCTGCGAAATGAACTCGATGATTACCCTTTGGCCCGATGGGACTGTGTAGGTGCTATTCCCACCGGGGGTAGCATCCAACTCAAGGTAAAACGGGTGCCGCGCAGGGTTGTCGACGTCTTGCACGAGTGCCGCCCTGACTTGCGCGAGCAGTGGTTTTGCATAAAAATGGCCGAGGACGGCCAACACCGCGAGCGTGCCTGCAAGCGTGAGTAGTTTGTTTTTCATAAGCTACAATCCTTTCGTTACTTTGAAATCATGACTGGCCTTTAGGCCGGCTTGCGCACATTTACTGGAGACCTGACGCTTTCCGCAATATCTCCGGATTCGCGGAGTGTGGTGCGCCCAGTAGCTCGCACCGGCTGCCCGTTGCGCGCCTTGGACGGAACAACAGCAGGCTGACCGGGACAGCCAGCAGGAAAACCGTGGCGGGTTCTGGCACTGCCGTGGGTGCTCCGGAGCGGATGGTTACATCATAGAAATAGTTGCCAAGCGCTCCCGGTTCGCCCAGCGAGATAAATCCATCCCCCAACGTCCCAGAGCCGAGATTTTCGGCGAACGACATGTTCGCGAAGGCTCCGATGGCGACGACGTAGTCTCCCGCTGCGAGCGAAAGATCGAGCGTGAAGTCGCCACCGCCCCCAAGGAAAGCCTGGTCGTAGTTCGATCCGACGAATGTACTGGCTGGTCCCGTACCTCGGAAAAGCGTGAAGTACGGATCGACGCCGCCCATCGCGAAACCGTGGCTCACAAACTCATAGGTATCGGGACCGCTCAGCGAAAGGGCATAGAGCGCCACGTTATTAGCAATGGCAAAGTCGTCCGTGAACGAGGCCGCGGTAAGATCGGATCCCACGAGGGCCCCATTCGCCGAATCGTTCAATCGGCCGCTGAACTCGATATCTCCTTTTGCGGCGACTGCTACCGCAAGGGCGAGTGACATTCTGATTGTGTTGCGCCATATTAAACCGTTCATCGAACTCTCCTCGTGCCGGGATCCTCGGTGCCTCCGCAGAACTGATGAAACTGCTATTTCGCGTCAAACGGCGTAGATCCTCAACTTAAAAAATCTTAAAAGTCGTTATTTTGCCCCCGAAGTACTGAAAGCACGACTAGTACGGCCAGATGACGGGGCACAGATTGTCGTGGCCGCGGTTTTGATAGACTGTCCGATCAACCCTTAGGAAAATCACCGGGGAACAGGTTGCGTGGATCCTCGAAGCGCGAAAGTCCGATTCGGCAGCTTCATCTTTGACTTTGCGGCTGGACGGTTAGAGAGAGACGGGGAGCGGGTCAGGCTCACGAACCAGCCCGCCCAACTGCTGGCGGTGTTGCTCCAGCGCTCAGACGAAACCGTCACCCGGGAAGAGATCCAAAAGGCCCTTTGGGGTGACTCGCCGTATTCTGATTCTGAGCGGAGCCTGAACGTAGCCGTGGCCAAGGTCCGCGAGGCGCTCGGCGATTCCGCCGAAGATCCGAAGTTCATCGCCACCGTGCCGCGACGCGGGTACCGCTTCATCGCTCCGGTGGCTTCGGTCGAGGAGCCAGCGGTCATTCCCGAATTCACCGGCATGACATATCGCACACCTGTGCCGTCGGTCAGTCCACCGCCCACGGAGCCCGCGGTTCGCCAGCCACCGCGGCGCCGCGCGGCACTGATTGCCGCCTCCCTCCTCGTCGTGGGGCTGACGTTGTTCTGGGGCTACCGGCGGGTCCGAGGGATTGGCGAGCAGCCGCCATCGCCTGGCATTCGGCTCGCGGTGCTCCCGTTCGACAACCTCATTGGTGATGCCGAACAGGACTACGTCTGCGACGGTCTTACCGAGGAACTGATCACCCGCCTCGGGCAACTCCAGCCCGAACGCCTGGCCGTCATCGCCCGCACATCGGTGATGCGCTACAAGAAGGGCGCTCGCCCCGTCCGTGAGATCGGCCGCGAACTAGGGGTCGATTACGTGCTCGAGGGCAGCGTACGCGGCGAGGGCGGCAAGACCCGCGTTACCGCCCAACTCATCCGCGTCAAGGATGAAATACACCTGTGGGCCGCTAGCTATGATCGCGATCTGCACAATCTCATCGGTATGCAGGATGAAGTCGCCCTCAATGTCGCGAGTCACGTACGTCTCATGCTGGACGAGATCGGTTCCGCGCGGATCGATCGGCCCCTCGACCCGCGAGCCCATGACGAGTACCTGTTGGGGCGATATCAGTGGAACAAACGGACCGAAGACGGCTATCGGAAAGCGGTCTCGCACTTCGAGAGGGCGATCGCGCTCGACGCTGCGTATGCCCGTGCCTACGCGGGTCTGGCAGACACGCACGTGCTCATGTACGGCTTGGTCGAGGGCGAAGGCGAAGCGTTCATCCGCCAAGCTCGCGCGGCCGCGTCGAAAGCTATCGAGATCAATCCGCAGCTTGCCGAAGCGCATACTTCGCTCGGTCTCATCGCGATGAATCACGATTGGGACTGGGCCGCTTCGCAGCGCGAATACCGCCGCGCCATCGAACTTGACCCCAACTACCCGACTGCCCATCACTGGTATGCGGAATTCCTGAACGCTCAAGGCCGGTTTGACGAGGCGCTGGGCGAGATCGAGCGAGCGAGGCAACTGGACCCGTTGTCGTTAATGATCGGCACCGATACTGGGAAGATTCTGGCTTACGCCCGCCGTTACCCGGAGGCAATTGCGCAGTTGCACAAGGTGCTGGACGAAGATCCCAATTTCCTCCAGGCAAAGAAGTTCCTGCTGGAGGCGTACATCGGCGCCGGCAAACTCCCGGACGCTCTGGCGCTCACCGACGAATTCGAGAAGCAGAATCGGTTTCTGGGATATCGTGTGGGAGTTCTGGAGAGGCTGGGCCGCTATGATGAGGCGCGCGAAACACTTTTGCGGGACCTCCAGAATTTAGCCCAGGCAGGCAAGCCGAGTTGCTTCCCTCCATCTGCCCTCAGCCTTTCTTCGCGGGAAAGAACTCTGAGCTGTTGGGAATACTATGTTCGCGAGCGGAACCCCAACGTCACCGCCTTGAAAGTCTACCCGCTGCTCGACTTCCTTCGAGGTGAACCGCGCTTTCAAGCCATGCTGAGACATGTGGGACTGGACAAGCAGTATTAAATCGTCCGTCAAAAGAACGGAGGCACTTCTGCCTACTCCGATTGGGTCGGCCAGATCTGACCACCCTTGTTGCTGAGCGGCTGCGCGCATTATAGTTGGGGTGGGCGATGAATCTTCCCAATACGCTGACCATTCTCCGCATCTTCTTTGTCCCGCTCCTGGTCGCGGCGCTGGTTCAGGAGAACGTGTCGTTTCGGGTCTCCGGATACGTCATCACCAAGGAGTGGCTGGCGCTGGCCATCTTTCTTGTTGCGGCCGCCACCGACTTGCTTGACGGCTATCTTGCCCGACGCTGGCGCCAGGTCACCACCATCGGCACTCTGCTCGATCCCATCGCCGATAAGCTCCTGGTTTCGGCCGCCCTCATCTCGCTGGTCCAGGTCCGCGTGCTCCCCGGCTGGATGGCCATCCTCATCGTCGGCCGCGAGTTCGCCGTCTCCGGATTGCGCAGCATCGCCGCGGCCGAAGGCTACACCATCAAGGCCAGCGATCTCGGCAAAACCAAGATGCTGTCCCAGGTTGTGGCCATCTCCTGCATGATGCTCAGCATCGGCTATCCCAGCTTGCGGCTCCCCGCCATGATCCTCATGTGGACCGTGGTTTTCTTCGCCCTGCTATCCGCCGGCAGTTACTTTGCAAAGTTCTGGCACAAGGTCGACGAAGGCATCAAGAATCGGCGCCGCCGCGAGTTGCTGCATCTGGAACGCAAGCGCCAGCGGGAATTGCTCCGCCGTCAGAGAGGATTGGGCTCCTCGGGCGCCGGCTCGGCGGGAGACTCCGGTTTCGGCGCTTCGCGCGGCACAATGTGGAAGCCCCCCGAAGTGAACTGAATCGTCCGCACCGTACCCGAGTCACCCAGCGGGCCGATCGATTTCCCATTCAGCCGAATATCGAGGCCCGCCGCGTTGCCCACCTTCAACACCACGTTTCGATTCGCCGAAACCGTGCGGCTCTGGTTCGCATCCAGCGTACCGGAGAACGAGTATTCTCCGTCGGTCCGAACTGACACCCACGTTGGCTCCTGCGCGATCAATTCCACCTGCACGGGACCGTGAGGCAGGTCGGAGTTGACCCGATTCGGGACCTGCCCGGCGTCGGCGTTCTCCAGCTCCGCCAGAACCGGCGTCGCCACCGCAGGAGCCGGAGCAGGAGCCGCCGGCGAAGCCGTCGCGCTGGGCGAAGCCTTTGTACTCGGCGGAGGCGCCTGGCGCGCCGCTTCCGTCACCGCCGGCGTCTTCACCCGCGCAGTCGCCGGATGCCGCGCCCGCTGCCACCACGCATACGCCCCGGCGCAACCAAGCATCACCACTACCATCAATACCAGCGCCCATACCGAAGATGAAACGCGGGTGCCAGAATCGCCCACCGCCTGCCACTTCGGCATGCGTGGCAGCGGAATCTCCGCCGCGGGCACAACCGTTGCCGATTCCTGTGCCACCGGCGGCGGTTCCAGCACTTTGCTCAGCTCGCTGACAATTTCGCTTTCATCCAGCTCCAGAAATCGCGCGTATTGCCGCACGAAACTCCGCGCAAAGACGCCGCCCGGGAGCTTCTCGAACCGCTCCTCTTCAATCGCTTTGAGCATTGTGGCGGAGATCTTCAGCTCATCCGCTACTCGGTTCAGTTCGATGTTGCGCTTCAAGCGCGCGCGGCGTAAAGTCTCGCCAACCGAAGCCATATCTGAATGTTGTCCTGGGACTCTAAACTTCATCATAGTACGCGTCGCCGGTCTTGTTACGATAATCGTAGTCCCCGCAATCGAAGACCTTGGACGGCGTCATCGTAGTCGACAAACCGGAAGATTGGACCTCGCACGACGTGGTGGCCAAAATGCGCCGTGTCGCCGGAACGCGGCGCATCGGGCACCTCGGCACGCTCGATCCCATCGCCACCGGTGTCCTGCCGCTGGTCATCGGCCGCGCCACCCGCCTGGCCCAGTTCTACACGCGCAGCGACAAAATCTATGAGGGCACAGTCCGCTTCGGCTGGTCCACCGACACCTACGATCGCGCGGGCGTGCCAACCAGCCCCCAACGCGCCGTTCACCTGCAACCTGCCGAGATCGAATCTCATCTGGAACAGTTCCGCGGCGAGTTCCTGCAGACGCCTCCGCCCGTATCGGCGAAGAAAGTCGCGGGGCGCCGCGCGTATGATCTGGCTCGCGAGGCCGTCGCGGTGGAATTGCCGCCCGCTCCCGTGCATCTCTACGAATTGACGCTGCTCGCAGTCGACGGCCCCGACGCGCAAATTCGCGCGCACTGCTCCGGCGGCACCTACATGCGATCCATCGCTCACGACCTCGGCCAGGCGCTCGGCTGCGGCGCCCATCTCTATGAGCTTCGGCGCACCGCCAGTGCCGAGTTTGAGATTGCGCAGGCGCGCACCATTCCCCAGCTCGAATCTCTAGCAGCCGAAGACCGCCTCATCGATGCCTTCGTTCCCGCCGCCGATCTGCTGCCCGGCTTCCCCGCCGTCTTCGTGGACGATCTCGCCATCACGCAGATCCGTCATGGCCGCAACTTCGCCGCCTCCTCGTTCCGCGCGCATCCCGCCGCACGTGTGAAAGCTCTCAGTCGTCACGGCGAGCTGATCGCGATCGGTGAAGCCGTTCTCCCCCACCTCTACCACCCCGCCGTGGTCCTCTAAAAAGGGGACAGACTCTTTTCCCGCGCTGTGGAAAAATCCGGTAGGCCCCGCGTTAAAATGGTCCTGAATGCTGAAGCGCTTTATCTTTTGGGATTATCCACGCGCGAGCTGGCAATACGACGTCATGGTCGGATTGATCCTCGCCTTCATCTTTCTCACACCGCGCGACTGGTTTCGCGATCAGCCTCGAATTCCTAAAGCCAGCAACATCGCTCTCCTGCCTGCCGAAAAGGGAGCCTCCGTCTTCTTCGTCAATACCGAATCGCTCGCCGGCGTTGCTGAGAATCAGCGCATCCCGCGCTTGACCCAGATCCTTCGAACTCAAGCGGCTGACCGCCGGCTGGTAGTCACACGCATCGAGCCGGTGTTGGATTCCGAAGGCGGCCTGCAGGGATACATGGCGTTCGCGCGCCCATGAGCGTACCGTTGAAGTACATCCTCACCACCCTCGCTGCCGCAGCCATCGCCGTGCCCGCCGCCATCGGCGGACCGTTGGAGGAAACGTTTGCCCGCATGGATCGCGCTTCCGCCGGTTTAATGTCTCTGCAGGCTAATCTCCGCCGTGCTGCCCATACCGCCGTTTTGAACGAGGATGATGTCGAAACCGGAGCTTTTCTTCTCAAGCGCGGCAAGGCCCATGACGTCCGTGTTCTGTTCGATATCAAAACGCCGGAACCCAAGCAGTATGCAATCGATCTTCATAAGGTCGAGGTCTACTTGCCTCGCGAGGACACCGTGCAGGAATACGACATCAGCAAATATAAGGACTTGGCCGAGCAGTTTCTCCTGTTAGGTTTCGGGACCACCTCGAAAGAGCTATTGGCCGCCTACAATGTATCCCTCGTTGGCGTTGAAAATATCGGCAATGAAAAAACCACGCGTCTGCAGCTAATTCCGAAATCCAAAGAGATGCTGGCGCATCTATTGAGAGTGGACCTGTGGATCTCCGACTCGCTCGGCGTTCCCATTCAGCAAAAATTTTATACTCCTGGCGACAACTACAATTTGTGCACCTATAGCGACGTGATGAAGAATCCCAATCTGCCCGATTCGGCTGTCAGGCTGAACCTCCCAAAGGGAACCAAGCGCGAACATCCCCTCAAATAATATTCATGAAGACCAAAACCAGCGCCGAGAGGCTGCTCTATCTCGACTGGCTCCGCGGTTTGGGCGCCATCATCATGCTCCAAGGGCACGTTTTCGATTCCTTTCTGAAACCGGAGTTGCGCGGCGGCGGCCCCTACATGCTCTCGCAGTTTGTCGGCGGTATGCCGCCCGCCATCTTTCTTTTTCTGACCGGAGTGACACTGGCCTTTTTGATGGACAGCACCGAGCGCAAAGGCCTGCCCGGCGTCGCCCGATATAAAACCGCCCTCCGCCGCTCCGGATACCTGTTCGCGCTCGCTTGCGCATTCCGGTTAGAAATGTGGGTCTCCGGATGGCCGGCGCCGTGGACCGATCTGCTGCGTGTCGACATTCTGAACGCAATGGGCTTCGCAGTTGCCGTCTTGTCCGTCATGGCACTGTTCAGGACTGCAGAACGCGCGCGCTTGTGCGCGGTGCTCGGTCTGGCCATTGCCTTCGTCTCGCCCTGGGTTACGGAGATGAATTGGTCGTGGACGCCCGCGCTGCTCCGCAGTTACATCATTCCCGACCTCAGGTCCTTCGGATTTTTTCCATGGGCCGCCTACCTCGCGTTCGGGCTGAGCGCCGGCAGCGTCATCCGCACCGTTCCGTCGCAGGCAATCGAACGCGTGATGCAGTGGGCTGCGGTCCTCGGCGGCGCCCTGATCATCGCTTCCCAGTACTTCGCGAATCTGCCTTTCTCGATCTACGCGCAGTCGGACTTCTGGTTGAACAGTCCGGCTCAGGTCTTGATCAAGCAAGGCGTCACGCTGCTTCTGGTGGCCCTTGCGTTTTTGTGGACCCGATCGGTCCCAGCAGGAGCCTGGAGTTGGGTCCGCCAGTTCGGCACCACTTCGCTCCTCGTCTATTGGGTGCACATCGAGCTGGTCTACGGCCGCTGGTTGTGGTTCCTGAAGAACAATTTGACCGTCGTCCAGACCGTCACCACCGCGTTCCTCGTCGTTCTCCTGATGTTGGCGATCTCAACAGCCAAGACCCGCCGCCATCGGATCGCCGCAGCGCTCTCCGATCTCGGCTGGACTTTCAGTCCCAAACCCGAGCGCGTCCCCGGCGACTGACCGTTGCCACTCAGTCCTCCACCGGTATCCTCTCGACGTGATCGATGACGAGCAGTTTGACCGGCACTTTCTGAGGCTCAAGCTTGAGTCCCAACTGCCGAGCTGAACCAGTTCGGCGCATCAGGCATCCACTTTTGGTCGACGCCATAGGCGATCCCGACCAGAAGATCCAGAGGAGAATTCGTGGCTGTGAATCGCCCGGTGCCGCAAGGGCTGATCGATGTGAGCCCACTGGCTCCCGGATGGATTTTTACCGATGCAACCTCGAACATCGGCGGCGCAGACGGCGATTGGCCAAAGGCCTGGACTTGCACCGCAATCCCTATCGCAACGAGCCATAACCGCTTCCGTCCTCCGCGATCACACGCCAGCATTCATCGCCTCGGTTGGCTTCATACTATCGCGATTGACCGTTGCTCCCCACATCCGCGCTCCGTATAATCGGCCCATGACGCGCACTCTCCTCTTCGGCGTGGTGGCCATCGCTCTGCTCACAGCTCAGGATCGCGGCGACCGCCCCGATTTAAGCGTTGTCGGCCGCATCAAGACCGAGGCCTTCGACAATTCCCAGGTCATGGACACGCTCGGCTATCTCACCGACGTCTACGGCCCCCGGCTCACCGCTTCTCCCGAGTTTCGCCAGGCGGCCGATTGGGTCGTCCAACGGCTGCAAGGGTATGGGCTCGAAAACGTCCACCTGGAGAAATGGGGTCCGGTTGCGCGGAGTTGGTCGCTCAAGCAGTCCTCGCTCGAGTTGATGGAGCCCCGCTACGCGCAGCTCGACGCTGCCGCCCTGGCTTGGTCAGACACCACCAAAGGTCCAGTCACCGGCGAACCCTTGGTCACACCGCTCAATCCGAATGGCCGCCAGTCCCAGGACCCCAAGAAGCTCGAAGAGGACCTCGGTCGCTATATGGCCGCGTGGAAGGGAAAGCTGCGCGGCAAGATCATCCTGACCGCCCCCGCGCGCGAGGTCCGGCCGATCACCCAGCCGCTGTTCGAGCGTTACAACGAAAAGCAGTTGAGCGATATCGGGGTAGCACCGGTCCCGGTCGCCAAGCTCTCCGATCTCCAGAACCTTAAGTTTCCGGACGACCCTGACGAAGAGCGCCGTTTCGTTCAGAGCCTGCCGGCCTGGGTCCGCGAGATCTTTGCCGACCAGCGCCGCCAACTCACCGTCAAGCGCGTGAAATTCTGGCGCGACGAGGGCGTCCTTGCCGTGCTGAACACCGGCGACTCCTCCCACGATGGACTGGTCTTCGCCCAGGCGGCAGGACCTTACGATGCCAAGGAGCCGCTCGCACCCCCCAGCTTTATCGTTTCGCACGAGCAGTACAACCGCATCGTCCGGCTCCTGGAGAAGAAAGTCCCGGTCAAGCTGCGATTGAATCTTCAGGCGGATGTATCGGGTCGCAACGAGGACAGCTATAACGTCGTCGGGGAAATCCCCGGTGGGTCGAAGAAGGATGAGCTGATCATGGTCGGCGCGCACCTCGATTCCTGGCATTCGGGCACCGGGGCGACCGACAATGCCGCCGGCAGCGCCGTCATGATCGAGGTCATGCGGATCCTGAAGACGTTGAATCTAAAGCTCGATCGCAGCGTGCGCATCGCCCTGTGGAGCGGCGAAGAGCAGGGCCTGTTCGGGTCCAAGGCTTACGTCAAAGAGCACTTTGGAGATCCCGAAACCATGAAGCTGACCGCCGCCCACGCTAAACTGTCCGGGTACTTCAACGTCGACAATGGCAGCGGCAAGATCCGGGGCGTTTATCTGCAGGGCAACGACGGCATGCGCCCGATCTTCGAGCAGTGGCTCGCCCCGTTCCGCGATCAAGGCGTGAGTACCATAACCATCCGCAATACCGGCGGCACCGATCACCTGTCATTCGATGACGTGGGTCTGCCGGGATTCCAGTTCGTTCAGGATCCGCTCGATTACGAGACCGTCACCCATCACTCGAATATGGACACGTTCGATCACGTCCAGCCGCCAGACCTGATGCAGGCTGCTGCCATTGTGGCGAGCGTGGTGTACAGCGCCGCCAACCGATCCGAGATGCTGCCCCGCAAGGCGCTTCCCCAGGCTCATCCGAAGGTGAGGCTCGACACCGCCGTTGGGGGTGCGCAGTAGGCTGCTCCTGCACCTTTTTCAGGTGGTGCTCGGGCAGTACAGCCCTAAGCTATTGATCCTAAATCAGAAACTGGCCCGATTTTCTGGCCCAAAATGGCTTTGACACCGGCATGCCCAGGCGCTGTAATGGTTTTAGGCGCAATCCGGAGTCCGGCGGGCGCCGCCCTGTCGCGCATCCCCCGCAATCCGGTGGCCTGTGGATTCTTCGAGATGAGGTTACCTTTGCGGCCCGTTAGCGCGTCATTTTAGGTGTTCGGGCACTCAACCCTCTATCCTAAGTAAAGCGGAAAGACTGATGATTAATAGACTAATCCTGGCTGGAGCTATTGCAACGACGTCGGTCGCGATTGCTCTGTACGCCCAGACACCCGCTGCGTCGAAACCAACAGAAAAACCCACCATTGCTTCCCCTGCTGCGGAGCATGCACTCTTCGACCAATACTGCTTTGACTGTCATGCCGGCCCCGCGCCCGAAGCCGGTTTACACCTGGACAAACTCGACACCGCCCATGTCGAGAAAGACGCGGACAAATGGGAAATGGTCGTTCGTAAGCTCCGGGCCGGCATGATGCCGCCGTCTGGAATGGAACGGCCCGATCCGGATACCCGCGAAGCCATGATCACTTGGCTCGAGAATGAGCTCGACCAACACCGCACCACAGTCCTGCCACCCCCGGGTCTGCATCGCTTGAACCGTACCGAATATGCCAATGTGATCCGCGATCTGCTGGCGATCGAAGTCGATCCCTCCAAGTACCTGCCGTCTGACGATTCCACGCGTGGCTTTGATAACGTCGCGGCCGGCCTCTCGCTCTCTCCGGCGCTACTCGAAGGCTACACGTCGGCCGCCGGCAAGATCAGCCGCTTGGCCGTTGGCGATGTCAGCAACCCCATGCAGACCGTCTTTCGCGTACCGGAAGATACATCGCAGGACTATCACATCGAGGGCATGCCGTTCGGCACGCGCGGGGGCCTCATTGGCAAATACGAGTTCCCGGCTGATGGTGATTATTCGATCAAAGTCACTCCCATCAGCAAGGGAAATATGGGAGACACCAATCCCTTCGGCGAAATCACCGGCGAGAAACTCGAGTTCCTGCTCGATGGCCAGCGCTTGAAGATGTTCGATTGGGATAAAGACCGGGTCCGCTCCGACGGCACGTACAACTTCAAATTCCCGGCGACCGGTGGATTGCACACCATCGTGGTGACATTCCTCGCGACTAATTATGCCCCCGGCAACGATCTCGACCAGCACTTCCTGAGAAGCACCATCGAAACCGGCGGCCTGCCCGGCTTCAAGTTCTTCCCCCATGTCGGCAAAATCACGATCGATGGCCCGAGCAATCCTAAGGGCGCCAGCGAATCCGAAAGCCGCAAAAAGGTTTTCATTTGCACTCCATCGACCGCCGCGCAGGAAACACCCTGCGCCCGAAAGATCGTCAGCAGCCTCGCGCGGCATGCCTTCCGCCGCCCGGTATCGCCGGCCGATATGGAAATGCTGATGGCCTTCTACCAGCAGGGCCGCAAAACCGGAACGTTCGACAACGGCGTCGAGATGGCGCTGCGGCGCATCCTGGTGGATCCGGAATTCATCTTCCGCAAAGAGACCGAGCCGGAAAATGCCAAGCCCGGCGAGCCATACCGCATCAGCGATCTTGAACTAGCGTCCCGCTTGTCGTTCTTCCTGTGGAGCAGCATCCCCGACAACGAGTTGCTTACCGTTGCCGGCGAGAACCGGCTGCATGAGCCGGCCGTGCTCGAAAAAGAAGTCCGGCGCATGCTCGCCGATCCAAAATCCGACCAGTTGGTGGTCAACGTCGCCGGCCAATGGCTGCAACTGCGCGGGCTGCAGACGCAATCTCCCGTCACCGCGGAGTTCCCGGATTTCGATGACAATCTGCGCAAGGCCATGCGTAAGGAAACGGAGCTGTTCGTCGACAGCGTCGTCCACGAGGATCACAGCGTTCTCGACCTGCTCGATGGCAACTGGACCTACCTGAATGAGCGCCTGGCGAAGCACTACGGCATTCCGAATATTTACGGCAGCCACTTCCGCCGGGTCGTTCTGCCGCCGGAATTCGATTACCGGCGCGGCTTGCTGGGCAAGGCGAGCGTCGAAACGGTCACGGCGTATCCGAACCGCACCTCGCCCACCGTGCGCGGCAAGACCATCATGGCGATGTTCCTCGGCGTTTCTCCGCCGAACCCGCCGCCCAATGTTCCGGCATTGAAGGAAACCGCGTCGAACGTCCATGGCGGCGTCAAGCCAACCATGCGGCAGCAGATGGAAATGCACCGCAAGAACGAGCCATGCGCGTCGTGCCACAAGATCATGGATCCGATCGGCTTCGCGTTGGAAAATTTCGACGCTGTGGGTGCCTGGAGAACCACCGATGACGGCAGCCCGATTGACGCCGCCGGCCAGCTTGTGGATGGCACCAAGATCAACGGCGCGGTCGACTTGCGCAATGCTCTCATGCGGTACTCGCCCCAATTCGTGCGGCTCGTGACCGAGAAGCTGATGATCTACGCTCTCGGCCGCGGCACCGAATACTACGACATGCCTCTAATCCGTTCGATCGTTCACGAGGCCGCCAAGACCAATTACCGTTTTTCGTCACTGGTGCTGGGAATCGTGAAGAGCGACCCGTTCCAGATGAATCAAAAAGTTCAGATCAGTTCAAATGCGCCAGATAAACGGTTGACCGCCTCGCGCTAAGGCGGCAGCCGGTACAAACAGCAGGAGAGAGGAAGAGTCATGGGAACGTTCATTACGAAAAAGCACATATCGCGGCGCGCGGTTCTGCGTGGCGCCGGTGTCGCTTTAGCGCTGCCTCTGTTGGATTCGATGGTGCCTGCGCAAACCCGTCTCGCCGGCACGGCCGCGGCCCCGAAGCTGCGGTTTACGGGTATCTTCGTCCCCCACGGGATGGCGCCTGGCTACTGGATTCCCGAAAAGCCGGTGCTCGAAGCCGGAAAGTTTCCTTTCATCATGCAGCCGCTCGAGCCCTTCAAGGACCACACTGTCATCCTCAGCGGAATGTGGTCGAAATCGGCCGAGCCGCCTCCGGGCGTCACCGGCGCCGACCACTGGGTCGCCTCGGCGTTCATGTGCGCGGACAAGCCGAAGAAGACCACCGGCGCCGACATTCAGGACGGCACCACGATCGATCAGATGATTGCGCAGAAAATCGGGCAGGAGACCCTGGTGCCCTCTCTGCAGCTGGCCATCGAAGATCCCGGCGCGAACTCGAGCAACTGCGGTGAAGGATACAGTTGCGCCTACACCAACTCGATCTCCTGGGCCTCGCCGACCCAGCCGCTGCCAATGGAGCTCAATCCGCAGGTTGTGTTCGAGCGTCTGTTCGGTGACGCGCAAGCCCGCACGCCGGCGGAGCGCGCCGCGCGCCGCGATCAGGACCGCAGCATTCTCGATTCCGTCGCCCAGAGCCTCGCGCGTTTCAAGCGGGATCTACCGGCCGGCGATCGCGCCAAGCTGGATGAGTACACGGATGACATTCGCGAGCTCGAACGCCGACTGGACCTGGCCAAGAAAGCCACCGGCGAGGTCTCGAGCGAAGGCGTCGCGGTTCCCACCGGTATTCCGGAAGCCTTTGACGATCATCTGAAACTGCACTTCGATCTGCAGGTGCTGGCTTTCAAGGCCGACATCACGCGCGTATCATCCATGCTCTTCGCCCGCGATTTGACGGGCCGCGCCTACCCGGCGAGCGAGGTGCCGAGCCTCAGCTTCCACGGCGGCTCCCATCACGCCGAAAATCCGGACCGCATTAAGGAATACTCGAAGCTGAACCAGTATCACGTCAAGTGTCTGGCGTATTACATCGATAAACTCAACAAGACGCAGGACGGCGACGGCACCTTGCTCGACCATTCACTCGTGCTCTATGGAACCAACATGGGTGACTCCAACCAGCACCTGCACTATGACGTGCCGCACATCCTGGTGGGAGGCGCGGGCGGCCAGCTCAAGGGCGGGCGCCACCTGGCTTTCCCGACCAAGACCATCACGACGGGCAACTTGTTGCTGAGCATCATCAATCTGTATG
>Ga0335079_10005333_pt1 | contig 14724 bp, 12 predicted proteins | sample Lox_Sample_33_FD_206719 | JGI IMG/M metagenome (GOLD analysis project Ga0335079, IMG submission 206719) | Soil microbial communities from Loxahatchee National Wildlife Refuge, Florida, United States - Lox_Sample_3.3 | ecosystem: Environmental > Terrestrial > Soil > Wetlands | place: USA...
TTGAAAAAGCGTGCGATGCCTTCTTGTCTTTGCCGCCGTTTGAAATCATGTCGGTCAAATCGGCATCGGAGAGCTTCTTAGCGTCGCCAGAAACCAGGCTGGGAATCTTGGCAGCCGGTTTTCCGCTGAGATCGACGCCGTGGCAAGCGGCGCATTTTGCCTTGTAGACAGTTCCGCCGTCGTCGGCCCAGGAAAGGCTGGGCAAGATGAGGAATAGAGCCAGGGCGATCATCACGATCAGGATAATGAGCTTCGTCATCTTCATGATTGCATGTTCCTTTCAGAACCTAAGGTCCCGTTCCGCTTGCCTTGAAGCCGGCGGAATTTCGTAACCGGGTTCCGAGACTAAGAACGAACTTATGAATCGTCATGCAGTTTCCACATTCTGAGGGCAATTGGTCTGTGATCGCGATCACTTGCCGTCGTGATCAAAATCCGGAACCTCGCTTGATCGTTGCCATGCACATCGGGGCAAAAGACTCGAACTACGCGCCATATGCCGCAGCGATGAATTCTGCAACAGTGTGAACGCGTTCATGATGCCGCGTAAGTCGCTGAAAATAAACCCTATAACTTCTGGAGTAATTGCTTGTTCTTTGGCAAGGTTCGTGCTTTTGTAACAGTGCGAACTGCGCAAGAGGACTTCGTTATGGAACCAACGTTGATGGTGGTCGGACTGAACCATCGCACCGCGCCGCTGGCCATGCGAGAGCGATTCTGGATCGGTGAACACCGTCGCTACGAGGTCCTGCGGAAGTTGAAAAATGCGGAAGGCATCGACGAAGTGGTGGTGCTCTCCACCTGCTGCCGCACGGAATTCCTGCTCTGGGCCAGCGAACCCACCGCCGCGGCGAATTCGCTGTTGCAATTCCTGGCTGCCGAATATGGCTTGAAACTCAGCGAGTGGGAGCACTTCTGCCGCCGTCTGGACGAGCCTGCCCTGACTTATATTTTCCGCGTGGTTTGCGGCCTTGATTCGCAAACGTTGTGCGAACAGCAGGTGACATCGCGAGTCAAAGCAGCGTGGGATCAGGCGCAGACGGTGGGCTCGGCGGGACGTTTCCTAAATGCAGTGCTCGAAACAGCTCTGGGCCTGGCAGAGAGGTTACACAAGGATCCGCAGCTTCGAGACTTGGCGGTTTCGATTCCGGTGGCCGCAATCGAACTGGCCAAAAGGGTTTTCGGGTCGCTCGATGGGCGGAAAGTTTTGTTGCTGGGCGTGGGTGATATGTGCGACCGCTCGGCAAGAATCTTAAAGGAGAGTGGAGCGGGTCCGGTTACTGTCATTGACCAATCGCGAACCCGCGCGGAGGAACTGGCGATCAAGCTGGGCGGGGCGTCCGCCACCCTGGCGGACCGCTGGAAATCCATGGTGCAGGCGGACGTGGTGATCTGCGCGACGGGATGCCCGCACCTCATCTTGACCCGCGAAGAAGCGGAGAGGATCGCTGAAGAACGGAATCGAGTGGCGTTGGTGGTGATCGACATCGGCATGCCGCGTGATGTCGATCCGGAAGTGCGGCGCGTGGATGGCATCCTGCTCTATGACCTCGACGGCCTGGAGCGAGTTGCGAGGGGTACAGCGGTGGATCGCAGCGCTCTGACTGCTGAGCTCGAAAAACTTGTAGTGGCGGAGGCACAAACCTTCCGCGACAAGCTGCGAGCCGAGCAGATGGTGCCCACAGTCGTGGCATTGCGCCAACGTCTCGAAGAACTTTGCCGGCAAGAACTGGAGTCCTTTATCGAAGAGCGCGGGCCGTTTTCCCGGGAGCAGAAGCAGTCGCTGCAAGCAATCACAGTTCAAGTCATACAAAAGATTGCCAGCTCCCTGGCGCGCGAACTCAAGGATCTGCCAGAAAAGGGTGAGCAGGAACAAATGACGGCCGCACTGACGCGGTTGTTCCACCTGGATTCGCCTCCAACGGCGATTGCCGGCACCATTTTGGGGAAGGGGAAACATGAGCGAGCAAAACCACAAGCAGTCGCCAACTACTGATTCGAACTGGTCATCGACGCAGGCCTACATCCTGGCCGCCTTCTGCCTGATTTTAGGGGTGGGCTTGGGCTATCTGTTTAGAGGATCGGCGTCGCCCGCCGCGTCGTCGGCATCGGCCGCGACGATGCAGCAGCCCAGCGGCATGGGGCAGGTTTCGCAGGAAGCAGAGATGCAGGCCGCCATTGGGCAAGCCGCCGCTCCGCTGCTGGAAGCGGTCAATAAAGATCCAAACGACTTCGACTCCCTGGTGAAGTTGGGGAACGTTTACTACGACGGTAAGGAATTCTCGAATGCAATCGCTTATTACGAGCGGGCGCTTGCAATTCATCCGGAGAACCCTGATGTGCGCACCGATATGGGGACGGCGTACTGGTACAGCGGAAACGCCGACAAGGCGATCGCAGCGATGCAGACGTCGTTGAAATATCGTCCCGGGCATCCGCAGACGCTGTTCAACCTCGGTTGGGTGAAGTGGCAAGGCAAAGCCGATCCCAAGGGCGCGGTCGAAGCGTGGGAGACTCTATTAAAGGCAAACCCAGACTATCCGCAGAAAGCACAAGTGGAGCAGTACATCGCAAAAGCGAAGGAGCATGCTTCCAAGGGCTAATCGGGTCTCTATAAGAGACACAGGGCGTCACTTCATAAAACACTCATAAAGGCGCCAACAGGGCTTCCGCGAGGAGGCCCTGTTTTGTCTTGCTGGTAGGTTCGAATTTACAAACATTCACACGATTCATATTCTGCTTGACATCGGATTGATCTAAGATCAGCGCCATGGACGCAGTGTCGATGCGTCTGCTTCGCCACTAACCGGTCTTTGACGTGTTTGTAATTGAGTTCTCTTCCGCTTTGCAGGAGGGATGTATGAAGTTCTCCGCTTCGTTTCCTCGCCCGCTTTTCTTTCTCACGGTTTCATCACTTTTTCTGGGAATGCTGCTCACGACGAACTGCGGAAGCTCTTCGTCCAACGCAGTCAAGGCCCAGGGCAACACGGCAGTAAGCGTGTTTCTCTCGGGTACCGCCAACGCCGAACTGGCTGAGTACGACATTCAGTTGCAAAGCATCACGTTGACCAACCAGGCGGGGACATCCGTAACACTCCTTTCTGCGCCGCAACCCTCGGAGTTCATTCATCTGAATGGCCAAATCGAGCCGCTGGTCACGGTGACGGTTCCCCAGGATACCTACACAGCGGCCAACGTGACGCTCGCGACTCCTGAATTCATCAATACCCAGTATGAGCCGACGCAGAATGCGCTTGCGATCTGCGAATATGGCTCCGGAAATCCAACCATCACCGTCAACCTGCCTTCGCCCATCACCGTCACGGGCGACAACATGGGGCTTGTGCTCAATCTTCAGGTGTCCCAGTCAACAGGCCCATTCAGCTGCAGTCCGTATACCGGCGCCACTCCTTCGCCCACCTTCAACTTGACCCCGCTTGCGATCTCTGCGCAAGCGACGAATCCAGCCAACGGCAAGGTGATCGGGATGGAAGCGTCCGTCGCATCGATTGCCAGTTCGGGAGCGAGTCTAACGCTGTCGGTAACCGCTGGACCATTTGGAAACCGCACACTCTCCGCGTCGACGAACGACTCTACCGTGTTTCAGGGAATCGGAAACGCGTCGGCACTCGCGGCCGGAATGTTCGTGAATCTCGACGGCACGGTTCAAAGCGATGGATCGCTTTTGGCGTCGCGGATCGAAGTGGAAAATCCATCGGCTATCAACATTTGGACCGGCCCACTCCTGCAGGTCGATAGCATTGTGCCAGTGCTTCTCATGTATGGCCGACAGGAACAGGGACCTCTGTTCACCGGGCCGAACGGCAACAGTGGTGTCTACATGGACATACCGTTTTTTGATTTCAGCGCGGCCACCTTTGGAACATCCGGCCAGATCAGTAACCTGCAGACCCTACCGTTTGTGCCGACTTTCAACGACACGAACCTGGTCGCAGGACAAACGGTCGACATCACTTCTCCTGACTTTGTGTTCGGAGGCGGTCTGTACACTCCGGCAAACACCATTACCCTGATCCCGCAGACAGTGAATGGAACCGTTGAGTCCACATCGACTAGCGGCAACTTCACCATCTACACCGTGCTATTGGCGCCTTACGATCAATTTCCAAATCTGGCGCAACAGTCGTACCAGGTGTCGACGATCACAAATCCAAGTGAGGTCGAGGTATATGTCGATAGCAATACGCAGAAGCTGAATACTCAGACTCTGGCGACGGGCAATACCTTCCGCTTTTACGGATTGGTCTTCAACGACAGCGGCACGCTGCGGATGGATTGTGTGCAGTTGATCGACGGTGTGGCTTTCGCGCCTACGTCCGGAGCGAGGAGTCAGTTGGCTAAGGGTGCAACGCGGACGGTCCGTCGGGTTGGCCCTACCGATCTACCGCCGGTGATTATAACTTCGACGCAGTCTCAATAGAGCGGCGATGGATTAGCGATTCGAGATTAGCCTTCGGCCGGAATCGAGTCGGCTGAGCCTTCTTCGTCGCCGGCCGGCACTAATTCAAACTTCTTGAGTTTGTAGCGAAGGGCGTCGCGGCTGATGTCGAGCAGCCGAGCGGCATGTGTCTGATTGTTGTTAGCCTGGCGCATGGCGAGCTCGACCATGGCGCGTTCGACCTCTTCAAGCGACGTGCCTTCCTCGGGGATGTAAAGGCGGGGTAAGACGCGTCCATTGGCGAGCGGTTTGCCGCCGCTTTCAGTCGCGGCGCTGGAATGCTCGAACGCGGTAAGACCACTGCGCGCCGCTTCCCCCACAGCGAACGGCAAATAAACCGGCCGGAGGATGGCTTCGTCTTCGAGAATCATGGCGCGCTCGATGGAGTTCTTAAGTTCGCGCACATTCCCCGGCCAACTGTGCGCCACCAGCAGCCGTCGAGTTTCCGGCGTGATACCGCGCACCGTCTTCTTGAACTTGCGGTTGTACCAATCGATAAAAAATTCAACCAGCGGAAGAATATCTTCCGTACGCTCGCGCAGGGGCGGAATGAAAATCGCAATGATCGCGAGACGATAGTAGAGATCCTGACGGAACTGGCCTTCGCGCACCGCCTTTTCCAAGTCGCGATTCGAGGCAGCAACAACCCGCACATCCACCTGTTGATCGCGGACTCCACCCACGCGCCGGATGACCTGATCTTCCAGCACGCGGAGTAGCTTGGCCTGCAGCAGAGGAGAGAGTTCGCCGATCTCGTCGAGGAAGAGAGTGCCGCCGTGGGCCGTTTCGAACAGGCCCTTCTTCATCGCCTTGGCATCAGTGAACGCGCCCTTCTCATGGCCGAAGAGCTCGGCCTCCATAAGGGTTTCGGGAATGGCGGAACAGTTAATAGCCACAAAGGGACCGTTTTGGCGAGAACTCTCATAATGGATCGTCTTGGCGATCAGATCTTTACCCGTGCCGCTCTCGCCCTGGATCAGAATCGTGGTGGCCTCGCTGGCAGCGACTTTCTGCACGAAGCTCATCAGTTCGGTCATCTTCGAGGAGACCCCAACGACGTCGTGATACCCGGTATGGCGGCGCACTTCTCCGCGCAGGGATTTCACCTCACTGCGCAGCCGGTTGGCTTCCAGGGCGTTCTGGATGGTTACCCGCAACTCCTCGAAATCCAGAGGCTTTCCGATGAAATCGTAAGCACCGAGTTTCAGGGCTGTCTTGACGTCGTCGAGCTGAGGATCGGCCGTAATCATGATCACGGCTGGGGCGTCCGGGGTCTTCTTGATTTGTTCCAGCACCTGGATACCGTTTATATCGGGCATCCGTACATCGAGCAGAACGAGGTCGAGGGATTCGTGCTGAGCGGTATGCAGCCCGGGTTCGCCGCCGGGCGCTTCGAGGACTTGGTATCCCCACTCCTCACATTTCTGGCGTAGTGACCACCGCACCAGACGCTCGTCGTCGACGACGAGGATTTTCTCAGCAGGCATCGGTTAACTAGCTTACTACGGATGGGGAGGGGTTTGGGGAGAGTAACGATTGCAGGCATGACCCTGGGGGAAAACCGCGGGATTCAACAAACGAAGCCTCGCCGCAGCCAATTCTCGTGTCGAAGATTCTCAACGTCAGAGAACTCGTGTGCGTTATCGGTCACAAGGATGTAGCCGAGCGTCAGGACTTGAGAAGCAATGAGCAGATCACTGCCGCCGATCGGTCGCCCCGCTTTCTCGCGCCGCGTGCGAATCAAACCGTAAGTCCTGTCGGCGGGCGTTTCGAAAGCTAAGACTTCAAGGGCGCCCAGCACTGCTTCGACCTGAGCCACGAGTTGTGGCGAACCCTTCTTGGCAGCTCCATAGCGCAATTCGGCAGCAACAACGATGCTGGTGCAAACCTTCTCCCCCATGCTCCGGAGATGCTGCGCGACTTTGCCGTGTGGGTTGCGGACGAGATCAGAAACGATATTGGTGTCGAGCAAGTGGCGCATCAGAGGTCAATGGGATCGGGTGGAGAGTCGGTAAGAGGCGGAAACTCCTCGCGCAGCGGCTTGAGCGTTGCCAGTACTTCCAGGAGCGATGTGGGAGGAGCAGGCTCGATGATGAGTTTCTCTCCCTCTTTTCGCACGATGGCATTCTGGGTCCGAAGCTCGAGCTCACGTGGAATGCGCACAGCTTGATTGCGACCGTTCTTGAAGACTTGAACGTGGCGCTCAGTGCTCATGAGGGTGGCCCATGTCTGAGCATTTGCCACAACGTTCTGTTTGTCAAGTTGAGTGGCGGACTTGCTGGTCCCGAGCGTATTACCTGGGGATTGCCGCCTTAGGCGACAGAAGCTGGTGCCTCGGCGCGCTGGACGGGTAGAACCACCGAGAATGTCGTCCCCGCTCCTACCGCGCTGGTTACCTCGATGCGGCCCTGATGGTCTTCGATGATCCGGCGGGCCAGCGACAGGCCGAGGCCTGTGCCATCGCCCTTGGTGGTGTAGAACGGACGGAAGATATTGGGCAGTTCCTGCGCGGGGATGCCGCGGCCATTGTCCGACACTTCGATGATTGCCGTATCACCCTGCCCTTTGAGCGTGACAGAAATCTTCCCGCTCTTGTCGATGGCCTGCAACGCGTTGAGCAGGAGGTTGAGCATGACCTGATGAATCTGGTCGCTGTCGTGTTCGACCTCGGGTAGGGACGAATCTTTGTGCAGTGTAATGTCAGTGGATTTCGCCAATGCCTGCTGACGCCCGAGCATAACTGCGTGTTCGACCGTAACGTTCAAGTCGCTCTTACGAACCCGTGGAGGATGTGGGCGGGCGGTGTGCAGGAGATCGGTGACGATGTGGTTGATGCGAGCGACTTCCTGGCGCACATCTTTGACTACGGCGCGCGCCGGGCTGGTCGAGGGTAGATCGCGTCCGATAATTTCGATAACGCCGGCGATCCCGGCCAGTGGGTTGCGGATTTCGTGAGCCAGCCCTGTGGCCATTTCTCCGAGGGTGGCGAAGTGTTCGGCGCGCGACATCTGGGTGCGATGCAGGAGTTCGATTTCTTCGCGCGATTCGCGGAGTTGCTTGACCATCTGGTTAAAGTTGCGTCCGAGATCGCCGATCTCGTCGTTGCGGTGGGAGAAGCTGACGGAAACATTGAGATCCCCGCCGCCGAGTTCCGCGATCTTTTGCTGCAACTCCACCATCGGTCTCTGAACGGTATAAGTGAGAACGACAAGCAGTGCGCCGCAAATCGCGACCGCTCCCGCGCCTGCAACCAGCAGAACCGTGTGCCGTTCGGGATCACGCCACGACAGAGTGGCCAGTAAGAACAGCAGCATCCCGCCCAACAGTACGCATGCAATCGGGACAAGAGCTTTCAGTTCCCACGTCACGCGAAACCAGGGAAGCTCAGGGTCTTGCACCTGCGGTTGCGGGCTCTCTGAATCGGCGTAGCCGGTACTGAACGAGCTCTTACGCAGCAGAGCCGATGGCTCCGGGTGCTGCGACTGTGGTTCCAGTTCCTCGCTGGTCATTTGGTTTGCGACCTCAGGCATAAGCGTGTAATCCAGGCAACAGGTACGTCACACCGAAGAACGTGAACATCACTACAGCGAAACCCAGAATGGCGAAGTAAGCCGCCCGGCGTCCGCGCCAGCCGCGGGTAATGCGCATGTGCAGGTAGCCGGCATACACCAGCCATGTAATCGCCGCCCACGTCTCTTTGGGGTCCCAGTTCCAATAGGAACCCCAGGCCCGGTTGGCCCAGTAGGCGCCGGCGGCGATCATCAGGGTGAGCAGGGGGAAGGCAATGCAAATAGTTTTGTACGTGATGCGGTCGAGGGCATCGGCATCGGGCAGATGCTGCTCCAAGTCTTCACGCCGCCAGAGCAGGAGAAGATACAGGAGATTGGCGAAAATTCCGCCCACCAGCGCCGAGAGAATGAATGGACTCGCAGCCAGGCTCGTGGGATACAGGCCCTCGGCATCGAGCGAGGGATACTGAGCGTCGCGCACGCGCAGCAGAAAGAACACGAGCGCCAGCGATTGCAGCAGGATGCTGATGAATACGGCGCGATTGGCAATCGAAAGGAAGGCTTCGTTCTTTTGCATGCGAAAGCCGATGTACAGAATTAGCGGCGCTGCCACGGCCACAAAGACCAATACCATCAGCCATCCGAGATCGGGGATCGTCACAAACAGCCGCACACCGCGCGAGATGAACATTTCCTGTTTGTTTTGGGCATCCCACGCGATGACGTTGAAGCCGCCCCAACGTTCAAAGCGGGTGAGGATCGCGGCATAGATGCCTACGGTGAACAAACTGGTGGCGACCAGGAAGACCTCGGTCTTCAGCTTGTCTTGAATCAGGAACATCATGGCCAGCGCGAAGCTGAGGGCGCAGGCAGCATAAGCCAACATTGCCAGAGTCACGTGTACGTGCAACCACGTCGACTGCAGAGCGGGTACGAGCGGCCGAACATCGCTGCGCAGAAGTTGCATCAGCACCACGCCGACAATCGCTACGGGCATGGTCACGGTACCGATGACCTTGACTCCGTAGCGCTTTTCGGCGATCAGGGTGAGTGCCGCCAAAGTCCAGACGAAACTCAATAGCATTTCGTACAGGCTGGCAAAGGGAGGATGACCGGCCTCGTACCAGCGGTGCGCTACCGCTGCCGTGTTTGCGATGAGGCCGGCCCACGTGGCCAGAGACGCAAACTTGATATAAGAATCAGTTCCGGTAACTCCGAAACCCAGATACAGGGCGCCTGCGCCTGCGTAGAAGACCAGCGCGGCGTACAACAGGTTCGCCTCGCTCAGAATATTTCCGCTCTTCACAACATTCAGAAAAGCGATGAACAGCAGAAAGGCGATGCTCAACCCCACCATGACCACCAGGGTCGCTCCAGTCGCGGGATGCTGTTCTACTTTCGCGCGTGCCATCATTTCCTCCGTAGCCGGACTCACCTTCCGGCGATCGATGCGGCGGGCTTTTCCAGGGCGGCCGCCGGTTCAGGTTTCAACTCTTTCCGAATCTGCTCAACCACTTTCTTGAACTTGAGTTCGAACGCATCCCGATTGCGGTTGGCGGCGCCGCCTATCCACAGCTGCGTGCGGCCCTGGGCGTCGACGACTGGGACGACCCAGAAGCGCATGTGAACGACGTAGAAGACAAACGTGAGGCCGATTGCCATCAGGATGACGCCGCTCCAAACCGCCCATTGTCCGGGCTCGTGCGAGACTTCCAATCCGGTGTAAAGACCGGTCCGCAGCTCTTTCGGTTCGAAGGTATAGGGGGAGGACGCATTCTGCGCGATGCCCGGAATCTCGGGCAGCCAGATGTTGAGGGGAGCGGTGGCCTTCTTGGAAGTCAGCACCATGTGCACCGCTGGATTTTCCACATCATTGCTGCGCGCGTACACATGGCCGTCCTGCACAACGTAGTCTGGAATGAATTCGGTTAGCTGCACTGTTGTGTCGGCATCGAGTTGGACGGTTTGATTGAGCGAAAGCGAAATCTCCTGCGCTTCGCCTTTTAGGCCTTGCGCCGGAGTGACGTTGAGAATCAGCTTGTCGATTTTGCCGGTGCGACCGAAGCTGGCCTGATAAAAACGAACTCCCTGATAAACGAGGGGGTCGTTCACTACGATTTCTTTGCGGCTGACTTCGCGTCCGTTATCCACGACGGCAAGCTTGGACCAGTATTTCTTCGGGGATCCGTCCGCGTAAGTTTCTTCGCCGGCGGCGTCGCAACGGAGTGCAAATGGAATTTGGCGCAACGCCCCGTTACGCATCTCGATTTGATTTCCCTGGCCGCCAGGGGAGAGAGTCAGGAACCCGCGCCATCCATAAAGCGCATCAACGATCCCACCCAGAAAAATCAATAGCAGGCTGGCGTGGACGATGTAGACCGCCATCTCAGAGATGCGATTGCGCTCCGAGAACAGCGAGAAGCTGTTGGTGCGGACGATGCGTTCGGAGTTCAAGCCCGCGTGGCGCAAAGCACGTTCGGCGGCGCTGAGCCCCTGCTCTTCGTCGTTCACTGGAATCTGCGCTTGCGTGGGGAGAACTCTGCGGAAGCCCTCATCGGGGCTCTTATAGGGACGAGCGAAGAAGCGCCATGCGTTGGGGAAGCGCTCTACCGAAGCTGCGATGATGCTGAGACTGACAAGGATCATCAGCGCCACAAACCAGCGCGCGTGAAAAACGTCGGTCAGGCCGGTGACGTCCAGGAAACGGAGCATCGCCGGAGAGTAGGCTCGCGCCATGTCGTCGGGGTCCGTCATGGGGCGCTGCAGAATAATTGTGCCCGCCGCCGAAAAGATCACTACCAAGATGATGAGAATGACGCCGGTCTTAATCGAACTCAGAGTCTGCCAGATTTTTCGGGTTACTTTGCCAGGTGACAGGGCCATATCGTTCCTCGAACGTCACTGGGTCGAGTGCACGTGATGCGCCAATGTGGAACTAATGCGGGAACATCTTTGCAATCAGCGGCTTAACCAGAGCCGGCGAAGAAAAATGAACTGGATTCTGAGCCATAAGACTCAGATTCACGCGGGGGCACTGGGATTTCTCCCACAGTGCGTAAGTGCGTGATTCCGATCACTCAAACACAAAGGGACATGCGTTATTTCACCAGTTCCAGTGTGGGAGAAGTCACATTCGGAGACGGAAACAGTGATTGTGGAAATCTGCGGAGGAAATCTCGAAGTCGCCAACCCGCGCTGTTGCAGGATCTTACACCGGTGTATGCTTTGCAGGGTCCTTTTGCCAGCTAAGGAAGGGCTCGTGCACAATCACGGTTGGTCATGGTCCCAAGTTCTCCAAGCAGTACGTGGTCAAATTTCGAGGCCCGCATCGTGCAAGCCCTCCCCATAATGTTGCGGGTCTCGATTCTTATCCTTGGCTTGGCAGTCGCTCCGGCGATGGCCAAAACGCATCCGGTTCCGCTGGATCCCAAGACCGATTCAGCCAAGTGCCTGGAGTGCCATGAGGATAAGAGCAAAGGGAAGGCGGTTCATTCGGCGATCGCGACCGGTTGTCTGAGCTGCCACGAGATCCGGGTCAATAGAGATGTAACGCGCGTCAAGCTGAACACCACTACTCCTTACAAGCTCTGCCTGTCGTGCCACAGCGACAAAGACGCGTCGCAGCTCAAGGGCACCATTCACAAGCCAGCGGTTCGCGATTGCCTGACTTGCCACGATCCGCACACATCGGACTTTAAAAATCAGCTGCTGAAGGCGACCTCCGGGGACAAAAAAGACAATCTCTGCCTGACCTGCCATAACCAGGGATTGAATGTCCCCGAGAAGGGCAGCCGCCATGCCGCGCTCGACATGGGTTGCGACACCTGCCACACGACGCACAAAACGGGTGCGGACGCGACTCCGGAAAATCAATTCCATCTGACCAAGGCCGCCCCGGCGCTCTGCATCGATTGCCACGACGTAAAGGATGCAGCCCTGCAGAAGGCGCACCAGAATCAGCCCTTCGCCACGGCGAACTGCACAACGTGTCACGATCCGCATCAGTCGGCATCGCCGAAGTTGATGGCGAAGTTCGTTCATCCGCCCTTCGCTGACCGAAGCTGTGATACCTGCCACGCTGCGCCGAAAGACGGCAAAGTGGTTCTGACCACCGCCAGCGTGAAAGAACTTTGCGTCACCTGCCACTCGGATAAAGCGGAGCAGATCGAGAAGGCAAAGGTGCAGCATCCGGGAGCCGCGGGAGATTGCACCGACTGCCACAATCCCCATGGCGGCAACAATCCCGGGTTCGTGCAACCTAATCCCGTGGCCGCTTGCCTGAATTGCCATAGCGAGCAGGCAGAACTGCAGAAGAAGCCCCACGTACACCAGCCGGCGTTTCAACAAGGATGCGCGACTTGTCACGAGCCGCATGGTGGCGAGAATCAGCACTTGCTGCGCACGGCGAATGTGAATGCGCTCTGCCTCGAGTGCCACGGGCCCGATCGCAATCCGGTGAAGTTGGAAGACCAACATCTGTACACGATCTTTGACGGCAAAGTGAAGCTGCCGGACGACTACTTCGCCATGAAGCGGCCGCCGATTCTGCCCCTGCAATACGGCCTGGGACATCCGACCGAGCGCCATCCGATTTCGGATGCCATGAACCTGAAGACGAAGGTAGTCACACCGATGAACTGCCTGACTTGCCATCAAGCGCACGCTGGCACAGACAACGGGATGCTGGTGAAGGATCAAGCGCCGAATATGGAATTCTGCCGTACCTGCCACAGTAATCCTATGGATCTGAACTCGGTGGGCGGAGCCAAGATTCCGGGCGGAGGGAAACAATAATGTCTGCAAGCCGCCAAACCACGAGTGGAAGAATTCTCTGGACAACAGTCCTGTTGATGCTGGCGCTGGTTGCCGCCCTGCCGGTTCACGCCGACAAGAAGAAACCGGCTCCGGCCACCGACAATGTGAAGCCGGGCGACCAGCGGACCACCGCCTACTTCGACATCAGCAAGATCGTATGGCCCAATCCTCCGGCTATTGCGCGCATCAAGTTTGTGGATTTATTCACGGGCGAGAAGGTCGATCCCAATCTCTTCTCCAAGAAGAATGAGAAGCCGAAGCAGAAGTGGATGGACCGCTTGGCGGGATCAACGCCGACCAGCGACATCCAGGTGAAAGATCTTCCATTCCAGCTCATCCGCACCTACGGTGTCGCGGTGGATTCGAAGGGCTTGATCTACGCCGCCGATCAGGGCGTGAGCGCGATTTTCATATTCAATCCCGAGACCAAAGCCGTCGAGTTGATCGGCAATGGCAAGCAAGCGCACTTCGGGGCCGTCAGCGGCTTGGCTATTGATGACACCGATACGCTGTTCGTCAGCGATGTGGGATTGCACCGCGTGGATGTATTCGCGGCTGGGACGCACCAACTGGTGACCGCTTTCGGCGGCGACATTCTCAGCACGCCGGCCAGCATCGCCATCGATACGGAAAACCGGTTCCTGTATGTGGTCGACACCCAGAACGACGTGGTCGATGTATTCGACGCCGACAGCTACAAGCTGATTCGCAAGATTGGAACGCCGGGGAAAAAGCATACGCTGACGGCGCCCGGAACCTTTGCGTTGCCGATGGGCGTGGCGGTGGATTCCGATGGAAATGTGTATGTCACGGACACGTTCAACAACCGGGTGGAGATATTCGACGCGGACGGTAACTTCATCAGCATGTTCGGGAAGAACGGCGACGGTCCCGCCGATTTTGAGCGGCCCAAGGCAATCGCGGTCGATTGCGACGGGCATATCTGGGTCGCTGACTCGGCCCAGGACCGGGTCAAAGTCTACAACCAGGAAGGGCGGTTGTTGATCTACTTCGGTTCACACGGGGAATATCCCGGACGCTTCATGGGACTCAACGGACTCACCATCGACAAGAACAACCGGGTCATCACTTCGGAGATGTTTCCGGGACGGGTTCAAGTATTCCGGTACACGACCGACGCCGAGTTTGAAGCGGAAAAGAAACGGCGCGAAGGCGAGGGGGAGACTAAGCCCCCTGCCGCTGCTGCCGCGCAAAAACAGCCAAGCCAACCGGTCAATAGCGCTGCCAAAGATCCCACTGCTAAGGAACCCACGGCCAAAGATCCTGTGAAGTAGGTCCCTGCCAGCTACGACAGTGTGCCATGGGATATCCCTCCGCCCGTTGGTAAGAACGCGGGCGTGTCGGTATAGCGCGTTGGAAGATTCGAAACTCCACCGAGTCCTCTTTAAGTACCCAAAGTGTGTGATTTGAATCACATGGAGCGTCTTAGGACATGCGCTATTTCACCAGTACCGGTGAGGGAGAAAGCCCATTCTGGGCGATTTCACGGATTGTGGAAATTTACATCATCCATGTCACACGGTCGAAACCTCCTCTGTTGCAATAGCTTACAGTCCTTCCGCCGTTGGGCGGCATTCTGGCGCATTAGGCTAGGCCCGTGCACTAGCAGGATGTGATGGTCCCGGACACTCAAACCCGCATTCGACCGATCCCAGAAGTAACTGCCGGGCAAGCTATCCCCAAATTCCAAGAGGTTGCTCAGGCCGCAGGCCAGCCGGTCCAGCAGTTGGCCGGTTGCGCGGACGCTGAGCCCACATCAAGTTTTTTGGCGTTCCATGGATGCCAGAAAAACCAGGGTCGGGCGAGAGCTCGAACCTTGGTCCAGCAGTCATCTGTGTTGCAGCACAATCCTAAGGAGGTTTCGAAACTCATGAAGAAAGCAATGTTTGCTCTATTAGTGGTATTCGCCATCACTGGTCT
>Ga0335079_10005334_pt1 | contig 14723 bp, 10 predicted proteins | sample Lox_Sample_33_FD_206719 | JGI IMG/M metagenome (GOLD analysis project Ga0335079, IMG submission 206719) | Soil microbial communities from Loxahatchee National Wildlife Refuge, Florida, United States - Lox_Sample_3.3 | ecosystem: Environmental > Terrestrial > Soil > Wetlands | place: USA...
GCACCAGCAGGGCATAGCCGCCGGTCATCTCCGTCACCATCATCATCGTGGCCAGTGGCACGCGCGCGGAGCCCGCGAACACGGCGGCCATCCCCACGATGACGAACGGCGCCGGCGGCAGGTGAAGTACCGCCGCCAGGAATCCGCCCAGCATGGCCCCGATGAACAGGCTCGGGGCGAACACACCGCCCGAGCCGCCTGACGCGATCGTCAGACTCATCGCGAGGATCTGCGCGAACACGAGGACCAGCAGCGTCCCCGCCGCCAACTGGCCGTCAATGGCGGCCTGCATCCACCCGTAGCCCCCGGCCATCACTTGCGGCACGACGAGCGCCATCAGCCCCACCGCGAGCCCGCCCAGCGCGGGCTTGAGCCAGGCGCGTAGCGGCAACCGATGGAACACGTCGCGCACGCCGTAGAAGACCATCGGTTCGAGGGTCGCCGCCAGCCCGGCGCCGATCCCCAGCACCACGAACCATCCGTAATCGAGCGTGTGGGGCAGCGCGAGGTCGGCGGGAACGCGGAACAGCGGCTGCCACCCGGCGAAGAAACCGTTGACCGCGTAGGCGACGACCGACGAGAGGATCGTGTAGAGCAGCGCGTCCGACTCGAACTCCACATCGGAGTAGAGCACCTCCACCGCGAACAGGGCCGTCCCGATGGGTGAGCGAAAGATGGCTGACAGGCCCGCCGCCATGCCGATCAGCATGAGGAGCCGGCGCTCCCGCTCCCCGGATCCCGCGAAGGAGGCGTACGCCGAGGCAATCGCGGAGGAGATCAGGGCAACGGGCCCCTCACGTCCAGCGGCACCACCCGAGCCGATCGTGATCGCCGACGCCACGGCCTTGATCGGCGCGACCCGCGCGCGGACGGCACCACCGGCGCGATGGAACGCCTTGATGGCGGCGTCGGTGCCGTGTCCCTCCGCCTCCGGCGCCCATCGGGTCACCATCCACCCCACCAGCAGACCGCCCAAGGTGGTGGCGACCGGCACGAGCCACAGGCCATGCGAGCCGACGATCGCGTGCGGCAGGCCCCCCTCGTTCGGGAGCCCCGGCGGACGGTAACCGGCGATTTGTCCGAGAAAGAACCAGTTGGCGAAACGCAGCAGCAGATTGAAGACTTGCGCGGCCGCCGCCCCCGCGACGCCCAAGAGCAGCGTCTCGAGGATCAGCCGACGTTGGGCAGGCTCGGCGGAGGCCGCGTCGGAACTAGCCAATGATGCGGGTCATGGCGTCAATTGGAAACAGTAGTTTGGATGTCAACCAAGTGCCAGCCCCAGGGGTAGGAGGATCGTCGCCCTTCCGGAGCCATGACGCTACCAGCCACCCACGCCTCACGTGGGCAGTTCGCGGGTCAGTTGAGGTGCGGGATTCTCCCCTTGGCGGGCGCGGTCCTGGCGGATTCTTCCGCCGGAACCTCGCGTCGGCGCGGGAGTGGTAGCAGCTTTGTGCTTGAGCGGCCCAGGCGCTCGGAGCGACTTTGGATCCGGTGATGGAGGTTCGAATCCTTCGGGGCCAAGCGTCGACGTACTTCCCCATCACATCGTTTCACGTCGTTCCAGCCGCCGACGGGCATGGCGCGGGCCGGCCCGCGCATGCGACCGCCGTCAGTTGGGCGCGTGCACGGTGGGCGCGCCGTAGTCGCGGCTGCCGCCCAGCTCGGGGCCGCCGTTCCCCAATCCATTGCGGCTGTTGTCCATCCGCGCGATGTACTGGCGGATCGCGCCGGGGAACGAGTCGGTGCTCGCGTGACCGCCGAACGGGTCGGTGAACCACACGGTCGGCCCGTCGGCGTTGCGGATCTCGGTGTCGTTGATGTCCACCACGCGCCGGACGCCGTTGAACGGCGAGCGCGGATCGTCGTACGCGATCCCGAGCACCGTGCCGCCGTTGGTCGCGTCCTCGCATGGACCACCGCGCGCCCGGTTACCGGTGGCGCTGTCAACCGCGTAGCACATGTCCATCGGCCGCCCCACCACGCCCGCCGCCGCCGGATCGTAGTAGCGGCTCGGCAGGAACACCTGGAAGTACGGGTTGAAGAACGCCAGGTCCCGCCCGTCCGCCGTCTGGATGGCGTTGGAGGTCTGCCAGCTCTCGTGCAACGTGCCGTAGTCCGACTGCTGGCCCGCCGCCACCAGGATGTGCTGGAGGACGCAGCTGGCGTCGGGGATCACCCGCTGCCCACCGCCCCGGGGAGAATTCAGTGGCAGGGCGACCCCGGCGGAGACGTCGGTGCCGTCGCAGCTGCGCGTGAAGTGCCCGGGAACGCCGATGGCCGCGAGCATGGTCACGTGGAGCTCGGTGCCGTCGGTGCAGCGGATGTGATAGACCAGCTCGTGCAGGTTGTTGGTGAACGCGTCCGCGGAGTGCGTGCCCTGGTGCAGCTTGACCAGCACGTCGCAGCGCACGTCGAACAGCGCGTTGGCCGCGGCGCTGCCGAAGTGCAGCGGGACGTCGTTCGCCCACTCGACCTTGTGTCCGAAGTGGTCCTCGTGCCGGGGGTTCGCGGGGTCCCAGGTGTCGAGCTGCTCGTTGGCGTAGCCGAACGGGATGTCGCCGACCGACGCGTACAGGTTCGAGCCGCGCGGGTCCCGTCCGTGGTCGTGGCCGAAGCTGCACCCGGTCACCGGATCCACCGGCGGATGCCACGTGGGATAGAGCTTGTGATCGGGGCCGACGACGGAGTACCGGTTGTGCACCGAGTCCGGGCAGGTGTCGAAGCGCCCCGGGTGCCACGTTCCGAACGAGGCCGCGTTCCCCACCGGCAGCACGGCGCCCCCGCCCGCCGCCGTGGAGAGGTGGTCGCTGCAGGCGAGGAGGACCACGGCGGGTGCGGCGAGTGCCGACACCCAGGCGCGACGCCGGAGCGCGGACAGCATCGGACGGCCTCCCGGAAAAGGGGACTAGTTACCTAGACTATGCTTGCGTAGTCTAAGTAACGATGTCCCCCGGCTCAATCCGACGTGCTGTGTTGGGCGCCGCCCTGTCGGCGCTGCTGGCTCCCGCGCTCGCCGCCCAGGAGGTGCAGGGGCGCGACGCGCTGTGGTACGGCGCGGGCCTGGGCCCCGGCGTGGCGCGCGTCCAGTGCAGCATCTGCCGCGCCAACCGCGGGACCGCCGCGACCGGCGTGCTGCGGCTCGGCGGCCGGCTCAAGCGCGGCCTGCTGGTCGGCGCCGAGGCGACGCTGTGGGCCGGCGGGGTCCAGTCCGGCGTGCACGAGTCCATGTGGGGTCTGGACGCGGTGGCCTACTACTATCCGCGCGCCCGCGGCACGCTCTACTGGAAGCTGGGCGCCGGGATGTTGTCGTGGCGCAGCGTCGATGGCCGCGACGTGCTCTCCGCCGGCGCGCCCGGCCTGGTGTTGGGGACCGGCTGGGAGTTCCGGATCGCACGGCAGCTCACGCTGGCGCCCTACGCGAGCCTGTTCATGGCCCCCGTCGGCGGCGACATCAAGTTCAACGGGGCCGGCATCCAGCAGAACGCATCGCTGCTGCTCGGCCAGCTCGGCGTGAGCATCACCAAGCACTGAGCCGGAGCCGGGCCGGCCGGCTGGTGGCGCTTCTTCGCGAGCGCCGGCTGCGGTGCCGGCATCGGGTACGAGTTGTTCTCCGCCAAGATCTTCCGACCGTCCGCCACCCGCTCCCACACGGCCGGGTAGGCGCCCGTAATGTCCATTGCCTGGCCGGCCGTATCCGTGATGGTGCCGTGCCAGGTCTCCGTCACCACCATCCGTCGGCAATCCGAGTCCCGCGCTCGGCTTGGTCCCGTGCGCCGGCCACCGCCCCTAACGCCCGCCTAACGCCGCCCGCCTAGTCTGCGCCGCATGGTCGGCCCGGCGCGAGGCCGGTCCGCACGGACCTCAACCATGTGGCGACCCATGAACGCACGTGGACTCCCTCAGCGCCGCCTGCTCCTGGCCGGACTGCTCGCCATTCTGCCCGTCGGGCTCGCCGGCCAGACGCCCCAGGCGGCGTCCGCCGCCGGGCCGGCCGCCACCTTCCTCGAGCGCTACAACGAGCTCATGAAGCTCGCGCCGCTGGCCGGACAGGTCGCGGACGTGCACCACCTCGTGCTGCGGCGCGACGCCGGGCAGCTCGTGCTCGAGCAGGGCAAGCTGTACCTGCTCTCGCGGATCGGCGGGCGCACGGTGGGCGCGGTGTTCGAGGGCACCGGCCGCTTCACCCTCACGCCTCCGCTCCCGGCCGAGCAGGCGGAGCTCCATCGCTTCGCGCATGCCACGACGCTCGACGACTCGATCCACGAGGTGATCCTGATCTTCGCCGACTCGACCGCGGCGCAGATCGGCGCCCTCACGTTCGGCCCGGCCGACGTGCCGGGCGAGGTGGGCAACCACGTGGACGCCTTCGTCGGCTCGCTCAAGGGCGACAAGGACGGCTCGTACGATCCCGGCGTGATGGAGCCCCTCCTCAACGGCGACACCACCGGCTACTTCCTGGCGCGCCTGGCCCCCGACCGGGGCGACGCGGTCCTGTTCGAGCTGAACCCCGGCGCGAGCGAAGAGGTCACCCTCTACCGGCCGGTGAGCCACGCGCGGTGGCACACCAGCTGGACCCCGGTCACCCGGTTCGCCGCCCAGGGCCGCTCCGTCAGCCCCGCCGACTGGCGAGGGCCGCGCGACCGTCTCCGCGTGCCCCGCTACCAGCTCGACGTGCAAATCAAGGAAGGGTTCAACGCCGACCTCCTGGTGGACGCCGCGGCCATCCTCACCACGGTGGACCGCGAGCCGGTGGGACCATGGCTCAACTTCAAGCTCGCCCCCAAGCTCACCCTGGACTCGGCTCGGTGGGGCGACGGCGCGCCGGCCGCCACGTTCAAGGCCGAGGAGGACGAAGACGCCTGGGTGCGCGTGGGCCACCGGCTCCGCGCGGGCGACACGCTGGCGCTCACCCTGTTCTACCACGGCGACGTTTTCCGGCGCTGGCTCGACTGGTTCCTGATCGAGCCCGGCCTGCCGTGGTTCCCGTTCAACGGGCAGGGCTCCACGGTCTCCACGTTCGACCTGACGTACCACAGCCCCAGCCAGTACACGCTGGTCAGCGTGGGCGAGCGGGGCGACTCCTCGGCCGCCGGCCGGATCACCACCGCGCACTGGACCCAGCGACTGCCCACCGACCAGGCGACGTTCAACGTGGGGCTGTTCGACCTGTACCACGCCCAGTTCGAGGGCGCGCCCGCCGTGGACGTGCTGATCTCGGAGGCCGCGCACCGCCAGATCCGGCAGCGCACCCGCGGCACGATGGTCGAGCAGGGGAACAAGAGCGAGACGGTCGCGGTGGACGTCTCGAACAGCCTCAAGCTCTACGCCAGCCTGTTCGGCCGCTGCACCTACGACCACTTCTTCGTCACGGAGATCCCGTACGCGGAAGGCGTCTCGTTCCCCGGAATGATCGACCTCTCGGCCTCGACGTTCCAGAACACGTCGCTGGACGGCTTCGACGAGTACTTCCGTGCGCATGAGGCCGCCCACCAGTGGTGGGGCAACGGCGTCCGCCCCGCCTCGTACCGCGACGTGTGGCTCAACGAGGGCCTGGCCGACTTCTCGGCGCTGTGGTACCTCCAGGTCGAGCGCAAGTCCTCGCAGCAGTACTTCAAGTTCCTCGACCAGTACGCCGCCGACATCCGCACCGACAAGGACGACGTCGGTCCGATCTGGCTGGGGTGGCGCAACCTGTCGCCGGACCTGCCCCGCGGCTACCAGGTGATCGTCTACGAGAAGGGCGCCTGGGTGTTCAACATGCTCCGGGTCCTGATGCTCGACCTCAGGACCATGTCCGACGACCGGTTCACCGCGATGATGCGGGACTACTACCAGACCTTCCTGGGCCGGCCGGCGACCACGGCCGACTTTCAGCACGTGGTCGAGCAGCACCTCGGGATGCCGATGGATTGGTTCTTCGACGAGTGGGTGAAGGGCACGGACATCCCGACCTACCACGTGCGCTGGAAGAGCGAGCCCGCCGAGGGCGGGCGGTTCCGGATCCGGTTCCGGATCGGCCAGGACAACGTGTCGCCCGGCTTCCGCATGCCGGTGCTCGTCGCCGCCGACCTCGGCGAGAACCGTGTGGCGCACTTCCGGCTCGACGTGACGGGCGCGCAGGGCGAGTACCTGAGCCCGCTGCTGCCGGCGGAGGCGCGGTCGGTCACGTTCAACGATCTGCACGCCGTGCTGGCCGACGTGAAGATGGACGGGAGCTTCTAGCCTCCGCTCGGCCCCCAGCGGGTGCCGAAGACCAGCCACAGAGCGCCATAGAAGCCGGCGACGGCGGCGGCCGTGCCGACGGCGATCGCCGCGACCCGCGCCGCCCGCAGCAGGCGGCGCTGCCGGGGCGCCGCCCGCCCCGCGCCGTCGAGCGCCTGCTCCCGCTGCGAGGCCAGGCCCCAGGAGCCGACGGCCGCGAGGCAGACGAACGGCGTCGCCGCCAGCCACCAGCCCGGCCGCACGAGCAGGATGCCGACCGCGTCGGCCGCGCCGCCGACGGCCCAGGTGGCGAGCCGGCGCCGTCCGGCGCGCAGGGCCCACGCTGCGATCAGGGTGTAGACGGTGCCGCGCGGCGTGCTCACCGCGGGAAGTGGGGACGGAGCGCTCATCGCAAGACCCCCTCTCGAGGATCGCCCTGCGGCGCCAACGTAGCCCCGCGCGCCATACGAGTCCAGCCCGCGGCGACGCGTCTCGCCAGCCGGCCGGCGCGGAGCCCCGAAGACACGACGCCGCCCTACCTTCGGGCGGCGTCGGCACCGGCGTCGGCCGGTCGGCTCAGTGCAGAGTGTCGAACAGCTTGTGCACGACCTGCTGGATCTTCTCCTGCGACATCCGCCGCACTTCGTGCGCCTCGGTCCGGTAGCGGCCGACCCACGCCGTCTCGCCGTCGGACCTCAAGCGCAGCTCGAGCGTCAGCCACCCGTCGCGGTAGGCGCTCGCGCCGTACGGGTAGTAGGCCGGCGCCGACCAGCCGTACGGATAGCCGCTGAACGCGAATCCCCACCCCCACGGGTACCAGCCCCACGGACGGTAGAAGCCCCAGGGCCGGTAGAAGCCGAACGGCCGATAACCCCAGCCGCCGTAGAAGCCGAAGCCCACGGTGGTCGCGACCCGGGCCGGCTGGCGATAGGCGTCGGAGCCGCTGAACGCGAGGTCGAGGAGGAAGTCGGCCTGCGCGGTGTCATCCACCTTGCGGAAGCCGCGCTCCTGCATCCCGGCCTCGACGGCGCGGCGGAAGCGCTGCTGGGCGATCGCGTCGTACCCGGGGCGCTCGGGGATGTAGCGCCCGCGCGCGCCGCTGTCGTGCGCGGCAGGGGCGCCGGCGCTCCAGGTCCAGGTGGCGCCCTGCGGGACGGGGATGTTCTCGTCGCGCTCGCTCCGGATGCTCGGTGCGCAGGCCGTGGCGAGGGCCGCGCCGGCAACCAGGACGGTCGCGCTGTACAACCGACCGGTGTTCATCGTCGTGCTCCAATCGAAGAGGCTCACCACTGCGACGCCTCACATCCGTGAGACGCCTGTTGCGACGTCTTTCTTAACACCGCACCGCCGTGGCGGTTCCGGCCCGGCGTCCGCCTTGACGAGCACTTGACGGCCGGGCGGCACCGTACGCCCCGAACCCGAGTCGGAGCGTCCAGATGCAGCCCTCTCGTCGGACAATCGGTTCCATCCTGCGGTGCGGGCCGTCGGTCCGCACGATCGCGGCGGTCCTCGGCGCGATGAGCCTCGGCGGTTGCATGTCCTGGCAGCGCCAGTCGAAGCCGCCGGCCGAGCTGCTCGCCCGGCACCCGCCGACGGTGATCCGGGCCGTGGACCACACCGGCGGCTGGATCCTGTTCTACAAGCCGTTCATCAGCGGCGACTCCCTCGGCGGCTACCGGGACTCGACGCTCGCCGGCTCCCGCTACGCGATGCCGTTGGCCGACGTCGCCAGCGTCGAGGTGCGGCAGGTCGACGCCGGCCGATCCGTCCTGGCGCTCGCGGCCGTGGGGGCCTCGGCGGCGCTGGTGTACGGCGCCATCAAGGCCCTCGACAACATGACCCTGTTCAAGGCGCCCGACCTCTCGGGGTTCAACATGAGATCCTGCCCGCTGGTCTACAGCTGGGACGGGCGGCACTGGCGCCTCGACTCGGGCACGTTCGGCGGGGCGATCGTCGAGGCGCTGCAGCGCACCGATCTCGACAACCTCGACTTCGCGCGCGCCGTGGACGGCACGCTGCGCCTGCGCGTGACGAACGAGCTGGCGGAGACCGATCACGTCGACGCGTTGGCGGTGGTGGCCGTGGACCACGACGCCGGCCTCGCGGTGGCGCCGGATCCCGCCGGCGGCATTCACACCATCGGCGCGCTCCAGCCGCCGCTCACGGCCACCGACTTCCGGGGCGCCGATGCCCTGGCGCGCGTGCGGGATGCCGACGGCTGGAACTGGGAGTCCGCCGTGACGGGGCGCGACCCGGCCCGCGCGACCGACCTGCGTGACGGGCTCGTGCTGGCCTTCGCGCGGCCGCGCGGGGCCACCCGCGCACACCTGGTGGTGGACGCCAACAGCTCGGCGTGGGGCACGCACCTGCTGGTCGAGTTCATCCGCGCGCACGGCAGTGCGACCCAGGCCTGGTACGACTCGATGAACGCTCGGCCCGCGGCGGCGCGCGCGGTTCAGGCGCGGCTCGCCCGCGAGGCGTTCCTCGCCGCCTCGGTGCGCACGGCCTCCGGCTGGCAGCCCGCGGGACTCTTCTGGGAGGCGGGGCCCGAGATCGTCAAGCGCCAGGTCCTCGACCTCGATCTCTCCGCGGTCGCCGGTGACACGGTGCTGGTGCGGCTCGAGTCCGCGCCTTCGTTCTGGGACATCGACCGCGTCGCCATGGACTACACGCCGGACCAGGCGGTCACCGTTCACGAGCTGACGCTCCTCGCCGCGCGCGACCAGGCGGGGCGGGACATCGCGCCGTTGATCGCCGCCGTGGACCACCGCGACTACGCGCTCGCTCACGGCGCCAGCGCCGAGGTCGTGCTGGCGGTCCCGCCGCTGCCCTCCGGGCAGACACGCAGCTTCCTGCTCCGCTCCACCGGCTGGTATCGGGTGGACACGCCGGAAGCCGGCGCGCCGGACCTCGCAGCGCTCACCGCCTTCGGCCGCGACTCGCTCGCCGTGGGGCGTGCGTCGGTGCTGCGCCTCAACGCCGCGCTCGCGGCGCTCGCCGAGGGGACCCGGTGAACGCCCGTCGGGTCGTGATCACGGGCGTCGGCGCCGTGTCGCCGGCCGGCATCGGAGCGCCGGCCCTGCTCGAGCTGGTCACCTCGGGGCGCAGCGCGGTCCAGCCCCAGCCGCAGCTGGACGGCCTCCCGGCCGGTGCGGCGCCGGACCTGCCGCCGGACCGCCGGACCCGCCGCCTCGACCGCGCCGCGCGCTTGTTCGCCGCCGCGGGCGAGGAGGCCTGGCGCGACGCCGGCCTGGCCGAGGTGGCCGAGGACGGCGGGCGATTCGCCCTGATCGAGGGCTCGTCCCTGGGCGGCCTCGCGGACATGCTGGACGAGCACCGGCAATACGTGGAGCGCCACGACGACCGGCCGCCGGGACCGGCGGCGCTGGTGCGCTACATGGCGGGCGCCGGCGGCGCCTTCCTGGCGCAGCAGCACGGGATCCACGGCCCCGTGTTCCATCTCTCGGCCGGGAGCGTCTCGGCGATGGTGGCCATCGGCGAGGCCTGGCTCAAGGTCGCGTGCGGGGCCGCGGACGTGGCGCTCGCCGGCGGCGGCGACTGCACCCTGCAGCGCGACGTGGCGGCGGCGTTCCGCGCGTCGGGCATCCTGGCCCACGCGGCGGGTGCGAGCGCCGAGTGCCGGCCGTTCGACCGGCGCCGCAGCGGCACCGTGCTCGGGGAGGGCGCCGGCGCCGTGATCCTCGAATCGGCGCAGCACGCCGCGGCTCGCGGGGCGCGCATCCGCGCGATGGCCGGCGGGTACGGGCTCTCCTGCGAGGCCGGCTCGATGACCGCGCCGGACGCGGAGGGGACCGGCGTGGCCGCCTCGGCGCACGAGGCGCTGGAGGCGGCCGGCGCGCACGCCGTCGGGTGGATCAAGGCCCACGGGACCGGCACCAGGCTCGGCGACCGGGCCGAATGCCGGGGACTCGCGCGGCTCCTCGGGCCCGGCCTGGCGGCGTCGCCGCTCACCTCCCTCAAGGCGGCGATCGGCCACTCGTTCGGCGCGAGCGGCGCGGTGGAGACGGCGGCCGCGGTGCTGGCGATCGAGCGCGGCATCGTGCCGCCGTCGGTCGGCACCGAGGAGGTGGACCCGGACCTGCCGCCGTGCCGCGTCGCTCTGCGACCGGAGGCGGGCGGCCGGGACGCCGTCCTGCTGCTGGCGGAAAGCTTCGGCGGGCGCTGCGCGGCGCTGGTGCTCCAGGCCGCGTGAGGCGGGAGGGCTACAGCGTCTTCTGGAAGATCCGGTACCGCTTGTAGATCACTCCACCCTGCCGCTCCATCTCGGCGCGGATCTTGGTGTTGCTCTCGAGCTCGTGATGGCTGTCCATCACCTCGAAGCCCCCGGCGATGGCCGCGCGCATCATCGCGGCACCGAGCAGCGTGTCCACCCCGCGGCCCCGATACGCCTCCTTGATGCCGCCGAGGAGCAGATCGAGCTGCCGCGCCCGCCGCATCGCGCGGAGGATGTGGATGAACCCGAACGGGAACAGGCGGCCCCGCGCCTTGACGATGCCCTCGAACAGGTTCGGGATCGCGATGAAGAAGCCGACCAGCTCCCCTTCCTTGACGACCGCCTTCACGAACCGGGGATCGAGCAGCGGCAGGTACTGCTTGGCGAGCCCTTCCATCTCCTCCTGGTCGAGCGGCGAGTAGCCGTAGATGCCGACGAAGGTCTCGTTCATCAGCCCGAGGACCGGCCGGATGTACGGCTTCAGCTCGCTCCGGCTGGCGAACTCCAGCAGGCGGAAGTGTCCGCGGGCCGCGATCCGCTCGGCGACCTTCTCGTACAGCTCCGGGATCCGCTCGGGAACCGGGATGCGGTAGACGACGTAGTCCACTTCCTTCCCGTAGCCCTCGGCCTCGACCAGCGGGATGAGCCAGGGGAAGTTGTAGTAGGTCACGATCGTCGGCTCGTGCTCGAACCCCTCGACCAGGAACCCCTCGGGATCCTGGTCGTTGAAGCCGAACGGGCCGATGATCCTCGTCATCCCGCGCTCGCGCGCCCAGCCCTCGACGTGCGACAGCAGGGCGTGGACCACCTCCGCGTCCTCGGTGGCCTCGAGGCCGGCGAACCGCGCGGACTTCTCCTTCATCATCTCGTTGTGGCGGCGGTTGACGATCCCCATCACGCGGCCCACCAGCCGTCCGTTCTTCGAGGCCAGGAGCAGCGTCGCGTCGCAGTAGCGGAACGCGAGGTTCTTGCGCCGGTCGTAGTACCTCCACTCGTCCATGTAGATCGGAGGCATCCAGCGCGGGTGGTCCCGGTGCAGCTCCTCGGGCAGGTAGATGAACCGCTTCAGGTCTCGCTTGCTCACTACGGGGGTCACCTGAACAGGCATGCTCGTGGGCTCGCTTCGCAGTGGTCTCGACCCGTAAGGCGGTCGTGAGGTCAACACAAGCTATGGTCGCGGGTTGCGGCTCGCCAGTTGGCGGTCGCCGGCGCGCCGCACTCCGCGGCGCGATCGCTGGAACGGAACTTGCCCTCCGGCGTTCGGCATGACGGCTTTCGCCCCTGCCGCGTTCGGCGTCTTCGCCGCCATCGCGCTCACCGCGGTGACGGTGGGCTCGCTGCACACGCTCGCCCCGGATCACTGGGTGCCGTTCGCGGCCCTGGCGCGCGCGCAGGGCTGGCCGGCGGGCCGGACGGCGCGGATCACGATGCTGTGCGGCTTCGGGCACGTCACCACGTCGGTCGCGCTCGGGGTGGTCGGCCTGGTGTTCGGCCTCGAGCTGGTGGCGGCGTTCGGCCGCCGTCTCGAGGCCTGGGGCGGGCTGCTGCTGGTGGCGTTCGGCATCGCCTACGCGATCTGGGGCGTCCGGCGCGCCGCCGGCCGGCGCCTCCACGGGCACGCGCACCGGCACTACGACCACGTGCACGATGCCGCGCGCATGACCCCGTGGACGCTGTTCCTGCTGGCCTGCGCGGATCCGTGCGTGGCCGTGATGCCGCTCGTGATCGCGGCGGCGCCGCTGGGGACCGGCGCGGTGGCGGCCGTGGCGCTGCTGTACGAGATCGCGACCATCGCCACGATGGCCGGGCTGACGCTGCTGGCCTGGCGCGGGGCGACCCGGCTCACCGCCCCCTGGGTCGACCGCTACGGCGACGCCGCCGCAGGCGCGCTGATCGCCGTGCTGGGGATCGTGCTCGCCGCCGTCGGCGCGTAGGGCCGGCGCCCGCCTCGCGCGGCCGCCCCACCGGCCTTAGCTTCCGGTTTCGTGACCACTCCGGTCTTCTTCGACGCGTCCGGCAAGCGGCGGCGGGCGGTGAACCGCTCGTCCACCGTGCTCGGACTCGGCGCCGCCGTCGTGACCACCATCTTCGTCGTCAGCCTGCTGGTCGTCCCGTTCCTCCCCCGGTTCCCCGGCATGGCCAATCCGGCGCGCCAGCTCAACCGCGCCGGCCAGACGCTGCTGCCCAGGCGCAGCCAGCGGCTGAACCGCTCGCTGCTGCGCCGCTCGCGCATCGAGCTGTGGAAGGACATCGCCGCCCGGCGGGCCCGCGCCGCCCGGCGCGCCGCGCTCCCCGGCCCGCCGGTGAAGCCGGACACGATGATCGCGGCGTTCTACGCCATCTGGCAGCGGAGCGGCCTGTACTCGCTGCGGCTGAACGCGGACCGGCTGACCGACCTGTTCCCGGAGTGGCTGCACCTCAACCGGGCCGGCACCGGCCTGGACTTCAAGGACTGGGACCCGGAGGTCACGCAGTCCAACCTCGACGTGGTCGACGTCGCGCGCGACCACCACATCGACATCCACCCCGTGCTCAACAACGCCGAGGGCGGACAGTTCGATCCGGTCCGCGCCCACGTGCTGCTGTCGTCCGGCCGGCGCCAGCTCGAGCTGGCGTACGCCATCCGCGACTGGCTGGTGAAGGAGGATTTCCAGGGCCTGAATCTCGACCTCGAGAACCTCCAGGCCGATGACTACGCACGCCTGCCCCGCTTCGTCGCGCTCCTGAGGAGCGTGCTCCACGCGGCGGAGCTGCAGCTCAGCGTGGACGTCGAGGCCGGCCGCAGGGACGTGCCGCTCGCGCCCATCGCGCAGGCGGCGGACTACGTCATCCTGATGGCGTACGCCCAGCACGCGCCCGCCTCGGCGCCCGGGCCCGTGGCCTCGGTGCCGTGGTTCGACAGCGTGCTCGCCCGGACCCTGCAGCAGGTGCCGCCCGCGAAGCTCGTCGCCGGCATCGGCAACTACGGCCTCGACTGGCCCGTCGGCGGGAAGGCCGGCACGGCCGTCACCTACCAGCAGGCGCTGTTCACCGCGCAGGACAACCATCCCGACGAGCCGGCGCGGCAGGTGGTGGACTTCGACCCGGTGGCGCTCAACCCGACCTTCCAGTACCAGGACGACTCGTCCAGGACCCACGAGGTGTGGATGCTGGACGCCGCGACGGCCTACGACGACCTGCTGCTGGCGCGCCGCAGCGGCGTGAAGAGCGCCGTGCTGTGGGTGCTCGGCTCCGAGGATCCGTCGGTGTGGGCGGTGTTCGACCGCCACGCGCCGGACTCGCTGCCCGGCGCCGGCCGGCTCGACACCATCCCGCCGCCCTACGCTCCGCTCAAGACCGGCGACGGCGACGTCCTGGAGGTGGTCTCCTCGCCCCGGGGCGGGCTCCGGACCGTGGATGCCGACTCCGCCACCGGCGTCGTCACGGACGAGGAGTACCTCACCTTCCCCTCGCCGTACGTGATCCGGCACTCCGGCTACAAGCCCAAGAAGCTGGTGCTCACCTTCGACGACGGCCCCGACCGCGTCTTCACGCCGGAGATCCTGGACGAGCTGAAGGACCTCGGGGTGAAGGCGACGTTCTTCCTCATCGGGGAGAACGTGGAGCGCTACCCGGAGGTCACGCGGCGCATCCTGCGCGAGGGCCACGAGATCGGCAACCACACGTTCACGCATCCCAACATGGGGGCCGTGAGCTACCGGCGGCTGATGCTGGAGTTCAACACGACCCAGCGCGCGCTCGAGGCCGTACTCGGCCGGTCCACCATCCTGTTCCGCTTTCCCTACAACGCCGACCAGGAGCCGAACACCAACGAGGAGACGGATCCGGTCCTGGTGGCGGCGCGGCTCGGCTACATCACGGTGGGTGAGCTGATCGACCCGCAGGACTGGAACCTCTTCAAGACGGACAGCACGGGCGCGCGGACGGTGCGCACCGCCGACGACATCATCGCCGCGACGCTGAAGCAGGTGGACAGCATCAAGGGCAACGTCATCCTGCTCCACAGCGGCGGCGGCGACCGGAAGGCGACGGTGCAGGCCCTGCCGGTGCTGGTGCACGACCTCGAGGACCGCGGCTACCAGTTCGTCACGGTCTCCCAGCTGATCGGCGTGCCGCGCGACGTCGTGATGCCCTCGGTGAGCCCGCACGAGGAGCTGCTGGTCGGCCTCGACCGGGTGACGTTCGACACCCTGTTCACCTTCGAGACCCTGCTCGGCGCCACGTTCATCTTCGCGGTCGCACTGGCCGTCGGCCGGGTGGTGTTCATCATTCCCGTCGCCCTGCTGGC
>Ga0335079_10005336_pt1 | contig 14722 bp, 11 predicted proteins | sample Lox_Sample_33_FD_206719 | JGI IMG/M metagenome (GOLD analysis project Ga0335079, IMG submission 206719) | Soil microbial communities from Loxahatchee National Wildlife Refuge, Florida, United States - Lox_Sample_3.3 | ecosystem: Environmental > Terrestrial > Soil > Wetlands | place: USA...
TTAAATTACCGGGAGAGAGCGCCATTACAGTTAACGCCAGCACGCCGCCTGCCAAGGTCCAACTTAAGAACATCAAGGCCGAGTTCCTGCGCGACCCTTTTTCCCATATCCATACCGCAACAAGTGCAAGCGCAGAAGACACGATCAATGCGGCGTCGGGCGGTTCAGAAAACCCGCCTCCAAAAAAGGAAATGACGAGACAAAGGAAACCGATCCAGATGGCAGGATAGCGGTTCCCGTTTCTGCGAATCAATATCAGCAGGAACGCCGCGAACGCGGTCAGATAAACCAACGGCGCGAAATGCGTCGCCATTCCGGAGCGCCAATAAATGGTCTGAAAACGATTCGGAGCCTGCAAAATGGAAAAGAAAGCCAGCGATGCCGCCAGAAAAAAATCAATCCAAAAATTCCATTGCCAACCGATCATTCGCCGAACTTCTTGAACCAGCCAAGTCAGGGCAACCGTCCAAAGCAGAATCATAAGGATTGGCAGAATCTGCACATTATGCGGAAACAGCCGTTCGCTCAAGGCGTCGAAGAGCAGATTCGAGTAGCGATCCGATACGAGTTCATAATTTTGGATCATCACCTGCAAAAGCGGGCCGCTATTGACCTGCATTGTTTCGCAGTAATCGTCGGCCAAATAGCGCGTGAACGTGCCCAGATAAGCAAACAAGCCCAATGCAATGATCATAGATCCCGCAACCAATCCGAGCGAAACGCGGAAAAGAACAGATTGTGGCCTCTTGGATTCAATAAAAGACATCTACGTTTGATCCTTAAGGTACAGGCTGATCTCGCAAGTCGTAAACAATGTAACCATCACCCTGGACATAAACGGGAAATGCAGATAACGATTTCTTCAGATCAGGCTGGCGATCCAGTTCCTGAAAGTCGGTGACAAGGAAAAAGTTTTTACCGCTCGTCATTCTGGCAAAATTTGTGCTGGGGTTAAACAACGTGCCTCGCATCTCATGATAATCAATATCGCCGGAGTTCGGCCAGATATCGGCATTCTGCCAGCCCCAATAATTCAGTCGCTGACCATAATCCTGAGTCAGCGCCACCACCCCCGAGTCATGTCCCAACTTATCGCCAATTTCGGCCCACATAGCGGCCTGCGGACGATAGTCCACCGATTTGAGCGTATCACGAATATCCCAACATGCAGAGAACAAACCAAACGCAAGGAAAGCGATGGCGGCAATTCGTAACCAGCGTCCAGTACTCAACTCTGCCAGCCGCGTTAGGAACCAATCGGCAATCGGTGCCAGTGAAACAGCCACGATGGGTATAAAAGGCAATTGATAGTAATCGTGCGTGGCAATGTGATAATCGAAATACAGACCGTAGAAAATATACATTCCCCACAACCCATACAAGAAAAATCTCGCGCTTCTTGCGCGGACGAAAAACAGGCCCAGCAATCCGAACATGATCGCCAATCCGCCCGCCGCCAACGCGGCTTTCGATTCCCAATTTATATAATTCATCGGACTCAGCAACAACGAAGGAAAGAAACGTCCACCGAATTGCTGGCGAAGGAAGTTGTTCAACACGAGTCCATCGTAGAGATACGCTACGGCTGGTAAAAGTCCAAGCAGGGCCATGACCCACACTTGCGCTTTACGAATCAGATCACGCAGAGAAAATTTTCCAAGCCCGAGACCCAGGGCCGCACCCACCACAAAAAAGGCAGCAGAGAATTTGATCAGAATAGCGAGTCCACCCAAAAGGCCGGCAAGAATCGTCCACAACCAGGAGGAGTTCTTCGTCCAGCGCTGAAACGCCCACCAAAAAGAAATGATGCTCATCACCATGAAAGGGTCAGGTTGGAATGAGCGGCTGGCAATGACTGCGTAGGGGAAGAAAAGATAGTAGGCAGTGGCAATCACTGCGCCATCGACGGAAATCAAATCGCGCACCAGCAGAAAGAGAAAAATCCCGCCGATGATCCAGAACAGCGAAGAATAGATGCGCGCGATCCAAAAATGTTCGCCCGTGAAGCGGTAAGTAAACGCTACGATGTTTTCCAAAATGGACGGCTCAACATCGGCGCGCGTCTTCCATTGCTGGATTGCCATTTGTCTCTGCCAATCAGGAATGCCCGGCGGATTCGTCGCATCATACATGCCGCGCGCTTTGAGCATCGAAAGCAATTGGCGCGTCGGCTGGAAATCAAGCGGCAGGTTCGTGAGTTGATACAGACGGATGCCAAAGCCGAGACCAAACAGCAGAACCAGCGTAAGGGTCAATAGGCCGCGCGAAGAAAAAAAGGAACGAGACGTCGAAGGGAAGGTATTCACAAGGTCGCAATTCTAACACTACAGGATGAGCATTTAATGAATTCCGTTCAGATCGGCGGTGCGGCATGAGGAAGCGGAACAGGAAGCCAGCGACTTCAGCCAGGCTGAGAATTGAGCCAGCAAATTCGGGTCGGTAGTTGAGGCGATGTTATTCAATTCGTACGGATCCTGTTTAAGATCATAGAGTTCACGAAAACCATCTTGATATTCCACATACGTGTATTGCGGCGTACGTAATGCAAGAAAATTAGGTATGGCCGCGACCGGCAGAAACTGGTCAAGATCCGGCGGTTCAAGCAATGGATCCAGATTGTTGTTATAGGCCGCCATGGAACTATTTTCGCTTTCCCCTTCACCTGCGCCATAATATTCGATGAGATAGCCTTGACGCCAATCGGATTGAGGAGGACGTTGAGCGCTAAACAACGGGACGAGCGAGCGGCCATCCACATAAGATGGCGGCACCACGCCTGCGAGTTCAGCAATGGTCGGTGCAATATCAATATTACCGGACACATATCCATCCAAAGCCACACCCGCTTGAACGTTCGGTCCGCGCACGATCAGCGGCACAACGATATCCTCTTCATACGGCGTGCCTTTACCGCTCATCAAACGATGCTGTCCGAGATGATAGCCATTGTCGGAAGTAAAGATTATGTAGGTGTTATCCAATTGACCGGTTTGCTGCAAAGTAGTAATCAAACGCGCCAACATTTCATCCACGGTTTGCATGGACCGCACGCGGTCGCGATACAGTTGATCGAGATTGGCAATTTGACCGCCATTGAGCAGCGGATCACCGCGCATGGCTGGCGGCTTATCCGAAACGTCGGCTTCGTTGAACGAAGGCGTGCGCGGCGCTTTCAAATCCGGAAACAGATTTGCATCGCGCGGCGCGGGCACAGCCGGTTCGTGAGGCGCATACGTTGCAAGATAGAGAAAAAATGGCTGCGAGTCGGATGCGGAGGCGCGGATAAAGTCATCGGCTTTCTGGGAAAGAACATCCGTCATGTAATCGTTTTGCCCCTGACCATGATCCTCGAATTTCCCATTGTCGTTCATCGTGTAATTGAATTCTTTATACGGGCTTCCTTTCGCGGGGCTGAGCCAATCCGTCCAGCCGGGCGGAATATAGCCGCGGTCATCCGGGTATGGATAACCATTCAGATATTTTCCAAATAATGCCGTGCGATATCCGGCTTGTTGTAGCCATGTGGCGAGCGTAGAATTTTCACGTTGAAGCTGATAGAACTGCTGGAATCCTCCAAGTGGAGGTCCGTTCGTGTACACCTGATGATTGTGTACATATTGCCCACGTAAAAAGGACGAACGCGAGGGACAACACAGCGGTGTGTCAATCAAAAAGTCGTTGAACATCAAGCCTTGTGAAATCATCAGCTGCTGAAGGTGAGGCATGTATTGAAGCGTGCCAAGCTTTGCATCCAAGTCGTCAGTGAGGATAAAAAGAATGTTGGGACGATTGGTTTTAGGCATAACAGTCACATCCGTTAGGGGCACCAGCGTTGGTGGAGGGGTGGAAGTTGAAGTCGGAGCAGGCTTCAGCCCCGGCACGGAAACCGAACAGCCAACGAGAAGCGTGATTATCAAAAGCAGTAAAAGTGTTTTCCAAATATGTTTCATCGTTTTATCTTTTCAAAACAACTTTATCTTTGGATTGATATTGTCTTTGCCTATAATTTAAAATAGCAACCCGGACTCGATTTAATCCCATCAGGTTTAAAAGCGATGAGCCAAGTAGGTTTAATCGCGCCAAGGCCGTCGGCGGATGAATAGCCAACGCCTGCATCCACGCTTTCAGCGCATGCCGCGATTGATCGTCATCAAGCAGATAACGCGCATTGACGCGATAAACAGATGCGCGCGCCCGGCTTTGAACGCGACGCAATATCGGGGCAAGATCAGCTTGAGCCTCCGCCCAATCCAAAATGCGAAAAGCTTCACGGCCAAATTCGGGGGCTTTCAGCCGATTCTTCGCCAGACCATGATAACGCGCCGCCGACCATGTTTGATCGACATGGACGATTGGGCCTTGTGCGGCGATCTTCAGCCATAACTGATGATCGAGCATAAAATGGAAATTGATGTCAAGCCCGCCGGTTCTCTCGAATGCGGCGCGCCGCATAAAGACCGCGGGCTGACCAATGATTTGAAAGCAAAGCAAATCTTCGAGAGTTAGCTGGCGATAATGCAATTGGTTGATGATTCGACCATCTTGATCCACTGCCCGCATATCGCCATAAACCATCATCGCTTGCGGATTCACTGCAAACGCCGTGACAACCGACTTGATTGTGCCGGACAAAAAATAATCATCGGAGTTAAGCCAGGCCACGATCTCGCCTCTCGCATGTCTCATGCCTTTGTTGATGGCATCCGCTTGCCCCGAGTCCTTTTCCGAAATCCAATACGCCAAACGAGATGAATATTTCTTGATGATGTCGGTGCTTCCATCAGTTGAAGCACCATCGACAACAATATATTCAATCTCGGGATAATCCTGTTCAAGAACAGAGCGGATGGTCTGTTCGAGATAAGCCGATTGGTTGAAAGATGGCGTGACAATGGAGACAAGGGTCATGGTCTTAACTATTTGGATTGATGCAAGTTATACAACACAAAGCCTTCACCCTGCGCCGCGACCGTATATCCATCCAAGATTTTCTTCAACTCGGGCTGCGCCTCCAATTGGTTGGATGCACTCACAAGAAAATAATCGCGGCCTGCAACCAACTCGGAAAACTTTGCCTGCGCGTTGACGCTAGAACCTTTCACTTCGGTGAGTCCATTGACATAGGGCCACAATACAATTTTTCTCCAGCCGTAGTACATCAAACGATAACCATAATCCTGAGTCAAGCCGATAAGATTCGCATTCGCCGGAATAGCCTTGGCCACATTCTCCCAATAAGCCGGTTCGCGCCGATAATCCGCCGCCTGCGCGACCAAATCCGAGCGCGCGATCCATGCTTGATACCCGATGGCCAAAACGACCAAGGCAATCAGCGCGGCTTTGAGCCAGCGCGTCTCACGCGACACGCGAACGGACACCGCTTCGATGATTGGAACCAAACCCAAAGCGACCACCGGTATTAATTGAATGTGATAATAGCTATGAGTGTACATCTGGTACGGAAGAGTCAGGCCATAGGCAAAATATCCGATCCAGATTCCGATCAAGATCCAGCGCAGCCGCGGCGGAGCGAGGAACACTCCGGCAATGCTCAGGAATAAAATTGTCAATCCAAACAAAGAACCGACAAACCCCAGCCAATGGGCATAAAAACTTGTCGTAGTAATCAGCTGGATGAGGGATACTGTCCACGCAAAAAAATATTCATCCGAACGGCCCGGATGACCGAGGATGTAATAGATAAACGCGGGGATCGCCATCAACGCCATCATGACCCAGACTTGAACGGATTTCCAGAAGCGCAATCCCAGCGCGGAGAAGACCGCTGCAATCGCCGCGCCGATCACGAAGAAGACGATCACAATCTTGACCAATACCGCAAAGCCGATAAAGAGACCGGCAAAGATTGCCCACTTCCATTTTTGTTCCTCGGACCACCGATAAAGAAAATATACTCCAACGATGAAAGCAGATGTCATCAAAGGATCAGGTTGAAAGGAACGGCTGGCTTGAACTGCAAATGGAAGCACCAGATAATATGCGAGCGCGATCAACGCTGAAGTCGGAGAAGCGATGCGGCGCGCGAGATCGAAAAGCGCCAATCCCGCCAATAACCAAAACAATGTTTCGTAAACGCGCGGCACCGCGATGTTCTCACCGCCTGTCCATGTATAGGTCCACGCCGCAATTGATTCGGTGATCGGAGGCTCATATTGTCCGACAGCGTTATAAAAGGCCTTAGCAAGCGCGAGCTTTTGCGGATCAGGATTCGGAAGGAGTTGATAATAGATGGAACGCGCCACAATTAGGTTGCGCAATTGACGCACAGGATGAAAATCCAGCGGTGGAACCGTCAGGTTGATAAAGCGCAAGCCCGCGCCAAGCAAAAGCAGAAGGACGAGCAGGACGCGCCAGTTGAAAAGTTTGGAGGGAAAAGAAGAAGACATGGAGAATCCGTAAAACCAATTTTAGAACAGTGAATTGTAGTCTACTTTTGGGAAGACCGTCAGCTTGCCGCCAATGGTCGCATCGAGAACTTCGCGTCCAGCATTGCGATAGGCGTCGCGCGCTTTCTGATATCCAATCTCGGAGGTTTCGAGGTCGGGCAGTTGCCAGCGGAAACCTTTGCCAAAATAATTGGCAGAGAAATGATTCAGATCGTCGCCAGTTGACACAACCGTTTTGTTTGCGTCGCCTTTCGACGCGAAGTTATGATCCACACCGATCAAATTGACCCGCCGAAAGCCCATATAAAATGCGAGTTGCAACGCGACGTTTGTAACCGTCGCGCCTTCCCAAACACGACGCGCCATATCATAAGCAAACTTTGGACCAGTGTAGGTGGTGTATAGAAACATCATATCGTCAGGAAAAGTTTCAAAGTGACCATGCGAATGCCAGGCAATGAATTTTGGAATCGGAAGCGCAGTGATCTCGTCTGCACATTGCTCAATGACCAGATCATTGATCGAAACAAAATAAGTTGTCGTAAAGCCCAATTCAGGAAACAATAAATAAATGCGATTCATTCCAAACGTGAATTCATTCTTGAGTTTGGATAAATCCGTTTGCTTGAGACTTGGGCCATTACCAATGATAAAGGCGCGCTTGCCTTTGTGAATATCTTTGAATGCTTTGAGTCGTCGGATACTTTCGCGTCGCCACGGATGCAGGTAGGCGTCGCGAAGCTGCGGAAGGCGACGGATGGCATCATAAGTATTTTTCGTGGTTTGGAGCATGGATGATGGAAGAATGGAACTGAAAGTTTGTTTCATTCCGTGCTCAACCTCGCGGTTGCGCCGCCATCAATCACTAATGCCTGTCCAGTCATAAATGATGATTGTTCATTATCGGCAAGGAAATAAATGGCATGGGCAATTTCTTCCGGCGTGCCAATGCGTCCATTGACGGTCTTGCGAGCCAGATTATCCAGCCGCTCCTGCATGTCACCGTGACCGACATGTCCGCGCCCGAGACCAGCGCGCAACATCGGCGTATCCACTGCGCCGGGAAGGATCGCATTGACGCGAATATTATCGGATGCAAATTCAATCGCCATGGCGCGCGTGAGAGCAAGCAGTCCGCCTTTGGATGCGGCATAGGTGGCGATGTTTGCCGAGGTTTGAATCGCGTGCACCGATGAAACGTTCACAACTGCGCCGCCATTTGCTTTAAGCAGAGGATGCGCCAGCTTCGCGCTGAGAAACACCGAACGCAAATTGGATGCCAGCACCGCGTCCCATTCCTCGACGGTTGTTTCGATCAATGGCTTGGCAATTTGTTGTGCGGCATTGTTGACTACTGCATCGAGTGAATCCGCAAAGGCATGAACTTTCTCGAAGATGGCATGCATGTCTTCGGGGCGCGCAATATCGGATTGAATAAAAAGACCATGTTTCGGAAAGCCATTGCCGAATGTGTTTCTGTCCACGCCAATCACGCGCCAGCCTTTTTCAGCAAAGAGGGCAACAGTTGCTCGGCCAATACCTCCTGCCGCGCCGGTGATCAAAACAGTTTTATTTTCCATTCATCAATCCATCGGATGAAATTTCTAAACCATCCAGCAAATTTTTGATCGTATTCCAGTGCACGCGTTCCCACGCGGCAGGACTCGAGTTGGAATTGTGAGGCGCGAGCATGACGTTATCCATCTTCAAGAGTGGACTGTCCAGTGGAAGCGGCTCGACCTCGAAGACATCCAAAGCGGCTCCTGCCAGACGTTTAGCCTGCAACGCTTCGACCAGAGCTTTCTCGTCCACGAGGGGGCCGCGCGCGGTGTTGATGAGGATCGCTCCGGGCTTCATCATCGTCAAGGTTTGGGCATTGATCAAGTGACGACTTGTTGGATTCAAATCGCAATTGATGGAAATGAAATCGGAACTCGATAATAGATGTTCGAGATTCATCATCTCGATTCCAGTCTCAGCAATAAACACGTGGTCAATATCAATAATATCATTGCCAAACACTTTCACCCCAAAGGTGCGGGCGCGGCGCGTCACGGCTTTGCCGATATTGCCCACACCGATCACGCCCAGTGTATATTCGCTCAACGCTTTTCCTGATATCTTTTCCCAGTGACCGCGCTTCATTTCGCGATCCATCCACGGCTGACGGCGTGCAAACGCCAGCATGTAGCCAAGAACAGTATCCGCTACCGGCGTGGTAAACGCGTTGAGTGTACGCGCCACTTTGACCCCGAGTCGAGAAGCGGCGACGCTGTCAATCGAATCAATACCCGTGCCCCATTTCGAAATGATTTTCAAACGCGGCGCGCACGCCTCCAGCACACGTTCGGTATAACGGTCATCACCGCAGATCGCGCCGTCGAATTGACCGGCATACCTCAATAAGTCCACTTCCTCCATTCGCTCGCGAACTTCAGGAACAATCAAATCAATGCGATATTTTTCGAACACTGGCTGAAAGCGTTCGAAAAATGAGATCATATAGGGAGCGGTCAATAAAACAGTTGGCATAATCTATTGGCAAAAAGATTGTTGAATAAAACTTTGCGCAGCTGTGCTCAGAGGCCCAGTCTTCGTGTTGGTATGAGTCAGGATCTGACAAGCCTCCATTTTCAAAAAAGGATCAGCGTCAATAATGCTGACGAGATGATGAGCTTGATCGAGCTCGCCCAAGACAACATAGGCTTGCAAGAAAGGCATCCATTCGATCCGGTCAGATGGTCTGAACCCTTGATCCGAAGCATCCTCTCCCAGTTGGTCGACCATTTGCCAATTTCCCTGCTGACGAGCCAGTTCGGCCTTCTCATAAAAATAACACCAGCCATGTCGCGGCTCGCTGCCGAAAATCGTGGGGGGCGGAGTTGGAGCTTGCTGATCAAGAACAACGTTATTGATGCGAGAACGAGGGGCGCTGAGCATGATATTCTGCGCATCGGCGCTCGATAATTCAGGGCTGCTCCCATCGATTACACGGATGCAGCCATCCATCGTTGACTGCGCGATCGCCGTTACACTTCCAAAATCCTGAACAGACACATAACCACGCCCCGCAGAACCAGCCTGTCCATGCGCTGTGATAACTCGCAGAACATTATCCTGGGTTAACACGATGCCCGATAAACGGATCGAAATGGGAATCGTTGTTTGCTTTTCGGGCGAATAGATGAAGTTCGCCGGTCCCCAGATAAAATAATCCTCGGCGATTCCGCCTTGAGGATAATCTATCGCAAGCGTTGTACCATCCTTGAATTGCGGGACGCGCCAGAAAACCTGCCACCAGAAATTGCTGATGGCCTCCGAATTATTGACGGCATTGACCGAATTGGCATAATGCGTGAGGATGGCAATACCTACCAGCATCGAAAACAAAACCATTCGTACACGCGCAGACTTCAAATAACTCAATAAGACCACCAGCACAAGGACGCCGCCTTCAGCGCCCGTCAATGTATAGCGCGAATAGCCTCCGAAATCAGCCTGACGATTGGAAACGATAACAGGCACCAATCCTCCAATCGCTGAAATTAAACCAACCAGCCAGGCCTCTTTTTTCCAATCATACATGGTTGTTTCTTGATTCTCCTCAGAACCAATTAGCGATGAAAAAGAAAACGCCACGACCAGGACAACAAATATTGCAAACGCTAATCCAATCAACATATCACGCAAACGAAGTTGAAACACCAGATCGTGAAATGGAACCGCCCAGGCCAGAAAGATGATTTTGATCGTATCCTGAAATAACGCAATCAGCCAAGTGAGTCCTTTATAGAGTGGCGAACCAAGTAGTTGTCCGACCTGCGCGCCGACGTCGGTAGCTTTACGTTCATTCTGAAAGAAGAAAAGACGCCAGAACAGAAAGGCAGCCGGAGCGGCCGCAAAAGGAAGCCACTTCCGGAAGATTATTGTCAAATGCTGGCGCCAGTTCAATTTCTCATCGCGCAGGACCAGTATGAGGATTAGCATCAAACGAAAGAGTTCAAAACCGATAAAATATTCCACGAGCGAAAGATAAGCAATGCCGCACAGAATCGAAACGATCGTGGTGATGATCTTTGGGACAATGTGCGGGGTTAAGATCGCTTTGATGGTCAAGGCAATGGAAAACATCCCCAGAAAAAGGCTGATGATCTGAGACTGGTAATCAACAGGATTAGGTTGGGAAAGGAAACCCGGGTAGATCAGGAAGAGGAGCGCTGCGCCAAATGTAGATACACGATGACGCGGCCAGACCATATCCAGCGCCCAGAACAAAGCCAGTGCGGCTAACAAGTGAAAGAGATACAGATTGAGATGATATGGAAGGACATTTTCACCAAACAGTGAATAAAGAGGAATTAAAACGTAAGCCCGCGCCGGACGATCAATACTGTATACGGTATGAAAAATCTGAGGTCCTGCAACATGAGCATCATACATCAAATACCAATCGTCATTGGAAAACCCTATTTTCCCCACCAATGGCAAATAAGCAACAGCCGACGCGATCAACAAAACGAGCAGGATCAAAATGAATGACGCTTTGGAGTTTTTAAATAAATTCATCTACGCATTCCTCTTGACCAGAAATTCGCAGATCTGAAAATCAAGTTCTTCATCAATATCCCATGCTTCGTCAGCATGGATTTCGAACATCATCGGCTTTTCGCCAATGCGATGATGCCGCTTGAGCAGGTTCTCGCGTGTGAAAAGATAAAGGCAAGAGTTCTCTTCGTAAACCGGGGGCAAATTCTGGGTCTGGATGAGAACCGAAGAATCATGATTAATGGCTTTACCATTTTGATCGTAGAGCCGCGATTGTAAACGGGTCACCGAAAAAAGCGAATCGTGGTTTGGATAATCGGCAAGAAAAGATTGAATAGCGCGCGAAACCGTTTCGGGTCGCAGCAAAGGATTCGTGCTGTGAGTCTGCAAATAAAAATCGGCTGGCACCTGACCGGTATCATAGATCAAGATGTCGTTCATTGGAACGTCATCTGCACGCAGGGCCTCAGGACGGTTGATAATCCTGACTTGCGGAAAGTTTTTGCGTAAGCCGTCCATCACAGGATCGGAATCAGTATCGACCACGATTTCGTTGATCTCACGAACAGCCAGAAGCGTTTCAATAATATGATGGAATAATGGTTTGTCTGCGAGCAAGCGATAATTTTTTTCAGGCACACGCTGGCTGTGATGGCGCATCGGAACAAGAGCGACAAGTTTCATTGGATAGATTATACCGAATTGTCCTTTCCCCGCCCGAAAAGGATTTGGAATGAGTCATTTCTGACATTGCAAACGGGCATCGATAAACGAGATTGCTTGATCGCGCCCGGCGGAGGTTGGTGTGACCGAATCGAGATTCTTCCAGAGGGTGCACAACAAGGGCCACTGCTGGTCGGGCAAGACGCCAGCCTGGATGGTTATTTTCCGGGCAGTCTGCCAGTCATTTAACATCGCATAAGCGCGGATAAATGGCAAAAGCTCGATTCCGTTTCGAGCCCACACTCCCTGTTGATTCGCTTGCTGCCACAAACTGACGACCTGATGCCAGTCTTGAAATTGATCGGCCAGATCCGCCTTCTCGTAGAAATAGCACCAGGTATGCTCAGGTTCAGTTCCAAAAATATCGGGTGGTGGGATCGATTTTGAAATTGGCTCGATGCGGGAAAGATTTGAAACAGAGGCCCACCTATACGCTTCGGCATCCAGTCCGCCGGCAGAAGAATAATCGGGACGAAGCACATGCAAACATTCATTTTCCTCATAATTGAACGTGATCGCTACAACGTTCTGAACATTGGCATTGAAGGTCGTAACGTATTTACCAAGAGCAACCGGCTGACCCACCTTAAACGAATTCCAATCGATATGGTTGGATCCCGGGTTAAACCAATAACTTGCCATGGGTGGATTCGTCGCTTGAGGATAAAGCAAATTAATCGCAAAGGAAGTTGGATAATCTCCCATAAAAAACAAAACCTCCTGGTCCGCAACAATCATCGTATTGGGTAGCAAAGATGGCGCGCGCCAATACAACTGCCAGTAGAACTGCTTTTGCTTATCCCAGGAAGCTTGATAACTCCGGGCAGTCTGGGCTTGGATGCTGATTCCCAGTCCGAGCAAAATACTCAGAACTAGATTACGATAAGCTGGAACCGTCACCAGCGTATAAACCATGCCGACCATGATCATGCTGGCCCCGACCATGGCAGCCAAAGCCAGACGATCGCTCCAAAGTTGATTCTTTTGGTAAATGGACAGACCAGTCAGCCAAAACGGAAGGATGGCGAGGAGTACAGAAAGGATTCCAGCGAAGAAAATACTCGACGTCGAGTTGCGAAGCGGATTCTCTTTGTCATCCCTTTTTAGACGAGAAACCAAAACGTAAGCGAGCGCCGCAAAAACAATCACGCTTCCAGCCAGCACATAAGTTAAGTGCCCGGAAAAATCAACAAGGCTGGGATCAATGGCGGAGAACCAGGGCGAAAAAATGATATACAAAAAATCCTGAACAACGAATTGAAACAACTGAGCCAACCCCGCGAGAGGCGAAGCAACCAGATCATGTAAAACCGAAAGAGGTGTAAAACGGTCATAGCCAAAGATGACACCGTAAGAACTGCGATAGATCACATACAGCAAGAGCATCGCAAGAAATGGAAGCGCATAGCGCAGAACTTTTTTTACCCGATCCCAAAAAGCAATCCCCGGGAATAAGAACCAGAGGAAGATCAGCCGGGATAATTCCAGGCCGGAAAAATATTCAATCAACAACAGCTGGCTGGCTTCCAGCAGCACTGCAAAAATAGTAATCGGCCAATACAATTTTTGGTGCCTTACCGCAATCAACATCAGAAATGCGGATGACATGAAAACGAAATATGTAGTCCAGTGAAGCGTGTACGCAACAGAAAGAGGCTGTAGCGCAAAGATCGGATAAATGGCGAAAAACAAGGCGAGCCACGCGGTCAGGGCAACTTGCTCCGGCCAAAGCTGTCGAACCGAAAACCAGAACATCAGCACGGTCAGGAAGCGCAGGAACATCGACGACCAATGCCAGTGTGCAGGCGCAAATCCTAAAATGTGGAAAAAGAAAACATAAATTACGTAGGCGAACGGACGGCTGTCATGGAATAGAAAGTTTTGCAACCCCGCTGTGCCCTGCCAATAATCATAGAAGACATGATGCCAGTCGTCTTGAAAGTAACCCAGCCGCGACAATAGAATCCCGAAGGAAAAGAAACAAACCAGGAAAATAAATACCGCGGCAGTCCATTCAGGCAGGACGATATCTTTGAGCTTTAAAAGGGCAGCTTGAATTCGTTTCATGGTTATTTGATTATACCGAATCAACGAAATAAAAAGCGGGACGCTTTTGACGTCCCGCTTCGAAGAGGTTTCTCTCATGCGGCTTTCTCGAGCCACGCGAGACTGAAATCGGCCACCTCTTCCCAGCCTTTTTCGCCAATGAGGAAGTGATCGCGGCCTGCGAACTCGTTGAATTCAGTGAGTGACGATGACGCTTTGTATTTGTTGAAGTTGGATTTATTCAGCGATGCAGGGACAATATGATCCTTCTCGCCGGCGGTAATCAACAACGGCGGATGCGGTTTCTTGAAATCAATTTTGCCTGTCCCACTAAGTGACGAGGTCGGCACGCCGCGCGATTCAGGGACAGCATAACGATCATAGATAGCACGTTGTTCATCCAGCGGTAGCGTATTGACAAACGCATATTGAAATTGCTCAAAAGACATTCGCACGGGCTGGCTCAATAAAAACGGATTGATTGCTGGAAAGTTCGCCTTTAAAAACGAAAAAGCTGTGGTGAACACACCTGCGGGCGGAGCGGGATCAATTGCCACGCCTGCGAGGGCTATATCTTTTTGAAGCAACAACTGTACAACCAATCCGCCCATCGAGTGACCGATGATGGCAGGCTTTTCGTCCAAGCCCTGGATGAAGTTCGCAATATGTTCAACCACATTGTTCAACTTCAATTTTGGCAATTCGGGGTCGGGATGATTCTGGTTAAGCTCGGCAACCGATTTATCACGTCCGGGCCAGGCCGGCGCAAGGACTTTGTACCCTTTGGCTTGATAACGCTGAATCCAATTCTCCCAACAAAATGGATTCATGAACATGCCGTGAATGAGGACAATGGTTTTGGTTTTCATCTTTGCTCCTAGATTTCTAATACGCAGATGACGGCAAGAATGACGCGCCTGGCAGACTTTGCCATACTAACGCCTGCAATAATAAACACAAACTAATTCTAGACAAAATATAACGCATATATCGTTCATCTT
>Ga0335079_10005338_pt1 | contig 14717 bp, 15 predicted proteins | sample Lox_Sample_33_FD_206719 | JGI IMG/M metagenome (GOLD analysis project Ga0335079, IMG submission 206719) | Soil microbial communities from Loxahatchee National Wildlife Refuge, Florida, United States - Lox_Sample_3.3 | ecosystem: Environmental > Terrestrial > Soil > Wetlands | place: USA...
GGCTTGATCGAACTGGCCAATCTGGGCTTGGACGACAAATGCGCTTTCTCCGGCGATGAGTATCTTCGGATCCTCGATCAAGCTTTAGTCGCCCACGTCATCAACAACAGAAGCGTCCAATCGCTGTGGATGTACAAAGCGCATTATTTGCATAAGGCAGGAAATTCCCAAGCCGCGTTAGCCGCGCTGGACGCAGCATTTCAGGCTTACGACTCGAATGCTGCGCCCTTATTCCTCGCGACCGAGTGGCTAATCCAGGCCCAAGATAAGGCAAGAGCAGAAAGGTATTTCGCGCACGCGCAGGCAGTGGCCAAGAGAAACCATCAGGATTTTTCAGCCGTCATTGATAGGATTCGGACCAATATTCGCAGCCTTTGACAAGACTCCAAGGAAACTGCGCCATTGCTGCGCCTCGGTATTATTCTTCTATTTTAGCCAGTACTCCCACCGGGGGCAGTTTGTCGTTTAAGCCTAATTGTTTTATCGATATGATCTTTGCTTTTTTGCCGAGCCGTGAAAGAGGGTAAAACGACGCTCCATACGTGGGGCTTTCAAAAGGCAGAAAATAAGCGTAGTGACATTTTTCCATGCGCTGCCAGAACTCTTGGTCGCTCACGTCAACCTTTGGCGGGCCGTAGCTGGACCGCCTGGAGTAAAACGTCACAAGCGTCGGTTTGATTGCGAATATGCATTCGTTTTCCGGAACGAGGGCGCTGATTTCTTTGAGGTGCTGGAGCAGACGGACATGAAAATACGCGCTGACGACCGCAATTTTTCGATTGTCATCAAACCACTCAGCAATATGCTTGCCGGCTGTTATCTCGGGTGGAACGGGCTCCAGAAAATAACGGCCGTTGATAACAAAGGTGGGCAACAGAGTCAGTATGAGAATGATCGCCAAACCCATTCCAATCGATCTGGGATCCCCTATTCGCAGTCTGCTTCGCGTGACGTCGCTTAATAGCAGGAAACCTTGAGCGACGAAAACCGGTGTCGCTACATAAAAGTAGCGCAACGGCTCGGGATTGGGCCACGCGAATACCATGCCTAAATAAATGGCAAGATAAATCGCGTCAAATTTGAGGAATCTCAAGCGGTATAACCAGCCAGCAATACAAAGTACACCGAAAACTGCAACGACAATAACCAAGGCTGACGGTTGACTGGTACCAAGCCACCCGAATTGCCACGTTAAGTACGCGGCCGCCAATCCTTTTTGAAGCTGGTGAAGAATAAGCGGAACCAGTGGAGTTGTTAGATATACCTTCAGCCAGGAATGTGTGTAGCCCGAAATCCCTACTTGCGTGGAAGCACTAATCACGGCCCACAATACGAATGGAAGAGCGGACGCCACCATCAAATAAAGAAAATTCTTCGGCCTATGGGCCAAAAGAAACAACCAAAAAGCCACTAGAATCGAGAGGGCGGCAACGCGAACCAAGGTTGCACAAGCTATGGCAAATGCTGCAAGCCAAAACCAGTTGTGATTCTCTTTCCGCGTGGCGAGACTGACTCCAAGGATAGCCAACAGGCTGAAGAAAATATATGGGTTTTCGGTCCAAATATCGAGCGAAAGCAGATAGGTGTTGACCCTTAAAGCAAAGATCAGGCTGACCGCGGCGCTCAGCCATACGGAAAGCGATTCTTGCCGTAGCCAAAAAAACAGAACCAACACGGCAAGCAGTAAAAAGATCATGACCACCAAATGCGCGACCAGGACGCTTTCCCCGCCCCCTGTTAGGGCAAGAATCCAGGGAAAAAGCGGTGGATAAATGATTTGCTTGCTGTATTCGGTGAGTATCGCGGAATGCGGTTGAAAAGGTGAAAAATATTGTGCCGCAAGCATGTATCCGGCGCTGTCTCCTCCGGCGCTGGAAAGTTCATGCGACCAACCCAGCGCGATATACATGGCTGATAATGCGACAAAGCCCGCTGTCAACAAGAGCGTCTCAAGTTTCCAGTGCATTGGTTTCTGCCCTTTCTATTGTTATGTTAGCCTGTTGACAGGAAATCCTATACATGAAGTTTCGGAATCGCAGTTTCATAAACCAATGCCCCACCGGCTCACCCTGAAAAGTGGAATAGGGTAATAGAGAGTGCGAATTATTTCTGCACTGAATCCCTGCCCTGCAAATTCTCGCTCGATCTGGTAGATATTCTTAACGTGATAATGGCCACTGAAGCCCGCCAGCTTACGCCCCGCCTTGTACCAGAAATTTTCAGTCGGTCCCGATAAAATAACCTTGCCTTTCGGTTGAAGCAGAACTTTAAATTTGTCAATCAGAGTGGAGCTATTTTCAATATGTTCCAGCACATCCAATGCGAGAATGTAATCGAATTTAAGCCCGCCTACCGCCGATAGAACTTGATAGAGATCGGCGTTGACTTGCAATGCGTCGCGGACACGCCGCGCCAGCAACACATTTTCATCACAACCAACGATCCTGCAATGCCTTTGGTCTAGGTATTTGAAGGTTACCGCGCCGCCGCAGCCAAAGTCGAGAACGGTTTTTCCGGATAGTCCACCCATCAAGCTCAGGGCGGTGTCGATCCTCTTCCAAAATAGCCAGGCCATGAGCTGGTTGGGATGGGTATACGATGGCAGGGCGTTTTCGTCATATTCGCCAGGCGCCGCGCTCTGCATTAGGCCGCGGTAGATACTTTCCATCTGGCGGCGGTAATTTTTGTCGATAGCATTCAATTTGGTTTCAATGTCAAGAGCTGTTTAATAATCGAAGGAATGGCAATAGAACGTCAGGTTGCGAAAAAGAGCTCTGGGCCATCGCCGCTTTATAAGTGGTTTTAACGCAGCAAGGAGCGGGTACTTCCATGGCAGAAGGCGGGGGTTCATTTGGCGGATAAAGCGAGTTGTTACGAGATCTTGTGCGTGCACTTCTTGCCTTAAGTTTGCGTACGCTATCTGCTTGCTGCGCGGAAAATGTTGGTAAAGTATTCCAAGCAGCTGCTCCGCTTTTTCCACCGGAATATCCGCTTCGCCGTCAACCGAAATATCAAAGGTGACGATCAGTATTCCTCCCGGCTTGAGCACTCGCCTGAATTCTGAAACGATATTTTGGTACGCGTCAGTATGCTCTAATACGGATACGCAATAAACAATGTCAAAAGCGTTGTTCTGAAATGGCAGGCTGCGCAAGTCTCCGGGAACGAACCGTACACGCCCCCCGAGGCAATGGTTCAGGCGGGAATAGGCCTCGCCCAAAGAAAAGTCGTAATCGCAGCAGGAGACGATCACATTGCTAAAGCGGGATGACAGGAAATAAGGAAAAAAAGTCACGCCCGAGCCTGCGTCAAGAATACGCAACTCAGATTCCTGCCTCGCGTTACCCGCATAATCCGAAATCCTGGAGAACACATACGGATATTCCCATTGCCTGCTCCACTGGTGCAGCGGGTCAGCGACCCATTTTCCCTGGTACCGTTTCAAATGTCGCGACTGTGAGTGGAGAAAGCTGCCGGAAAAATCCTCCATCGACTTAAACAGATTGCTTTGCAACAGCCGGTGATAATCCGGAATTCTGGGCAGCCCGGAATGGAGCGGCAAAGACATCGTGATCGCCGGACGCTCGCTAGATTGGCGTTGCATTTCTTTGTGTCAGAGGAATGCTGGGTTCGTGTGTAATGTCGTAATTTACCGCTGAAAGCAGCAGCTGGAACCCCATCAAAAGCAGCAAGCCCACAACCATGACTGTTCCCGCCGGAGTGGGTTTCCCAATATACGCAGGCCCCACCCAATGATAAATCCCATAGGTCAGCCCGGCGATCATGGCGGGAACGCCGCATATTATTTCCAATGACGCGATGTTGAATTCGCGGACAAAATATTTGAATGCAATGCGCTTGAGGAATCTGTTGAAATACTTTCCGGGAAACTGAAGCGCAACCTTGGGAATGTTCATGCTACTGGTTTCCCCGCGGTAACGCGGCAGCATAGGCACATCCATTACCACTGCATTAGCAATGCCAAGCTGGAACAACATGTCGCTCTCAAAAAAATATCCGCGGTCCAGGCTCTCGGTGTCCAGCTGCCTGAAGGCCGCGAAATGCAACGCGGTAAAACCGTTGGTCGGGTCCATTATGGACCAATAACCCGACGAAAGTTTACTGATTAACGACAGGAACGCGTTGCCGAAAAGTCGCGAGCGTGGCATGCCAGCAAGATGTTTGGGGTAAAAAAATCTGTTGCCCTTGGCGTAATCGGCTTTGCCTTGCACCAGCGGCGCCAACAGCAAAGGAACGAGCTGTGGATCCATTTGCCCATCTCCGTCTACCTTGACTGCGACATCGGCGGCGTTCGCAAATGCGTGCGCATAGCCACTTAGCATCGCGGCTCCCACGCCTTGGTTCGTCTTGTGTTCTATTACCACTACGCGCGATTCATCCGGAAAATGATCGCGCACGACCTGGCCGCTGTGTTCCGGACATCCGTCGTCCACCACGATGACGTTGCGCACGTGATGCAACGCGAGCGTTTGCTCAACGACATTGATGATTTGCCCGCTTACGCGGTAGCATGGAATAACGATATCAATCTGCATGCAGGACGGAATTGCACCAGGGGCGCGAGCTAGGCGAGCGCGCCAGTAGTTCGCTTTCTGACAGCGATAAGCTCATGGTTGGGTAAGCGGACCCTTTTTTTTATGAGAAACCGGTCCAGTTCGTAAACGGCGTTGCCAAGCCGCCTGCCGGCGCTTTCCCGGTTTTTGATAAATGCACCGATAATCTTGTACAGGCCGGACACCATTATATCGACGGCTTTGAATCCGAAGACGGGCGGCGCCAAAAACACGAACAGCGGCTCCCGGCTAACGATTTCCAACCCCGCTGCGTCGAGCAGCGCTAAATAATTCATTTTACCTCGGAATTTGACGTGCGGCAGCAGGGAGTAGTCCTTTGTTGCGAGCTGGTCGAACAACAGCAGAAGCCCGGCCGGCTTTAATATGCGGGCAACGGTTTTCAGCGCATTTAACGCCGCCGCATCGTCGCTGATGTGGTAAATCACGTCAAATAGCGTGGCAATGGAATAAAGGCCGCCGATTCGCACGGCGGCATCTGCCTGCGTAATGTCAGCTTGCAGAAACCGGTATTCCGGAAACTTCGCGCGCAGACGGTCGATGGCGGCGTCTGCTATGTCAATTCCGGTAAGCTCGGTCACGCCAATCGCTTTCCAAAACGCCGCATAATATCCGCTGCCACAGCCGAGGTCCAGCACGTTGCACTGCGACGGCTTAATGTTCAATCTGTTCAAGGTATCCAACAGACATTCCGTTCTGCGCCGGTAAATATACTCGTTGTATCCGCGTCCGAGGGAACGGTGCCCAACCACCCCAAGGTCGGCGTCAACGGTTACCCGTTCTCTCCAATAACTGGATTCTTCGAATTTCATCAACTATGGGAGTCGCGCCGCGTTTGGACGTAAGACTCGAGCTGATTAACGATCATCTCTGATGGCGAACTTGAGCCTATCGCGGGTATAACAGTGGGTGCATCAGCTAAATCGCGCATAAAGCGTTCAAGAATTTTCTCATCATAGGGACAAAGGGTTGCCGTAGTCTCGAGACCCTCTTGCCGCTCGGTTGCCTTGCGCATCAGCAACGTGGGTATGCCTAGATAGGACAATTCTTCCTGATTGCTGCCGCCGTCGGTGATTACAAACTTGGCGCCCTGCATTAGCTTCACAAATTCGATATATCCCATGCGTGGGAGAAGCTTGATTCGAGGATTGCTTTCAAGCTTGGATAACAGATCGAATTGGGCCAGTTTTTTTCGCGTCGCCGGGTGCAAAACGAAGACCAGCGGAAACCGTACGGCAGCTGTTTCGAGCAAGTTGATTATTTGCGCCAGGCGGCGCACGTAAAAAATGTTTTCAAAGCGGTGCAGTGACACAATGCCATACGTATTCATAGGATAAGGCGGCGCGCTTTTTTGGGGAACAGCGAGTGCTATCGCGAGTGTATCGAGTAGGGTGTTTTGCCCGGTGTCGATGCGTTTGGCACGGTATCTTTTCATGTTGTCGTAGGGCCACGCTCCTGGACAAAAGGCGAGATCGGACAGCCTGAACACTGCGCGGCGAGTCAGTTCTTCAGGGAACGGATGGAAAATGTTGCCGGATCGCAAGCCGGCCTCAATATGCGCTACCGTTATACCTTTCAGTTTGCCGACAATAGCCCCAAGCAGCGTGGAGAAAGTGTCGCCATGGACCAGCATAACGCTGCTCGCGCTTGGACCTGGAACAAATTTATCCGATTCACGCAGGCATTTCCATAAACAGCGCACAAACCAGCTGCCCATTTGCACAATTCCGGTAATTTCCTTTCCGCGATACAAATAGCTGCGGGCGGCATGAATGCCAAAATCGTTCAGCAGCTGTTCCATGGTTTCTTCGTGTTGTCCGGTAAAGACTAGATTGAACGGCAAGCCCCGCTTTTCAATCTCGAGGATCACGGGCGCCATTTTTATCAGTTGCGCGCGCGTGCCCACGAAGCAGGTAAACATAGCCCGCTTACGCCTTGAACGATCTAATGCCGGGCCAGAGTAGGGTGCATGCGCCCAGCAGTTCGGATAATGTCATCCACAGCCGGAAAAGCAGGCTCAACATGATTGCATCATTGAGCGGGATGAATCCTGCAAGAATCCCGCTCGCCACTGCTTCTCTGACACCGATTCCGCCGGGTGCAAACAGTGCAAGAAATCCCAGTGTATTGCCTACAGCGTTGGCTAGCAGCATCGCCAAAACGAGCCGAGCGTTAAGGTCGGCGCCGAAAAATGTGAAATAAATGCTGGCGAAAGCCAACCCGCTCAAGACCCATACCGCCAGAAAAGCAAGCAACAAAAAAATGTAGTTTTTTCTCGGAATGCTCCGCCAGCTTTCAAATTGGCCTTTGATCCAGAATCTTGGCGCTATGTAATTGAAAAATCTGACCACATAATCTTGCGACAGCATGACCGCTGGAATGCTAATTACTCCAAGGGATCCTACTGCCCAAGACCAATCGGCATTGAAGAGAATTGCAACCAGAATAGAGGATAAAACCACGGCGGCATGCAAAAAAATTACCTGTTCGTGAAAGGTTGCAAGCAGAGTACTGTTAATGCGAATGCCTTGTTGTTTCATGAGCGTGGCGCGAGCTGCCATGCCCCACACTTTTCCCGGAAAATATTTTCCAAGCGTGGTCAAAGCAAGATGTGAAACGCTAACCAGCAGCGGCAGCTGCACCGAGGTCGTGAGCGAGATGATCTTGCCCCAACACCAAGCCGCATTGACCCAAAATACTATTTGCAATAATGCTGCGAGGACCAGGTAGGGCGCGGAGAAATGCAGTGGCGCGGTAAGCTTTTCGGATTGCTGGTGGAAGTAATTGAATAAAAAGACCAAGCTTGCCAGCACAAACAACGCGAGCCAGGCATTTTTCAGGTACTTCAAGAGATTTTCTCGTGCCAGTTGGTCAGAGCACTGCAGCGATTTTGGTTTCGATTGAATTTGCTTCGCCCTTATTGTCGGACCAGCCCACAATGACTTTGTCGCCGACTTTGGCGCCTCGGATTTTAAATCCGAGGAATGGGTTTTTGGCTATGCCCTGGCTCCACTGCGCGTCCAATACCACCGTGCCGTTGAGTGTCGCTGTGACCTGCTTTATGAAATGGGCCGGTATTCGTTGACCCTGCGGATCCTTGCGTTGGCCGGTTTCCATCGGGTGAATGATGAGCACTTTAACATCGGCGACATCGCCTTGCATGCGCGCCCGGATTTTCATTGTTTCAACCATAGTTTATGTCCTCGTATGAGGCACGAATCACAAATTGATGCATTATGCGCCCCGTAGCGGCGCAGCCCGCAGGCATAAACGAGTGTGCGTGGAAGCGAACGAGCATTTACGAGCGGGCTCCTGCAATGCTGGGATGGATTGGGCGCCATTGGTGCATATCATGCGCCGCAACCGCCTATGGTTACCCTGACTTCTTTCGCGGCGGTATAAACCTTGCCGTCGGCATTCACCACCGCCCGAACGTTAGCAGATTCACCCATTTTGATATAGGTTGAAATGTAGGCTTCGGCGCCGTTGGAGAACTGAAAGCTTGCGACGAGCGGGAACGGGTTTTTCTCTGCAATGATTGCTATAGTCCGTGTGCCCGGAATGTTGCTGGTTACCTCGAGCTGCACCCGCGCGCCGTTTTCCGCGAGGTCCGGCGCTCGTATCAGGATGTCGTTGCTCCGTTCGGCGTCGGTTGCGCCTATTTCTTTCAGGGCGTCGGCGAGCGCCCTGGCCTGAAACGCGGATTTATTCCAGGTGGCGGCCCAAATGCCGGCGGGCTTGATGACGCCTGCAATAAATGCGGCAGCAGTCGCGACGGCGTTTAGCAAAAAAGTTCTGCGCAGTTTATCCGTATGCTTGATTACCATGGGGTATGAATAGGTGAATTGTTTAGCAGTTATGTTATCGCAAATTCCACGGCATATCATGTGCCGACGATTCAGCTTCAATTCGGTCAAATGGCTTCACAGCTTGCTCTCGCAAACCCTTATGCAGGGAGGTACCCGACACTTTCCACAATCTGACCCCGTATAGCCGGTTAGAACTTATAGCATGCTTTCTATAGATTGAAACCGGATTCCGTTTAATTCCGCCAGCAGGGTTCCGATGGTGAAGCCGCCGAAGGTTTAGTGGTGTTGGCACGGCAGCGCGATTGCAGCGCAAAACCGCGGTGTGCCGGCCAAGACTAGCTTTTTACGGTTTTTGCGGATTTTGGCGAACTGCCCTGTTTGGCGTGCCACACCCCGGATTTGCCGCCTTGCTTGTGCAGCAGGCGGATGCCTTCCATGCGCATGCCGCGATCTACGGCCTTGCACATGTCGTAGACGGTCAGCAGTCCAACGCTTACCGCGGTGAGGGCTTCCATTTCCACGCCAGTGCGCCCCACGGTTTCGGCGGTAGCCCGACATTTCACCGCGCTATTTGCCCGATCCACGTTGAAGTCCACTGACACTTTGGTTAACGCGAGCGGATGGCATAACGGTATCAGTTCGGCAACGCGTTTCGAGGCCTGGATTGCGGCAACTCTGGCGACTCCCAGCACATCGCCTTTCTTGGCGCTGCCAGCCAGGATCTTCTTGAGCGTTGCGGGCAACATGTAGATATTGCCGCAAGCGCTTGCAATGCGAAGGGTTTCCCCTTTTTTCGCCACATCGACCATGCTTGCCCGCCCTTGGGCATCGAAATGCGTGAGTTTCTTTGCCATAGATTTCCGGGGCCTAATTAGGAACTCAGCTTGAAAAGTTTTATCATAGCATCATGCGCTTAAGCTATCTAATCATCCCGTTGCTGGTGCTCGCGCCGCAGGCGTTTGCGGAAGGTCTGCCGGAGTTGGGAGAACCGTCGCAAACTACACTTTCACCGTTGCAGGAGCAGCAACTCGGCGACAGCATTATGCGGGAAATTCGCGCCGACCCGAGCTATTACGACGATCCGCCGCTGAACGACTATCTAAACAATTTGGGCTACCGCCTCATTTCCAGTAGCCGCGACCCGCAGACCAGTCTCGACCTGTTCGCGATTCAAGACAGCGAAATCAACGCATTCTCGCTGCCCGGAGGCTACATCGGCGTCAATACCGGTCTTATTCTGCTTACGCAAAACGAATCCCAGCTTGCCTCGGTACTGGCGCACGAAATGGGACACATAATGCAACATCACATCGCGCGCCTGCTGGCGCAGCAGAAATGGTCGCTCGCGACATCGCTGGCCGGGATAGCGGTAGCGATACTCGCCGCGCGCTCCAACGCTGACATGGCGCAGGGAGCGTTGATTGGCTCTCAGGCCTTGGCGACGCAGACCCAGCTCAATTTTACCCGTCAAGATGAACAAGAAGCAGACCGCATCGGCTTTCAGACTCTGAAAAGCGCCGGCTTTGATGTTCGCGCCATGCCGGCGTTTTTTGAGCGCTTGCAGAAAGCAACGCGCTTCGTCGAGGGCAACGCTCCGTCGTACCTGCGCACCCACCCGCTAACCGCCGAGCGTATTGCCGATATGGAAAACCGCGCGCAGAGTGTGCCTTACCGGCAGGTTCCACCCAGTCAGGATTTCCAGTTTATCCGCGCGCGCCTGCAGGCCCAGGAAACTCCGCCGCAAGATGGGATCACCTTTTTTGAAACCAATCTGCAAGAGAAAAGGTACGTTATGGAGTCGTCGCAGCGCTTTGGGCTTGCCGTCGCCTTTATGCGCGCAAAAAACTACGAGCGTGCCGACCAGGAATTGTCGCAGGTGAGAAAAATGGCGCAACCCAGTCCGCTCATCGAGCTGGTGGCCGGCCAAATAAAGCTGGGCGAGGGGAAAAATGCCGATACCGTGGCCATTTACGAGGCGGCGCTGAAAAACTACCCGGAATACCGGCCACTGGTTTATGCCACCAGCAATGTTTACCTGTTGAACCATCAGCCGCAACAAGCGCTCAATTTGATTTCCGACCGCTTGCAGTATTACCCGCAGGATTACCACTTGTATCTACTGCAGGCCAGAAGCTACGCAGCGCTTGATAAAAAACTTCTCGAGCATAAATCACAAGCCGAAGCCTATTACCTTTTGGGTAATCTGCCGGGCGCAGTCGAGCAGCTGCAAATCGCGCAAAAAAGCGGCGATGGCGATTTTTACCAGCTTTCAGCGGTTGAAGCGAGGCTCAAAGAACTGCGCTCGCTCCAGGCGGACTCAAAAAAGCAATAGCATCAGCCAAGCACAACAACCAGCCGCGCGTAGATGAGCCCGGTAGCGGCGCAGCTGCCAATTATTGGGATGATGCCGATTTTGTAGCGTATCAGCGCCAGCAATGCGGCCGTTCCGATCAACAGCAGCGGCCATTCGAATCCCGCGCCAAAGCCTTGTGGCCAGAGCACGTGATAAGCGAAGAACAGGGCGAGATTAAGCATCACGCCTACCACCGCGGCGGTAATCCCATTAAGAGGAGCGGTGAACTTGATGTCGCCGTGGGTGGTTTCGATAAATGGGCCGCCTAGCAGGATAAACAGGAAGCATGGCAGGAACGTGAAATAAGTTGCCACCACCGCGGCGATTGCACCTGATATAAACTGGATTCCCGGACCGGCCACTTCCCGTGTCCAGCCGCCGACAAATCCCACAAATGCTACTATCATGATGAGGGGCCCGGGAGTGGTTTCACCCAGCGCCAAACCGTCTATCATCTGCGTAGCGGTAAGCCACCCATAATGTTCTACGCCCCCTTGATAAACGTACGGGAGCACCGCATATGCGCCCCCGAAAGTGACCAAGGCGGCCTTGGTGAAAAACCAGCCCATTTGGGTGAGCGTTGCGTCCCAGCCGAAAAGCATGTCAAGGGCTGCCATCACCGCGCCCCATAACAACAGGCCGACCAAGCTGTAATAAGCGAAGCGTGGCCAGCTAAAGCGCGCGTGTTGCGGTGTCGGCGTGTCATCATCTATGATGGCGGGGCCAAAGCGTTTGTCCTGCACTCCGTGCCCGCCGCCGATGGCGAATTCATCCGGAGCCCATTGCCCGCCCAGAAAGCCAACGATGCCTGCGCCCAGCACGATGTAAGGAAAGGGAGCTTTAAATGCGAAAATGGCTATGAAGGCGGCGGCAGCGACAAGCCGGAGCCAGGCGTTTTTAAGAGCGCGCGAGCCGATGCGGTACGCAGCGAACACCACGATTGCGGTTACCGCAGGCTTGATGCCATAAAATAATCCGGCGACCAGTGGTACGTTGCCATAAGACAAATAAATCCAACTTAGCGCAATCAAGATAAACAGCGAAGGCAGCACGAACAGCACCCCCGCGACGAGTCCGCCTGAAGTCTTGTGCATGAGCCAGCCAATGTAGGTCGCGAGCTGCTGCGCCTCGGGGCCGGGCAGCAGCATGCAATAGTTGAGGGCGTGAAGGAAGCGCCTGTCTGAAATCCAGTGTCGCTTTTCCACCAGTTCCTGATGCATGATCGCGATTTGCCCGGCCGGTCCGCCAAAGCTGATGAAGCCAAGCTTTAACCAGTAGCGGAAAGCCTCTGCGCGTGATATTTGAGACATCGTCTTGGGCGATATGTCCATCTAACGCTGGCTTCTATAAACTATGGAACCTCTGAACAAATCCTCCGCTCATTACGTTGCGGGTAAAATGCGGAAGGATGCAAGGCGCGCGACGAAGGCCGTAGCGAGCGGAGGCGTGCAACGACGCTGACGCCGCATTTTAACAAAAACGGAGGGACGGGCTTGTTCCTGTGCTCTGCTTTGTTGCTCGGCTTGCCCAAGGAGCGTGCCTATTGGCTGCACCTCGCTTCGCGCACCCGGTTGAAGACAACGCGCCGTCGCAACCGCGTGGAACTTAACTAGAGGTTTACTGTATCGTATGTATATTTAGTTCGCCGCGCCGTGAACATGGAAAAAATCGGCAAGTACGAAATTGTGAGAGAAATCGCGAAAGGGGCGACCAGCTCGGTTTTTCTTGCGCATGACCCGTTTGGCGGGCGGCAAGTGGCAATTAAACTGGTCAACTCCGAAGGGTTGCGAGATAAACAGAAGGGGCGGCGTTATAAGAAGCTGTTCCTCACCGAAGCTTCGTTGGTAGGCAAGCTGTCGCACCCGCATATCGTGGCAATTTATGATGCGGTGGCCGAGGACCAACTCTGCTACATCGTCATGGAGTATGTCCCGGGCGCGACCCTGGAAAAGTATTGCAAAGTCGAAAACTTGCTGCCGATAGATACAGTCATCGAGATCATCTTCAAATGCAGCAAAGCGTTGGCATTTGCTCACCGCCACGGCATTATTCATCGCGATATCAAGCCGGCGAATATCATGTTCAGCGATGGTTTTGACATCAAAATTTCCGATTTTGGAGCGGCGCTCACCGACCAGACAGAAACTACCCAGGTCATAGGCGTCGGCTCTCCAGCCTATATGTCGCCACAGCAGGTAAAGGAACAGCCGCTGACCCACCAAACGGATATATATTCGCTGGGAGTAGTGATGTATCAATTGTTGAGCGGGAGGCTGCCATTCACTGGAAACAACAATTACAGCACGATATACCAGATTATTAATGTAGACCCGCCGCCGCCGAGCTTATACCGTCCTGAAATCCCGCCCCATCTAGATGTAATCGTCAAAACCGCGCTGCGCAAAGACCTGGAAACGCGCTATCAGACCTGGGAAGAATTTGCTCAAAAACTGATCGAGGCGTTCAACAATCTGGAGAAACCCAAGGAGGACGTTTCCGAAGGTGAAAGATTCGATGTTTTGCGCAAGCTGGCGTTCTTCAACCAATTTAGCGATGTCGAGCTGTGGGAGGTCATGCGAATTACCCGCTGGCGCAAATATGGGCCGGGGATCACCCTGATCAAAGAAGGCGGAATCGGCAAATCGTTTTTCATTCTTGCTTCAGGGGAGGTTAATGTGACCAAGGAGGGTAAACTTCTCAATATATTGGAGGCTGGCGAATGCTTCGGCGAAATGGCGTACTTGGGAAAAACCCAGTTCACGCGCAGCGCAAGCATTACCTCGGCAAGCGATGTAACGGCGATTGAGATCACATCCGAATCCTTGGCGCAGGCATCGGAAAACTGCCGTCATCAATTTAACCGCGCTTTTCTTGAGGTTCTGGTTGACCGCCTGTCCGCCGCCAATATCCGCCTCTCGCAGTTACTGCTCGACCGCAAGATCAGCATTTTCTGATCCATTTGCGGCGCTGTAGCCCTCCACGGATGTTTGGTATAGTAAATCCCCGATAACTTGAAAATTCCTTCATGCAAGGTTTCAAGGAGATTAATCCCGACGAATTGCAGGATATGCAGTCCGTAGGAAGCTTAAGGCTGATAGACATCCGCAGCGACGCCGAATTAACGCGCGGCCTGATCCAAGTTGCATTGCATGTTCCCCTGTCTCTGCTGCCCGGCAAAGTAAGCGAGAGGGATAGCACAACACCGAACGTGTTTTATTTTCAGTCAGGCGCGCGTTCGGCGCAGGCTTGCGCGTTTTTTGCGGGCAAAGGTTTCAACAAGTCGTATCACCTGCAGGGCAGCGCTAGCAGGTGGGTGCGCAGCGGACGGCCACTCGAAGGCCGCGCACCATGAACTTCGATAAGGAAATCGATACGCGCGGCTTGAATTGCCCGCTGCCGATTCTGCGAACCAAAAAAACGCTGTCCGAGATGTCTTCGGGACAGGTATTGAAGGTGCTAGCGACCGACCCCGGATCGGTCAAGGATTTTCTTGCGTTCTCCAGACAGACCGGAAACGAATTGCTGTCGCAATCTGAGGAGCGCGGGGAATTTATTTTCTTCATGAAAAAGCGGTAATACACGCGCCGATAACCGCCATGATCGCGCTTTATCAGTTCCAACCCGCATTTGGCTTGCCAAACGCGAGTCCCTTCTGCATGAAAGTGGAAAACTACCTGCGCATGGCGCGTATCCCCTATGAGATCGCACCTAATGCGAGCCATTTCAAGGCGCCCAAACGAAAATTGCCTTACATCCGCGATAGCGGCAAGATTGTCGCCGATTCCAGCTTCATCATCGAATACCTCAAATCGGCTTATGGGGATCCGCTTGATGCGAGGCTCACGGCTCTTGAGAACGCGCAAGCCCTCGCCCTGCGCAGAATGATGGAAGAAAATCTCTACTGGACGATTGTGTATGCGCGCTGGATGGTGCCGCAAGGCTGGAAAATGACCCGGGCGGAGT
>Ga0335079_10005340_pt1 | contig 14713 bp, 11 predicted proteins | sample Lox_Sample_33_FD_206719 | JGI IMG/M metagenome (GOLD analysis project Ga0335079, IMG submission 206719) | Soil microbial communities from Loxahatchee National Wildlife Refuge, Florida, United States - Lox_Sample_3.3 | ecosystem: Environmental > Terrestrial > Soil > Wetlands | place: USA...
CGAGAAGGCGAGGGTTTTGTGCAGAGACTTTTTCGGCGGCGTCGGCGGCGCGCATCCGGACGATGGGATTGTCGTGCCAGAGGCAGGCCATCAGCTCGCGGAAGAGTTTTGGTTGTTTCAGGACGACGCGGGCGACTTTGTTAGAGTTGCCGATCGAGCGGCGGTCGTTCCCCGCGAGTGAAGACGCAATCTGAAATGATCTCATCGTAGAATCCAGGCAGCGTAACGTTCGGATTGCGAAAGAGCTTTCCTCGGGGGTTAAAACCCAGTTCCTGCTGAGTCTTTGATGTCGGACCCAAAGGTCCGACCCCCAAACCATCTCTACGCGCGGGCGCGGCCGGCTTGGGTGCTTTCGCGGCGAAAATCTTGCGAGAAGATTTCGACGGTGCGGCACATTTCGAAGAGGCGGGAACGCATGCGGCTGCCGATGCGCTGTTCGAGGGAATCCTCGCGGATCGGCATGATTAATTTTCCGCCAAGTCTTGTCGGTTCGCCGGCGGCGGCAGGATTGTCGATGTAGTTGGTGGTGATGATGGTGGTGCGGCGTTCGTTGTAGCGGGCGTTGAGGACGATGCCGACGATGTCGCGGACCCAGTCGGAGGGTTTGCTGGCGCCGAGATCGTCGAGGACGAGAATTTCGACGGTGCGGATGGGTTCGAGAATGGCCATCTCGGTGGACTCGCTGGCGGGGTTGTAGCTGGCCTGGATTTCCTTGAGAAGTTCGCGGTAATCGCAGAAGAGGCCGGCGTGGCCGCGGCGAATCAGATCTTTGAGGGCGGCTACGGCTAGATGCGTCTTGCCGACGCCGGAAGGGCCCATCAGGAGGAGGCCTTTCTCCGCGGCGCCAGGATAGTCGCGCACGAAGGCCTGCGCGAGCATTTTGGCATTCTTGAGCGAATTGATTTGTTGTTGCGTTGTGCCGACGTCGGTGCTGTAGCTTTCGAAGTCGCAATGTTCGTAGCGCTTGGGGATACGGGCGCGCTCGATGACGCGTTCAGAGCGCTCTTCCATGCCACAGTCGCAAGGCGCGGCGGCCTTACCAGCGCCGTCGGGGCGCGGGACAAGTTTCCAGCCGGTGCCGCGGCAGAGGGGGCAGGTTTCGAGGGCCATGCAGAGAGGATACGTTTGCGGGCGGAGGACGGCAAGGGGACGGGGCGTGGAAAGATGTGGAAGGTTGGGCGTCGAATTGATTCCGGCGTGATCAAGCGACGGGCGAGACAAGAAAAGTTCGCAGCTTGGCGCTGCTGAGATGGGGCGCGGTCTAGTGCGTAGCCCTCGGAGGCGGTCACCCTACGGGCGGATGGGGCGAGGGGAGGTGCGCACGATGGCGTGGCGGGGTTCTCTGTCGCGTTCGCGCGTGGAGACGACGCGGGCGAGTTCCTGCTGAACGGCATTGGCGAACTCGGTCATTTGCTTTTCCATTTCGACCATTTTCTCGCGCATGTTCAGGATGATTTCGATGCCGGCGAGATTGACGCCCATGTCGCGGGCGAGCGTGAGGATAACGTCGAGCCGCTCGAGGTCGGAGTCGGTATACAGGCGCGTGTTGCCTTGGGAACGAGAAGGCTTGAGGAGGCCGACACGTTCATAGAGGCGAAGCGTTTGCGGGTGCAGTTTGTAGAGTTCGGCCACGGCGGAGATCATGTAGCCGGCTTTGGCACGTTTTCTGGCTCGCGGTGGCATTTCTTGCTTCCTTGACCGGGGACGCGCTGCCTTCGGCTCAGGCCAAGGAGGCGTGCCCCAACATTTCAAATCCAAGAGGGCACGATGAATCGCGCCCCTACACTCAAACGTTCATTCGACCGCGCAAGGCCGAAAACACGCAATACCATCACGTTACACTCCGGCCTTGCTGAACAGATCCTTTCGCGGATCTTCTGGCGCTACGGTTTCCAGTTCTTTCATCAGGTTGCGGACACGTTCGTCAGTCGGCTGCGGCACGACCACCTGGATTTCGACATATTGATCGCCGCGGGAAGCGTTGCGGGCGCTGGGCACGCCTTTTTCCTTGAGGCGCAGCGTTTTGCCGCTGTTGGTGCCCGGCGGAATGCGCACCAACGAGCGGCCGTCGATGGTTGGCACTTCGACTTTGGCGCCGAGCGTGGCTTCGGGAACCGTCACGGGAACCTTGGTATACAGGTCATTGCCGCGGCGCTCGAAGAACGCATGCGGTCGCACTTCGACCTGGAGATACAAATCGCCGGGAGGCGCGCCCATGGTTCCGGCGTTGCCTTTGCCGGGGACGCGGACGCGTGAACCGCTGGCGACGCCGGTCGGGATCCGCACGTCGATGGTCTCCGTGCGGCGCAGGCGCCCTTCGCCACCGCAGGTTGGGCAGGGCTTATGGATTTTGCCGGTGCCGCCGCAGCGCGTGCAGGGAACGTTAAATTTCATTTTGCCCGCGGCTTGCTGGATCGTGCCGGAGCCGTGGCACGTGGGGCAGGTCTGCGGGGAACCGACAGCGCCCGTGCCGTGGCAGGTGTCGCAGGCATCGAGGCGCGTGATGGTCAGCTTTTTGACCGCGCCGCGAACGGCATCCCAGAAATCGATTTCGATTTGATATTCGAGATCGCCGCCGGGCTCGTGCTCCGGCTCGGCGCTGACGCCGCGGCCGCCGCCGCGAAAGAATTGGCTGAAGAGATCGCGGAAGCTGGAGCCCCCACCTCCGCCGGCAGTTGGGCCGCCGCCGAAGTCGAAGCCGCCAAAATCGAAATTAACGCCTTCTGCGCCGTGCTCCGGACCGCCGGCACCGGGCACTCCACCGGGGATGTTGTCGCTGTAGAAGCCGTACTGGTCGTACATCTGGCGTTTTTTGGTGTCGGAGAGGACGTCGTAGGCTTCCTGGAGCTGCTTGAATTTTTCTTCGGCGGACTTGTCGCCGGGATTGAGGTCGGGGTGGTATTTGCGGGCGAGTTTGCGGAAGGCCGCGCGGATGTCCTTGGCGCTGGCTTTGCGCGGAACGCCGAGGAGTTCGTAAAAGTCTTGTTTGGTCGTAGTGGCCATGAGAAGCAGTTGACAGCTGACAGCTTACAGTCGACAGCTAAAGAAGAAAAACAAGGGCGGGGGCAAGCCCCACCCCTGCCCGCTTCGCGCCTGCTGCCCCGTACGCGCGGAGGCTGGCGTTGTTGAGGCAGCACGAAAGCGAGCCGGGGGCGCAGCAAGCCGCGCCCCTGCCCGAGTACATTAGTTTGGCCGCTTGGAGTCGTCGACGTCGACGTATTCGGCGTCGATGACGTCGCCAGGCTTTTTGCCTTCCTGAGCGCCGCTGCTCGAACCGGCGCCGCTGTGACCCGCGCCGGCGCTGGCACCGGCTGCTTGCTCCTGGCCGGGCTGTGCCTGATTGGCTTTGTAGAGAATCTCGGCGATTTTGTGCAGCGACTTCTCGAGATTCTCCGTAGCAGAACGCAAGCGCGCCGTGCCGCCTTCGGCGATGGCTTTCTTGGCTTCCTCGATGGCCTCTTCGGCCGCTTTGACGTCCGATTCGGCGATCTTCTCGCGATTTTCGCGAATCATCTTTTCGGCTTGATAGAGCATGCCGTCGAGACGGTTGCGCGATTCGACTTCCTCCATGCGCCGGCGATCTTCTTCGGAGTGAGATTCCGCTTCCGCGCGCATCCTCTCAGCCTCTTCTTTGGTGAGGCCGCTGGACGCGGTGATGGTGATCTTCTGCTCCTTGTTGGTGGCCTTGTCCTTGGCGCTGACGTTCAAGATGCCGTTAGCGTCGATGTCGAAGGTCACCTCAATTTGCGGCGTGCCGCGCGGCGCCGGTGGAATTCCATCCAGCTTGAACTTGCCAAGCGAACGGTTGTCGCTGGCGAACTTGCGCTCGCCTTGCATAACGTGGATTTCCACGCCTGGCTGATTGTCCGAGGCGGTCGAGTAGGTTTCGACTTTGCGCGTCGGAATCGTGGTGTTGCGCGGGATCTGCACGGTCATCACGCCACCGAGCGTTTCGACGCCAAGAGAAAGAGGCGTCACGTCGAGCAGCAGGATGTCCTTCACTTCGCCCGCGAGCACCGCGCCCTGAATGGCCGCGCCGACGGCAACGACTTCGTCCGGATTCACGCCCTTGTGCGGCTCTTTGCCGGAGAAGAAGTTGCGCACCAGCGATTGGACTTTCGGGATACGCGTGGAGCCGCCGACGAGCACGACTTCCTGAATGTCGTTCGGCGAAAGCTTGGCGTCCTCCAGAGCCTGCTTTACGGGCTTCATGGAGCGGTCGAGCAAGTCGTTCATGAGTTGCTCGAGGCGCGTGCGGGTGAGCTTCTGCTGCATGTGGATGGGGCCGTTGGCGCCGGCCGTGATAAACGGCAGGTTGATTTCGGTCTCCATCATTTGCGACAGCTCGATCTTGGCCTTTTCCGCGGCTTCCTTGAGGCGCTGAAGGGCCATGCGGTCTTTGCCGAGGTCAATGCTGTTTTCTTTTTTGAATTCGTCGATCAGCCAGTCCACGATGCGTTGGTCGATGTCGTCACCACCGAGGTGCGTGTCGCCGTTGGTGGATTTTACTTCGACGACGCCACTGCCGACTTCGAGGACGGAGATATCAAACGTACCGCCGCCGAGGTCGTAGACCGCGATGGTCTCGTCGCTCTTTTTGTCGAGGCCGTAGGCGAGCGCTGCCGCCGTCGGCTCGTTGATGATGCGCACGACTTCGAGCCCGGCAATTTCGCCGGCCTGCTTGGTGGCCTGCCGCTGAGCGTCGTTAAAATACGCAGGGACGGTGATGACGGCCTTTTGGACTTTCTCACCGAGAAAATCCTCCGCGGCGGACTTCAATTTGCCGAGAATCATGGCGGAGATTTGCGGCGGGCTGTAGAGCTTGCCGAAAATGTCCACGCGGGCATCATCGTGGTCCCCTTTGACGACCTTGTAGGGGATGCGCTTCATTTCGTCGCCGACTTCTTCGTAACGACGGCCCATGAAGCGTTTGATGGAATAGACGGTGTTCTCCGGATTGGTAACCGCCTGGCGCTTGGCCACCTGACCGACGAGGCGCTCTCCGCCTTTGGTGATGGCCACCACTGAAGGAGTAGTGCGCGCGCCTTCCTGGTTGGGAATGACCACTGGCTCGCCACCCTGCATAACGGCGACCACGGAGTTGGTGGTCCCCAAGTCAATACCGATAATCTTGCTGCTCATTGCTGCTAATCCTTTCCTGTGAGAACCCGTCGAGATCGCTGGCCGCCCGGAAGCAGAGGGACGGACGCAGGTAAATGGCGTGTTCCAACGCTAGGTCGAAAGTGAGTATACAAGTTGAGTGTATCTTTGTCAAGTCGTGTTTCTTGCTAAATTAAACCATTATATTTCAATCGCTTATGAGCATATAACCCGGTACGGCATAGACGAGAGATTAGATGCGCCGGAAGGCAAGAAGTTTGAGTTTGCAGCGGAAGCCTTCGGCCGGGGCGTAGACGGGGTATGGAGAGCAAATACAACGCCTGCGCTGGCAGTCGCAACGAATTTAGAAGGCCGTAGAGAGTCGGGCAAACGGGCGGCGTCGCCGGATTCGGGACGAGCAAAGCTGTGATAATCTGGCGCAGGAACGTCCGCCGCTGATGTCGGCAATTTTACTTAGGGAGGTTCGTGTGGGCCGTCGCGCAGGAATTGCCGTAGCCATCATCTTAGCCCTGTTTGTGGGGCGGGCGCTTGTGAGCCGGGGGATCCATCCTGTTTCGGCGGCGCGCACGCTCGCTCCTGCGCAAGTGGCTCCGGAAAGCGGTGTTACGCCGACTCCGAGCGAGGGGACTGCTCAGCCTGCCGTTGTGAACAACACTGCTCCGGCAAGCGCGGCGACCGCTGCTAACCCTGCCACGGAGACGGAAACAGCGACAGGAGCCCCTGGCGTAACGGCACGGCTGGCCGAGCAGGTGGACGGCATCTCGGATGTGGACCCGCACAAGGCGTTTGGTTCGAAAAGCGCGCCGGTGGTGGTGGAAATCTTCAGCGACTACCAGTGCCCGGCGTGCAAGAATCTATTCGAGACGACCAACCGGCAACTGATGGACAAGTACGTGAGCACCGGCAAGGTTTATTTGATCCATCGGGATTTTCCGCTGCCGATGCACGCGTATTCGCGCGTGGCGGCGCGGTATGCGCGGGCGGCGGCAGAGGTCGGGAAGATCGAGACGGTGGAGAAGGCCCTGTTTGACAATCAGGAAAAGTGGGAGCAAACGGGCGACCTGGATGGCACGGTGGCCGCGGTGCTTTCCGCGGCAGAGATGAATAAGGTACGCGCGCTGGTGAAAGGCGGCACGCTGGAGCCGCTGATTGACAAGGATTATCAGCTTGGACAGATGTACCGCGTGAACCAGACGCCAACCACGGTGTTTCACTCGAAAGGACAAACGTATCCCTATTCCGGCGGAATGAGCTGGGATACGCTGCGGCAGTTTTTGGATCAGCTTCTGAGCCAGAAATAGGCGCTTTTGAGCCGATTCGAGCGACTCCAGCCATGATGCAATCCAGTCCACTGAATTTGCGGCGTGCGGTCATCTGGCTGGGCCGGCTGGTGCTCGGGGGCATTTTTATTTACGCGGGGTACTCGAAAGCCTTCCTGCCCAACACGAATTATTGGCCTTTCTTCATTCTGAAGTTTTCCCTCACCATGAACATCGCGAATTTCGCGAACCAGGTGGAAGCGTTCCAGATGCTGCCGCCATGGGGTGTGCAGTTTGTGGCGCACACGCTGCCGTTCACGGAGACGATTCTCGGGCTGCTGGTGCTGATTGGCTGGCGGCTGCGGATTTGGGCTTCATTGCTGACGCTGATCATGCTGGGATTTTTCGCCGTGGTCTTGCGCGCCTATTTGCTGCACATGAACATCAACTGCGGGTGCTTTGCGACTCCGGAGCCGATCAACTTGAAGAAAATCTTGGAGGATGCAGCACTGGCCGGGTTGGCGGTGCTCATGACTGTGTTTGCGTTTATCGAAGCGCGCCAGCCCCATCCGTGGGCCGCGCCAGAGACGAAGCAGGCGCAGGTCTAGGCGAAGGTGATGCCTCAGAAGCCCGCAGCTAGAGAAAACCCATGAAAACTCTGGAGGAGTATCTGGAGCTAGCGGCGGTCGCGCACGGGCACCTGTGCGCCGGACAGGTGCTGGGAGTGCGGCTGGCGATGCTCGGGTTGCGCGAGTTGGGGATTGAGGACCCGATTGCGGAGCGGAAGCGCATCGTCACGTATGTGGAGATTGACCGGTGCGTGACGGACGCGGTGGCGTTGGTGGCGAATTGCCGACTGGGGAAGCGGGCGCTGAAGTTTCGGGACTGGGGCAAAGTGGCAGCGACGTTTGTGGATTTGCAGACCGGCCGGGCGGTCCGGGTGGCGGCGAAGGAGTCGTCGAAGCAGGCGGCGCGCGAGATGTTTCCGGAGATGGCGAAGGATGCAGGGCAGCAGAAGGCGTACGCGGCACTGCCCGACGAAGTGTTGTTTGACAGGCAGTGGGTAAAGGTTGAGGTAAGGCCGGAAGATTTACCGGGTTTCAAAGGGCCGCGGGTGGTGTGCGCGCAATGCGGCGAAGGGATCAATTTCAAGCGCGAAGTTGTAGTTGAGGGGCGCCGGCTTTGCCGGGCGTGTGCGGGCGAACGGTATTACGAACCGAAGAGTTGATTTCTTAAAGGGTGCCATCGCCAGAGTAAATCCAGTCCCAGAAAATCAATCTGCGCTAGAATTGAGTTTTGATGCTGAGCCTGCCCCCGATTACGCTGCGGCTGCGCGGCTTCAAGTTGATTGACCGCGTGGCACTCATTTTTCTCTTGCTGTGTTCCATCGCTCTGGGCGCCGCGTGCGGGTTGCTGTTTGTGTACGTCAGCGACTTGCCGGAAATTCGCGCGCTGGAAACCTACCGCCCCACGGTGGTGACGGAAGTTTACGCGGACGACGGGCAACTGGTCGGCAGTTTTGCGTTGCAGCGGCGCATTCTAATGACCTGGGAGCAGTGCCCGAAAGTCCTCTACAACGCCGTCACCGCCATTGAAGACCAGCACTTTGAAGAGCATTGGGGCATCGATTTTCCGCGCATTGCGGGTGCCGCGTGGCGAAAAATCATCCGCGGCGGCAAAGCCCAGGGCGCCAGCACCATCACGATGCAGCTCGCGGGAAATCTGTTCCTCGACCGGAGCGAGATCAGCTTCCGGCGCAAGGCGCAGGAAATCCTGCTGGCGCTGCAAATCGAGCGGCGTTACACCAAGCCACAGATATTCACGATGTATGCGAACCAGGTGTATCTGGCGCACGGGAACTATGGCTTTGCCGCGGCGGCGCAGTTCTATTTCGGAAAAAACGTCAGTGACTTGAAGCTGCAGGAAGCGGCGCTGCTCGCCGGGATGATTCGCGGGCCGATTTATTCGCCGCTGGCTGATCCGGCGCGCGCGCTGGCGCGGCGCAACCTGGTGCTGCACCGCATGGAGGAGGAAGGGAAGATTACTCCGGCGGAGGAAGAAGCGGCCAAGAATACGCCGCTGGGGTTGCACCTGCAATATCCGCGGAACGACTTGGCGCCCTATTTCTTCGAGGATATCCGCAAGTACCTGGAAGCGACCTACGGCACGGAGGCGGTGCACGAGCGCGGGCTGCGCGTCTACACCACGTTGAATATCAAGATGCAGCAGGCGGCGAACCAAGCGCTGCGCGATGGTTTGCACGCTTACGACCGCCGGCATGGCTGGCGAGGCGACCCGCCGAACATTATTCGGGACAATCTCGGCAAGCTCGACACGTACGACGATGAAGATTGGCGGCACCCTATTGAAAAAGGCTCCTACGTCACCGGGCTGGTGCTGGCCGTGGACGACCGCTTCGCGACTGTCAAGATTGGTCCCTATCGAGCGATTCTTTCGCCGCCCGATTTCGCGTGGACCGGGCGAAAGAAACCGAGCGACTTGTTGAAGGTCGGAGACCTGGCGCAGTTTTCGATTCAGGAGTTGCACGAGGCGACGGCCCGGGTGCAACTCGAGCAGCAACCGGCGCCGCAGGCCGCGATCCTGGCGATCGACAACGCGACCGGCGAAATCAAGGCCATGGTGGGCGGGTACAGCTTTGAGGATTCCAAATTTAATCGCGCCACGCAGGCGTACCGGCAGGTGGGTAGTTCGTTCAAGGTGTATCTCTATTCCGATGCCATTGAAAAAGGCGCATCGCCCTTCGACACCATCGTGGATACGCCATTCACGACCATCAGCGGCGGGCAGCCGTATTCGCCGCACAATTACGACGAGAAATTTGAAGGCACCATCACGTTGCGCCGCGCGCTGGCCGGCTCGCGCAACGTTCCGGCGGTGAAACTAGCCGAAAAAGTGGGCATCAATTCGGTGGTGGATATGGCGCGGCGGTTCGGCATTACCACACCGTTGCCGCCGTATTTGCCGCTGGTCCTTGGCGCAGCGGACATGAAGCTGGTCGAGCACACCTCGGCGTTCACGGTATTTCCCAACGACGGCATCCGCATTGACCCACACATGATCCGGCGGGTGACGAGCTACGACGGGGCGCTGCTCGAGGAAGCGCATCCGGAAGTGCACGACGTGATTTCGCCGGACGTGGCGCGCACGATGACGGCCATGCTCGAAGAGGTCATTCAATTCGGCACCGGGATACAGGCGAAGGCGCTTGGCCGCCCTGCCGGAGGCAAAACCGGGACGACGCAGGACTACACCGACGCGTGGTTTATGGGCTTTACGCCGCAACTCACCTGCGGAGTGTGGGTCGGTTACGATGACAAGCAGATTTCGCTGGGCAAGAAAGAGACAGGCGCGCGCGCGGCGCTGCCCATTTGGCTGGAGTTCATGAAAGCCGCTCTGGAGGGCCAGCCCGTGCTCGATTTTCCGAACGTGGTGCCGCTGGAGCAGCAGGCGTTGGAGCATCGCGTCAACGTGGATACGCCGGACACCGCACCGACGGAAGACGAACCGGCCGCACCCAAGGAAAAGCCGCCGGGCACCGCACCTCCTACGAAAACAGTGACGGCGCCAGCGACGTCAACGGTCTCTCCGGACTGAGCTCTTCTAACCTTCTAGCTGGTTTTCTGGAAGGGGTCCCATCCGCGATTTGCAAAGGGATGTTCGTGCCCGTTTTCCTCAATGAGGACGATTTCGCGTTTCTTGGTGATTTCACCTATGAGTGTGAGGGCTGCTCCGTTGTGGGAACGCGGAATCAGGTGCCGTTTTTTCGCCGGTACGGTGAAGAGCAATTCGTAATCTTCGCCACCGTCTAGAGCCAATTGCAGAGGATCGAGACCATGTCTTCCAAGTTTCGTTGGCACGTCGGAGGGCTGGAGCTTGGGGAGCTTCTGAGCATCAATTCGGGCCCCTAGCCGGCTCGCAAAGCAAAGGCGTGGCAGATCGGTCGAGAGACCATCGGAAATGTCCATCATGGCTGAGGCCAAGCGCTTGTCGGCCAGCCAGTGTCCGAGTGCGAGGCGAGGCTGAGGATACAGATGCTTCCGCAGGAGCGGGTCGTGCGGGTTTAGTTGCTTCCGCGAGTAGCGGATCAGCTGCAGGCCCAGTTCTGCTCCGCCGAGGCGGCCGCTGACGAAGAGTACGTCGCCCGCCCGGGCGCCGGAACGCAACACAGCTTTTCCTGCAGGAACCTGACCCACGACAGTGATGTTGATCAGGACGTGCTCTTTGCGAGTCGTGTCTCCCCCAACGAGCGGACAGGCGAAGCTTTTTGCGGCGCGGCGTAAGCCAAGCAAGAATTGGTCCAGCCAACGACCGGTGAGAGAAGTGGGAAGGGCGAGGCTCAAGAGGAAGCAGGCCGGAAAGCCGCCCATGGCAGCCACGTCACTGACGGCGCGAGCGAGAGATTTCCAGCCAACCGCATTTGCTGGATGCTTGTCCCGAAGAAAGTGCGTGCCTTCGAGAAACCAATCACAGGTCAAGATCGCTGCGCTTCCTGATCTTGGCTTCCAAAGGGCGGCGTCGTCACCGATGCCAAGGAGTCGCCTGAAGCCAGAGAATCTGCGTCTGCCCATGGCTGCATTGATTTTTTGAATTAGCCTCTTTTCATCCATGGTCCTGTGGGCCGGGCTGCGTCGCCTCGGAACTATCCTAACCCGCTTGTCGCTTTTTGGAATTCGCTTTCTCACCCACCCGTTCGCGCGCGGTTGGCCGCAACTTACTGAACTCTCTCGTCTTAGGACTCTACGGTAGCCTGTCCCTCTGGACAGGTAGGCCGGGCATTCACACCCTGTTCTTAAAACTTCAAAATACAGGGTTGACGAGCCACTACTGCAGAATTTAGTATGAGCACACTCGCGGACCGAGGCTTACGGTCCAGATGCAGTTTCAAAGTGGTTCTTGGATGCGGGCGACAGGGCAAAGAGCCCGCCTAATTAACTAGAGGCCTGAGGGGCCAAGCAGTGATCACGAGCAAGAACTATACGTTCTATATTGCAACGACGCCTGGCAAGCTCCAGAAGCTGGTGGTGCCGGCGTATGTGCTGCATAGTCTTGCGGTCTTGGTGGTGATTGGAGCGATTACGGTTGCGGCAGCCGTCGGGTCTTACTCGCGGATGCTCTGGAAGGTGGGCAACTACAACGCGCTGCGGCATGACCAGGAAACGTTGAAGAAGCAATACCAGCAACTTCAGAGCACGGTCAACGACACGAACCAGCGCCTGGATTCCCTGCAATCTCTAGCCACGGAAGTGGCCATGACCTACGGGGTGCTGCGCTATCATCCCGCCGCATTTGACACCACCGAGAGCCAGGTTACGCCGGAAGACGCTTTTGACCGTTCCATCGAGCAATATACGTTCTTGAAGAGAAACGCGGCGGTGATTGCCGTGTCAGCGGGTGGAATGCAGCTGATGCCCGCGATGAGTTTTGCCGACTCCAGCTACACACCTTCGATTTGGCCGGTGATGGGACACATTACCGATTCCTTTGGCGAGCGCCTAGATCCTTTCAGTGGTGAGGGCGCCTTCCATACCGGTGTTGACGTCGCCTCCGATTACGGCGCGCCGGTGCATGCGACGGCGGATGGCATTGTGACCATCGCTGAGAACCACGCGGGTTATGGCCGACTGGTGGTGATTGATCACGGATTTGGCATAACGACGTGGTATGCGCACCTCTCTTCCTTCTCCGCCGTGCCCGGCACGCGCATCAAGCGCGGCGAAGTCATTGGGTACACTGGCATCAGCGGTCGCTCCACCGGACCGCATGTGCACTATGAAGTGCGCATGAACAATGCGCCGGTCAATCCCTGGCGTTATATGAAGGGAAGCACGGTGGGCGATTAAGTCGCGTTTGTTTCTATGCTGTCCTGGATGCCCCAGTTTTTTGGGGGCATTTTTTATTTTGCGCGCTAATTTCGGATGGTGCTCTTGTTTGGAAAAGGCTTGCTCGGCGTGATGGCCGGTCCAACGGGCACAGCGGAACGGGCGATCTCGAGAAAGTTGGGCGTGACCTCGAACATGAGGCGCACGGATTTGGTATCGCCGCGGTCAAGCTGCGAGACGTCGGCACTTTTCAGAACTTCGAGATAGGCCTCGCGCACTTGCGGCGGGAGTTGCTGGCGCACTTTGGGATCGCTGAGCCCGGCTTGCGCCAGGAGCAGCAAACCGTTCAGCAAGTCGGACAGTTGCCGGGTATTCGTTTGTGGCGAGCCTTCACCCTCCACGACCACGCGCAGATGGTCGGCCTCGGGTTTCCCCGCGATGGTGATCCACTGAAGCTGGTCGAGAATTGCCGCGAGCTGAGGCGACTGAAAACCGCCGGGTGCTTGCGGTAAGGCGCTGGCGGCAGCGCCGTCCTGCCGAATCACCGCGAAGATAGGCGAGCCCGCCAGGCGTAAGAATCGTTCGCGCCACGCCTGCGCATCGAAATCAGTCTGAGTTCGAGGCGGCGTTGCATGGAGGTCGGAGCCGTTCGTCAAGGCGATGCGGTCGTTGCGCAAAAAAGTGAAGGCGACAGGATGCGCGCCACCGTTGATGGGTACAGAGAAGGTTTCAGGGCCGCTGCGGCTGAGGCGCGTTCCAGTTTGCGAAGCGTACGCGGAAATCTTCTTGTGATCGAATTTGCCCTCAGCGACGGCGAAAAGCACGGTGTCCTGGCTGCGGTTCGATAGGGCGATGCCGAGGCGGTTGAGGTCGCGCTCGTAGTTGAAGCCCGTGGCTTGGACAAACTGCGTGTAGTCTGCATCGGCGACGGATTGGGGCGCCCATTTGTACAGCTCGGCGAGGAAGGCGGATTGCCGCAAGGCATTTACGTCTACATACAAGACAGTGTTCGCGTCGGAAGGCATTTGTGCCAAAAGCTCGACAACCGGATTGACTCCCGAACTGCCCCAGTGCTGATACGCGAGAAGGATGGTGCCGCCGAGGATAAGCGCTCCTGTCGCCGCTGCGAGCAAGGCGTGCTTCCTTAACCTGAACCCACCCAAGGCGTCTTTTTGAGCTTTCTCTGTTTCCATGAATTTCGCGGTTTAAGCCCGAGCTTGGCCTTTCAGGTTCCGGCAATCTTTCGCCAGAATCGTTTGGGAGGAAGACGCATCCAACATCTGCGCCTTGCAGACTCGCGATTGATGCTAAACTATAGAAGCGCCAAAAGATACACTCGCTAGGAGTGCGACACAGGGAAAGTGGTTTTCCACAGACCTGGCCCCCGACGTGCTGAAAAACGTCACTCCCTGCTTGCAATTTGCTTGCCCGTTCTGCTATCCTTGCTTGGTTCGAGCGACGCTGGCGTAGCTCAGCTGGTAGAGCATCTGATTTGTAATCAGAGGGTCGGGGGTTCAATTCCCTCCGCCAGCTCCACCAGGAAGTAGCAGGGGAGTGAGGCGGAGCAAATCCTTGCGGGAAAAATAAACGGGCTGGTGTCTTTTGACACGAGTCCTTTTTGTGTTTCTTTCGCGCTGTCGAGGGTGGGCTCTAAAAGATTCTGCGGGACAAGCAGTTAGCGTCCTTGGCGTTTTCGCGGGACGGGTGGGTGAGTGGCTAAAACCAGCAGACTGTAAATCTGCCGCTCCTTGCGGGCTACGAAGGTTCGAATCCTTCCCCGTCCACCAGTCGTTCGCTGTTCGGTTCGGTCGATCGCTCGGCGGTCGTCCGTGCGCAAAAAAAACCGCAGGGCAATCGCAGGAAGCGTTGTTCGGGAGCGGTCGAATTCGCAGCACAGGCGCTGCTGTGGAATGGTGCGCCGCGAACGGGAGATTTTGAGGGGAACACGGATTGGGCCTGGGTAGCTCAGTTGGTAGAGCGCGTCCTTGGTAAGGACGAGGTCACCGGTTCAATCCCGGTCCCAGGCTCCAGGAATTCGGCGGCGACGGTCGGAAGAAAGAGTTGGAGTAAACCGGGCGGGGGTAACTCAACGGTAGAGTCTCACTCTTCCAAGGTGATGGTTGCGGGTTCAAATCCCGTCCCCCGCTCCAGAGTTTCGGAGTAAAGAAGGAAGAAGCACGGCTGCCAAGATAAAGCAGACGTGACGCAGAGGGCAGAGGAACATGGCCAAGGAGAAATTCGAGCGCAGTAAGCCGCACGTGAACATTGGGACCATTGGTCACATTGACCATGGCAAGACCACGTTGACGGCGGCGATTACCAAAGTTTTGTCGAAGCACAACCCCAAGGTGCAGTTCCGCGCGTTTGACACCATTGACAACGCACCGGAAGAGCGCGAGCGCGGCATCACCATTGCGGTTTCGCACGTGGAGTACGAAACGGCGAATCGCCACTACGCGCACATGGATTGCCCGGGCCACGCGGACTACATCA
>Ga0335079_10005341_pt1 | contig 14713 bp, 10 predicted proteins | sample Lox_Sample_33_FD_206719 | JGI IMG/M metagenome (GOLD analysis project Ga0335079, IMG submission 206719) | Soil microbial communities from Loxahatchee National Wildlife Refuge, Florida, United States - Lox_Sample_3.3 | ecosystem: Environmental > Terrestrial > Soil > Wetlands | place: USA...
CCGTCGAAAGTTGTCGGATACTGCCGGAGAACGCTCGTCGCAGGCCCCTTCTTTACCACGCCGAGAATGCTGAACTGAGATCCGCAGCAGGGGCAGGTATAGAGCTGGTTGGAAAATTGATTGATCATACATGCCTGGTACGTACAGGTGGCGCTCACGGCATCGAATGTGGACTGGGAGGCACGCGCCAGGAGGAGTGACCCGCCGGGAAAATCAACGATGGCCGCAGAACCGACACCGACGAGCGGAGAGTAGCTGTCGATCGTGACGACGGCTTTCCCCCCGTCCAGGGCTGCATCGACTGCCTGGAGATTACCCCCGTTGGGAAATGTCGGGTTATCCTGACTCTTGCATCCATCGAGCGAACGAATCAGGATTCCGCCAAATGCTGCAGATGCAGCGAGGACCGACGTTCTCAGCAGAAACCTCCGGCGTGTAAAACCGGATTCCTTCATACCGATCTCCAGGATGGACTGCCGTGACGGACCAGTTCTGCCGCCACGGCAACGTTCATCACGGAATTAGTCCTGTCCTTTCGGGAGAGAAAATTTGTCATCGTCCACCGGGACGTTCTGTTCCACTGATGTAATCTTCCGCACCGTGCTGGCTTCGGGCTCAATGGTGGATGTGCTGATAAGAAACGGAATTTTGACACCATCAACTTCGCGGTAGTCGCTGTAATCCGCCTGCTCCGGGACAAAACCCAGCACGGTTTCGTTCATGATAACCCGACGCAGGAGAAGTCCCGATGCCGTATCGATATAGTACCGCTCACGGGTATGTTCATCCGGCCGTGCGATCACAATATAGGAGGCCTTACCATCTGCCGTATCAACACCGACAATGCGCATCGCGCCCGCCATCGAGCGCAGATGTTCGATCGGAAACATTGCCGCTTCCCGTTCCATCCCTTTTCCTTCGCTTGCGGGAAGAATGCGTGATCCGCGATTATTTTTCATCCATCCGGTCGTGCCGTCGAATCCGCGGCTGCTGACGTTGCCGTTGTTCATGGTCACGGAAACCGCGTACTTGTCGGGAGCTTTTTGCACGATTTCAATATTCGCTTCGCCCCGAGCATTTACCGAAGTTCCTTTGATCACGCGTGTCTTGATCTTGCCGATGGCATCGGCAGATCCGATAGCACGCTCGTACCGTGCAAGGACATCGCTCGCGCTGGGCAGTGCGTGTTCTTCGCCTTCCTGCTCTTCGTGCTGGTCATGGGCAACCTGCGGGAGAGGAAGAACCGCCATCGGCTGCGTGGAATTCCGGTGACAGGTAAAGCACGTAACCTCATGTCGTCCGTGAAAATACCTGTCGTTGAGATCGCCGACAAGCTTGATCATTTCGCGTGCCGTCCGCTTGGAAAACAGGCTGTCGCTCTCAAAGTGGATTCCGGATCCATCGGCATAGTGACAGAATTTACACTCGACTCCGAGTGAGCGGCTCATAAGGTTCATCACGGTATTCAGCTGAGATGCCGGCATTCCTTTCAGAACCTGTATATTTTTTCGCACTTCCTCCACCGGTTTGTCCGAGAAGTCCGCCTGACTGCCGCCAGGCGGGGGAACGCGCCGGTTCTGCCCTTGAGCAACGAGCGTTGAATAAGCCAAAAGAACAACCGAGACCACCGCGAGGTACTTTGTCGCCCGGTAAAGCACTGGAATCATGATGAAGTGTACTCCTTTCGGATTGAATATCTGACGAGGAATTTGAAGTATAGTATCGGAAATGAAACTCTGAAATACAAGTGGAGAAACTACGGCTTCCTTTCGGAGGGTGGAAACAATTCTGCGTGGAGTGCACGAACTGCCTTGTCGGTTTGCGATTCGCTGATCACAAACGTCAGGTTGATTTCTGATCCACCATGAGAAATCAATTCAACATTCACGCCAGCGTCCCCGAGCGCACGGAAGACCTTGCCGGCAATTCCAGTAGTGTGCTTCATTTTTTCCCCGACGACAGATACGACGGACTTATTTCTCTCAATCTTCACATCGGAAAATTCGCGCAGCTCTCCGACGAGCATTTCGAGGTTCGAAGGGTCATCCACGGTCAATGAAACTCCAACTTCCGAGGTTGCGACGACATCAATGCTTTTCTTGTACTGCTTGAAGATCTCGAAAACCCGCGACAGGAATCCGTATGCCATCAGCATCCGTGTACTCTGAATCGTCACGACGGTGATATTCTTTTTGAACGCGATGGATTTGACGAGAGATTCGGAACCCGATCCGGGTCGTGCCGTGATCAGCGTGCCCGCAACGCCCGGACGCTTTGAATTCAGAACCCGGACAGGAATGTTTTTTTTCATTGCAGGAAGAATAGTGCTCGGGTGAAGAACCTTGGCACCGAAATACGCAAGCTCTGCGGCTTCGTCGAATGTAACCTCACCCAGCAATCGTGCTTCGCGGATAAGTCCGGGATCAGCGCTGAGAATTCCATCGACGTCGGTCCAGATCTGAATTTCCTTCGCCCCAAGAGCGGAACCAAGAATGGCAGCGGAATAGTCTGAACCACCGCGACCGAGAGTCGTGGTTACCCCCTTCGCCGTCGCGCCGACAAACCCCTGCATCACGGCGACTCCACGTTTCAGCGCCGGCTGCACGAGGTCGCGCACACGCGCCTCGATCGCCTCAAACTGCGGCTCCGCCTTTGTGAAGGCATCGCTCGTCACCATGATTTTTCGCGCGTCACAGAATTCTGCCGGTATATTCCTTTCGCGGAGTGCATAGACCAGAAGCTGCGACGACCAGAATTCACCATACGCAGCACACTGGTCAAGGAGTCGCGGCGTCACCTCCTGGATGACTGCGACGGATCGGAGAAGATGGGAAAGGTCATCCACGTCCCGCGAAATTTCCCGGATAGCCGAAGCGCTGTTCGATTTCAGCAGACCCGCAGCGATAGACGTAAGCCGCGTACGAAGCTTTTCAACTTCTTCCAACGTCGGCTCGATAGTTCCGGCACCCGCGGAATCGGCAAGACGAAGAAGGGTATTCGTCACCCCCGCAGGGGCCGAAACAACGATCAGTGGATAAGGATCCTTCCGTTCCGAAATAATGTCACAGACATTGCGGAATGCTGTTGCATCCTCGACAGACGTACCGCCGAACTTCATCACATCCATGATCGTGAACTTCTCCTAACGAATGATATAGGCAAGCAGTGCGGTTTCTCAACAACCTCGTCTTCAGGCGACAGGTCGGACCATCCCCCCGGAGAAGAACCTATCTCAACATTCATCCCGCTGATCAGACGCACCCATGAACGAACTATTCCATCTCACTTCCACTTGATTGTACAACCGATAGAAAAGGTCTCCGGAGTTTTTACTGGCTTCCCGGCGATTAGGGCATCCACCGCTTCGCGCAAATACTTCTCTTTCACCGACTGCGGCTCCTTCCAGTTATCGTCCATTTTGCCGGAATAGCGGAGTTTTCGTGATTTGTCGAAGACAAAGAACTGCGGTGTGTGCGTGGCGCCGAATGCATCCGCCACCGCCTGGTCTTCATCCCTCAAATACGGAAAATTAAATCCTCTCGCCGCGGAACGCTGTACCATCGTCTTGAAATCATCATCCGGATAGTTCTTCGTGTCGTTGGAATTGATGGCAACCATCTGGACACCCTTCGCTCCATACTCCTTCTGGAAATCCATCATCCTGTCTTCGTAGGCCTGCACATACGGGCAGTGATTGCACGAGAAGACCACGACCAGGATTTCGGCCTTCACACTGTTGCTCGAGAGAGATGTACCATCCACATTGGGGAGATTCTTAAATTGAGGAAGCGGATCATTGATCTTCAGCAATTGACCTTTCATGATTGACTCCTGCCGTGAGATGAGATGTTTATTTCCAGATTCTTTTTCCGAACAGCTCTGCGGAGATTTCGGTGAATTCCTACAGCATACCATTCTTGAAGAGCTGCTCCTTGATATGGACCGACGCTTTTTCGTCCAATCCGAGAAGCGGACTTCTTACGGCACCGCCGGCATAGCCGACAAGTGTCGCGGCCTGTTTCAATCCGGCGATCCCGTGTGCCGAGGCGACAACCGCATTGAGTGCAACAAGCTTCAAATAGAGCGCGCGGGCTTCTTCATACTTTTGTGCATCAAAGAGTTCCTGGACCGCGGAGCACTGTGTGCCCGCAAAATTCGCAAGTGCCAGAATTCCACCCCTGACGCCGAGCGTGAGCGCGGGATACCACGCACCGATATTGCCTACGAGAAGATTGAAGTCGGGCGGAAGGAACCCTTTCATTGCCGCAAGCCGGGGTACATCTCCCGAGCTGTCTTTCATTCCAATGATGTTGGGATGCTCACTTAATATTCGCACGGCCTCGAGGGAAATCATGAGATGCGTGTACACCGGCACGTTGTAAATCAGGATCGGAATCTTCGACCTTTCCGCAACCTCGCGGAAGTATCCCACAAGTGCTTTGTCTGTCATCTGCGGCCCGTAGAAATGCGGCGTCAGGACGAGCGCGGCCTGAACCCCCAGTCCGGCGACGAGATTCGTGAAACGGATCGTTTCACGCGCAGACTCCAGTCCGGTTCCCGCAAGAAGTGTTTTCCCTTTCCCGGCATGCTTCACAGTCACTTCCACAAGCTTGATTTTTTCCTGCTCCGACAGATATGGAGTCTCCCCGTTCGAGCCAAGAATCAGATAGCCGGAGAGATTCTCTTCGTTCCAGCGGTTAATATTGTGTATATGCCCGTCGAAATCGACGTCTCCGCCGTTCGTGAAAGGAACGATCATGGGAGGCAAGACACCGCGTATTTTCATGGAATTCATGAATTTAATGTACGCGATTCGCGTGTGAATTTCAATGAGGATGGATGAGATTGCCCGAACGATGGTCGGAAAGAACTACAGACCTCAATGAATATGGTGGCGATAGGTCATCCGGATGGCTTCAAGCATGTTGCGGACTTTTCCTTCCTCCACGGAAGTGTGCGACGGAGATGTTCTAACGGCACGCCCGACATGGATTTCACGGACGCCGGTTTCACGCATGAGCGTGCCGACGTTGAGCGGGTTAATGCCGCATCCTGCCATGACAATGATGCGGCCCCGGGCAAGCTCCTGCAATCTGGCAATCAGCGGAATCCCTGCTCCTGCCGTTTCCTTTTGTCCCGATGTGAGAATTCTGTCGACGCCGAGATCGATAAGCTCTTCAAGTGCGCGATCGGGATCCTCGACATCATCAAACGCCCTGTGAAATGTCACCGTCATCGTTCGCGCGTGATCAAGAAGGATCTGCATGCGTTCACGATCAACGGTTCGCTCTCTTGTCAGCACTCCGACGACGGCTCCATTCACGCCGGATTTCCAGGCGGACGTGATTTGCGCCATCATCTTTTCGAACTCATCGTCCGAATACACAAAATCTCCCGGGCGGGGTCGTATCATCACGTGGACAGGAATATCGACATTCTTCCGCGTCTCGTTGATGGTGTGAAGGTCTGGTGTGGTTCCGCCTTCGGAAAGATTGCTGCAGAGTTCTACGCGGTGAGCACCGCCCCGTTCAGCCGCGATCGCGGATTCGGTAGAATCGAGCGAGATTTCAAGAAAAACGGACATTCGATCCGATCACTTGACCATGAAGTCGGAATCGTAGACCGCATTGACTCCGTCGCGCAGGAGTGAATATTGCAACCCCTTCTTGTAGCTGAATGCGCCCACTTCACCCTCACGGTTCACGGCAACAAAACCGGCAAGGAAGTTATCGATATCTTTGTATTGCGGGCTTTTCCTTATAAGCCGCTCGACAGCGGTCCGACATGCCTCCTGCGGTGATGCGCCATTCCTCATGAGCTCGACGACCAGGAACGTCCCGTCGATCTTGATCACCGTTTCGCCGAGGCCTGTCGATGCTGCGCCGCCGACGTCGCTATCGACATACAACCCGGCACCGATGAGCGGTGAATCGCCGACGCGCCCATGCATCTTCCACGCCGCCCCGCTTGTCGAGCATCCGCCCGCTATATTTCCCTTTCCGTCGAGCACGATGAGGCCGACGGTATCGTGGTTTTTCTCATTCAGGGGCGGAGTGTATTTGCTATCGTGAAGCCAGTTTTGATATGCCTTCCTGGCCTCATCCGTCAGGAGATCTTCTTTCTTGAATCCTTCACTCAGAGCAAATTCCAGTGCTCCGTCACCGGCGAGAACCACATGCGGCGTCTTCTCCATAACCCGGCGCGCAACGGAAACCGGATGCATGATGTGCTCGAGGAAAACGACAGACCCCGCGTTTCCCTGTTCGTCCATGATGCATGCATCGAGCGTCAGATGGCCGTCGCGATCGGGATATCCGCCGCGTCCAACGGAAGTAATCTTCGGGTCTTCTTCCACAATCCGGATGGCGTTCTCCACCGCGTCAAGCGCACGGCCTCCGTTCTTCAGCGTTTCCAACGCGGTTTGATTCACCGGCAGTTTGAAGTCCCACGTGGAAAGTACGACAGGTGATGAAGGCGGATGGAAGCCTGTACTGGACCGCGCGAGCTTTGGAATCGCAAATGCCGATGCACCGGCGAGTGAGCCAACCTTGAGAAATGAACGTCGCTTCATATTTTCTACCCCTCAAGTTGTGAGATGATTTCTCCGCTTGCTCTGTCCAGGAATATCATTCGAGATCGTCCGGCCGGAACAGTTGTTTTCGTCCTCTTCCCGCGGTAAGCCACGGTAGCTTCTTCCGCTTCACTGCTTTCCGAGACACACGTGCAAAGAACTGCATGCTCATATACTGTCGGCAGGACCAGGACGGAAGAATGCGCATCTTCAACTTCAACAGCCGAAACGATTCCTGTCTGTTTCAGAACGTACCGATAGAGCGCAGTGACAGATTCCGGACTCTCGGCAAGTTCAACAGGCAGAGGCGACCAGAAGATGTTGCCCTTTCCGTGGGAGATCGTCTGGACGGATGGCTCCGCGCTCCCCACTATCACTGCTTTTTCGACACGCTGCAGCTTATCACCGCGATACCCCAACACGAATCTTACACCATCGATCGAAAGGGACTCTTCTTCCGCGATCGGCATGATGGCAGATTCAACTCCCAACGCTTTCATACGTTCCTGCGGGAGCCAGTGATCATCTGTATCGACTGGGCCGCTGATGAGAAGGTTCGAGCCCGATTCCACCATGGAACGTACAGCGTTCCAGGCACTTTCATTGAGTGTCCGCGATGATGGAAGGATAATGAGTTTTGGCTGGCGGGACAATTTCCCCATTCCGTATTCTGAGACTGCAGCAACAGGAACATGGTGATTGTATGCCATCACCCGTACGCATCTCCTCGTCGCTTCGGTGACAAGATCCCGCGTCGAAAATTGGTTCGAGTGTGAAATCACCATGAGCACATCTTCGTCAACCTTCCCTTTAACGAATTGACGGTTGGAGGCGAAGAACTTCGCGAACCGCCTGATGACATCAAACTCCGGTTTTGCCGTTCCGGCGGCTCGAAACACACCGATTGCCGCTTCGTTATCTGAATCCATATAGGGATTCGTGTTCCAGACCCACTCGATAAATCCGGCGCTGTTTCCGCTCAGAGAAATCGCCAGCTTCCGTTCGAGCAAATTGCGTGCATCCTCCTCGGTGCGCCACGGAGTTCCGTCCATCTTCTCATAAAACATCACTCCGGTTTCTTCAATGAGATTGAGTTTTCCCGGAACCTTCGTCATGACGCTGTCCCAGAGGAGATCGTCGTTGTTCCACCAGTTATGAAGGCACGTAAAATCGACCCCCGAAGCATAGAATTGCGGACTTGGTCTGTCACTCGTACCTCCTTCATCCTGTCCGATTGTTACAAGCTGTCCGGGGTTTCCGTTCGTCCTGACCAGCTCCCTCAGCTCGCCCGCCCAGCGTGTCACCATCTCCTGTGCAAACAGCCGATAATCGATTACTTTGATCGGGTGATTGGTATCGAAAAATATCACGTCTGAAAACTCCTCAAGTTTCGGGAGCGCCAGCACCTCGCCGGGGGGACAGCGGTACATTTCCGAAAGTGAAGCGATCCGGTCTTGGTCGCGATCGAAATGGTAACGCGATTTCAGCCATGCTTCCCAGGCCGCAACCTCATACGTATCATAATTCGGGCGCACCGACCACAGCTGCTGCGGATTACAGAATGACGGTTCGTTGATGAGATCCCACATGACATCATTCATCATCCGGTATCGCTGAACAAAGGCGAGGAGAAATTCCTTTTGAGCGTTCACGGACCTCGGGTCAAGAAACGGATTGACGCCGCCCCAAGATTCCGGAAGGAATGCAAAAAGCGTGATGATGACCGGCATATCGTATTTCCGTGCCGTCAGAAGGAACGCGTCCATGGCGCGGAATGCCTGCTCATTCGGGGAACCGACATCGAGCATGTAGTTCTTCCACGCGGTCCAGATTCCCGTCCGGACCATGTTGATACCCGCTGACTTCATCCGCCGAAAATCATCATCCCAGACTGCCGGATTGGGATCCAGGAGGAATTTCCGGTGAACGTCCGACGCCATGTATGTCGTACCGGTGATCGGATACGGCTGACCATCGCGGATGAAATTTGCACCTTCAATGCTCAGCGGCTTGCCGGCAGACAGCAATCGATCGTCCGTTATCCAGTATCCGGTTCTCGCTGTAAGAATTTGTCGGGGACCGGAGCCGACAGCGGGCGATTCAAGCGAAAGCCGGACATGTGTTATGCCTCTGGTGTGCGACGGCAAAACAGCATTCCCCGTTGCAAGCGTCCCGGCCCCAAAGAGCGGGATACTCGTTTCGGCAAGATTTTTTCCATCATCTCCCTTCACCACGACCCGGCACTTCCCCTGCGCCAGCCGCTGCACATTTCCTTTGGGATGCCGGAGTTGAATCGTGACAGCAGGGGATTCTCCCTCCGCGTAACACGCCGAAGAACTACGCGCATTCAATTCGGTCGCGCCCTGCATTGCCTGCGATGCAAGAGCGCGGATCGCAGAAGCCGGGATGGTACCGCTCATGGCAACTACGAGCCAACGTCCGCCGGCACACTCTCCCTGCATCCGATCGATTTGCACTACCGGCGCCACGCGGTTCGTTTTCAATCCGTCAACACCGAGTATCAGCGGGTTGAGGATGGCATCGCGTTGACCCGCGCTTCCATCCTCCGACGGATAATCCTTTGTGGAGGTGAACTTGACATAAAATTCGAAGAACTTTTCGGCTTTAAGTCCGCGAACGAGATCGCGACCGCCCGGAAATTCATCGCTCACCGAATACGACTCGACAATCTCCGGCGAGACGGGATATGCCTGCGTAAGGCCGAGAAGTTTATGATATTCTGTCTGGCGAACCTCCTGATGCCAGCCGCCGTACTCCGATCTGACGGGCACGGCAAAGGGGACCCCTCCTAGCCAAAGAAGATTGCCGCCTTCCATGAGGTAGGCATGCACCGGGGACCAGCTGTCCTTTGGAAACGCCGATCCATACGGCATAACGAGGAGATCGCACCGGGAGCCGGTGAGAGTAGAGAGCTGCATGTTGTTGAGAAATGCGGCATTCCATCCGCGGAATGCTTCCTCGAGAGCAGTCCGGCTGATGTGCAGATCCTCGACGCCGGGAAATGTGCCGTCGAAAAAGACTGCAATACGAGGTGTTTCAGGATCCTGAAATTTCGGGAACCCCTTCGCAAATCCGGCAAGTGCAAATGTGCCGGCAGTCTTCATGAATGCTCGCCGATTAATACTCATGTGCGAAACTCTCCCCCTGCCGCGGCGGAATACTTCTGAATAATCTCGAACGGAATTTTTGTGTCGGCAAAAACTTGCCAGAGCTTTATTTTGTTGGACTGGACGATCGCTTTCCACGCAGCCGGCAGTTTCCACGACCGGGCCGCATCCGTATTTCCGAGCCCCTGATACGAAGCGCTTGCCTCTCCGCAGAGGAGTACGAGATCATGGTCTTCCATTGTGATTGAAATGTCGATGCGGTAATCGGGAAACCACTCGAAATAATGCTTCCACCCCACCCGCATCTTTTCTTTTCCCTCGACGGCGTTCCCGTGGGCGTCGATGAATACGTGATCGTCCGACATGAGCCGTCCTATCCCTTCAACATCATGACGATTGATCTGTTGAACGAATTCCAGAGCGAGCACATTGTTCGTCGGCATGATCGATCTTCTTCAGGCGCAGAAAGATGGTGGAAGTTATTCAACAATCATCTGAATTGCAACTGGGCATTTCTCGACTTCGTCACGGTTCGCCGCAGAGGGCTCAGAGAAACTCACCCGTGGAATTCGGCAGTCCTTCACGGAACCTCGATACTCGGAGCGGTTGAACATTCAGTGTGCGAGCCGAACCGTAAACGATGATTTCTGCAAGAAGCTTACCGAGCGCCGGCGAGTGCATCACACCATGACCCGATGAGCCGTTCACAAAATAGAAATTCTGACATTCCTCGAGTGTCCCGAGAAGAGCGTGTTTGTCAGGCGTCATTTCATACAGCCCGGCCCAGCATGAAGAACGATCAATGGACGCAGTTGATAAGGAGCGGATCCTCCGATGCGCAAGCTCCTGGACAGTTGAGATCCAGTCTTCCTCGACGAATGTATCGAACGAGGAAGGAACATCCGTCGGCTTCAGCAGGAGCACCCTTCCATCTCGCACGCGGAAATGAAACCCGTCTTCGAGAAAGATCGTCATCGGCATGGTCTCCGGCAGGAGGTGATCTTCTCGCACAACGGCAACCTGTCGCCGCAACGGAAGGAGAGGGATTTCCAGCTTTGCAGCTTTGGCAAGTTCACCGGCCCATGCACCGGCAGCATTGACGACCCGGCAAACGGAAATCTTCCCGCGCGACGTGCGCACTTTGGTGATTCTGTTGTGTGTCAATTCGAAACTGGCACATTCCACACCGAACTCAAACTTCACTCCCTTCCTTTCTGAGGCATCCCGGTATCCCGAGAGTATGTTCATCGGGCGTATGAACCCGTCGGTAGGACAAAATGATCCACCGAGTATGCCGCCGTGGTGGATGAAGGGATTGAGATCGAGAATTTCCCCGGGAAAAACCTCGTGCGCCTCCGGTAAACCGCTCCGGTGCTGAAGTTGGAGCGCATCCCGGAGCGCCGAAAGGCCTTGAGCAGAATGCGCGAGAAAGAGGTACCCGCACTGACGGTAACCCGAATCGATGCCCGTCTCCTCTTCGAACCTCATGAGCATTTCGCGGGCAAGGAGGGATAATCTGATATTGATCTCTGTCGCGAACTGACAGCGGAACCCGCCGGTTGCTTTTCCCGTGCTTCCTTCTCCGGGACGAGCGAACCGGTCGATGACCAGAATGTCGTGACAACCGAGCTGGGCGAGGTGGTACGCAACACTCGCGCCGATAACTCCCCCTCCGATGATCAGCACATCAGCGGTTCTCACACGCGACTCAATCCTTGTGTCTCACGCGGATCTTGCGTGTCGCCGTGGTGCCGTTGGCAGTTACCCTCACAAAATAAAATCCATCGGGCTGATTGCTGATATCAACCGGCAGGAACGATTCTTTCACATCGGGATAAAATTGATGGAAGACGGTCGCGTTGGAATCGGCGTTTTCGATCGTAACATCAGTACCGGCAGGTTCGTTGTTGAACACTTCGATGTGGAATTTTCCGGGATTCCGAATGGGAAAGGCATTCACCAGAGGAAGAGTATCGGTAACAACCGGAGGGGAGCTTTGCGCCGCTGCCGTGAACCAGAAATCGATGCCGCTTCCGAAATCCGAATTGAACGATTTGATCAGATGACCGCGCATATCGAGGAAACGTATATACCCGAATCCGCCATCGGGATTCGCCCAGAAATCGAGCCCGTCGGCGGCCGTATCGTTCACCACAAAGTGGTAACATCCCTGCTGTAAATCGAGCGTATCCATATAGAGTGTGTTCGCCCGCAGAGATCCGAGACGACGGCTTTGGACAATTGCCCCGTGCTCATCGGTAAGCTGATAAGCATTATTCGTTGAATCGTGATTCGATCGGAGTGCGAGAATGAACCGCATCGGATATGTCGGAGGAATCGCCACCGTTGAAGTCATGGCGTTGTCTCCGGGATATTCGTCCATCCTTCCGTTCGGTTTTGAGAGTATGACCTTGAAGGTCTTTTTTCCTTCCGAAGCCGAAACCAGTCCCGGCAAGACCACTTCTGCGGATTTCTGTGAGGGAAGAAGGCCCTTCCACAGATATGTTTGCATCCTGCCGTTTTCGATGCCGTAGGCAATCGACACGGAATGAAGCGGATCCCGGCCGCTGTTCCGGATCATGATACGCGGGGAACTGCAGACGGGGTTCATCCTGTCGAAATCATCATCAGTGCTCGGCGCCTGGATTTCGTCGAGCGAAACATCATCACGCGCGCGGGGAGACTTTTCCAAAAAGAGATACGAGCTGAAATAGTAGCTGGCGGTCGGCTTGCTGCGGTTGATATACGGCTCCATATCAACATTGACCGAATGTTCTTCACGATCCCTGATCGCATAATCGTAGACGTCGGGATAGACCATGGATCCGGGGCACCATCCGGCGCGCGGGTAGATCCACGTTCCTGCCTGAGGATAGAGCGGATTGTTGCCGCACTCCCTCCAGATCTGCTTTTGATCGATGAGAGTATCATCAAAAAAAACCCGACGGTACTTGCTGCAGAATTCCGCGCAGTTTTCCGAATCATCCATCCCGTGTCCGGTTTGGAGTATTCTCAGTCGGGCAATGCTGGTCCCCTTCGGCGGCGTAAAGGAGACCGGTGCCAGCGAGTCCTCCATCGGCCGCGTACTGTCGCCGTACGGGAAGGAGCCCTGCCAGAGCTTCTGGTACCCGAGACATTCCACGGCGGGTGGACCGGGGCTCAGGGCGAAGTCGAGAGTGATGAGCCATCCCCGGTCGGTATTTGTTTCATATCCCCCATGACTGAATTCCACCTCAACGGAATCGTGGAGGAGAAATGCGAAGTCCGTAACATCAACCTTCCACGTAAACTTCCACGTAGGGGTGAAGCGCCATCCGTAGGGTGAGATGAGCCGCGCAATTTCTATATCCGTCGCCGGCTTGCCAACGCCCCCGATACGTCTCAGGAAAATATTGTCGATGTAATCCCATTCACCGCAGTGAAGACTATCAGGACAGCGGTAGGTCACCGAAAGCTCCGCTCTTCTGTATTGCGTATGCCGCGACGGAAAGACAGTCCAGGAGCGATACGGGTTCACACCCCTGGACGGATCGGTAATAACCTTTACGTCATTGTGAGATATGATATGAAGGGTTCTTCCACTCTGCCCGGCAGAGATCAGCGTGGTGGAAACCAGAAAAAGGAGCGACGCGCGGACAATCCATGTTCGGTGTAGTACCGGCATTTCAGATGTGCCTTAATTAGTTTATGCTGATTTCATCGACGAAAAGCCAGGACTCGCTTCCCGCCCCCGGTTTTCCGTCGGGGATTCTGCCGGCGTTCTGTTCAAAAACCCTGACGTACCGCGCCGACTGCTTTCCGATATCGATGGTAATGGAATTTCCCGCTGCGGCGATTTCTTCGGGACCAAGGAATTTCACACTCCGGAAATGTGTCGTATCATCTCCCACAAATATCTCAATGCTCTTTGGAAGATAAATCCAGCTCACCTCCAGCTGAAGCAGCCCGACCGTTACACTGGAGTATGATGCGGATCCGCCGAGATCGATCGTCGCCTCGAGATTTGGTCCCCAGAAGCCGAGCCAGTTCCTGCCATAATGGCGCGGGTCTCCGCGAATCCCATCCACGAGCGTGAATGCGCCGTCGCCCGGGTATGTCTCGCTGGGGGGAACTTTCAGAGTAATGGGCCTTCCTGTGGATTTCGAAACGACGAAATCCTGATTGAGAATATGCCCCCGCAGGTCTCCATGCTCTCCAAAATACGCAAACCGCACGTTCAGACTCTTTTCAATTCTGAGGGGTTCGATATACGATGGAGATGCCGAAGACGGATCGCTTCCATCAAGTGTATAGTGAATGCCGGTCGAGTCGAATGAGGAAGCGAGCTTCAACGCCACACCGCTCACTGCGGAAAGCGGGCTCACCGATGTTTGAATCTCGTAAATCGCCTTCGAATAATTCACATGCATCGAATCGAGGAGTGAAAAATGCCGGATGAGCCGGGCACGGAAATCGTCGTAGTTCCGGAGGTGCGCCGGGGTCCAGTCGACCTCCGCCAGTGCGACCATGCGCGGAAAAATCATATACTCCACATGTTCTGGAGTCGCAACGTATTCTGTCCACATGTTGCCCTGTGCTCCCAGGATATATTTTGCATGTGAGGCGGGAAGTTCAGCCGGCACGGGTTCATACGAATAGACTTTCTCGACCGTCGTGTACCCTCCGATCGCGAGCGGCTCATACTCGGGATTTCCCTGGTAGTGATCGAAATAGCAGTGTGAGCCGGGGGTCATCACAACGTAATGCTTCTTCTTTGCCGCGGCGATCCCTCCTTCTGTCCCGCGCCAGCTCATGACCGCGGCGCGCGGCGCAAGCCCCCCTTCGAGAATCTCATCCCAGCCAATAACCTGTTTCCCCTTCGAGTTGAGAAACCGCTCGATGCGTTTGACGAAATAGCTTTGAAGCTGGTTTGCATTCCGGAGCTTCAATCTTTCCATGAGCGCGCGGCAGTAGCGCGATTCTTTCCAGCGAACCTTTGGGCATTCATCCCCGCCGATGTGAATATATTTTCCCG
>Ga0335079_10005343_pt1 | contig 14710 bp, 14 predicted proteins | sample Lox_Sample_33_FD_206719 | JGI IMG/M metagenome (GOLD analysis project Ga0335079, IMG submission 206719) | Soil microbial communities from Loxahatchee National Wildlife Refuge, Florida, United States - Lox_Sample_3.3 | ecosystem: Environmental > Terrestrial > Soil > Wetlands | place: USA...
GCGCGTGGAGATGGCTCAGCGGTTCTGTGGCCGTCGCCAAGAGCTACGCCGGTCCGATTGTGGACAGCATGGTTGCCGACGGATTGAACGTCGAAGTTTAGTCTCGCGCCTGCGCCAGCTGAATCACGATTTCCACTAGCACGGCCGCGCTGGAGACGAGGAGTCCAACGACTCCCGCGCGCAAACTGATTGGCGTGTATTTCAGCAGGACGTACGCCGCGGCTCCGATCATCAGGTATCGCAGGACGCCCTTCATCGCCAGGTTGGAAGGGGGCCGTTCGGTGCCGATCGCTCCGACTACCTGCTTCAGCCAGCGAAAGCTCAACCAGGAGACGGCGCCACCCAATGCGAATCCCGCGGCCCAGCTCCATCCCCCTGCAATCCATGCGACTACCGACCCGGCGACCACCAGCGCCATCGTGATCCGGGTGATGCGCTCCACCACCCGTTCGTAAGCCAGATCGTCAGGAACCGCCATCACTGGAATCCCGGCTTAGTCCGCGATAAAGCTGCACAAAACCGGCGATACTCCCCAGGATCAGAAATACGACTGTCAGAAATTTCGTATGGAACAATCGGTCAAGCAGATAGCCGATCGCGTAACCGACGAACGTGCTGACTGGAAGAAGCAGGGCCAAAGAAAGATATTGGCCGACCTGCCGCGAGAACTGTTTATTGCCGTCCGCCACAACCACCAGTGTAGCTGTGGGCTTACCGCCGCGTGCTATTTCAATTCGGTGAGCATCCCGGGAATGCTCCACTGCATCTGCAGACCGTTGGCGGCCCAGCCGAATTCCTTCTGCATTGCCATCGCGAGCTGTTCCCGGCTGCTGCCTTGCCGCACCAGCTCAGTCGCGCGATTGCGCAGCTTATCGACGTCGTCCCGATACTTCTTCAGGCCGGCCTTGTTGGTGACCGGGCCGTGGCCGGGAATGACCGTGTCGAAATCGAACCCGTTCATCGCCGCATCCAGCGTTTTGGTCCATTCGACAAGGCTGCCGCCGCCGGGATAATCGATCAGAGGCGTGTTGCCGGCCATCAAGTCGCCGGTATGGATGGTGCGGTCGGCCGGAAAATACATCACGGCGTCGCCGTTCGTGTGACCCCGGCCGAAGTGATGCGCGCGCACTTCTTTGCCGCCCAGAAACACCGACGTTTCTTCCGTGAAGACAACTCGGGCGGGCGTCGGTGTGATGCCGGCGTTAGATTGAACCTTGTTCACGATGTTCTTGCGCGCATTGGCGGTTGAGATAATCTCCACGTTCATCGCCAGCATCTTGGCGTTCCCACCGCTGTGGTCTTCGTGATAATGCGTGCTCAGCACGTATTTGATCGGCTGGTTGCTGATGCCCTTGACCTTCTCCATGATGGCTTCATGGTCGCGGTCGAATTTGTCGTCGACCAGAATGAGCCCGTCATTGGTGATATACACAGCGACATTGCCGCCGTCGCCTTCGATCTCGTAGAGATCGTCTTTCACCTTGTTGACATTCAACTGCGGCGGGCCGCCCTGGTTCTGCGTGTAAGCAATCCAGCCGCCCGACAGAAAGACGAGTCCCAGAGAAACCCGCAGCACAAGTGTCCGGCTCATGCGGGACAATATATCACTTTCCCGCGGCGCCGCCGAATTTTTCCGCGGCTTCTTTGACCAGGAACCCCATCTTCGGGTGACTCGGTTCCAAAGCCGGGAAAATCCCGTATTCTTCAAGGGCTTCGGTCGTTGTCGGGCCGATCGAAGCCACAAACGAACGTCGCAAACTCTCAAGAACCGCCGCCTCGATACCCTCCTCGGCCGCGATGCGCGCCAAGTGAGCCATCTGGACCGAAGTTGTGAAAAGAACTGCTTCAAATTCGCCCGCCGCCAATTTTTGGGCCGCATCACGCAGCGGACCAGTAGTTTCCGGCAGGTCCCATTGATAGACTCGAACGGTCGTTACCGAGGCCCCTCGCGCTTGCAGGCCTGCCACCAGTTCAGGACTGGGCCGGCCGTACTCTTGCACGAGAACGCGCCGCTCAGGCCGCCCTTCAGTTACTCCGAGAACCTCCTTCCAGGTGTTCGGCTCGCCCGCAATCAGGCTCGGAGTGATCCCCATGTCGCGCAGCGCCGCAGCCGGTTTCGGGCCGCGCGCGACCACCGTAACCCGTTGCAGCGCCTCGGTGAATGCAGATTCCGGATACCGTGTGGCAAGCAAGCGGCTCAGTTGCCTCGTTCCGACGCCGGTTAACAGAATCACCATCTCGAATTCCCCGCCGAAGAGCCGCTCCGCGACAGTGAAAGCTTCGGCGTCTTCTGCCACTGGGATTTCGCGCATCGAAGGCGCGACGGTCGGGATTCCGCCCTGCTTCCGGATCAGCTCGGCCATTTCGGCGGCCCGGCGGCTCTCCAGCGAGAGGACGGGCTTTCCAGAAAAGCCCATGGTTGATTGTAAGGGTGAAATTTTGTTAGCTTCACGCATAATAGAAGATCGGACACAGAAGTAACAGGACTCATGGGAGTGCAACCGCAGGCGGGATGGCAGTACGGGCTCGAGTTTCTAGCGGATGCTCCCATCGCGTGCCATGAGCTCGATTTGAGCGGGCGCATCGTCCGCGTCAACGAGGCGGAGTGCCGGCTGCTCGGATTACGGGAAGATCAGATTCTCGGGCGGCACGTCTGGGAGTTCGTCGCGCCGGATGAGCAATCACCAGTCCGCGACTCGGTGATGCGGACCATGTCTGGAGCCCAGCCGCCCGAGATGCTTGAAAGAAACTGGCTGCGCGCCGACGGTTCCCGCCTCGTGCTCGAGATCCATTCCGTGCATGTCCTGGGAAGCAACGGTGCCGTCGCCGGTGTCCGATCGTTTCTACTCAATGTGACGCGCAGGAAAGTCGCCGAAGAGGCTCTGCGGAAAAGCCAGGAGAGCCTTGAAAACCGTATCCGGGAACGCACGGTCGAGCTGGAGTTGACTAACGAGTTTCTCCGCCGCGAGCTTGAAGAGCGCCAGCGCCGCGAAGAGGAGCACCGCAAGCTCCAGGCGCAGGTGCAGCACGCGCAGCGGCTAGAGAGCCTAGGGGTTCTCGCCGGCGGCATCGCGCACGATTTTAATAATCTGCTCGCCAGCATCATGGGATACGCAAGCCTGGCCACGATGGACCTGCCGGACGATTCGCGCCCGCGGAAAAGCATTGAGCAGGTGCTGGTGGCGGCAAAGAGCGCTTCGGATCTAACCCAACAGATGCTGGCGTACTCGGGCCGCGGCACATTCGTGGTCGATCTGTTAAACGTCACGCAATTGATCGAGGGTGTCATTCGGCTGCTGGAAACCACCATTTCCAAGAAGGCCGCCCTCAACCTCAACCTTGTGGCCGACCTGCCGCCCATACAGGGTGACGCCAGCCAGATCCGTCAGGTCGTCATGAATCTCATTACGAACGCATCGGAGTCGCTGGGAGACGAGCGCGGGTCGGTGACCGTAACCACAGGCGTCCAGTGGGCCGAGGCCGGTCAACTGCCGGCTCTCGAGCCGCAGCGGATTTTGCCCGAAGGCCGCTACGTTTTTATTGAGGTCGCCGATACAGGATGCGGCATGGACCCGCAAACGCTGGGCAAAATCTTCGATCCGTTTTTCACCACCAAGTTCACGGGCCGCGGCTTGGGTCTGGCAGCCGTGTTGGGGATCATTCGCGGCCATCAGGGCAGCATCAAAGTCGACAGCCAGTCAGGCGCCGGCACCACGTTCCGCGTCATGTTTCCTGCCGCCGAAGGCTCTGTTGCTGCTGAAATTGCGCAGGTCGCTGAGGCGCCCGCGAAGTGGCTCGGCGGCGGCCTCGTGCTCGTGGTCGACGATCAAGCCGCGATCCGGAATCTCGCACGCACCGTTCTGGAGCAGGCCGGTCTGCGCGTCCTCACGGCCGCGGACGGGCAGGAAGCCGTCGCCGTATTCGCCGAGCACGCCTCCGACATCCACGCAGTCTTGCTCGATCTGAGCATGCCGGGAATGGATGGCGGCGAGGTGTTCCGCCATATTACTCAATTGGTGCCAAACATCCGCGTTGTATTATGCAGCGGCTACAACGAGCAGGATGTTAACACTAAGCTGGGCGGGCGCAAACCCGCTGCGTTTCTCCGTAAACCCTATCACCCCTCAGAACTCGTCCGGCAGTTGCGAACGGTCTGGTGATCACTCGAGAAGTTCATCGCAATTTGTAGGGCAGGACCCTGCCCCACAAACTACGCGAGATCCTGCGAGCGCATCGGTAGCTTGCGCAGGCGTTTGCCGGTCAACGCGAACAGGGCATTGGCAACCGCGGGAGCCGCGGTGGGCGTGCTGGCTTCGCCGATGCCGCCGGGATTGGCCTGGCTGGGTACGATATAGACTTCGACCACCGGCATTTCGTCCATGCGCAGCGGATCGTATTCGTTGAAATTGGCTTGCTTGACGCGGCCGCGGTCGATGGTGATCTCGCCCTTGAGCGCCGCCGATAAGCCATACACGATGCCGCTCTGGATCTGCTGTTCGGTGATGGCGGGGTTGATATTCTGGCCGCAATCGACCGCGCAGACCACGCGGTGCACCTTCAGCTTGCCTTTTTCGACAGAGACCTCGGCCACCTGCGCGTTGAAGCTGCCGATGTTGTTCACCACCGAGATGCCGCGCGCCCTTCCGGAAGGAAGCGGCTTGCCCCAGCCGGCCTTCTCGGCGGCCAAGTCGAGCACAGCGAGGGCGCGTTTGTTGTTCGCCAGCAGGCGGCGCCGGAATTCCAGCGGATCCTTGCCGCCGGCGTGCGCCATTTCGTCGATGAAGCTTTCGGTGAAGAAGGTGTTCTGCGAATATCCGACCGAACGCCAGTAGGTGGTAGGAATGCCCGGCTCGCCCACGTGATAGTCGACGTGAACGTTGGGAATGCTGTAAACGAGGTCGGCAATGCCTTCCACCGCGGCGCGATCGACGCCGTTTTGCAGGCCGGCGAACGACGGGCAAACCACGCGGCTGGTGAACGCGACCGGCCATCCATCGGCATCCAGCGCGCCGGCGAATTTGGTGTACGAGGCTGGCCGGTAGAGGTCGTGTTGCATGTCGTCTTCGCGCGACCAGGTGAGTTTCACGGGAGCGCCGATGGCCTTGGATGTCTCGACGGCGTCGGCAAGGAAATCGTCGCCGCCGCGCCGGCCAAAACCGCCGCCCAGGAACAACGTGTGGATCTGCACTTTCTCGGGAGCGAGGCCGGTGACTTCGGCGGCTTTTGCGCGCGCCGCACTCTGGATCTGGGTGGCAGCCCAGACATCGCAACCATCCGCGCGCACGTGAGCCGTGCAGTTCATCGGCTCCATGGGGGCGTGCGACAGGTACGGCGCTTCGTAGACGGCGTCGATTTTCTTAGCGGCGCTGTTGAGCGCGGCATCGGCGTCACCAGTCTTGCGGGCTTCGGCGCCGGGCTTCGCCGCGAGATCCATGAACATCTGGCGGATTCCCGGGGTGGACCATTTCGCGACCGGGCCTTCGTCCCACGTGACCTTCAGGGCGCGGCGGCCTTCCATGGCATTCCAGGTGTTGTCGGCCACTACCGCGACGCCGCTGGAAATCTGAACCACTTGCTTGACGCCCGGAACGGTCTTGGTCTTGCTGTCGTCGAAGCTGGCGACTTTACCGCCGAACACCGGACATTTCGCCACGACGGCATAGAGCATGCCGGGAACCTTGGCATCGATGCCGAACACTGCGGTGCCGTTGACTTTAAGCGGCGTGTCGAGGCGCTTTACGGATTTGCCGATATAGCGGAATTGCTTGGGATCCTTGAGGGCCGGGGTGGTCGGGACCGGAAGTTTCGCGGCCGCTTCGGCCAGGCTGCCATAAGTCAGGCGGGCGTTGGAAGCCGTGTTGATGACGACGCCGTTTTCCACGCGGCACTGGGACTTGTCGACGCTCCACTTCTGTGCCGCGGCCTGGACAAGCATCTCGCGCGCGCTGGCCCCGGCGGCGCGCAGCGGCTGCCAACTGGTGCGCACGCTCAGGCTGCCGAAAGTTCCTTGGAGGGGGCCGTAGAGTTTGGGGTCGACTCCCGCGATTTGAGTGCGGATCTTCTTCCAGTCGCAATCCAACTCGTCGGCCAAGATCTGGGATAGCGCGGTAAGCGGTCCCTGTCCCATCTCGGACTTGGTGAGCATGAAAGTGATGTTGTCGTCCGCACCGATATGGACGTAGCCGTTGAGCCTGGCCACGGACGCGCCCGTTTGGGCAGCCAGGCGCTCAGGCAGCGCGAACGTGAGGGTCAGGCCAGCGGCGCCGGCTGCTCCGGTTTTCAGGAAATCGCGGCGATTGACTTTCTTTACGGTCTTCATGCCACACCTCCTTTATTGGCCGCACCATTGGACGCGGTCAAAATCTCCGAAGCCCGATGAATCGCTTTGCGGATGCCCTGGTACGTCCCACAGCGGCACAAGTTGCCCTTCATGACCTCGTCGATGTCGGCGTCGGTCGGCTTGGAATTCTTGGCAAGCAGGCTGGCGGCAGCCATGATCTGTCCCGACTGGCAGTATCCGCATTGCGGCACGTCATTTTCCACCCACGCGCGCTGTACGGCGTGCGTGCTGTCGGCTGAGAGGCCTTCGATGGTGGTGACGCTCTTTCCCGCGACGCTCGAGACGGGCGTGATGCAGGAACGAATCGCCTGGCCATTGAGATGGACGGTGCAGGCGCCGCACAGCGCCATACCGCAGCCGAATTTCGTTCCGGTCATTCCCAGCGCGTCGCGTAAAACCCAAAGAAGCGGCATCGCCGGGCTGACGTCGACCGTCTGCGGCTTGCCGTTCACGTTGAACTTGATTTGTGCCATGGCATCCTCCCCGAGCGCGGGGCCCGGAAGACTCTCGTAAGCTCCTTAAAAGATATCACTTTAAGTACGATGAATGCATGCTCGCCGTGCACCTGGAAAATGGGACTGTGACCACGCGGGACGTGCCGGTTCCGGCGCGTCCGGAAGGCTTCGCCTTGTTGCGGCTGCTGTGCGCCGGGATCTGCAATACGGATCTCGAACTGCAGCGCGGCTATTACGGATTTACGGGAACACCGGGACATGAGTTCGTGGCGGAAGTAGTGGAAGCCGATACGCAGGCTCTGGCGGGCCGGCGGGTGGTGGGGGAGATCAATCTCGCGTGTACGGAGTGCGACTGGTGCCGGCGCGGGCTCGGCCGGCATTGCCCGACCCGGACCGTGCTGGGGATCGTGGACCAGCCGGGCGCGTTTGAAGAATTCTTCGTCCTTCCGGAGCGCAACCTGCACGTGCTGCCTGATGGCGTTTCGACCGAGCGCGCCGTGTTTACCGAGCCGCTCGCGGCCGCGTGCGAGATCGTCGACCAGGTGGCGATCCCGGACGGGACGCAGGTGGCCGTGCTGGGCGACGGCAAACTCGGACTGCTGGTGGCACAGGTTTTGAATGCGGAGGGATATCGTGTGCACCTGTTCGGACATCACCGAGAGAAGTTGCGGATCGCGGCGAGCGCGGGCGTGCTGAGCGACGTCGCTCGGGAAAAGATGCCGGTGGCGGCCTACGATTGGGTGGTGGAGGCGACGGGAACCCCGGAGGCCTTGCGGACGGCGGCTGCGATGACCCGCCCGCGCGGCACCCTGATCTTGAAATCGACCGTGCACGGGCTGGTGAGCGTGGACACGGCGCCGATCATCGTCAATGAGCTGACGCTGGTGGGGTCGCGCTGCGGCCGCTTCGAGGCATCTCTGCCGCTGCTGGAGAATCCGAGAATTCGAGTGGATGAGATGATCGCGGCGCGGTATCCGCTGAGCGAAGCGCCGCGGGCGTTCGCGCATGCGGCGGAGAAGGGGACGCTTAAAGTGCTGATCCATCTGTAGCCGCATGCCCGTTTGACAGAGGCGGGGGAACAATAATAACCTCCGAGCAGAGGCTGCTGCTCAAGCAGTTTCGAAAAATGCGCAAAGCTCTTCTCATATTTGCAATCCCATTGCTTTCGGCCGCGCAGTATCAGGACAATTCACGACTCACATGGATTGAACCGGGCACCAAGGAGACTCTGCCCGCGTTCGATGAGTTCGGGAACTTCCTCGGAAAGCTGGGAGTCATCCAAGCTTCGGGAACGGTGGACACCGCCGGACATCCGTTCTTCACTCCTTTGGGCACAAACGGCCGCGCCTGCGTGAATTGTCATCAGCCCACCTACGGGATGAGTGTTTCCGCGGAGGGACTGCGCGAGCGTTGGCGCACCACCGGGGGGAAAGATCCGGTGTTCGCGGCATTCGACGGATCGAATTGCCCCGACTTGCCGCAGGACCAGGAAAAATCGCATTCACTCCTGCTGAACCGCGGCTTGTTCCGCATCCCTTTGCCGTGGCCGCCTCGTAATGCCGACGGTTCGGCGCGACCGGTGGAGTTCTCAATCGAAGTAGTGCGCGATCCGACCGGTTGCAATCTAAGTTCAGGTTACGGTTTGAAGAGTGCGCATCCGATGATATCGGTGTACCGTCGGCCGCGTCCAGCCGCGAATCTAAAATATGTGATTTCCGGCGCGCAGAACATCGTGCTGAAGACCGGCAGGTTGGCCGACCGCGATCCCGAAACCGGCGAGCCGGTCAGTATGAACCTGATGTCTGACGCCCGCGAACCGTCGTTAGCCACGCAGGCCATTGACGCCATCATGGGGCACGAGGAAGCTCGCGAGATGCCCTCCGGAAAGAAGTTACAGACCATTGTGGATTTTGAGTCGCAGGTCTACGCGGCGCAGGTGGAGCATATATTCGCGGGTCCGCTGGTCGATCCGGAAGGGCCGTTCGGCCTCGGCCCGGCAGCGTTGCGCGATCGCCGCCCGGGGGTTTTGGGCGACAACGATTTCGATCCGGTGTTCGGGATATTCAAATCTTGGAATGGCAAGGACTTTTACCGTGCTTCGATCGCCCGCGGCGCCGACATCTTCATGTTTCGCCAGTTTTGGATACGCGCCGCGGCCCACATCAATTCCATCGGTTTGGGCAATCCGATCAAGCGAACGTGCGCCACTTGCCACAACGCGCAGATGACGGGTCAAGACCTGTCTGCCGGCTGGGTGGATGTGGGCACCACCACCTACCCGACCTGGACGGAGCCAGGCACCTGGGCGGATGCGGCCGATCTTCCGGTTTTCAAGATCACCTGCAAGAAAGACGCCGATCCACATCCGTATCTCGGCCGTGTCATCTATACAACCGACCCTGGGCGCGCATTGATTTCAGGCCGCTGTGTGGATGTGGGGTCGATCGTCATGCAGCAGCTTCGGGGGCTGGCCGCACGAGCTCCGTATTTCGCGAATGGATCGGCGAAGACCCTGCGCGAAGTCGTGGACTTTTACGATCGCCGCTTCGATATGAAGCTTTCGGAAACGGAAAAAGACGATCTCGTTAACTTCCTGGGAGCTCTGTAGTGCGGGTTGCATGTTTGCTTTGCTTATTGGCCGCTGCGATGGCGGTGGCGCAGGAACGAAACTTTATCTCGTGTCCGATCGTGCGCGATACGAAAACGGTTCCTTGTTTTCTGGCGGAATACGAAGGGGAGCTCTATTTTCTCGGGATTCAGCAGGACATCACCGCCGAGTTTCACCCGCCGCAACTGAAACACGAGGTGCTGGTGGAAGGGCGCGTCAGCGAAGGCCCGCGGGTTTGCGGCGGAATCCCGCTCAAGCCGCTATCCCTTTCGGTAATGAAAGAGGTCAACGCGGCTTGCAACGGGTTACTGCCGGCGGAGCCGGGAATCGAGGCGCCTCCGGCGGCTCGCGGAGCTGGGCCGGCATCGCACCGCTTGGCCGCGCCGGCGGCGGCGCCGGCGTCTCTGAGCGGCAGCCAGGAGTTCACGGTGCTTTTTGCGTTCGACGACGATTACGTGGACTTTGCAGCGATCGCGGTGGTCCGGAAGGCGGCGGCTTATGCGAAGACGATCGGCGCGCGAGCAGTTCGAGTGATGGGATACCGCGCGACCACCGTGCTCTCGAATGGACAGCGCCTCGTCGAAAAGTCAGCGCTCGCAGAAAAGCGCGCGCAAGATATTGCCACGCTTCTGCGGGGATCGGGCGTCACCGGGGTGAGTGCAGATTGGAAGCAAGAGCCGGAGGCAGGAGACGGGAAGACGGATGCTTCCCACCGGCGAGTCACGATTGCTGTCAATCCCTAACGGAGTTGCCGACGCAACCAACCCCCTGGCCGCCGCTTCGCCGTCCGCGCTCGTCTGGGTCAGATGTGGAGAATTTCCCCATTGACATTAGTAATAGAGAAGTTCAAACTGTGCCCATAAGATATTTGCCTTATATGAAAGAAGGCACCGCACACGCGGGAACCGTGACTTGAAGTGTACGCAGTCGACGCGCAACCGTGGCGGTAATCAAGTCCTTCCGCCCGGAAGGACCGAGTGTTCCAATTTCCCGTTCAGCGAGGTTGAGGTGTTTGTGGCTTAGCATTCAACTCTCACGTATCAGTCACGGCAGGGCTTAGGCATCGGGCAGGGGCTTTGGGGGCGCCTTTATGGTTGACGTTTTTAAGGTGATCACCGATCTTCGATCGGCGCTGGAGGATCTGGATGAGGCGATCGCCTGCCTGGAACGGCTGGAGTCTACATGGAAGCGCCCGCGGCTGCGACCGCCATTTGAATTCGCCAACCATGACGGCAATGGGCGTCCTCGACCAACGAAGCAGGCACTCACCAAAACGAAGCAGTCACTAAAGAAGAAGATTCAACCGGCCGATCGCGCCGAAGGGAAAGGCGCATTAGCAAAGGGTGTAAACGCTGGGCCGGCTGCGAGAGAACTTAAGCTGAGTGCGAACCCGAACAGCACTGAGTGACCGCAGGGCCTGGCCGGACAATTGGACGTGTGGCGTCCCCAGGGGGATTCGAACCCCCGTTACCGCCGTGAAAGGGCGATGTCCTAGGCCGGGCTAGACGATGGGGACTGGCTGCTGGCCGGAAGAAAGCGAACATCTCTACTGTAGCGTCGCGGGAACAGGACCGTCAACCGGCGGAGACCCCGGAATTAAGCCATGGCTTCGGCCACAATGGCGGACGGTATCCGCGAGAGCGATACGATGCGCTCGGCGGCGCCGACCCGGATCGCCTCACGCGGCATTCCGAACACCACGCAGCTCGCTTCATCCTGCGCGAGCGTCCGTGCGCCGGCATTCCGCATCCGCAGCAAACCTTGCGCGCCATCGGCGCCCATTCCGGTCAGAAGCACGCCAATTGCATGCTTGCCGGCCGCCTCGGCCACGGAGCTGAACATTACGTCAACCGACGGGCGCTGATAGCAGACCGGCGGCCCGTCCTTTATTTGCACGCGGTACCCGTCGCTGCCTCTGCGGAGCAGCATATGGAAGTTGCCGGGGGCTACCAGAGCCCGCCCGGGAGTAACGGCGTCTCCGTCGACCGCTTCTTTGACCTCCATCGGACAGATCTGGTTCAGCCGATCGGCGAACGCGCGCGAAAATACGGGTGGGATATGCTGCGTAATGACGATGGGAGGAATGTCGGCGGGTAAATGCTCGAGGACCGCCTGAATGGCTTCGGTGCCGCCGGTGGAAGCTCCGATCGCCACAATCGTTCCAGGCCGGAACCCCCGGCAGGAATCGACCGGCGCCGGTTTGAGCGTTTCGGGTTCGGCCGATTTCCGTAGCCGGGCGACGGCAGCGGCGCGAATCTTGGCGGCGAGGTTGAGCCTCAATTCTCCTACCGAATAAGGCCCTCCGGGTTTGGCCAGCACCTCGACCGCCCCGGACCGCAGCGCGTCAAGCGTGGCCTGGCAGGAGGCTTGACCGAGCGAACTGATGACAATCACCGGCAGGGGATGGTGATGCATCAGCTTCTTCAGAAACGTGAGCCCGTCCATGCGCGGCATTTCGATATCGAGTGTCACCACGTCCGGCTCCAGGGCCACGATCTTGTCACGCGCGACAAACGGATCGGGCGCGGTCCCCACCACCTCCAGGTCCGGCTCGGCCGCGATCGCTTCGCTCAGGATCTTGCGCACAATCGCGGAATCGTCGACGATCAGTACTTTGATTTTGCCGTTGCTGCTCATGGCGCAGCCTCCCATTGAAACCAGACCTCCAGCACACCGTCTTCGAGCGCCAGAGTGCGGCTGACCGCCGGCGAACCGGCGGTTTCACCCGGACCAATTTCGGGATGGAGCAACTCGAAAATGGACCCGCTTTCGAGCCGGCTCAGCACGGATCCGCAAATCATATTGGAAAGTTCGCAGAGCACATCCTGAAGTTGGGACTGGGTCACTTCGGATCCTTCGAGACCGAGAAAATTGGCCGCGATCTGTCGCCCGGTTTCCAGTGGAATCCGGAGGCCTAGCCGCCCCGAGCACGGCCCGCGGAACGACAGGTTGGGGCAGACCAGCGGGCCGGTAATCGGCGGGACCGGCTCGCCTTCTTCGGCCAGGCTGGTAAAAAACATCGTCTCGAGCACCTCGGCCGCGGCGTCGGACAGAACCTGCTCCATTTCAGTGACCGGCATGAGCATCTCCCAGTGCGCGCTCAAGCTCCTCGCGCAGTGTTTCGGGCAGGAACGGTTTGGTGACGTACCCTTTCGCCCCGAGGGTCAGCATCTGCTGGACCCGCTGATCGGTGCGATCGGTCGAGACCACCAGCACCGGAATGGAGCGAAGCGATTCGTCGGCCTCCATGTGCCGGACGAACTGTTCCCCGTCCATGGTCGGCATGTTGAGGTCCGTCAGCACGACGTCCACCCACTGTTTGTGTAATACCTCGAGCGCCTGCTGGCCGTCGCCGGCCTCCAGAAACTGGCCGACCGGGATACCCGACAGCTCCAGAACACGGCGCACGAACGAACGCATTGCCGGCGAATCATCCACGATCAACACGTTGTACGCCATCTCAAACTCCTATTCTCGGATGCAGCGATACAGGCAACTCGCGTTCGTCCTCGCCCGCGCCGCGCAGCAGCACCCGCCCGCCGGCCACTTCCAGGCGTACCGTGCGGGAAGCCGTACCACCCACCTCTTCTCCGTGCACCAGCAGGCCTGCTTTCCATAGAATTTTGCGCATCGCCAGATGATTGCGCTTGCCGATGTTGAAGACATTGGCCGGGTCCATTACCTGGGCTCCGCCCACCGCGTACACCATCAGCCGCCGCTTGTCGGCACCTTCCCGGTACGCGGAGCGGAACAGGAGCGGGATCCCGGTGTCGGCGAACATATAAGGATTCTGCTTCGCCTTCTCGCGATCGATGGCCGATTCCGGGAGCATGAAATGCAGCAGGCCGCCCACGTTCGACACCGGATCGTGAATCAAGACTGCAATGCAGGAGCCGAGCGCATACGTGATCAGCACGCTCTCGGGATCGGCACTGATGCGGCAATCCGCCACCCCCACCACGACCGCGCTCACAGCCGCCCTCGCCGGACTGGTTTAGCCGCGACTCCGGCCTCCGGTTTGCGGTACACGGCCGGCTTGACATAACGCAGCGGGTGCTCGATCGCATTCAGGCTCTCGGCGTGTCCGATGAGCAGATATCCTCCCGGCTCCAGGCGTCCGGCCAGCCGGCGCACCAGTTCCTGCTGCGTGGGTTTATCGAAATAGATCATCACATTCCGGCAGAAGATTACGGGAAAAGGCCCGAGTTGCGCAAAATTCTCCATCAGGTTGAGGCGGCGGAACTCGACCATCCGCCGGATCTCGGGCTTCACCTGATACCAGTCATTCCACCGGCCTTGCCCGCGCAGTAAGTATCGCCGCATCTGAAGACCGTGCATGCTTTCGAAGCGGGCCGCCGGGTACACTCCTTTCTCGGCGCTGGCCAGCACGCGCGTCGAGATGTCGGTGGCGAGAATGCGTATTTTCGAGAAAGCCAGATCGCCCAGCTCTTCGATGGCGCTGAATGCAATCGTGTACGGTTCTTCTCCGCTGGAACAGGCTGCGCTCCAGATCGAAATCTGTCCACGGTCGCGCAGCGGCGGCAGGATCGTCTCGCGCAGCAAATCGAAGTGAGCGGACTCGCGGAAAAAACTCGTATGGTTGGTTGTGAGCGCGTCGATCAGCGCGGCTAATGCTTCGCCGGTCTGGTCCTCGAGCACATGCTCGTAATATTCCCGGTACGAGCGGAAGTGCAGCTCGCGGATCTTCTTGCCGAGCCGCGCCGAAACCAGCTCCTCCTTGCCGCTGCGCAGATCGAGGCCGAATTTTTCATAGGCCAGCTGGCGGAACTGTTCGAACTCGCGCTTGCTGAGCGGCCGGATCTCTTGGTCCCCAATTGGATTACTCACGGCGCGCCCCCCGGAAGACGCCCTCCATGTCGAGAATCAGCCCCACGCGGCCATCGCCCAGAATGGCGCCGCCGGCGATGCCCGCGATGTTCTTGAGCGTCTCGCCCAGGCTCTTGATGACGACTTCCTGTTTGCCCACCAGATCGTCGACCAACAGGCAGAAGGGCTTTCCTTCGCACTCGGCCACCACCAGCAGCCCGGCGCACGGATCTTCCGAGCGCGGCTCCACTCCGAACCGGCGGTGCAGTCGTACTACCGGCAGCAGTTGTCCGCGGACTAGCGCCATCTCATCCCTTCCCTGGACCGTGGCGATGGTTTCAGCAGTGGCGCGGAACATCTCGCGCACGGCGAAGATCGGAACGATGTAGCGATACTTGCCGACCACCACCACAAGCCCCTCGATGATCGCCAAGGTCAATGGCAGTTTGAGGAAAAATGTGGCGCCCTGTCCGATCTTCG
>Ga0335079_10005344_pt1 | contig 14710 bp, 6 predicted proteins | sample Lox_Sample_33_FD_206719 | JGI IMG/M metagenome (GOLD analysis project Ga0335079, IMG submission 206719) | Soil microbial communities from Loxahatchee National Wildlife Refuge, Florida, United States - Lox_Sample_3.3 | ecosystem: Environmental > Terrestrial > Soil > Wetlands | place: USA: Florida...
TGCAACGATTGCTTTTGTCTTGCCGCTGCTGGCGGCCACGCCGCGCGCGCAGGACCGGGCGTCGCATCGTGTCGCTATCCGAGCGGGGAAATTGATTGACGGCAAAGGCGGCGCGCCCATCGCGAACGCGCTGATATTGATTGAAGGCAATGCGATCGTTTCCGTCACGCCCGGGGGGACACCTCTAACAAGTACGGAAGTAATTGACCTCTCGCACGCAACGGTGCTGCCGGGGCTGATGGATTGCCACACTCATATTTTATTGAATGGCGACGTGCTGCCGCAGGATTACGACGACCAGCTCCTGAAGGAGTCAATTCCCTACCGCGCGGTTCTGGCGGCGCGCAACGCGCGCATCGCGCTCGATCACGGCTTTACGACCATGCGCGATTTGGAGACCGAAGGGGCGATGTATGCGGACGTGGATGTGAAGACGGCGATCAACCGCGGGGAGATTCCCGGGCCGCGGATGATCGTGTCAACACGCGCGATGGCGCCCACGGGCACCTACCCCCTGCAGGGATTCTCTTGGGAATTGGAATTGCCGCATGGGGTGCAAATCGTGGACGGCGTGGAGAATGCGCGCAAGGCAGTGCGCGAACAGATCTCATATGGCGCGGACTGGATCAAGTATTACAGCGACCACGGCTACTTTTACGGCCCCGACGGCGTGCTGCACAGCCAGGTGAATTTCACGGACGAAGAGGCCCGCGCCATTGTGGAGGAGACGCACCGCCTGGGCCATAAGGTGGCGGCGCACGCCATCGGGAATGACGGAATCGCGGCCGCGCTCCGCGCCGGAGTGGATTCCATCGAGCATGGCGACGGAATGAGCGAGGCGCAGATGGACGAGATGGCGCGACGCGGAATCCCCTGGGTCCCCACGATTATGGTGGGCGCGGCGGTGGTGGACCGCGGCGGGAACTGGCCGAAAATGGTGGAAACGGAAAAGCTGGCGTTCCAGAAAGCGCTGAAACTCGGCGTGAAGATCGTGATGGGCACGGACGCCGGCGGCTTCGCCTGGACGGGCAAAGGCTCGCTGAACCAAGCAGGGGAATTGGAATACTACGTGAAGTATGGGATGACGCCGATGGAAGCAATCCGAACGGCGACGGTGAACGCGGCGTCACTACTTGGCAAGATGGATTCGCTCGGCACGATCGAGGCGGGAAAACTCGCGGACCTGGTGGCCGTGAGCGGCGATCCGCTTGCGGACATCACGGAACTTCAACGCGTGAAATTCGTGATGAAAGACGGAACTATTTATAAGAATGAGGTACAAAAATAAGTCGTAGAACTCCGCGATTCCGTCAATTCGGCAGCGGCACAAACAGCAGGCGGTTGTTCGCCTGATCCACAATCAAACAGAGATTTGTGTTCGGCACAATCGCGACGGAGCCGAGGAACGCACCCTGAAGCGACAAGTTTGCCCGCACGTTCAAGGTAGATGCATCCACCACAGAGACGGTGTTGGTGGCGGCGTTTACCGTCACCACTGTATTCGTCAGGTAATTAAATGCGAGTGCGCTTGGGCCAATCCCCACTCGCGCCGAACTCACTCCGTTGGTGTTCGGATTGAGGAAGTACAAAGTGTTGTTCAGGCTCGCCGCGACGATGAAGTTCAGGGTCGATGGGTCAAACGCCACACCCGTCGGCTGGGACTGAAGCTGCGCTGTGCTTTTTACAGAAGGCGGGCTCTGTGAAATGTCCAGCACTGTGATGTTGCTGCCTCCTGCGTTCGCGACGAGCGCGAGCTGATCAATCGGATCAATCGCAACCGCGACAGGGCTCGCTCCTTCTACGGAGGTCGTAGTCACAGAGAGAGTTGTCAGATCCGCGGCGCCGAAGGTGGAAATGTTGCTCGAATTGACGTTGGAATTAGTCACGATAGTCGTCCCGTCTATCGGACTGATCGCCACGCCGATGGGCTCACCGCCAACAGCCACTGAAGTCGGTGGTTGAGTAAAGTCCGCGGTATCAATGATCGACGCAGTGTTGTCTCCTCGATTTGTAACAACAGCAAGTCCAAGCCCCGGAGCGGTCGCGACGCCTTGAGGATTGTTCCCAACGGGAATCAGATTTGTGACTGCGCCGGTTCCTAGGTTCACGACGGCAGCCTGAGCACAAGTATCCTCGGTGACCAAGGCGAAGTTCCGTAAATCGTCAATCGCCACCGCGCTGGGTTGGGGAGACGGACATCCCGATGTGGTCAAGTCCACGGCCTGCACCACAGAGAAATATTCAACGTTTGAAAGACCTTGATTTGTAGCTGTGTTCAGCACGTCCACAGCGAAGCGCCGCGCATTGGTGAGGAGCGTACCTGGAACGATCACATTCATCTCGCGGTCCGTGACTGGGCCAACGGGCGAGAGGATGAACCCATCCACGCGGGCAACGGAAGAGCTGTTAAATCCCTTGCCGACAAGCGTCACGGGCAGGTCCGATGGAGAAGCGAGTGTGAGGTCTGTGCTGAGCTGCCGGTTCAGGGGGAGAAGCACCTGCTCCAGATGCAATGGCTTTATTCCTCCAAGGGAAACTACGGTCAGATCATTACTGCCCTGGTTTGCGACCAGCACTGTGTCCGTGCCCGGATCGATGGCGACGGCTCCAGGCGTTACGCCGGGCAAATTCAAAGTAGCGAGCCGAAGGGGCGACCGAGGATCGATCACGGAAAGTTGATTCGTCGCGGGATTGATTGTTACGGCGATATCCGTGTACGGATTCACTGCCGCATTCGTCGCGCCCGTTTCCGTATTAAACGTGGTAATCGTCTGGTCCAAAATGCTCAAGGTATAGATTGATTGGACGAATGTTGGATCCGTCAGCACCGCGCGCATGGCTTCCGGATTGACGCTAATCCCTGTGACATTCTCGCCAACATTGACGTTTGCGAGCGGCTCCGAGTAGAAAATTGTGCCGCCTCCACTGGTGCTGTCCGGTCCGGTCTGCGTAAAAGTAAAGGAATTCGAGGATGGAACAGTGGCAACGACGAATACTCCATTGAATGAAGTGTCGGCCACGCCCGTGATAAGAACGGCGTCGCCGACGGTCAATCCGTGAGGCGCGGTTGTCGTGATCGTGGAAGTGCTCGTCGACGAAACGCGCGCAGCTCCGCTGGAAGCAATCGTGTTCGAGAAACGCCGGGACAAGTCCACAATCGAGAGGCTACCGGCCCCGCCGGGCGTGATGATTCCCCAATTCAATCTTGGCACAATCGCTACCTGCGGACGCGAGCCTGTCCCCACCGTTGTTACGCCGACAAAGGCTGGAGGCGTCTGAGTAAGATCTACCAACGCGCCGACATTTGTGGTCTGGTAGGCGATGAGGGCGATACCCGTGATCGGATTGACTCCAACTGCGATGGGAGCAGCAGGGATTTGAGTGCTGACAGTAGAAACGGCGTAGGTCGCAAGGTTGACGACGGAGATTGTCTTGTCCGTGTTGTTTGTGACAACCGCGAGGTTGCGCACGTTGTCGACGGCGACACCAGTTGGGCCCATGCCGACGGGGATGGTTTTTACGACGGTACAAGGGCATGAAGTAGGCGTAGAGCCGGTCACATCTATGAGCGTGATTGAGTTGGAGGCAAAGTTGGTTACAACGGCGATTCCAGTCGCTGTGTTCATGGCAATTCCCCTTGGGCTGCTACCCACTGGAATTGATGCAGCCGTAACGTTGGGAATATTCCCACAACCTTGAGCCGCACCCACACAGGACTGCACCGCGAAATTTGTAGCTGCGAATGTCTGAGGCAGAATAGCGGGTTTCGTCACCAAATGATTTGTCAAAGTCACCTGGTACAAACCAGGAGTATTAAAGTCGGAATTCGTGATTGTCACCGCGGCCTGTCGCGGATTGACGGTAGTGTTGGAAATGGGCACCAGGGAACCATTGAATTGCGCGGTCACCGCGGGTGTGGAACCTCCCGCGGTCGTGCCAAAGTAACCGCCGTCGAGATTAAACTGATTATCCGCAAGAATACCCGGCGCGCTCTGGGAAGCGCTGTTTGGAAAGGCAGATACGATCGCGGGGCGACCGGGAACCACACTGAGCTGGCACGCGGAAGCAACGGGCAAGCAAGAGACCGGCGAGCCACCTTTTCGTTCGGCCTGGATTGTGAGATTTCCCGATAAAGAGGATAGCGACGAGGCGAGGATACGCACACGAATGGCTGAAGCGTTCAGGGCTTCTATGTTGGCGGGAACAACAGCCGTCCCGTTCACAAGGACGGAGGTGGTGGAGAGAAAATTGGTTCCCGTTATCCACAGGTCAACGAATAAGGACCCTTGAGTGATTTGAGTGGGATAAATGGAGGTCACAGTTGGATCAACCGCGGCGCTGAGTGTGATAACCGATCCCCCAACCTGATTGGGGTCCTTCGTGGACGCGGCCTGGATGGTTACAGGATTTGCCGCGGGTACAGTTGCGGGCGCTTTGTAATTCCCAAAAGAATCAATTGAACCCAGAGCCCCGGTAGTGTCCGGTACGCAAGCTGTTGAGGTGGAGGAATTTACCTGACAAACGGTCCACTTCACCGTGGTGGTCGAGGTCCCCGTAACCACTGCAATAAATGGAAGCGTTTCGCCAGTGCCCATCGATGCAGTGGCTGGGCTGACCGTGACGCGGATACCGGAGTCGATCGTTACCGTGGCGCTCGCAGATACAGTTGGATCTCCGTTTGAAACTGCGGTGACTGTTACAGTGTTGGGTGTAGGTACAGCAGCCGGGGCAGTATATAGACCAGCCGTGCTAATGGTGCCGTGCGTAGTGTCACCACCGGAGACGCTGTTGACTTGCCAAGTAACGGAAGTGTCCGTGGGCCCAACAACCGCGGCTTCAAATTGCAGCGAGGAACTGACGGCTACTGTGGCAGACGTGGCATTCAACGTCACGGTTGTTGCAGTTGTCGTTCCTGTGTTGGTGTGGCACCCGGATAGAATCATGCCGAGGGTTGCCAGCCATCCGATCCAGAATGTCCACCGCTTCATTCGATTGCCTCCCGTCCCAAATACGTTCATCTTCGCCAGCCCCCAAGCGGCATTTGCCCTCTTCGCGGTGACCATCAGAATGTCCGGCTAACGGTAAATCGAAGAGTCGTCAAAGGATCCGTATACCTAAATTGCGCCGGGTTCGAAACCGTGTGCGTGATTTGCGGCAAAATCTGAAAATCCAATACGCCGGGCGGCAATGAATTCTTAATGTCATTGCTGATAAAGAAATCGCCGGGCGGAGCAACCAGGAGTTCGTTATAGCGCAAGAAATTATAAGACCAATATAGCCGGAAAGGCGCCTGAATAACCGGCAATTGAACAACGAATTCAGCCCCCACCGATGCGCGGGGTCTAAAATTCGATCCCTGGGCCAGTATAAGGTGACGGCTGATATTGGTATTCGGGAGAGCTTGCTCGAGTGCGGCAAGGCCTGATGAATCAAGGTTCAGCTGGTTGCGCTGGAGAGCCCCATTTATGCCGCTGTCAAAAAAGAGGCTGAAACTAACCGGTTTAACAATTGGAATCCTGTATTCGGCGTTAAAGATTCCTTCAGTGTCGCCACCGGGGAAAGCAATGCTGTAATTGACATAGGGGACATTTAAAGTTTGCAATATCGGATTTCCGCTCCCGTCCAGCTTCCTTGGATCAAAGTAGTTAACCGCAAGCGAACTCTGTATTGGAATGAACGCGACCGGTGACACGGTCTGGAGGTCGAAGCCGCGGAGATCCTGCTCCCCACCGGCAAAAGTTCGTTCAAAAGGCGGCAATTCGGAACCGCCATAACTGGTTGCAAATGTCCCGAGGAAGCGAAGGGCGATTGTGTTCCGCCGGTGGTAGTTGGGCCGGTAATAGGTGGCTGTAAACACCTGGGAAATGGCTTTGGTGTTTCCGCCAAGCGGACCGCCTTCAAAACTAAATGAATAATAGTAACTCTTCCCGGTGTGGGGATCGGGCGGGTAGTCCACCGTTGTATAGCTGATGCTCGCAACGATTTGACTCTGGTGAATACCATTGAGCGCGGAAGGTCCGGCAACGGCCTGAAATTGAAGATCTTCAAAAATCTCCTGTGAAGCGGTGCTGAATGGGACGATATCTGTAATCGTGTACTTGTAAGTCAGGCCGACGCGGGCAAATTTCCATCGTTTGACAGGATAGCTTGCAAAAAGACTGAATCCCTTTGAGTTTTGGTTGTAATTCTGTGAAATGGCCGGGCTGAGATTCACCGCCTGGCCCAGCAAAAGTGAGGTCTGGCGCGCCTGGTCAAAATTGTATTTGCTGGCGAAAACAGAGAACCCGGTCGAAATGGGACGATCGAGGAAATAAGGTTCCGAGAAAGAAAAGTTAAAGCCTTTTTGGACAGTCCCATATTGAGTTGAAATCGTGAGCGTCTCGCCTAAGCCAAGAAAATTTCTCGTCTGATAGCTCAATCCAAGGAAATCACCCGCGAGGCCGCTCACACCGCCGGTGAAACTGATGGACTGTTTCTGCTTTTCCTTGACTTTCAGGTTCAGGTCCACGGTGCTGTTCTTAATATTCCGTGAAACCTGCGCGGCAGTCTCCGGTTTCAGCTGTTCAAAAAAGCCCAGCTGATTGAGTTTGAGGACGCTATATTCCCAAAGATGGTTGTCATACAGGTCGCCTTCACTCAGCAGAAGTTCGCGGCGGATGACCTTGTCACGTGTTGTGACATTTCCGCTGATGTTGATCCGGTGGATGGTGTAAGGCTTTTGTTCGCTAAACCTCAGGGTAACATCAATAGTTTTCTTTACGTGGTTGATTTCAAAGTCGGGCTCGGCGGTGAAATCCATGAAGCCGAGCCGCCCGTAGAGTTTGGTGTAGTTCTCAATGGCCTTGCGGATCTTGTCCACGTTGAAAATCTCGCCTTCCTTGAGGGGGAAGACCGAGACGAGCGCCTCTCGCCTCAAGGTAAGGCCCTTTTCCGGATCGGCGTTGATAATGAAGAGCTTGCCCATGCGAAAGCGTTCGTTCTCTTCAATCTTGATATAGATATTCGTTGCTTTCCCATGCTTGGAACCCACGACCGGCACCGGAAGTTTAATGCCGCGGCGATTCAGATCGACGGATTCAAGATGATCGACGGAGACGTTCGCTTCGTAAAAACCGTTATCCTGATAAAGACTGCGAATGCCGAGTTCAAGGTCCTCATCCAATTTCGCCTGGTCGAATGTTTTCGCCATCACATTCATGTAGATGATTTTGATGTCGAAACCATACGGCCGGGAATGGTGCATGGTGCGAATAATGCGCCGGGAGGAAAACGTTTTGTTTCCCTCAATGATAATTTTGCCGACCTCGACCTTGGCACCTTCTTCGATGTTGAATGTCAGGATGACGCTATTGGTGGCGGCCACATGCTCCACGTTTTCCTTTATGACGGCAAATTGATGGCCGTGATCAGCCAGCAGGTCGCGGATTACAACTTCCGCCTTTTTCACCTTTGTCGGATCGAACGGGCTGTCTTGCGTCAGCCCCACTTTGCGATCCTTGAACGCGTCCAGAATATCGGACTCACTGACAGACTTATTTCCCTTGTATACGATGCGGCGAATCGTAGGCCGCTCCACCACGGTAAAGATGACGATCTTTTTTGTTGGATCGGTTGGGCTATCTTCAATGGAAAGCTTCACATCGTCGAAGTAATTGGTGTTCCAGAGGGCGTGGTAATCGCGATCGAGTGCGGCGGCATTTAGGGGATCGCCAGCATGGGAAAATATCCGGGCCTGCAATACATCACGGCGGATGCGCCGGTTCCCGACGAAGTCGATACGTTCAATTGTAAAGGGACTCTGGGATTGCTGATTTCCCTGAGCTTGCGGGCCGGAATTCGCAGACGGGTTTTCTTGCGCTGCCGCAGAAGGAGTCGCGAGGCCCGCCAGAGAAACCAAAAGCGCGGCCAGCCCCAACTCGATGCAGCGTCGCAGGCAAAATAGGCGGGATTTGCCGTATGCGGCCGTGAATCGCTTCACGACCGCCTGCCCCAAAACAATCGGATTACTCCCCCTGCCGGCCCCGGGATGACGCCGGCATTGCGCGTAGGATTCGTTAGTGGACGACCGGGGTTGCCTCGACGACTGGCCTGAAATCAAGCGCTTCGCCCGAAACGAAGATCTCAAGCGTAGCCGGCCTTTGCAGCCCTCCTTGAATCAGCGCCTCGGACAACGGGTCTTCGACATATTTCTGCAAAGCCCGGCGAAGCGGACGCGCCCCGTAGCTGCGGTCACCGCAGGTTTTCTCAAGAATCCACTGCCGAGCCTCCGGCGTGAGAACAATTTGGACCTGGCGATGTATGAGCGTGTCATTAATCTGACCGGCGAGCAGGTCGATGATGCGAAGTAGGTCTTCGTCGGACAGCGAATTGAATATGATGATTTCGTCGAGCCGGTTTAAGAATTCAGGATTGAAAACACGTTTCACTTCACCGGTGACCATCTCTTCCATGGTCTTGTTTCCAGCTTCATCGGCAGTGGACTGGAAACCCATGGTCGATTTCTTTTGCAAATAGCGAGCGCCGAGGTTGGAAGTCATGATGATGATGGTGTTTCGGAAATCCACAGTGTTGCCGAGGCCGTCGGTCAGTTGGCCATCCTCAAAAACCTGCAGCAGGATGTTGTAAACGTCCGGATGCGCCTTTTCGATTTCGTCGAGAAGGATCACGGAGTACGGAGTGCGGCGCACGCGCTCGGTCAATTGGCCGCCCTCTTCGTAACCAACATAACCTGGAGGCGCGCCGATGAGTTTTGAGACGGAATGCTTTTCCATGTACTCAGACATGTCAAAACGGACGAGCGACTTTTCGCTCCCGAAAAGAAATTCGGCGAGCCTGCGCGCGACTTCCGTTTTGCCGACGCCAGTGGGTCCGAGGAACAAGAAACAGCCCACCGGGCGGCCGGGGGCTTTGAGACCCGCGCGGCTGCGGCGGATGGCACGCGAGAGCGCGGTAATGGCTTTGTCCTGGCTGATAACGCGCTTGTGAAGTTCCTGCTCGATGCGCAGGAGTTTTTGCTGTTCATCCTCCTTGATGGACGTGACCGCAACGCCTGTCCAACGCGAAACAACTTCTTCAATATCTTCGCGGCCGACGATTCCCGTGGAAGATTCGTCGAGCTTCAATCGCTCGCGCAACTGGCGTAGCGCTTCTTTTTCTTTACGTTCTTCTTCGGAATAGAACCGGGCCTTCTCAAATTCATGGTTGGCGATTGCCGTTTCCATGCGGTGCGTGTTGTATTTCACGCGCTTCTGGATTTCCGAAACTTCATCGGGAAGCATCGCCTGGCGTAGCTTCACGCGAGCGCCCGCCTCGTCAATCAGGTCAATGGCCTTATCCGGAAGGAAACGATCCGGAATGTAGCGATTGGAAAGATAGACGGCGTACTGGATGGCCTCATCGGTGTAACTGACGGCGTGGAATTTTTCGTAGCGTTCGCGCACGCCCTGCAAAACGCGAATGGCTTCTTCCTCATTCGGAGCGGAAACCTTTACCGATTGAAAGCGCCGCTCGAGGGAGCGGTCTTTTTCAACGGACTTGCGGTATTCGCCCGGAGTGGTGGCGCCGATGCACTGGATTTCGCCGCGGCTGAGTGCCGGCTTGAGTATGTTCGCGGCGTCAAGCGAGCCTTCCGCAGAACCTGCGCCGACAAGCGTGTGCAGCTCGTCAATGAAGATGATGGAGTTCTGGCTTTCCATCAGCTCTTTCATGATGGTCTTGAGCCGCTCCTCGAACTGGCCACGGTATTTCGTGCCAGCGACGATGAGAGAAAGGTCCAGCGAGAGAATGCGCTTATCCGCGAGGAAGGGGGGGACATCGCCGTCGGCGATGCGCTGCGCGAGGCCTTCTACAATCGCCGTCTTGCCGACGCCCGGCTCGCCGATTAGCACGGGGTTATTTTTTGTGCGGCGGCACAGGATTTGAATCGCGCGCTCGAGTTCATTTTCGCGCCCGACCAGCGGATCAAGCTGGCCATCGGTGGCTGCCTGCGTGAGGTCGCGACTGAATTCCGCGAGCAAAGAAGTTTCCTTGGGGCGATTCACCGGAACTTTTTCGCCGGAACTGCGCGCAAGCTCTTCGCGCAACGCGGAAAGCTTCAGCCCGCGCTCCTGCAATATCTCCGCCGCGAAACTTTTTTCTTCGCGCAAGATGCCGAGTAGCAAGTGCTCGGTGCCGACGTGTTTGTGGCCAAGACGGTCCGCTTCTTCCGCGGCGAAACTCAGAATGCGCTTTGATTCCGCGCTTAGCGGCACTTCCACGGAGGTGGAGATGCGCTCGCGAATGGTGATGCGGGATTCAATTTCCTTGCGAATGGATTCGATCGAGCCTTGCGCGCGGAGGTAACGGTTTGCGAGGCCTTTGTCTTCACGGACAAGACCGAGCAGCAGGTGTTCTGTCTCAATGCACGGGCTTCCGTACTGGCTGGCCTCGTACCGGGCGAAGAAAATTACGCGGCGCGCTTTCTCTGTGAATCGTTCAAGCACGGTTCTCTCGGTTCTCCCTCAGTGGGCGGATCGCGCCGCAGAGATTTCTCCCAGCGGCGTCAACTCGCCGTGCTCTAAAACCAGCACGCGGTCACAGCGCTCAGCGAGAGCGCGGTTATGCGTGGCCAATATGGATGTGAGCCGGTGGTTCCGATGTAGACGTTGCATCAAGTCGAAAACCGCGTCCGCGTTTTGCTCGTCCAGATCCCCGGTGGGCTCGTCGGCCAAAAGCAGCGCAGGATTGTTTACCAGCGCCCGGGCAATCGCGACCCGCTGTTGCTCTCCCCCGGAAAGCTCCCCTGCCATTTGCCGGGCTTTTGCGGAAAGCCCGACTTCATCAAGCCAATTCCTTGCCGCGTCAAGCGCGGCGGTCTCTTTTGCGCCCCGCATCAGAAGGGGCATGGCGACATTTTCCGCCGCCGAAAAATCCGGCAAAAGATGATGGCGCTGCCAAACGAATCCGACGGCCTGATTCCGAAAATCTTCAAGATGCGATTCGGGAAGCGTTTGCAACGCACGCGAGCGAAAGTATACTGCACCGCTTGTTGGCATGTCCAGCGCGGCCAGAATGTGCAGCAATGTGCTTTTTCCGGTGCCGGATGGCCCTACAATCGCAACCATCTCGCCTTCAGGAACTTTGAGTTCGATTGACCTTAGGACCACCTGCTCCGAGGCGCCGGAGCCAAAAACTTTTCTAAGTTCGCGAGTTTCCACGACAAAGTGTGAGGCTTCTAAGGAGGGTGCGGACATAAATCCGTGTAATCCGGACTCCGCATTGACCGTGGCTGGGCTCATATTCGTTGTCGTGAAACCTAAGCTCTAGTTTCCGATTGCTGCCCTAGGGTCGATCCTAATCAAGCCGGGGCTCCGACCCTAATTTGTCCCCTAGTCCTTAGATGCGTCCTTTTCCCTAATGGCCTGCTGTGTGTGCCCCCAGAAACATAGCCAAAAGGTTTCCCATTCCCGCCCGCCAGGTACCCCTGTCCATAAGCGGAACATAGGAAAATCTGTCGAACCACCTCCAACTTGTTGAAACCAATGGAATTATAGCATGGCGGGAAGTGCCAAAAATTAGCAAAAGCCAAGATATTATCGGACACTCCAACGCCATACCTAGATAGTGCAATACGCTAGCCAAACGGCAGAAAAAGTGGCTGGACGGCCTGTCAGGCGCTTTGCGCGTGGCACCTGGACCGGGTTGGCGGGGCTATTCGTAACGGAGGATTTCGACCGGCATCAGGCGCGCGGCGGCGCGCGCTGGCACAAACGTGGCAGCGGCGCAAATTGCGAGCGCCGCGGCGGAGATCCAAAGCGCGTCGAATCCATTCGGATGAAATGGGACGAACGGGATGGAATAAACCTCAGGATCGAGTGGGATGTGGAGATAAGTTCCGGCGATCCACGTGGAGAGATATCCAATTAAAAGTCCGGCAGCGGTTCCGACAGCACCGATTGCGATGCCCTGAAGAAAGAAAACTCCGCGCAATTGTCTGCGGCGCGCACCGAGGGACATAAGAACGGCGATGTCGCGCGCGCGATCCGTTACGGACATCGTGAGAACGACAAGAATGTTGAGTCCGGCAACGAAAGTGATGAGGCCGATAAAAATTGCGGTGACGAGTTTTTCGAGGCTGAGCGCGCGGAAGAGTGCGCGGTTTTCCTCCTGCCACGTTGACGCTTTGAAACCGGGGCCGGCTGCGCGCGCGAGTTCACTCGCCAAGGCGGAAGCGCGATCGAGTTGCCCGATACGGAATTCGATGACACTGACCACATCGCTGACTCCGGCGAGGCTCTGCGCGGCAGCGAGTGTGGTGAAACCCCAGTTGGCGTCGAAATCATAAAATCCGGAATCGAAAATTCCCGTAACTCGAAAACGTGCCGCGCGCGGGACCATGCTGAACGGAGTGAGGCGGCCTTCGGAACTGATGAGCGTGACGTAATCTCCGGCATGCACTCTTGATTTTTCTGCAAGCAAATGACCGAGGATTACGGCGCTGATGCCGTCCGCGTCCGGCGAAAAATCGGCGTGGCCTTCGACAATGTGGTTCAGCGCTTCATTCGATTTTTTCTCGAGCTCGGGATCAACTCCCTTTAGCTCGATGCCGCTGGAACTGCCGGAAGAAAGCAAAACCGTTTCGTAAATCGCGGGAGTTGCGGAACGAACGCCGGGAGTTTGCGCGAGGCGCGCGGCGAGCGCTTGGTAATCGTGCAGGCCATCGGCGGCCGGCTCGGAAAGTGTTATGTGCGCGGTGACACCGAGGAGGCGATCCTGCAAAGTTTCGCGGAAGCCTGAGTTCATGGAGAGCGCGATGACAAGCGTCGCAACGCCGGCGGCGACACCGACAATCGAGAGCACCGTGACGAGCCGCAGGACGGCGGGTCTGTGCGGCGAACGCAAATAACGCCGCGCGACCAGCCATTCAAATCTCATGGCGAGGATCTCATGGCGTATTGGCGGCAGCGTCGGCTTGTTCGCGTTTTGCTTCCGGGCGGAGCAGCGGGAATAAGATAACGTCACGGATGGAATGTGAATCCGTGAGGAGCATCGTGAGCCGGTCAATGCCGATGCCCATGCCCGCTGCGGGCGGCATGGCGTGGCTCAACGCGCGAACGTAATCCATGTCCACTTCCTTCGGCGCTTCTTCCCCGCCCTGAGCAACCTGTGCGCGGAAGCGCTTCTCCTGCTCGATCGGATCGTTCAACTCGGAGAAGGCGTTGCCCAGCTCGAAGCCTCCGATGAAAACCTCGAAGCGTTCGGCGGTGGAGGGATCATCGTCACGACATTTCGAGAGTGGCGAAATTTCGACAGGGAAATCATAAAGAATCGTCGGTTGGATGAGATGGTGCTCTGCGACAGCTTCAAAGAGCGCACCGACGAGTTCACCGTCGTTGAGCTTCGCAACATCCCCGATGGGAGAAGCGTGGCCCTGCGTGGCCCAGGCGTTGAAGCGCTTCGCGGCGTCACGTGGCCCGCCCGGTTGGCGAAGATGTTCCGGTGTGGGCGCGGCGCCCGCGGCGGTGGGCCAATATTTAGTGATGGCTTCGCGCATCGTCAGGCGCTGCCACTTCGCGAAGTCAATTTCGTGGTCGCCGAATTTCACTTTGGTGTCTCCGGTGACCGCGCGGGTGAGCGTGGCAAAAAGTTCTTCGGTTAGGTCCATGAAGGTGCGGTAATCGCTATAAGCTTCGTAAAACTCAAGCATCGTAAATTCGGGGTTGTGCTGCGTCGAGATGCCCTCATTCCGGAAATTGCGATTGATTTCGTAAACTCGGTCAAGCCCGCCGACCGTGAGACGCTTCAGATAAAGCTCCGGCGCAATGCGTAGATAGAGATCGAGATCGAGCGTGTTGTGATGCGTCACGAATGGCCGGGCCGCCGCGCCGCCTGCAATCGGCTGCATCATTGGCGTTTCCACTTCGACGTAACCGCGCGCATCAAAAAACTTGCGAAGCTCGCGCACGAGAAGCGCGCGCTTCAGAAAAATTTCGCGCGTCTTTGGAGTGGCCATCATATCCACATAACGCTGGCGGTAGCGCTGCTCGACGTCCGTGAGGCCATGCCATTTTTCGGGCAGCGGGAGAAGCGATTTCGAGAGCAGGGTCAGCTCGGTGACCCAGACGGTTAGCTCGTCGGTCTTTGTGCGGAAGAGATGGCCCGAGACGCCGATGACGTCGCCCATATCGAGCAATTGGAATAATTGGAAGCCGCGCTCGCCGACGATATCGAGCTTGATGTAAATCTGGAGTCGCGCGCCTTCGCCCTGAATGTGCGCGAAGCCCGCCTTGCCGTGGAGGCGCAACGTCATGATGCGACCGGGAACGCGGACCTGCGGCTTGCTTGCCTCAAGCTCTTCCTTCGTGCTACCGCCATATTTAGCGACGACACCCGCGGGAGTCAGTGTCCAATCGAAGCGGTGAGGATACGCGGCGTGGCCGAGGGCAACAATCTGCTCAAGCTTCTTCTGGCGCTGGAGATATTGGTCGAGCGGCTCGAAAGGCAACGGGGAGTCCTTTCCGCGGCCGGCGGTTAAAGATGCGCAAGCATTTCGCGGAGATTCGAGCGGCAGTATATCGGGCGGATTCGGAAAGCGTCAAGAAAACGCGGAAATGTTCTACGCGGCTTTTGACTTATTGCTAGCGTGCTTCCGAATTGAGGAAACGGCCAAGGATTTCGGTGGCCTTCTCCCATTCCCGCGTTTCCTCGGCGACCTGTTTGCGGCCGGCGAGCG
>Ga0335079_10005345_pt1 | contig 14709 bp, 16 predicted proteins | sample Lox_Sample_33_FD_206719 | JGI IMG/M metagenome (GOLD analysis project Ga0335079, IMG submission 206719) | Soil microbial communities from Loxahatchee National Wildlife Refuge, Florida, United States - Lox_Sample_3.3 | ecosystem: Environmental > Terrestrial > Soil > Wetlands | place: USA...
AGGGCGCCGGCGCGCGCGACACCGGCGTCGGCTTCTTCGACCACATGCTCGACCTGCTGGCCCGGCACGGACGTCTGGACGTGGGCGTCGAGGCGCGCGGCGATCTCGAGACCGGCGCCCATCACACGGTCGAGGACGTCGGGATCTGCATCGGCCAGGCGCTTGACGAGGCGCTCGGCGACCGCGCCGGCATCGCTCGCTACGGGCAGGCCACGATCCCGATGGACGAGGCCCGCGCGTCGTGCGCGATCGACGTCTCCGGCCGCGGCTTGTGCGCGTTCGAGGCGACGCTCCCGCCCGGCGCGATCGGCAACTTCGACCACGAGCTGGTCGAGGAGTTCTTTCGCGCGCTGGCGCTGAACGCCAAGTTGACCATGCATCTCACGGTCGAGCGTGGCACCAACGCCCACCACGTGATCGAGGCGTCGTTCAAGGCGGTGGCGCGGGCACTTCGGGCGGCGGTCGCGCTCGACGCGAGCGAGCGCGGCGTCCCGAGCACGAAGGGCACGCTGGTGTGACTCGCGTCGGCGTGATCGACTACCGGATGGGGAATCGCCGCTCGGTGGAGAAGGCGCTCGAGCACGTGGGGGCGAGCGTGTCGCTGACGGGCGACCATCACGAGCTGCAGGGGTGCGACGGACTGGTGCTGCCGGGCGTGGGGGCGTTTCCGAAGGCGATGCGCAACCTCCGCGAGCTCGGTCTGGTCGAGTTGATCCGGGCGCGCGTCGAGCAGGGGACACCACTGCTCGGGATCTGCCTCGGGATGCAGCTGCTGTTCGACTGCTCCGAGGAGATGGGCGGCGCGCCCGGGCTCGGGCTGATTCGGGGACAGGTCACCCGTCTCGAGGCCGGGGACCTTCGCATCCCGCACATCGGCTGGAACGATGTCTGGTTCGAGCGCTCCTCCGCGCTGACTCCGGAGCGGTCCGGCCAGCCCTTCTACCACGTGCACTCGTTCGCGGCACGGCCGAGCGATCCCGAGACGGTCATCGGCAGCACCGAGTACGGCGAGCGCTTCGCCACGATTGTCGGTCGCGACAACGTGTTCGGCGTCCAGTTCCATCCCGAGAAGTCCTCGCGGCACGGGCTGCGGATGCTCGAGCGCTTCGTCGAGCGCTGCGCGGGGGGCGCGGCGGGTTCCGCCCGCGTGGCCGCATGATCCTGCTTCCGGCCGTCGACATCCTCGAGGGCAAGGCGGTGCGGCTGACCCGCGGCGAGTTCGACCAGCGAACGGTGTATGACGCGGATCCGCTCGACGCGGCGCTCCGGTGGATGAGCGAGGGCGCCCGCGAGCTGCACGTCGTCGACCTCGACGGGGCACGCAGCGGCGCTCCCGTCAACGTCGAGCAGATCAGGCGCATCGCCGCGGCCGTGGACATCCCGGTCCAGGTCGGCGGGGGCCTCAGAGCGATCGATTCGGTCCGGCGGATGGTCGACGCCGGCGCGGCGCGAGTGGTGATCGGTACCGCGGCCTACGCCGACGTCGACTTCCTCGACGAGGCGGTGGCCGAGCTGGGCGACCGGGTCGTGGTGTCCGTGGACGCTCGCGAGGGCAAGCTCGCGGCGGCCGGATGGACCGAGCAGACCGACATCCCGCTCGAGGCGGTGATCGAGCAGCTGAACGCCCGTGGGGTGCGGCGCTACGTCTATTCGAGCATCGACCGGGATGGGATGCTCGCCGGCCCCGACCTCGACGGCGCCCGCCGCGTCGCCGAGGCGGTCCGCGGATCGTACGCGTACTCCGGCGGCGTGGCCTCGCTCGAGGATCTGCGCGCGCTGGTCGAGCTCCGCCAGGTCAATCTGCGTGCCGCGATCGTCGGCACGGCGTTGTACGAGCGGCGGTTCACGGTCGCCGAGGCGCAGGCCCTGCTCGACGGCTGATGCACTACAAGCGCGTGATCCCATGCCTCGACGTCGACCGCGGCCGCGTCGTCAAGGGCGTCGGGTTCGTCGACCTGCGCGACGCCGGCGACCCCGTCGAGCTGGCCTGCCGTTATGACGCGGCCGGCGCGGACGAGCTCGTGTTCCTCGACATCACCGCCACCTCCGACAAGCGCGAGACGGTCGTCGATCTAGCCCGCCGCACCGCCGACGACGTGTTCATCCCGTTCACGATCGGCGGCGGGATCCGCTCGGTCGCGGACGCTCAGGCGGTGCTCGACGCCGGCGCTGACAAGGTCTCGGTGAACTCGGCGGCGCTGGCGCGCCCCGACCTGCTCGACGAGCTCGCGGCGACATTCGGCGCGCAGTGCGTTGTGCTCGCGATCGACGCCAAGGCTCGCGCTGATTCGAGCTGGGAGGCGTTCGTCGCGGGTGGCAGGACGCCGACCGGCCGCGACGCGGTCCAGTGGGCGCGCGAGGGCGTCGAGCGCGGCGCCGGCGAGATCCTGCTGACCAGCATGGACCGCGACGGGACGAACGCCGGCTACGACCTCGGGCTGACCGTGGCGGTCGCCGGCGCGGTCGAGGTCCCGGTCATCGCCTCCGGTGGCGCGGGCGCCTCCGAGCACCTGACCGCCGCGCTCGACGCGGGCGCGGACGCGGTGCTGTGCGCCTCGATCTTCCACTACGGACAGCACACGGTGGCGGAGGTCAAGGAGTCGCTGGCGCGCGACGGGATATCGGTCCGGCCGATCGACTAAAGGGTGGTCGGCGGCGCCTGACAGCGGCGCCTTTGGGGCCTCGCTGCGCTCGGCGTCCATGGGGCCGGTTCCGCCCGGCATCCCTGCCGGGCGGTCGCGGCGCCGTCGGGACGCGGACCCGCCGGGCACGGCCGCGGCAAATTCGGCCCGGGCATGTTCGCCGAACAAACGCCTCGGGCCGAACCGCCTTGGCGGAACGGCCCCAGCGATGCCGCGAAGCGGCCTGATAATCCTTTGCCCAACCGCCCCCGGGGCGCGGAATCCCCGCCCTGTGGGTGAACCTGCAGTATCTATGTTGGCCCGGTTGAAGGCGCCGCGGTTAGGCGGCCTCTTCCACGTACCCAGCGGCGGCGCATGCATCGCAATACGCCGCGGGCGGGACGCGGGGCTCATAACAGCCAGGGCGGCAGCAAGTCGAGGACCGCTTAGGCCGACCGCGACCGATGCGGGCTGCCGCTGCATCCTTCAGCTCCTCGCGCATGCGATCGAGCTCAGCGGCGTGCTCCGCACAAAACCTACGGCCCGGCACGGTCGGCTCCTGGCAATGACTTCCACTACGACAACGCATACGCCGCTTAGGATAGCAAAGAGCAGTCGAACGCACGTTCCATGCGAGCTTCATTGCACGGCTTGTGCGGGGATTTCGTGAGCGCGGAGAACCGCTGTATGCACTTTGTGAGTGCGCTGCTTGCGCTGTGTGGAGATTACGTTAGCGGATCGGTTGGGGAGCATCTGGTACAGCATCGTGTACCCGCTCAGGTAGATCGCGGCGTCGTCGGCCACGACCGGGTTGAAGGCGCCATCCGGGAACGAGAACACCTGACGGCCGGTGCGCACGTCGAGGCCCGCCGTGGTCTTCGTCCCGAGATCGGAGTAGTAGACCACGTTGCCGACGATCGTCGCCGATCCCGAGATCTTGCCGCCGGCCGGATGCCGCCACCTGATCGCGCCGGACCGGGCGTCGAACGCGTAGAAGTTGCCGTCGTAGGAACCCAGGTAGATCGTCGGGCCGAGCCCGGGAGCGTTATCGACCGCGGCCGACGCGTACACGTACGCGCCCGTGCCGGTGGCCCACGCGAGCTGGCCGGTCTTGGCGGCGAACGAGTACACGCGACCGTCGGTGTTGCCCATGTACACGCGTCCGAACGCGACGGCGGGGGTCGAGTAGAAGTTGCCCGAGCCGAACCCGAAATCCGCGCCGTTGGTGTTCACGGCCCAGATCTGATGGCCGGTGGCCGCATTGACCGCGTACGCGCGCCCCGAGTAGTCGCCGAAGTACAGGATGCCGTTCGCCAGCGCCGGCCCGCCCTTGACGGCCCCGCTCGCGTGGTAGGTCCAGTTCTCTTGCCCGGTGGTCGCGTTCAGCGAGTAAACGGTGCCGCCCTGGTCCCCGAAGTAGACCGCGTTGCCGTAGGCGATCGGCGAGGACTCCGTGCCGGCGGGGATGACCTTCGACCAGACGACCCGGCCCGTCTTCATCGAGAGCGCCGCAAACCGGCCGTTGCCCGGGGTCTGGCCGGTGTGCCGGCTGGTCGAAAGCAGCCCCACGTACATCAGCCCCTGCTTGATCCCGAGCGCCGGCGAAGCGGCGGCGAGCGTTCCCACCTTGGTCTCCCACAGCTTGTGGCCGGTGCGCTTGTCGAGCGCCTTCGCCGAGCCGTCGTCGTCGATCAGGTAGAGCCTGGTCTGGTAGATGACCGGCGGAAACTCCAGCAGCGCGTAGTCCTGGAAGCGCCAGCCGACGTGCAACGGCGGCTGCGGGACCTTGGTCCCGGGGAAGAAGTGCGTGCGCGCCGCGTCGAACCCGTACCGCGGCCACACCGAGTTGTCGACCGCCACCTTCTTCCGGGGCGGGGCGGCTGCGACCGTGGTCGTGGTCGGCGCGGTGAACTCGACGTCGGGGTGGGAGACGTTATGCGGCGAATGGGCCAGGAGGACCGCCACCGTGCCTCCCAGCAATACCAACAGGACCACCACGGCGACGAGCCCCCGCCGCAGCCAACGCCGCGAACCGGGACTCGGCATGGGGAGGATGCTAGCCACGGCTCCCCACGGAACCTCTTGGGAAGAAACTATGACCATGCCGACGTTTCTTCCCAAGCTGTTGGAGCGGGCCCGGTCGCTCCCGGCTGCGGAGCCGCTGCTCGCGCGGCTCGCGGGCACGCCCCCCATGTATCTGGTTGGCGGCGCGGTTCGGGACCTTCTGCTGGGCGGCGCCCCGCTCGACCTCGACCTCGCGGTCGAGGGAGACGCCGCCGCGCTTGCGGCGTCGGTGGGCGGCGAGGTCCGCGCGTACGACCGGTTCGGGACCTCGACGGTGATGCTCGACGGATACACCTACGACATCGCCCGCACGCGTCGCGAGACCTACGCGCATCCCGGGGCGCTTCCCGACGTCGCGCCGGCGCCGATCGCCGAGGACCTGCTCCGGCGCGACTTCACGGTCAACGCGATCGCGCTCGCGCTCGCCGGCGACACCGCCGGGGAGCTGACCGCGGCGCCGGAGGCGCTGGAGGATCTCGACGCCCGCCGGCTGCGGGTGCTCCACGACCGGAGCTTCGTCGACGACCCGACGCGACTGCTCCGGCTGGTCCGCTACGCCACGCGGCTGAGGTTCGAGATCGAGCCGCGCACCCGCGCGCTCGCTGACGATTCGATCTCGGACGGCGCGCTCGGAACGGTCAGCGGCCCGCGCATCGGGGCGGAGCTTCGGCTGCTCGCGCGCGAGCCGGACCCGGTCCGGGCGCTTGGCGGTCTGCGCGAACTCGGGCTCGACGCCGGGATCCACCCTGGGTTTGGGGTCGACGACGAACCGCTCGCCCGCCACGCGCTGGCGCTCCTGCCCGATGACGGGCGGCGTGACCGGCTGGTGCTGGCGGCGGCGGCGCGAGGGGTGCCGGCGGCGGAGCTCCCCGCGCTGCTCGACTCGCTCGCGTTCGAGGCCGAGGACCGTGACGTGATCGTGCTCGCCGCGACTCGCGCCGGTGAGGTCACGCGAACGCTCGCTGCCGCGAGCGCGCCTTCGGAGATCGCAGCCGCGGTCGGCGGGGCGCCGGCCGAGCTGGTGGCGCTGGCGGGCGCGCTCGGCGCCGAGCCCCAAGCCCGGGAGTGGCTCGACCGGCTCCGCCATGTCCGCCTGGAGATCGACGGCCGCGACCTGCTCGCCGCCGGCGTGCCCGAGGGCCCCGCGATCGGGCGCGGGCTGCGGGCCGCACTCGACGCGAAGCTCGACGGGCGGGCGTCGGGACGCGAGCAGCAGCTCGCCGAGGCGGTACGTGCCGCCGGCGAGCGTCGGTAGCCTGCGTTCGATGGAGGCCGCGCGCGCAGTGAGGTTGCCCGGGCCGTTCTATGAGCGCGGCGAGCACGTGGCGATCGACCTGCCGGGCGCGTACGCGCTGTTCACCACCCGGCGCGGCGGCTTCTCCGAGGGCCCGTACGCGAGCCTCAACCTGGGACGCCTGACCGACGACCGCCCCGACGCGGTGCGGCGCAACCGGGCTCGTCTGCAGGAGCAGGTGGGGGCGAGGCCGGCGCACATCCGCCAAGTTCACGGAACGGTCGTGCGGACCGTCACCGATCCGGCCGACGCGTTCGTCGCGCCTCTGCCTCACGGGGGGATCGAGTTGCCCGAGGCCGATGGCCAGGCGACCCGGCTCCGCGGGGTGGCGCCGATGGTGCTGACCGCGGACTGCCTGCCGATCGCGCTCGCGGGCCGCGGCGGGTCGGGTACCGGCGGCGGCGGTGCGGTGGTGATGCTGCACGCGGGCTGGCGTGGTCTGGCCGGCGGGATCGTGGCCGAGGGCGTCCGCGCGGTCCGCGAGCTCGGCGCCGACGGGCCCTTGGCGGCGGCGATCGGCCCGGGCGCAGGTCCGTGTTGCTACGAGGTCGGCGAGGAGGTGCACGCGGTATTCGCCCACCACGGCGATCGCGCGCGCCGCGGACGCAACCTCGACCTCAAGGCGATCGCGCGCGACCGGCTCGAGCGGGCGGGCGTGCAGACCGTGCACGACGTCGAGACGTGCACGATTTGCTCCGACGAGGCGCTGTTCTTCTCGCACCGGCGCGATCGCGGTGTCACCGGGCGGCAGGCCGGGCTGGTGTGGTTGAGCTGATCAGGGGCCTGCGGGCCGATGAGGTCAGCGCGAACCTCGAGCGGGTCCGGGAGGCGATCGGCGCCGCCGGACGGGACCCGGCCGAGGTGCAGATCCTCGCCGCGGTCAAGTACGTGCCGGTCGATGAGCTCGAGGTGCTCGCCAAGGCCGGCATCGAGCTGGTCGGCGAGAATCGCGCCCAGGATCTGGTGGCCAAGGCGCAGGCTCACCCCGGCATGTTCACGTGGGACTTCATCGGTCATCTCCAGAGCCGCAAGGTCCGCCAGGTGCTGCCGTACGTCCGCTACATCGAATCGGTCGCGAGCGAATCGGCGCTCGACCAGCTCGGTCGCCACGGCGGAGCCGACACCGAGATCCTGATCGAGGTCAACGTCGCCGGCGAGGCCGGCAAGAGCGGGATCGCACCGTCGGAGCTGCCGGCGTACCTCGAGCGATCGCCGGTGACGGTCGTCGGGCTGATGACGATGCCGCCACTGGCGCCGACGCCGGAGGCGAGCCGCGAGCATTTCGCGGCCCTGCGTGAGCTCGCCGGAGAGCACGGCCTGCGCCACCTGTCGATGGGGACCAGCCAGGACTACCGGATCGCCGTCGAGGAGGGCGCGACGATTGTGCGGCTCGGCACAAGCTTATACCGCTCCGGAGCGTCATAATCACAGCAGGGAATTACGCGCTCCCACCGAAACTTCGAATCCGAGATGGCCTTACGAGACACCTGGCGCCGCACGCTCATGTACTTCGGGCTGGCGGATGACGAGGACTACGAGGAGGACCTCGAGCCGTACCACGAGCCGGAGGCCGAGGCCCAGGACGCGTATCGCGACCGCCCGAACGTGCGGCGGCTGGGTTCGCGGCGCCGGCGGGACGACTTCGACGACATCTTCGCCGACGATCCGGAATCGGAACGGCGGACGGCCTCGCTGCGGCCCGTGAGCACAGGGCGCGGGAACGGGCGGAGCGGAGGCGACGTGCGCGTCCACGTCGTCCAGCCCAAGAACTTCAACGAGGTCCAGGACGTCGCCGACAAGTTCAAGGACGCGATCCCGGTGATCCTGAACCTCCAGAGCACCGACCACGACCTTTCGAAGCGCCTCATCGACTTCTCGAGCGGGCTCACGTACGCCCTCGACGGCGGGATGCAGCGCATCGCCGACAAGGTGTTCCTGCTGACTCCGCGCAACGTCGAGGTGTCCGCGGAGGAGCGCGCACGGCTCGTCGAGAAGGGTTTCTTCAATCAGAGCTGAGCGGTCGCTGGGGCCGGTCCTCCGCCAGCGATAGATTTCCGTACATGCATGTCGGACTGATCGGCGCTGGCAATATGGCGCGCGCGCTCGCGCGTGGCTGGGGCGATCCGGTGCTCGTGTCCGACAGCGGCTCGGGGAGGGCGAGGGAACTGGTCGAGGAGCTGGGTGGAGATGCGGTCGAGTCGAACGTCGAGGTGGCAGACCGGGCCGATCTCGTCGTGCTCGCTCACAAGCCGGCGCAGTTCGAGAAGGTGGCCGGGGAGCTCAGGGGACACGCGAAGGCGGTTGCGTCCGTGGTGGGCGGCGTCAGCTCGCAAGCGCTTCGGGACGCTTACGGCGTACCCGTATTCAGGTTCACGCCGAACACGCCCGTCGAGGTGCGCCGCGGCGTCGTCTGCTACTCGCCCGAGCCTCGCGTCGATGCGCGGCTCGAGGCGGACGTGCTCGAGCTGTTCGGTCGGCTCGGGAGCGTGGTCAAGGTTCCCGAGAGTCTGATCGGCGCCGCCGGCGCGGTGATGGGGGTCGGGCCCGCCTACCAGGCGCTGCTCGTCGAGGCTCAGGTCGACGCGGCGGTTCGCCACGGCCTTGCGCCCGCGCTCGCGGGCCGGCTTGTCGCCGAGACGATGGCCGGAACCGCCGCGCTGCTGCAGACGCGCGAGTACGACACGCTCGCGGTCCGGCGGGCGGTCACCTCGCCCGGGGGCACGACTGCCCGCGGGCTGGCGGCGCTCGAGCGGGGAGGCGTGCGACCGGCGTTCCAGGAGGCGTTCGACGCGGTCGTGGGGTGCGCTCGATGACGGCGATCGCGGCGCTCACGCGGGGCGATGTCGCCAACTACGTGCAGGCGCTGTTCCTCGTCTACATCCTGCTGATCTTCGTCTACATCCTGGTCAACATGATGTTCTCGCTGGGGCTGCGGCCGTCGTACTCGCGGTACGTGGACGCGGTCATGAACTTCCTACGGGACGTCTGCGAGCCCTACCTGAGGATCTTCCGCCGCTTCATTCCGCCGATCGGCATGTTCGATCTCACCCCGATGATCGCGATCATCGTCCTGTACATCGTGCAGTACATCGTGGTCAAGCTGATCCAGGGCTGATGCGCAGGATCGTGGTCGCGGGCTGAACGCCCGCCTCGGATGACGAAGACGAACGCATCGGTCCGGGTCGCGGCCTTCGCACGCGCGGCCATGGTCGCCGTCGTCGTCGTGATCCTCGACCAGGTGACCAAGAGCCTCGTCAGGTCCAACCTCGAGCTCGGCGACCACGACAAGTTGCTCCCGGGTGTGACGCTCGTGCACGACCGGAACACCGGCGTCGCCTTCTCGCTGTTCGCGGGGGGCGGTGCGCTCGTGCTCGTGTTCACGCTGGCGGCGCTGGCGGTGCTGGTCGGGTACCTCGCGAGGCGACCCGACCGGCAGTTGCTGTGGCTGCCCACCGGGATGCTGGTCGGCGGTGCGATCGGCAACCTGATCGACCGGATCTCGAGCGGCGGCGTGACCGACTTCATCAAGCTCCCGCACTGGCCGGCGTTCAACGTCGCCGACATGTCGATCACGTTCGGGGTGCTCGTGCTGGTGTGGGTGCTCGAGGGCCGGCGTGAGCGATGAGCGCCGAGACGCGGATCGAGCTGCGTGTGCCCGACGCGGCGGACGGTACGCGCCTTGACCGGTTCCTCGCGGTTCCGCTCGGGTCGCGGGCGCGCGCGCAGGCGCTGATCGACTCCGGCCACGTGCGGGTCGACGGCTCGCCCCGGCCCAAGCGCCACCTGGTCCAGTCGGGTGAGCGGGTCGAGGTCGACGATGTGCTCTCGGAAGCGGGTTCGGGGCGGGCTGCTGAGACCCCGGCGGAGTTCGCCGTCGCCTTCGAGGACGAGCACCTGCTGGTGGTCGACAAGCCGGCCGGCGTGGTCGTGCACCCCGCCCGCGGTCACTGGTCGGGGACGCTCGCGCAGGCGCTCGAGGGGCGCGCCGCCGGCGGCGAGGAGACGTGGCGCGCGGGGATCGTCCATCGACTCGACCGCGACACCTCGGGGCTGCTCGTCGTCGCCAAGAACGATGCCGTTCACCGCGCGCTGAAGTCGATGCTGTCTGCTCGCCGGCTGCGGCGGGAGTACCTGGCGCTCGTCGACGGCCATCCGTCCGCGCGAGCCGGGACGATCGACGCGCCGATCGGGCGCCACCGGCGCGACCGGAAGCTGATGTCGATCGACAGCGACGAGCCCCGCGAGGCGCGCACCCACTTCGAGATCGAACGGCTGCTCCCGGCCACGGCGCTGCTGCGCGTCACGCTTGAGACCGGCCGCACCCACCAGATCCGCGTCCATCTCGCGGCGATCGGCCATCCGGTGTGCGGCGACCCGCAGTACGGCGCGGCTGGTCAACTCGGTCTTTGCCGCCAGTTCCTCCACGCCACCCGGCTCGCCTTCGAGCACCCGATGACCGGGGAGCACGTGGATGTGTCGTCGCCGCTGCCCGATGATCTGGTGGCGGCGCTGGCGCTGGCGGAACGCGCGGACTAGCAGCCTACGCTTGCGAGGAGGCTCTCAAGGGGTGGTCGGTGGCGTGTGGCAGCCCTCGCGTGGGTCTCGATGACCGTGGCGAGCCCGAAGTCTCGCGTACCGCGGTACGTGAGCGCTGGGCTGCCAGACGCGCATGACCACCACAAATTGAGGGCGGGGCGGCCCGTCCACAGCCGCCCCGCCTGACGTTGCGAACCGAGCCACCGGAGGTAGGGGAAGGGAGGTTCGGCTCGCGCACGAGCCACCGCTGAAGGTAGGGGAAGCGAATGGCCCGCTACACCTGAAAACGTAGCGGCGCATGAAAACTTGCGTAAACTCAGAAGGGAACCGTCCCCGATCCCGTTCGCGTGGATCGCGCCCTGCCTCGCCAGTCGAGGTCCGCGAGCGCGCGCGACCGGGTTGAAGTACAAACCAAACACAAGGGAGCAGAACTAGTGGCTCAGATAGGAATCAAGGAGCTGCTGGAGGCCGGCGTCCATTTCGGCCACCAGACCCGTCGTTGGAACCCCAAGATGCGCCGCTTCATCTTCGGCGAGCGCGACGGGAACTACATCATCGACCTCCTTCAGACGCAGGTCCTGCTGGAGGACGCGCGCCAGTTCGCCTCGGACGTGTCGCGTCGCGGCGGGACCGTGCTGTTCGTCGGAACCAAGAAGCAGGCGCGCGACACGATCCGCGAGAACGCGGAGTCCGCCGAGATGCCGTACGTCAACCACCGCTGGCTCGGCGGCCTTCTGACGAACTTCCAGACGATCTCGCTGCGCATCAAGCGACTGCACGACCTCGAGCGCTACGAGTCCGAGGGCCAGCTTCAGCTGCTCCCCACGCGTGAGCGGATGGCCGCCCAGGCGGACCTGGAGAAGCTGCGCGCGAACCTCGGCGGCGTCAAGAACATGCAGCGCCTGCCCGACGCCGTGTTCGTGATCGACCTCAAGACCGAGGCGATCGCGGTGCGGGAGGCACAGCGCCTGCGGATCCCGATCATCGGGCTCGTCGACACCAACTGCGATCCTGACGGGATCGACTTCGTGGTCCCGGGCAACGACGACGCGATCCGATCGTGCGCGCTGATCACCCGGGCGATCGGCGACGTCGTCACGCAGGGGCACAACGTTTTCCGCGAGGAGGAGGAACGCGCCCGGCTCGAGCGTGAGCGTCAGGAGGCCGAGGAGCGGGAGCGCCAGCAGGCCGAAGAGCGGGCGCGTCAGGAGGCCGAGGAGCGGGCCCGGCTCGAGCGCGAGCGCCGGGAGGCCGAGGAGCGGGAGCGCCAGCAGGCCGAAGAGCGGGCGCGTCAGGAGGCGGCGGCGGAGGCCCAGGCCGCGGAGGCCGCGGCCGCTCCCGGGGCAGCCGCACCAGAGGCTCCAGCGCCGGCGCCCGAAGCACCTTCCCGGGCCCCCGAGGCACCCGCGCCGGTTCCTGAGGCGGCCGCGCCGGCCCGCGAGTCACCCGCGCCGGTCCCTGAGTCAGCCCCGCCCGCCCGCGAGTCACCCGCGCTGGTCCCTGAGTCAGCCCCGCCGGCCCGCGAGGCGGCCGCGCCGGTTCCTGAGGCGGCCGCGCCGGCCCCCGAGGCACCCGCACCCGCCGCGGAAGTCCCTGCATCCGCCGCGGAAGTCCCTGCATCCGCACCCGACGCCGTAGCGGACGCCCCCGCGGCCGCCGAGGAGCCGCCGGCCCCCGCGGCGCAGGCGCCCGCGGCAGCCGAAGCCAAAGTGCCGGCCGCCCTCCAGGAGACGCCGGCGGCTGTCGAGGACGCGCCGGCGGCTGTCGAGGACGCGCCGGCGGCTGTCGAGGACGCGCCGGCGGCTGTCGAGGACGCGCCGGCGGAGGAGCCCACCGCCACCGCGGCGGCGGCGGCTATCGAGGACGCGCCGGCGGAGGTGCCAACCGCCACTGCGGCGCCGGCGGCTGTCGAGGACGCGCCGGCGGAGGTGCCAACCGCCACTGCGGCGCCGGCGGCTGTCGAGGAGGCGCCGGCGGAGGAGCCCGCCGCTGCCGCGGCGCCGGAGTCGGTGCCGGAGTTCGAGCCGGAAGCTGAATCCCCGCCACCCCCCGAGGCGCCACCCGCCGAGCCCGAGCCCGCCGCAGCCGCCGAGCCGGAGACCGCTGCCTCCGCGGAGCCCGTGCCCGCCGAGGCCGCCGATCCCGGGCAGGCCCCCGACACCGCCGCCGAGGAGAACTCATGAGTGCGATCAGCGCTAAGGAAGTCAAGGCCCTCCGCGACCGCACGGGCGCGGGCGTGCTCGCCTGCCGCGAGGCCCTCAGCGAGGCCGACGGCGATGCCGAGCGTGCCGTCGAGATCCTCCGCGCCCGCGGCCAGGCGCAGGCGGCCAAGCGCGCCGGCGCCGAGGCGACCGAGGGCGTGGTCCAGAGCTACATCCATGCCGGCAACAAGATCGGCGTGCTGGTGGAGGTCGACTGCGAGACCGACTTCGTCGCGCGCAACGACAACTTCGTCGAGTTCGCGCGGGACCTCGCGTTGCACATCGCCGCGGCGGCTCCGATCGCGATCAACGACGACGACGTCCCGGCCGAGGACCGCGAGCGCGAGGAACGGATCGCCGTCGAGCAGGCGGCCGACCGTCCCGAGAACGTCCGCGACCGGATCGTCGCCGGCAAGCTCGACAAGTGGCTCGACGACGTCGTCCTCCTGCGCCAGAAGCACGTCAACGAGGACAAGCACGGCGGCAAGACGATCGAGGAGCTGCGGGCCGAGCTCGGCAGCGAGACGGGAGAGAACGTCGTGATCCGCCGATTCAGCCGTTTCTCTGTGGGCAGTTGAGCTCCCCAAGCGTCATCCCTCGCCGTTCGAGCCGTCCCGCTGTCTACCGGCGCATCCTGCTGAAGCTGTCGGGCGAGGCGCTGATGGGCGATCTCGAGTACGGGACCGATCCCGATCGGGTCCACCAGATCGCATCGCAGATCGCGGCGGTCCATCGGCGGGGCGTTGAGGTGGCGATCGTCGTCGGCGGCGGCAACATCTACCGCGGGCTCGCGGCGGCGGCCAAGGGCATGGATCGCGCGACCGGGGACTACATGGGCATGCTTGCGACCGTGCTCAACGCCCTGGCCCTCCAGGATGCGCTCGAGAAGGAGGACGTGCAGACGCGGGTGCAGTCCGCGATCACGATCTCCGAGGTCGCCGAACCGTACATCCGCCGGCGCGCGATGCGCCATCTCGAGAAGGGCCGGATCGTGATCTTTGGCGCCGGCACCGGCAACCCGTTCTTCTCGACCGACACCGCCGCGGCACTGCGGGCTGCGGAGCTGCACGCCGAGATCATCCTGATGGCCAAGAACCGCGTCGAGGGCGTCTACACGGCCGACCCGCGCATCGATCCGAACGCGGAATTCATCCCCGAGATCACGCACAAGGACGCGCTGACCAGCGGTCTCCAGGTGATGGACTCGACGGCGTTTGCCCTGTGTATGGACAACAATCTGCCGATCGTCGTCTTCAACATGGCCGACGAGAGCAACATCGACAAGATAGTGTCCGGAGAACGTGTGGGGACGCTGGTGAGAACATGACCACGGACATGCTCGACGAGCTCCTGGCCGACGCTCGGGAGCGCATGCACAAGTCGGTTGAGGCGATTCGGACCGAGTTCGGCTCCGTCCGCACCGGCCGAGCCAGCCCGGCTCTCCTGGACCGAATACAAGTCGATTACTACGGAACGGCCACGCCACTGAAGCAGCTGGCCACGATCAGCGCCCCGGAGGCGCGGCTGCTGACTATCCAGCCTTACGACAAGAGCTCGATCAAGGCGATCGAGCGGGCGATTCTCGAGTCGGACATCGGGTTGACGCCCAACAACGACGGCAACCTGATCCGCCTCGGCGTGCCCGAGCTCACCGAGGAGCGCCGCAAGCAGCTGGTCAAGGTGGTTCGGCACATCGCCGAGGAGGGCAGGGTGGCGATCCGCAACGTCCGGCGCGACGTGATGCACGATCTGCGCGAGCTCAAGGAGGCGGGCGAGGCTGGATCGGACGATGAGCATCGAGCGGAGGTCGAGCTCCAGAAGGTCACAGACCTGCGGATCGCCGAGCTCGACGAGGCGCTGAAGCACAAAGAAGCCGAGATCCTGGAGGTTTAGGTGGTGACCGCCGGTGAGAGGGGACCCGCCCACCCCGCCCACCCCCCCCACCCCCCCCCCCCCCCCCGGGAACCAGCGGGCGCACGGGGACGCCACCTCC
>Ga0335079_10005347_pt1 | contig 14703 bp, 13 predicted proteins | sample Lox_Sample_33_FD_206719 | JGI IMG/M metagenome (GOLD analysis project Ga0335079, IMG submission 206719) | Soil microbial communities from Loxahatchee National Wildlife Refuge, Florida, United States - Lox_Sample_3.3 | ecosystem: Environmental > Terrestrial > Soil > Wetlands | place: USA...
TGAACTTTGACCCAAAATTGAATCGCGAGCGTTCCCCGGTCAACCCAGCTCGCCGCAAATGACGTTCGTATCGCTCCAGCACCATCCTACGATCGCTCAATCGCGATTCTCGGGCCTGGACGTCCCTCTTTTTCACAGGCAGTGAATGGGTTAATCTAAGAGGTCATCTCAGTGACGGGGGGCGGATTTATGACAACCGATTTGAAGGACAAGGTCGCCGTGGTCACGGGCGCTTCGCGGGGCATCGGCTTCAGCATCGCGCAGGCGCTGCTGGCCGAGGGCGCCAAGGTCTTCATTTGCGGGCGCGACCCGAAGCTGTTGCAAGCCGCCCTGGAAAAGCTGCGCAGCGCCGTCCCCGCCAACGTGGACGGCTGCGCGACGGACATCCGCAACTACGACGATTGCCGCAAGCTCATCCGCGCCGCGGCGGAACGCTTCGGCGGCCTTGACATCCTGGTGAACAACGCCGGGGTGGGCGTCTTCAAGCCGGTTGATCAGCTCAGCGTGGAGGAATGGGACACCACCCTTCACACCAACCTTTCCGGCGTCTTCTATTGCTGCCGCGAGGCCATTCCCCTTATGCGCAAGCGCGGCGGCGGGTATATCTTCAACATCTCGAGCCTGGCCGGCGTGAATCCCATGCCCGCGGGGTCCGCTTACAACGCCTCCAAGTTCGGCCTGAACGGTTTTAGCGAGGCCATGATGCAGGACGTCCGCTACGACGGCATTCGCGTCAGCTACCTGATGCCGGGCAGCGTGGATACCGATTTTGCCGCCGCGCCCGGCTCCAAGACGCGCGAAAGCTGGAAGCTGACCGGCGAAGATGTTGCCAAGGCGGTCATCGACCTGTACAAGTTCCCCAGCACCGCTCTGGCCAGCCGGATCGAGATGCGACCTTCCCAGCCACCCCGAAAAAAGTAATGACGATCCGCGACATTGGACGAGCGCCGGGGCGCGTCCGCGCTCTCTGACGGAAAGTCCGCTGCCCAACAAATCAACATCTTGTCCGTATCTGGTCACCGCTTGCCCGCGCCGATGGAACTGATGTCCCACCTGGGCCCGCGTGGTGTCACAGGCCACATCCTCCGATGCCAATCATCTAAGGCCACAGTCACTTTCCCCTTGACATTCTACCTGAGCCAGGGTAGCTTCACCTAGTATGTCTACCCAAAACGAACTCGAACGCATCGAATTACTGCAAGGTACTTTGGATCTCTTGATCCTCCGCACTCTGTTATTAGGACCCGCGCACGGCCACGCCATTGCCAAGGCCATCGAAATGCGGTCTGAGGACGTGTTGCAGGTCGAGCAGGGGTCGCTGTATCCCGCGCTGCACCGGCTCATCAAGCGGGGATGGATTTCCGTTCAGGAAGGCACGTCCGAGAACAATCGCCGCGCCAAGTTCTACCGGCTGACGGCCAGGGGGCGGCGGCAATTGACGGTGGAGACCGGAAAGTGGGAGAAACTCGCGGGCGCCATTGCGCGAATTCTCCTGCCCGCCGAACAGGAAGGCGAATCGTGAATGCTAGACGCGAATAAGGGAGCAATGACATGAACCTGTGGAGCCGATTCTTCCGCCGCCAGCGCATGATGGATTCGCTCGACCAGGACATCCGCGACTTCATCGAGCGCGAGACCCAGGACAACATTGCGCGCGGCATGGCGCCGGACGAGGCGCATTACGCCGCGCTGCACAAATTCGGCAACGTGACGCGGGTCAAGGAAGACACGCGCGAGGTGTGGACCTTCGGCTGGCTGGAGCAACTGTGGCGGGACATTCGCTTCGGTCTGCGGGCGCTGGTGAAAAGCCCGGGCTTCACGGCGGTCGCGGTATTGACGCTGGGTCTCGGCATCGGTGTGAACAGCACGATCTTCAGCGTGGTCAGCACCATGCTGCTGCGCATGCCGCCCGTCCATGACCCTGACCGGCTGATGGTGCTCTTCAGCAGGAAACTCGGGGCTACGGGGGGCAGCGAGGACGCCAATCGGTCTCCCGTTTCACCTCCCGACTTCCTGGACTGGCGGGCCCAGGCAACCGCGTACTCCGGAATCGCCGCCGCCACGTCTTTTGAAAACGACAGCAAGGTTACGCTGAGCGGCGGCAGCGAGCCGGAGCGCGTGCCGAACGGCGAAGTATCCGCGAACTATTTCGATGTGCTCGGTGTTTCCCCGGTGCTGGGACGCAGCTTCCTGCCCGGGGAGGACCAGCCCGGCCGCGACCGCGTGGCCCTATTGCGGGCCGATCTGTGGAATCGGCGTTTCGGATCCGATCCGCACGTCCTGGGACGTACGGTCAAGGTGAATGGGGAGACCTACACCGTGGTCGGCGTGATGCCCGACACGTTCCGGCAATTGTGGATGTTCCCCGAGCAGCTCTGGATTCCGCTGGCCTTCACCCCGGCGCAATTAGGCCCTGCCGCCCGCTCCCAGCGGAGCCTCAGCGTGTATGGACGATTAAAGCCTGTAGTCACTGATGCCCAGGCGCGTTCCGAGCTTGATACCATCGCGCGCCGCATCGCGGCAACCAACCCGGCCACTAATAAAGACTGGGGCGCCAGCGTACTGACCGTTCAGCAATACGCCATCCAGGAGAGCAATGCCGGCACGGCCCTGGCTTTCCTCATGGCCGCCGTGGGATTCGTCCTGCTCATCGCCTGCGCCAATCTCGCCAATCTGCTGTTGGCGCGCAACGCCAACCGCCAGCGCGAATTCGCCATTCGCGTGGCGTTGGGCGCGGGGCGGCTGCGCGTAGCCTGCCAACTTCTGGCCGAATGCCTGCTTCTGGGGTTGCTCGGCGGCGGCCTGGGTCTGTTGTTTGCCGCCTGGGGATTGCACTTGCTGCGCGGCGCTTTCGACTGGAACGAGTGGTCCATCCTCATTTCCGAACAATTGTCCCTTGACCGCAACGTGCTGTTGTTCACGATCGCGGTTTCGGCGGCCACCGCCCTGCTCTTCGGTCTCGCGCCGGCCTTTCAGATCTCCCGTCGCGACCCGAACGCAAGCCTCAAGGAAAGCTCACGCTCGGCGACGGTGGGGCGCGAGCGTCACCGCCTGCAAAATCTGCTGGTGGCGGGCCAGCTTGCGCTTTCGCTGGTCCTGCTGGTGGGCGCGGGCCTGTTCGTGGAGAACTTCATCGAGGAGATGCACGCCCGGCCGGGGATGAATCCGCACCACGTGCTGACGGCGTCGGTGGCGCTGGCGGGCGCGGCCTACAAAACCCCGGCGCGCCAGGCCGAGTTTTTTGAGAGCGTGCTCCGCAACCTCGAAAAATCCTCCGAGGTGGAGTCGGCGGCGGTGACCAACAACCTGCCCTACACGTTTCCTGGCCGCGCGAAGTTTCTGATTGAAGGCCAGGCGCCGCCTCCCGCCGGCGACCAGGATTGGAGGTTGACCTTTGCGGGATATTTCGCCGTCAGTCCGGACTACTTCCGCGTGACGCAGATTCCCGTGCGCGAAGGGCGGGAGTTTTCCCGCGCCGACGATGCGAATTCCGCTCGCGTTGTGATCGTGAATGAGGCCTTTGCACGGAAATTCTTTCCCAACCAAAACCCCCTGGGACACTACCTGCGTCTCACCCCCGATGGATCACCTGCCGAGGCGGGGACAACTCCGCCGCCCTGGCGTGAGATCGTGGGCGTGGCAGGCGATGTGGACGAGTACGTGGGGCAGGCCAATTGGCGGCCGCAGGTTTTCGTTCCCTTCCGCCAACAGCCCGAAGGCGCGATGAGCCTGATGGTCCGGCTGAGGTCCGAAACCACCACCTTCGCGGCGTCGCTTCGCCAGGCGGTGTGGAGCGTGGACAAAGACCAGCCCGTCACCGACCTCCGAACCATGGATCGCGTCGTGCGCGACTCCGGGCAGGGCGACGATATTATGGCGGAGTTGATGGGCGCGTTTGCGGCCATTGCGCTGGTGATGGCGGCGGTCGGCATCTACGGCCTCATCGCCTATCTCGTTGGCCGCCGCACGCATGAGGTGGGCGTGCGCAAGGCGCTGGGCGCGCGCCGCCGGGAAGTGCTATGGCTGGTCCTGTACGGCTCGATGCGCATGGTGTTGGCAGGTGTCGGGCTGGGTTTCCTCGTCTCTCTCGCCATGCCGCGCCTGGTGCTGGCGAGCTTTCACGACGTCCATATCAGCCATAGTAGCTGGATCTTGGCCGGGACGCCTTTAGCGGTAATCCTGGTGGCTCTGGTGGCCTGCTATTTCCCCGCGCGGCGAGCCTCAAGAGTCGAACCCATGGCTGCGCTGCGGTTTGAGTGAGGCAGTGGTCAGTGGAGAGTGGTTAGTGGCTCGGGGTGGGACGCCGGGGCAACGCACCGCACGGCGCCGGTAGCACAGGCAGGAGTGCCTGTGCCACCTCGATCCTTGGGTGATGTTGAGGCAGGAGTGAAGGAGAAATGCCGTGGGCCGCTGGTGTTGGTTGTTTTCCCGCCGTAAACACATGATGGAGGCCCTCGACCAGGAAATCGGCGACTTCATTGAGCGCGAAACCCAGGACAACATCGAGCGCGGCATGGCGCCGGAGGAGGCTCGTTACGCCGCCCTGCGCAAGTTCGGCAACGTGACGCGGTTCAAGGAAGATACGCGGGAGGTCTGGAGTTTCGTTTGGCTGGAGCAACTCTGGCAGGATGTTCGTTACGGCCTCAGGACCCTACGCAAGTCTCCGGGCTTCACTACCGTCGCGGTGCTCACCCTCGCCCTGGGCATTGGCGCCAATACCGCCATGTTCAGCGTCGTGGAAGGAATCATGTTGGCTCCTCTGCCTTTCCGCCAGCCTGACCGCCTGGTGATGATTTGGGAATGGAACCAGCATCTGAAGGAAATAAAGGAGCCATCCTATCCAAACTTCCTCGATTGGCAACGGACCGCAGGCTCGTTTGAGGAAATGGCGGGGTACAAGTGGCACTCCTATGGACTGACGAGTCCCGGGGCGCCGGCGCACGTTCCTATCATGGAGGTTTCCTCGAGCTTCTTTCGCATGTTGGGTACAAAACCGGCTTTGGGGCGTGAATTCACACCGCAGGAAGACAAGCACGGCGGAGCGCCCGTGGCCATGATCAGCGACCGGTTCTGGCGGGAACGTTTCGGAAGCAACCCCGAAGCCCTCGGCAAAGCGATCACGTTGAATGAGGTTGATTACACGATTGTCGGAGTGCTGCCGCCGGGATTCAGCCTCTTTGGCAACCGCTATGAGACGGAGGTCTACACGCCTCTTGGGCAGGGTGACCCCCTGATGCTCAATCCCCGGGGGGGCTACGGGTGCGTGGTTACTGCCCGATTGAAAGCCGGCGTCTGCATTCACCAGGCAGCGGCAGAAATGAGCACGATCCAGAGCCGCCTGGACCGACTCTACCCCGATGCGGACGAGGGCATGGGAACGGAAGTGGAACCTTTCCGGCAAAGATTCATCGGCGATGAAGTAAGAGGAGCGCTATTCCTGCTGCTGGGCGCGGTGGGGGTCGTGCTGCTGATCGCGTGCGCAAACGTGGCCAATCTCCTACTGGCGCGGGCGTCGGGGCGCGTGAGGGAGTTCGCCATCCGCGCGTCGCTAGGAGCCACGCGTATCCGCGTGGTTCGCCAGTTGCTTACCGAAAGCATCCTGCTCTCGCTCGCCGGCGGCGGCCTGGGATTGTTGATCGCCCCGTGGGGGGTCAAGGCGGTGCTCGCCGCCTCGCCCAGCGACCTCCCCTGGGTGAGGGGGATTGGCTTGAATGTTCCAGTGCTGCTGTTTGCGCTTGGAGCAACCTTCGTCGTGGGCATTCTTTTTGGTCTCGCTCCAGCGCTGACCAGCACAAAATCCGCCCTGGAGGATTCTCTTAAGGAAGGCGGGCGGACCTCCGCGGGTGGCAACCACCGCACGCAGGGCGGCCTGGTGGTTTTACAGATGGGACTCACTTTGATCTTGCTGGTCTGCACGGGCCTGCTCTTTCGGACCATCCGCCACCTCTGGAAGGTCGATCCGGGGTTTGACATGCCCGACCTCATCACCTTCCGGGTCGATTTCCCGCCGTCCCTGAGAAGATCCCCTGCCATCATGCGGTCCGCCTACCAACAGATGCTGGAGCGCATCCGCGCCATTCCCGGAGTGGAAGCGGCGGACTTTATTTACAACATTCCCCTGAGTGGATGGGAGAACAACGCCTACTTCTGGATTGGGACGCAGAAGCCCGCCGTGATCCAGGCGGCGCCGCAAATGCTGGTATTCGACACCGGCCCGGACTACCTCCGCACCATGCGAATACCGCTCCTGCGCGGGCGGTTCTTCACTCCAGCGGACAACAATTCGTCGCCCTGCGTGGCCGCGATTGACAGCGTGATGGCAGACACTTATTTCCCCCACCAGGACCCGTTGGGCCGAATGCTGACCTTCGGATGGACGCCCCCTATGGGCCCATGTCGAATCGTCGGAGTGGTCGGCCACGTAAAACACTGGGGCCTGGGCAGCGAAAGCGGCTACGTCCGGGCTGAAAGCTACTATCCGCTATACCAATTGCCGGATCCCTGGGTCACGGCATCGGAAGGCTACCGTAATACGACCATTGTCGTCCGCACCTCCCTCTCGCTTGCCGCGGTAATGCCGGCGATCAAGACGGCGGTTTTTGCGGGCGGCAAGGAGCAGCCTCTCTACGACGTCCAGACCATGCAGGAAATTGCCTCCCAATCCATGTCGCCGCAACGATTCCCCATGATTCTGTTCGGAGCGTTTGCCGGACTGGCGCTTCTGCTGGCCTCGATCGGAATCTACGGGGTGATTTCCTACTCGGTGGCCCGGCGGGTGCGCGAAATGGGGATTCGCATGGCACTCGGCGCGGAGCGGCAAGACATTTTTCGCATGGTCATAGGGCAGGGCCTGCGGCTGGGATTGGCCGGCATCGCCATTGGGGTCGCAGGTTGGTTGATTCTTGCCCGTGCGCTTCCGAGCATGTCGCACTTGCTCTGCGGGGTAGGGGCCATTGACCCCCTGACCTTCGCAGCGGTTTCGCTGCTGCTACTGGCCGTGTCTCTGCTGGCGGTCTATATTCCCGCCCGCCGGGCGACGAAGGTCGATCCCATGGTGGCACTGAGATATGAGTGAAACGGAGAGAACCTACGAGGCCCGTCCGTCCGCCGTAGCGCCCACCGTGTTATAATTGCTCACGGAGTGCCCTCAAGGGCATCATCTTGCATTCGACCTAATCTATGGGTGACACACCTTTACCTTTGCCCTCAAACCCGCAATATTACAGCGTTGCCCCTCACCGGTACTGGCCGGTGGCCACGATCGTCCTGCTGATCTTGAATTTCATCTTTTTTGGCCTGGAGATTCTGGCCAAGGGTGTAAACAACACACAGATTCTCCTCGATTTTGGCGCGTCTTTTGGACCTTACCTACGCCGCGGGGAGTATTGGCGGTTGGTTATGCCGATGTTCCTGCACGGCGGGTGGCTGCACATTCTGGGCAACAGCTACGCCCTATTCATCCTCGGCCCGATCATGGAACGGGTCTACGGCTACGGCCGATACCTGACGATTTATGTTGCCGCGGGCATGGGAGGCGCTTTCCTCTCCATGCAGCTTTCCAAGAACGTCTCGGTGGGAGCGTCGGGAGCCATCTTTGGGCTGGCGGGGGCCATGCTGGTTACCGGCTACGTGCATCGTGACCTGATCCCACCTCGGTGGGGCCGCGCCTTCGGGGCGGGGATGATTCCATTCATCGTTCTAAATCTGGCCTTTGGACTGTCGGTTCATGGCGTGGATAACTGGGGACACCTGGGAGGGTTGGCTACCGGCGCCCTACTGGCGTTCGTCATCCCCCCTCCTCCGCACGATTCACCATACGGAGGAGAGGCAGCGCGTCCTTCCCAGGCCATGGTGGTCATTCCCCTCATGGTGGTAACGCTCGCCATAGCCGCCACGGCGAACCACTATCGGATCATGCAGACTATGAACCGCCAATTGGTGGCTGGCGCGCGCTTCGCGCATGCGGGCCAGTACGACCGTGCCTTACAGAGTTACCAACAAGCCCACAGCGCGGCTCCGCGCCAGTGGGAACCGTGTGAAGTGTTGGGCGTCTTTTACCTGGGACAGAAAAAGTACGACGACGCGATCCAGGAGTTGCAGGAGGCGATTCGCCTGAGCGCAGGGGAGGACGAGCTGCTGAAGGAACGAGGAGTGCAGCTTCACCTGCAACTTGGAATCGCTTACCAATTGAAGGGCGACCTCCGCATGGCCCAGAAGACTTTCGAAGAGGTGCTGGGGAAGACCTCCCCCACCCCGCAGGGCAGGCGATTGCTCGCCGAGAACCAATTACTGCTGGCTGATCTTTATGCCAGCGAAAAGCTCTATGGGGAGGCGATCAACACCTATCTGCAAGCCTTGCGCCTGGCGCCGGATTTCGCCCAGGCACAGAACAACCTGGCGTGGCTTTACGCCACGTGCGACGACCCAAAGCTTCGTGACCCCCAGGCCGCCCTGGACCACGCTCTGATTGCGGTGAAACTGACGCAGGGGAAAGACGGAGGCGTGATCGACACCCTGGCGGAGGCCTTTTTTGCGAATGGGGCTTATCCGCAAGCGGTGGAAACCCAGAAGAAAGCCCTGGCTCTCGATCCCGCTAACACCGAACTAAAGGAACACATGGAGCGCTACCGCAAGGCCGCGGGAATGTGAGTGGGACCGGGCTGATTCTCGGCCCGCCTGACCCAGCGGTAGGCCTGTAAGGAATTCTTCCATAAGAACTTCTCCGTTGCCGCGCTGCCCTGATTCGAAACATACTCCCGAATGACGCTCAGGACCTGGGGGTAGGTTCCCCAGGGGTCGCTATTGGGCCAGTCGCTGCCGTACATCAGCCGGCCCTCACCGAAGGTTCCCCACAGTTCATCCAGCCTCGACCGGTAGAAACTCGCGTCATAGTGACCCTGCCCGCCCACGCGCCGGAGGACTTCCGATAGCTTGACGTAAACCTGCGGGCGCCCTCCAAGTTCCCTCAAATCCGCCTGGAGGTTTTTCCGCGCCGCGGGTTCGGACGGAGGATCCAGATGCGGCAGGTGGTCGATAACTACCCGCAACGTCGGGACCTTGTCAGTCAGCCGCACCGTCGCCGAAATGAGCGCAGCGTCCTGGTTGGCCGTATCCAGCGTCAGGCCCCCGTCGGCGAGTGCTTGCAGGTCGGACACGAAGTCCGGTTTCGAGACATCCTCGGCGAGGTTTCGTCCCCAAAGGTTTCCGCACCGGATGCCCCGAAACAGCGGGTTGTGATGAAACCGTTCAAGATTCTTGCGGAAACCCGGCAATCCCGGCTCGAGGTTGCCGACGGTTCCGACAACAATGGTATCGCGCGAAGCGACGTCCAGCACCCATTGGTTGTCTTCCAGCCAGGGGCTGCACTCAACTTCAATGGCGCCCACGATCCCGAGCCCCTGTGTGACCCGGCGAAAGCGACCGGGCAAGGCCGGTTGGTACAAAACCTTGTCGTCTTTGTCAGGCCAGGGGACTCCCTGAGGACGCCGCGGGTCGAAGAGATGGATGTGGGTGTCGATTATCGGAATGGGCGTGCTCGCGCCGCCCACATCCCGAGGCGTGAGGCTTGCGATAAGGCCAAGGAATGCCCTTCGATTCATCTGTCCGCGGACTCCAGAGGCTGCGTAAAAACTCATGATTTGCGCCGTAGCGGCGATCTTATGTCGCCATAACCCAATTCATTGCAACTCGCAGGTGGCGGGATAAACCCGCCGCGATGTGTTTTTCCGCAGCCTCTCCCGCCGCGTGGGACTATCCCCTTTTTGAGGTATGACTGGCTTCACTGGCCTCCTCCACCTCCCGACGGCCATACCGCTGGCGCATCAGGAAGACATAGTGGACGCCCGAGGCCAGAGTCAGGCTGGCGGCCAGGTATATGCAAAAGGTGACCAACTCCGACGAAATGTAAGGGATGCCGGCACCATGGCACACCACCACAAAAAGAGTGGCCACCTGCGCCGCAGTGGAGGCCTTGCCCAGCAGGGAGGGGTGGAAGGGCCGGTACCCGGCCACCAGGGAAATCAAGAGCGCGGTCATAATAATGGCTACGTCGCGGCTCAGCACGATGATGGTCAGCCACCAGGGCAAGGCTCCGCGCAGCGCCAGGGTGATATAACCGGTGGTCATCAGGATCTTGTCGGCAATCGGATCCAGCGCCACCCCCAAAGGGCTCTCCTGTTTCAGTAATCGGGCGACGGTGCCATCCAGGACGTCGGACAACGCAGCCGCGGTCAGGACCGCAAGCGCCGCGCGATAGTGTCCGTCCATGACCAGGATGGCAAAAACCGGCACAAACACTAATCGCAGAAGTGTGATCTGATTCGAGGGCGTCAGCAGTCGTGTGGTCATTATTCCTACGCTAATTTAGCGGGGCGATTTGGAGGTTGTCAATCTTCGTTGCACGGCGGGGCCCCGCAATTCGCGCAGAGCATCGGAGGCAATCCAGCGGGCGGCGGGCGAATCCAGCCGGTGAATCTCCTCGGCTGCCAGGATGGCGGCGCGGTTCAGCCGCGCGTTCCGTTTTCCGATCTGGCGCAAAGCCCAGTTCACACCCTTCTTGACAATGTTCCTCTCGTCCCGCGCGGCGCGCTTGATCAGGGGCAGGAAGCGCAGAAATGCCGCATCGCTCGCGCCCTTGTCGGCAACGGCCAGACCCGCCATCAAGGCAAACGCCGCTCTTTTCACAAACTCTTCCCGCCGGGAACTCCACTGCACGCACATCTGATGGGCATATCGCGAATACCGAAAGACATTAGTACAAGCTCCATCGCAGATCGCCCAACTGTCGAAATCCCTGGCCCAGCGATCCATCTTCACCCGGGTCACCTTTTCCGGCTCCTCAATCAGGGTGGCCAGAGCGCGTGCCTCGAAGACTTCCGCGGCCCACAATTCCTGCGCCAGGGCGTGGTCGCGGCCGACTTCGCGCGCCAATTTCTTCAGCGCCGGGGTCGACCACCCGCCATAAACCTTCTTTGCCACGATTCCGTAGTGGGCCATTCCCTTCACCGCATGGGGATCGGGGCGGGAGGCAAGCAACTGAAGAATCTCGGGGCAGGTCATGGCAGGATCTATAGTACTAAAGGACTAAGAGCCTCGCTTGAAAAAGAACGAGCTGGCGAGTATTATCTGACCCGAATTCCGCGACCTGGAACAGGCTACGGAATTAACGGCTCCCCCCTGCAAAGCTCTTGTCTCCACAGGGCAGCGGGAGTCAGATTGCATTCTTCTTCAAACCACCGGCGCGTCCGAAGGTAGTCGGACCCGGTGGTGACCAAATAGAGTGACCGCTAAACCTTACAGGAGGTATTCCGCTATGTCATCATGCAGCAGACGGATCTTCGTAACCCTCATTGTCGTGAGCGCCTGCCTGGTGTTCGCGACGCCTCAAATTGGAAATTCGACTCCATATGGGAAGGTAACTGAGATGCGGCTGGAGGCAACCCCGAATGATTGGCACGGGGCTTGCCCGGTCACCATCAACTTTCATGGATTCATCCGAGTTGATGGGGCCAATACCGTCACCTACGGCATCACCCGGTCCGATGGGGGGTCCGGTGAGGGATCCCAAACGCTGCACTTTTCGGGCGCGGGCCAGAAGCCGGTGCATTTCACCTGGCGGCTCGGCGGCCCAGGCGAGAACTTTCACGGTTGGGCGCAGATCGGCAGCGGCAATTCGCGGTCTGACAAAGCCGGATTCCAGATCCACTGCCGCAAGTAGTGGGAGTTTATCGAATCAAATGCGGGGGCTGGCGATCCCGACATACTCCTGAATGGTCATGCCGACCTTGGTGTGGAATCGTTCGGAGAGGGAAGGGATGGAACCGCTGGGTTCGTCAACGATGATGCGCTCCACACGGTGCATGGGGAAAAAGACCGTGTTCAAGGCCACGGCGGTTTCCTCTTGTTGAATCACCTGGCGGATAAAGTCGTCGAAGGCGTCGAGTTCGATTCCCCGTACGGTGACGCCCTTCGGTTCCAACAGCAGGAGTTGTCCCCACATCTTCTCTCGGGGAGATGTGAGGTTGACAATGACAATGCTGTTGACGTCCATCTCACCTCCCTGAACGGGGTTGGCCTTCAATGACCGTAACGCAGCTCGCCTGCCTCGATGCGAACCGGCAGTTGATTCTGTGCCGGGGGGAGCGGGCACGTGGCGTATGGCGTGAAGGCGCAGGGCGGGTTCACTGCCTGATTGAAATCCAGAATCACTTCACCGTTCCTGGGCAAGTCTGTAAATAGAAACCGCCCCGGAGGATAGGTTTCCTTGCCCGCGGTAAGGTCCTTGAAGATAAAGAAGAGCCCGTCGCCTTCGGTCACCGGGTCAAGGCGGAATTGGCGCCCCCGGAGTGTAAACTCGACATAACCCGGACTGTTTTCCTGTTCCGTGTCGCCCAGGATGTTGGGCACGGCGATCTTTTTGGGCGGAGTGTAAGGCACAAACTTCGCCGCCAATCGATATTCCTCTGCCACGGGAAACCAGTGGGTCCCCGCGAACTTTCGCCGCGCATCGCTGTCCCTGTCCTTCAATCGAACGCCCAAGCGACTCCCACGCTGGATGATAAACATGGATAAATTGCCAATGCGCAGAACGTCGGGCGATCCCGCCGAATCCGCCGCCATGGCAGCGTTGAGCACCGGCTTATCATTCACCGTCACCGGGACGCCGGGCGCAGATCGAAAGACCGTTTTGCCACCATGAAATTCAAACGTCCCCACTTTGTCCGGAGCGGAATGCGGAGGGAGAATGAACATATTTCCCCCTGCGGTCCCCATGGTGTTTTCGCCGTCTTTCAGCCAGAAAAGCCCGGCCACCGTCAACCACCCATTCTCAGACTTCAGGCTCGCTTCCCGCTGTTCCCGCCATTTCTCTATTTGTGCGCGGTATGCGGCCTGGTCGACGGGCAAGATCGCCAGTGCTATCACAGCAACTAGTACTCTCGCGATGACCATGGCCTCCTTATCCTTTTGGCCTTCGTCTAGAATTCAAATCCTGCGCGTTGCATCACCGGCGCACCTACTTGAGCTCGTAGAAAGCCCGCATGTTTCCGATACGCGGGTAGAGGACGTAACGCTTGATATCCAGAATCTGCTTCAAGTGGCCCAGATCGTGAAAGGCCCACTCTGTGATCAGTTCCTCCGCCGAAATCTCCCCGACTTTCTGATGCGTGCCTCGCCTTTTCAATTGCGCGGGACGAAGCTTGCGCAGCCACTTGAGATTGGCGCGCCGTTGCGCTGCCAGGCGAGCCAGGCTCCGCCCGGGGGGAATCGTATCGTACTTTAATTCCCTTGCCCGAGACTCCTGATCGAAGGCCGGCAGCGCGGGGTCAACCTGCTCGATCATGGCGGCCACCCGCGCCCGCATGCCGATCTCTTCCACATCCGCCAGGTGCGCCAGCACTTCCTGCACAGACCACTTTTCGGCCGCCGGGCGGGTATGCATCTCCCGCCGTGACAGGGGGGAAATTTCCTGTTTCAACTTCGCAGGAGTCGTGGCCAGAATCTCCATGACCATTTTAAGCATGCGTTCCTCCTATCTTGCTGAATCAGTTCGACTCACGCAGGCGATCGCGCAGTCGCTGGGCGGCGAGGAACTCACGTTCCAATTCGCGGTCGCGCAGGTGGTCCCTGACGTATTCCAACTTCTGGATCAGGGCATCCAACGCCATTTGGATATTGCCGGAGTTGGTCAGACAGATATCGCGCCAGATTGAGTACGGGCTGTCGGCCAACCGCGTCACATCGCGGAAACCTGTGGCCGCCACTGCCAGATGCAGGTTGTCAGTTGCACGCTTCTCCTCAATCAAGCTGGCCAGGCCGGAAGAGATCATCTGGGGCAGGTGGGAAAGGTACGCCGCGGCTACATCATGAGTGGCCGGATCGATGGTAAGCGGGCTCGCCCCGATGGCCGTCACGAGCGCGCCGAATGCCTTCACGCGTTCATCCTCAAGATGCTCCGGCTTGAGCGGGGTCAGGACGTAACGGGCGTTTTCAAAGAGCCGGGCATCGGCATTCTCCAGGCCGGAGCGTTCCTTGCCTGCCATGGGGTGCCCGCCCAGAAACAGGGGTTGCTCGGCATAGAGTTCCGCCGCTCGCTCGCAAATCCGGCGCTTGGTGCTGCCGACATCGGTGATCAGAGCACTTCGAGGCAAGTGCGGTTGCAGGTGCGTGAGGTGGTCGAATATCACCGCCACCGGCGTCGCCAGGATCACCAGGTCGGCCCCGCGTACGGCCTCAGGGGCTTCCGCGCAGATTTCGTCCACCGCCCCTCCGCGGAGAGCGAGTTCGCGCGTCTCAGGACGCCGCGCGTATCCCACGGTGCGGCCAGAGAAGCCCGCCTTTTTCAGCGCCAGGCCCCACGATCCCCCCAGCAGGCCCAGGCCGATAATCGCGACGCGCCGAAATGGGTGTGAAGGCAGGATATCCAAGGAATGAACTCGAGAACTGAAACCCTCGAAAGTCGAAACTCGAAATTCGAGACTCGGGAACTGTTCCATGCACGAGTTTCGATTTTCGGATTTCGAGTCTCGAGTTAGACTCTCCTCCCCACGGCCGGGGCGATCATGCGAAGCTCTTTCATCAGTTGTTCGAACTGCTCTGGAAATAGGGACTGCGCGCCGTCACTTAAAGCTTTCTCCGGATCGTTGTGAACTTCAATCAGCAAACCATCGGCACCTGCGGCTATGGCGGCGCGAGCCATGGGGGCAA
>Ga0335079_10005351_pt1 | contig 14695 bp, 8 predicted proteins | sample Lox_Sample_33_FD_206719 | JGI IMG/M metagenome (GOLD analysis project Ga0335079, IMG submission 206719) | Soil microbial communities from Loxahatchee National Wildlife Refuge, Florida, United States - Lox_Sample_3.3 | ecosystem: Environmental > Terrestrial > Soil > Wetlands | place: USA: Florida...
ATCCATAGACGGGCACGATGTCATATCCACGGGCGCGAATGCCGTCGATGATCATCGGCAATGCGCGCACAGTTTCTGCCCGGTTTCCACCGCCGTCATGAAGCAGAATGATGTTCCCGCAGCGCAGATCCTCTACTTTGCATGGCGGCAGATGGGCCAGCACGTACGATGAGATCTGCTCAGCCGAGTGCCGCGGATTCTCGCTCCAGTCGTTCGGGTCAATCCGATTTCCGACAGTGATGTACCCCATCTCCTGCGGAATCTCGAGCGGCCGCACTTCATCCGCTGTGTCCGGTTCCTCGTCAATCGCGTACGGAGGCCGCATCAGCGTGGCTCGAATTCCCATCAAGCTGCCGAAAAGCCGCTCAGTGAGATTCAGTTCCACTTTCATGTACGAGGTGGAAATGCCGCTCACATCGGGATGCGTGAACGTGTGATTGCCGATCGTGTTGCCTTCGCGATAAATCCGTTGCGCGATGCTCGAAAACTTGTCTGTCTGAATTCCGATCAGAAAAAATGTGGCGGTCGCGTGTTTCGACGTCAGCACGTCGAGAATCTTTGGAGTCCAGTCCGGATCGGGCCCGTCGTCGAATGTGATCGCAACTTTGTTGCGGGCGTATCCATAGCGCCCGACGCGGTACGGTTCCGGAAGGTTCTGGAAGACCTCGTCCGTGATCATCTTGCTGTTCGCATCGAAGCTGATGTCGCGGGCACCGTGGGCGGGCCTGTCCTCGATCCGTAGAATCTCGCCCTGACCTTCCATGTCGACGTCGGCGCCGGGGGGCACATCTTTCAATTTTTCCACGGCGCCCGGATCCCCGGGTACATCCCACACTTTCCATAACGAGCGATCTTCGCTCCCAAGCCGCCAGAGAGCGAATGTCTGAATCCCCAGATTCTGCGCCGACCGCATGGCATTCAGCGCCGTCACCCCGTCGAGGAACCATATATCGTGCTGATGATTATGCTCATCGAGGTAGCTGAAATGCGGATTCATCGCATCGTCATCGAAGTTGACGTCTTCGTCAGAATCGCGCGCCGAGAGCCATGCCTCCTGAACACTCACGGTGTGGTCGTGATCTTCCGGAGGCAGAGTGCCGTTTTTCGGCTTTAGAACCCAGTCATAGCCGTAGTTGGCAATCGCGCAGATGATCTTCTGCTTGGGGATGACGGTCTCGGCATACTTCAGGTTCTCGACGAACCAGTCCTGCGAGGCCACAGGGCCCGACGCCGCTCCGGGATAGTGCTCGTCGTAGTTCATCAGCACGACGCCATCGGCGGCGGCCGCGAGGGCGGGATAGTTGTATTCGCCGTTGTGCGGAGGCACGGCGACGTACATCTTCATACCCCGCGAGTGGAGATCGTTCGACAGCTCTTGCAGCAGCGCCAGATATCCAGGTTGCCCCTCGGGAGCGAAGGTTTCGAAATCGATGATCAAGCCGTGATACCGTCCCGAGGCGAGAAACAGAGCGATTTGCCGTCGAAACTCCGCGCGTGCATCGGGATTGTTCAAGAAACCGCTGATGTCTATCCAGTCCACTCCATCGGAGTTATTCACCATCGGGAAAACTTCCATGCTGGGATCGTCGGTTTTCAGAAACGGCATGACGCGGTCATCCACTGGCAGGACCGAGTTTCCCTGGATCACCTCGAAATACTTGTTCGTCTGGTCGTCGACGCCTTGGATATGGCCATCGGGCGTGAGAACGTGCAGCCAGTCGGGGAAAAGAATGTCGATCTGATGAGAGTAATCACGCAGCGAAGAGAAGCTGGCGGCATCCCACGGCACATAAAAGGCCGCTCGTATCCCTTCTTCCTGGTTCAGCGTGACCTGCGAGGCAGCGAGTTTCGACCGCCGGTGCGATCGAGCTATAGCCTTCTTGAAGCGTTCGCGGTTTTTTTGCTTTTCGCTCTCTTTTAGTGCCTTGAAGTTCCGGCGCTGGGGATAAAACAGCAATTCTGGCAAATGCTCGTCGCGGATGGCGGTGTAAACAAAGAAGACGATGAGCGCGGAGAGCAACACCCCGGCCACATCGATGGTGCGCCGCAACCGTTTCCAGCGGGCGCGTCGAGGATCATAAAAGACTGGTTCAGCCATGAAAGGACGAATGTTCATCGTATGCCGCGCGCGGCACACGGTCAATTGTCCGAAGATGCAAGGTGAGTAGCTGCTCTGGAATCTTAAGATGCAGGTTCCAAGCTCCGGGATTGCCCCGAAAAGCGGTATCATTCGCTCCGTGGAGGATTTCTCTCGCGCAGGCAGTGAACGGGTCGGATTGCGGTTCTATCTGGGCGCGAGCCTGGCGGCTTTGGCCCTGCGGCTTTTCCTGGTTTTTCGCTTTCCGGCGGTCGTAGACGATTCCCGCCTTTACGCCGACATTTCGAAAAATTGGCTGCAGCATGGCATCTACGCCATCACGAACTCCGGCCGGATCATGCCGACGCTCTCCCGATTGCCGGGATATCCGGCGTTTCTGACGGCGATCTTCACGATTTTCGGTTTCGATAATTTCCGGGCTGTCCTGTTGGTTCAGGTAGCTTTCGATCTGGCGACCTGCTTCCTCATTGCGGACATGGCTCGACGCCTGTTTTCCGAAAGGGCCGCGCGGATGGCGTTCCTTCTGGCCGCTCTTTGCCCTTTTCTCGCCAACTATGCTGCAACGGCGCTTACTGAGACGCTCGAAATATTCTTTACCGGCCTTGCCCTGGATCTGGTTTTTCGCGGGTTGGCTATCGGCAGCGCGCCGCGTCGTCCGTGGCTGCCGTGGATCGGTTGTGGTCTCGCGATTTCCGGTGCGATTTTACTGCGGCCTGATGGCGGAATCCTCCTCGCTGTGATCGGAGCCTATCTGCTCTGGCTGCTCCTGCGAAGCCGGACTGCCCACGACTGGAACATCGCTCCGGCTCTGATGCCGGGCAGAATCATCCTCGCCGGTATTCTCGTCGGAACCGGGGCGCTCGCCCCACTGATTCCCTGGACGCTGCGCAACCTGCATACCTTCCATCGTTTTCAGCCGCTTGCCCCGCGATACGCGAACGATTCTGAAGATCCCGTGATGGTCGGCTTTAATCGCTGGGTCAAGACCTGGACGGCCGAATACGTTTCGGTGGAAGAAATTTATTGGAACGTTCCCGGCGACGACATCGACGTGAACCGTTTGCCGCGAAGGGCGTTCGATTCGGCGCAGCAGCGCGAACTCACCGCCGAGCTTTTTGACGAATACAACCGGAATCACGACATGACGCCGGAAATCGATGCACGCTTCGGGGAATTGGCCGCGCAGCGAATTCATGCGGCGCCCTTTCGCTATTACGTCTGGCTTCCGCTGGTACGGATTACCGACATGTGGCTGCGGCCCCGCACCGAATTGTTCCCCTCCGACCCGCGCTGGTGGGAGTTTAACGACGATCCTCGATGGCTTACTCTCAGCATCGCATTCGGAGTGATCAATCTCATCTACCTGCTCATGGCTGCGGCTGGAGTCGTTCGCGCCCGCGAATTTTTTGGCATTGGCCTATTCGTTTTATTTCTGCTCGTGCGCTCGTTGTTTCTGGGAAGCCTCGAAAATCCAGAGCCCCGATACACTCTCGAAATGTATCCGGCGGTCATAGTGCTGGCATCGGCTCTCTTTCATCGCCGCGCATAAATATCCATAGCAACCGGACGCAGATTCGACTTGAACATCGCGACGTCAAAGTTGCACAATAACGGCCCATCGGGGTCCCCCAGGGTCGCAGTGGTGTCCTAACTCCTGGGCAAAACGTAAACGGAATACGACGCCCGCAAACGGGCGAAGGGAGCTTTCCATGCGTTCGCGCTCATGGCATTTGGCAGTTCTGCTTAGCAGTTTCCTCTCGCTTACCGGTTTAGGTCTGGCTCAATCGGCAACGACCTCGGTGCGCGGCACGATTTCCGATGCCAAGGGTGCAGTCGTCGCAGGCGCCACGGTCACCATCCAGAACAGCGCAACTGGATATTCCAGAACCGCCAAAACGGATGACCAGGGGGCATATCAGATGCTTGAAGTGCCACCGTCGACCTATACGATGACGGTGACTGCCGAAGGATTTGCTACCACGCGCCGCGAGAATCTAGTCCTCCAAGTCAGCAACCCCGCCACCGTGAACATGACGCTTGAGGTGAAGGGCACTTCGGTAATTGTTGACGTCAGCGGCGAGGCGCCGGTAGTAAATACTACGGACGCAACACTCGGCAACAATTTCAATGCACGCCAACTGATTGATTTACCTTCGGAAGGCCGTGACCCAGTCTCGATTCTGAGCCTGCAGCCCGGTGTTGTTTATATCGGGAAAACGGTCGATCAGAACAATGACAGCCGCGGAGGTGCCGTGAACGGCGCCCGCAGCGACCAGACCAACGTTACCCTTGATGGTCTTGACGACAACGACCAACTCAATGGATATGCGTTCACGGGTGCCATGCGCGCAACGCTGGACTCACTGCAGGAATTCCGCGTTACGACCAGCAACTATGACGCATCCTCAGGGCGTTCTTCCGGGGCGCAAGTGAATCTCGTGACCAAGAGCGGCACCAACAGTTTCCACGGGTCGCTCTATGAATACCATCGGCCTTCCTTCACGGTTGCCAACGACTGGTTCAACAAACAGGCTGAACTTCAGGCAGGGTTGCCGAATGTCCCCGGTCATATTCTGCGCAATACCTTCGGCGGCACGATCGGCGGCCCGGTCGTGACCGACCGTCTGTTCTTCTTCGCGGCCTACGAAGGCCAGCGCACCGCGGACCAACTGCAAACCACCCGCATCGTTCCTACTCAAAGCATGGCGACCGGATCGCTCCAATATCTTTGTGATCCGGATCCAACGGTAGATGCCAACTGCTATGAGGGGAATCCGAACGTCCAGAGCGTCGTTTCAGGAGGAGCGACGTTTCCCGGATTCGATGTCGTAACCCTTAACCCAGCCAATATTACTTCGCTGGATCAAGGTTGCGCTGGTAACAGCGCCTGCCCTCCGACGCCGGGTAACTCTCTCGGCCCCGGTCCGAACGGCAATATCGCAAATCTTGGAGGAGCCAACCCGGCCGCTCTGTTCATGGGCTATCCCGCGCCGAATTCCACGGCAGGCGGCGGCGATGGCTTAAATTCAGCCGCTTATACTTTCCCCGGAAACAACCCTACCAGCCTGAACACGTATATCTTCAAACTGGACTATAAGATCTCCGCCGACGGCAATCACTCGCTCTTCATCCGCGGGAACCTGCAGAACGACAATACTAAAAACCCACCTCAGTTTCCCGGTCTCCCCCCCAACGACGTCGTCACCAACAACAGCAAGGGCATCGCAGGGGGCTACACCTGGATCGTTCGTAACAATCTCATCAATAATTTCCGCTATGCGTTTATTCGCCAAGGCCTGGGGGATACGGGGTTGAATACTCAACCCTTCAACCGTCTCCGAGGCTTGGATGACGCGGTCGGATTGACGCCTACGATTCTCACCAACGTCCCAGTCCAGAACTTTATTGACGACGTTTCCTGGACCAGGGGACAACACACGATTCAGTTCGGTACAAACTGGCGGCTCATCCATAACAATCGGCAATCAAACGCTCAGAATCTTTCCGAAGGTTACGCCAATCTTTACTGGATGAATCCTTCATTCATTTCAGGCACAGGCGGCAGCCTTGACCCTGCAATCAGTCCCAATTTCCCTGCGGTCGACGCGTCTTTCGGCACATCGTACGACTTCGCTGCGGTCCAGCTGATGGGAATCATGAGCCAGGTGTATACGGTCACAAACCAGGACAAGAATGCGAACCTGATCCCGAGCGGCGCCCTCGTTCCCCGACATTTCAGAAATTTCGAAGGTGAGATGTATCTCCAGGACAAGTGGAATGCCACTCCCAACCTCGTCTTCACCTACGGAGTTCGGTATTCACTCCTGCAGCCGCCTTATGAAGCCGATGGCAATCAGGTTTCGCCAACCGTAGACATGCACCAATGGTTCACTAATCGCTGGCAAGGCATGTTGACCGGCGCGGTCGACCAGCCGGAACTCAGCTTCGATCTCTCCGGTCAGGCGAACGGCAAGAAACCCTACTGGGCTTGGGATTACAGGAATTTGGCTCCGCGGCTCGCAATCGCGTACTCCCCACATGCCGACTCCGGATTCTTCCACAAGCTCTTCGGCGATGCCGGTAAAAGCTCGATTCGTGCCGGATATGGAATCTACTTCGATCACTTTGGCGAAGGCGTCGTGAACACGTTTGACCGGCAAGGCTCATGGGGATTGACTACCACCATCAGTAATCCAGCAGGATTCCTCAGCGTAGATAACGCCCCACGCTTTACTGGACTCCTCGGAGCTGCCAATCTCCCTCCCAGCCCCGGTGTTCCAAGTCCGCACGGATTCCCTTACACGCCCTCTGACGACCCGAGTACCTACGGATTGGCTATCGCATGGGGTATCGACGATAACTTGAAAACTCCATATTCCCACGTCGTGGATTTTTCATTGACGCGTGATTTGGGCCACAACTTCGTTTTGGAAGCGACCTACACCGGGCGTTTCGCGCATCATTTGCTTCAGGAAATCGATCTATCGGAACCACTCGATCTCGTCGATCCAGCAAGCAAGATGGACTACTTTACTGCTGCGCAGGCGCTGTCGAAGGCTGCTTATGCAAACACTCCGGAGAGTTCCATTGCGCCAATTCCCTACTGGGAAAATATGTTCCCGGCCGCCGCAGGCGCCGGCGGGATCTCGGGTTACGCTCCGGGAATCCCCGCAACCCCGACCGCCACGCAGAACATGTACGACCTCTACTATTCTGCACTCGGTAACGAAACACTGGCTCTTGAGATTGCCGATGCTTTCTGCTTCCCGGCCTGCGCCGGGCCGACCGGCGCAAATGCTTTCCAGTACTACCAGCCGCAGTTTTCCTCCCTCTACGGCTGGCAAACACGCGGCAACAGCAACTACAACGGTTTGCAGGTTAGCCTGCGTCATGCGATGGCAGCGGGACTGCAGTTCGACGTGAATTACACATACTCGAAATCCATCGACGTAGGCTCGAATGCTGAACGTGTGAATGGATTCGAGTCGGACGGCCTTGCTTACAACAGCCAGGTCATCAACGCTTTCTCCCCCGATCTATGGCGTGCTGTTTCGGACTTCGATACAACGCACCAGTTGAATGCCAACTGGGTGTGGGATCTTCCTTACGGCAAAGGTCGCCAGTGGGGTGGCGGGGCGAACCGCTTGGTGAACGCCGTCCTCGGGAACTGGGAAGTCAATGGCCTCTACCGCTGGACGAGTGGTTTCCCATTCTCTGTGCAAGCTGGAGCTGGCTGGTCAACCGACTTCGAATTAGAAGGATCTTCGGTATTGATCGGACCGAAACCGAAGACCGGGGTGTTCCGCGATTCGAACGGAGATCCGACAGTGTTTAAGAATCCCACAACTCTTTCTTGTGCTTGTGGCCCTGGAACTCTTGCCGGTGCGACCTTCCGTGCAACTTTGCCCGGCGAAGCTGGCCAACGCAACTTCTTCCGCGGTCCCGGATTCTTTGATATGGACGCGGGCCTCGCGAAGACGTGGAATTTCACAGAACAGAAATTGCTCAGATTCTCCTGGGAAGTCTTCAACGTGACCAACTCGGTGCGTTTCGACGCTGCAGGTTCTCTGATCAATCAGGATCTGGTCGATATCACCGGATTTGGAAAATTCAATACAACTCTCAGCAGTCCGCGCGTAATGCAGTTCTCGCTGCGCTTCGCATTCTGATTTGAAGCCAACGAAAACCAAAAGGGACGGCGCAAGCCGTCCCTTTGATTACACATAAGTATTCTCAAACCCCGCGGAAAACTGCGCGTTCTACGCCAACGGCGAGTCGCTCATGCGGAAGCGTGTCCGCACGTGCTCAGAGATTAACTCAATTGCCGACCGATTTCTGACTGGATCGTCCTGCGCCAGATACTTGAGGGCTTCGACGAGCAGGCGTTGCCCATCGACGTATCGTGGATCGGAGGTGCGAATCCGGCGCTTATTTCCCAGCTTAGGAGGGACTGTAATCGTAAAAACTTTGGCCATGAATGAACCCAACTGAAGTGCGGTCAGTATATCGTCCGCTGTGCAATTCCTAGAAGTTAATTTTTGTAACGCTTTATATTCAATAACTTAGCCCGTGGGTGAAACAAATTGCGTCTTGCTGTTGGTTCGCAGCTTGAACACCTCATCCGGAATTTTTTTCCCATTCACCTGGATGTCAGAATATTTCGCAAGCCGGTAATCACCCTGCGGATTGATAAACTTCTGCTGCTTCGAGACTCCCTTGTCCAAGTCGATCCACAGATCGATCTGTTGGAACGTATTGCGAACGCTCTGCGACTTCGGCGCGAGCGACAGGTGCGCCGTTGCCACGCCATCGATCTTCTCCGCTCCGACGTAAGTCACATCGAACTCTTTCTGCAGATCCTCGCCGCTGCCGCCGAACCCGAGAACGAGGTAGGTCTCAAACTCTTGCCGATTCTTGCCCAAATCTTTTTCCGTGACCTGATTCGCCTTCAGAAGAAACATCTGAATTTTGCCGTTCTTGAAAAGCACGTACTTCGGCTCCTCTTTCATCTTGTCCGCGCTCGGCCCGTCTTTTCTTACCTCAGCCATCATCTCGATTTCCTTGCCTGTGCGGCGGTAATAAATCGTGCCGGTTTGCACATCGTCGACTTCGTCGATCGCTCTCTGGTAAGTTTCCCACTGAAAATCTGCCTGCGTGCTGCGGAAACTGGCGGCGACCGCGTCCATTTTCTTCAGCACCGCCTCAAGATCGGCCGAATTCGCAGGTTTTTGCGGAGCAGATGTGAACCCCAGAAAACTGCACGCCAAACTGAGAACCAAGAGCGAAGACAGACGTTTCATTCGGAGTTTCTCTTTCAATTCCTGATGGAACCGCGCGCCTACTCTCGTTTCGCAAGGACCTTGTAGCTTTGTACCTTGCCCTTGTGGTCGGGCACCTCTTCGTAGCTGATGATCGAAACTGCTCCCGAAATCGGCTCGATGATGTGCAGCAGTTGGTCCCGTACCGACCGTTGATCCGTAGCCGTTACGGCGCTTGCCGCAACTTGATACACCAGGTGGCCCTCCGCATCGGCCGTGACCACTACTTCAGTCGGATGCGGATCTCGTGGCACGGGTTTGTCGTTGAAGTCGATCATCATGGGCGACAGGAAAACAAAAATCAGGATGATCGTCACCATGATGTCGTAATGGAGGGTTCCCCGCTCGTGCTGCCAAAGAACGTAGCTGCGAATTGTTCGCCAGAAGGCGTTCATGGGGACGGGCGCTGGAGCCGCGGCAGTCGTGATTTCCGCTCTCGCCAAGTCTAACTCGCTCCTTGCGCTGGCTTCTAGAATGTAGCTCTAAACCGCGATTTGGGCCACAAAAGAGGGCCCCGCAGACTAAATCCTTTTAGAAGCGTTTCGCGGTAATTCGGTCCGCACCAATATACGGCCTCAGCGCCTCCGGAATCACCACACTTCCATCGGACTGCTGATAATTCTCAATAATTGCAACCCATGTGCGCCCAACGGCAAGCCCACTGCCGTTCAGCGTATGCACAAGCTCCGTCTTATTCTTGCCCTCTGGCCGGTATCGGATGTTGGCTCTCCGCGCCTGGTACGCCTCGAAATTTGAGCAGGAAGAGATCTCCCGGAACAATTGTTGACCCGGCAGCCACACTTCAATGTCATACGTCTTCGCCGAAGCAGCACCCATGTCGCCCGTGCAAAGCGTAACTACTCGATAATGCAATCCCAGCCGCTGCAGAACTTCTTCCGCATTTCGCGTCAGCTTCTCGTGCGCTTCGTAGGACTGATCTGGCCGCGTGAACTTCACCAGTTCCACCTTCTGAAACTGATGCTGCCGGATGATTCCGCGTACATCCTTGCCATACGAACCGGCTTCGCTGCGGAAGCATGGCGTGTAGGCCGTCAGCGAGATCGGCAGCCGCGCCTGCTCGATGACTTCATCACGATACAAGTTCGTCACGGGAACTTCCGCCGTCGGAATCAGCCAGAGATCTTTCTCTCCGTGCGGAACGCGAAAAAGATCCGCGGCGAATTTCGGCAGTTGCCCAGTGCTGTACATCGAATCTGAATTCACCAAATAGGGCGGCAGGACTTCCGTGTACCCGTGCTCGCGCGTGTGCAGATCGAGCATGAAATTCGCCAGCCCGCGCTCGAGTTTTGCGCCCAAGTCCCAGTAAACCGCGAACCGCGCGCCAGCGAGCTTTACAGCGCGCTCCAGATCAAGCACTCCCAACTCCGGACCCAGATCCCAATGCGGCTTAGGAGTGAAATCAAATTTCGGCGGCGCGCCCCAGCGCCGCACCTCCACGTTCTCTTCGGCGCTCTTGCCGACGGGAACACTCGCATGCGGAAGATTCGGAATGCCGACAAGAATCTCGCGAAGCTGCGCGGCGAGATCAGATGCAGTTTTTTCCAGCGTGGAGATTTTTTCGCGCAGTTCCTTCGTTTGCGCCATGGCGGCCGTGGCGTCCTGCCCGGCTTTCTTCAGTTTCGCGATCTCTTCCGAAGCCTTGTTGCGCTGGGCTTTGCTGGTCTCGGCCTCGGTGATGGCTTGCCGTCGTTGGGCATCGACTTCGCGGAAGTCCTTCAGCACCGCAGCCGGATCCATCCCGCGCTGGCGCAGCTTCTCTTCGACTAAAGGCAGGTTTTCACGGACAAAACTCAGGTCGAGCATGGAAATGAATACTTTATCGGAAAATGGGCACGAAATGCACGCCGGGAGACATTCCACTTAGAGATGGAACAATTCTCCTCGTGAGACTTCGTGTCCTTGGTGGTTAAGATCTTGCATTGACTCTCGCAGCCCTTGAATCCCGGCTCTGCCAGTGAGACGATGATGGCAGTAGACGAGGTGCGCTATGTCCGAAGACCGTCATCCGGGAATTACAATGCACAAACTTTCTGTGGGAGGAGGCTTCGCGGGCCTTCTCTTCGCCGCCGGAAGCGTGCTGATCTTCGTCCTCGGATTCCCAACTCTCTGGTATTTCGTCGCCCTTGCGCTCGGCCTTGGCGTCGCAATCGCGTTCTTCCTGCGAGCTATTCACGATCGCAGATCGCGGAGCAATAGGCCGCTGTCGATCCTGGCCATCTCAGACCAAGAAGCTCCGGCTCCGGCCACGGACAGAAAGCGCACGCTTTACCAGATTTTTCCGAGGCTTGCATCTGCCTGATCCCGACCGGCACCGAGAGTTTTGGCAATTTCCCCTCGCTGTGTAAACTACAGTCGCAATGAAACCGGCCCCATGGGCAGTCCGCCTCAATTCTGTCGTTCTCTGTCTCGCGGCGCTCGTCGCCCTTTCACCCCATTCTTTCGCCTCGGCTTATAACGGACATCCCAAGCTCGTAGTCGTGATCGTGATCGATCAGTTCCGTGGAGATTACCTCGAACGTTATCGTGACCAATTCGTAGACAATGGCTTTCGCCTGTTCCTCGACCACGGCGCCTACTTCCCGAACTGCAATTACGACTACGCCAACACCCGCACGGCTCCCGGACACTCAACTCTTTTCACGGGCGCATACACTAGCGGCCACGGCATCGCCGATAACGAATGGTGGGATCCGAAAAAGAGGAAGATGGTCACCTCGGTCGAAGATGACGACACGAAATTGGTTGGCGTTTCTGGAAACGAGCCCGGAGCATCTCCCCACAATCTGCTCGCCGACACGATCGGCGACGAACTCAAGCTCGCGACGCAGGGCAAGTCGCGTGTGTTCGCAATCTCGCTGAAAGACCGCGCCGCGATTCTTCCGGGCGGTTTTGCGGCAGATGCTGCGTATTGGATCGATCCGAAAAGTGGAGCCTTCATCACCTCTACCTACTATCGAAACGATCTGCCGCCGTGGGTGCAGAATTTCAATCAGACGACTCCTGCAAAATATTGGGACCGGAAGTGGACTGATTCGGAAGGCACAGCTCTTCGCACAACCGAGCACCGCCAGGGCAAGAACGGATCCGAAGCAGGATTCTATGAAGTAATCGGATCCACGCCTTTCGCCAACGACTACGAATTCGATTTCGCCAAGCAGCTCATTCTCTACGAAAATGTCGGCCGTGGCCCCGATACCGATTTCCTTTCGATCAGCCTGTCGGCCAACGATATCCTTGGGCATCAAGTCGGACCCGATTCTCCCGAGATGCATCAGATGGCCCTCGATCTCGATCGCGAACTAGCTGATTTCTTCAATTTTCTGGGCCATCAGATCGGGCTCGCCAACGTCTGGATCGCGCTCTCAGCGGACCACGGCGTTTCCACGTTGCCCGATGCTGCGAAGAAGCTGCGCATTCCCGCCGCCAATCTGGGCAACCCCAAATTGCAGGAGCAAATCAACGTCGCCATCAACGCAAAATTTTCGCCCGGCCGCGAGACGACATATGTCAGGCTCGATTATCCGCTGGCATGGCTCGATGACGACGCCTTCAGCGCTGCCCACGTCAAAGAGCGCGAAGCCGAGAATGCCGTCGGCGAGGCCATGAAAGAAGTTGGCATGCGCGGTTTCTATACCAAGTCGCAGTTAGCAGAAGGAGAAGTTCCCGACACGCCGCTGGGCCATCAATTTCTGAACAGCTATTCACCCGAAGGAAGTTGGTACGTGATGGGTGTCCCCGATATTTACTCGGTCGGTTCAGCCCACGGCACCGATCACGCTTCGCCCTACAATTACGATACGCATGTGCCTCTGGCATTTTATGGGCTGGCGTTTCAGCCGGGCACGTACCGCATGAAAACACAGCCAGTCGATCTCGTCGCCACGCTCGCGTCGCTACTGGGAATCAACGCTCCCACACACGCGATCGGACGCGTGCTCACCGAAGCCTTAGCCGCGCCACACTACCGCGCACCGGCGGGAGAGAGACCATGACCGCCAAAGCGGCTTCTGATCTGAGCGTGAACATCGCCGGCATTGCGCTGAAGAATCCCATCATTGCCGCCAGCGGCACCTTCGGTTACGGAGTCGAATTCGAAGATGTCGTCCACCTGGCCAAGCTGGGAGGCTTCGTCGTAAAGGGCCTCTCTCGCGAACCGATGATCGGCAATCCTCCGCCACGCCTGTGGGAAACCGCGGCCGGAATGTTGAATGCCATCGGCCTGCAAAACATCGGTGCTCCGGCATTCCTCGAAGAAAAACTGCCGCACCTACGCCAGCTCAAGAATATCGTCGTGATAACCAACGTCTTTGGCTATACGCGCGAAGACTACGAACGCACGATCGAGATCCTCAACGAAGGTGAAGGAATCGCCGCCTACGAGCTCAACGTTTCCTGCCCGAACACGCAGCACGGAGGACTTCAGTTCGGCAGCGATCCGCGCTCACTTGATGAAGTCGTCACCACCGCGAAGCGTGTTGCGCGGCGGCCGCTGATCGTGAAGCTGTCGCCCAACGTTACGAGTATCGCGCAGATGGCGTACGTCGCGCAGGAAGCAGGTGCGGATGCGTTGTCGCTCATCAACACCTTCACCGCGATGGCCATCGATCCGGAGACGCGCAAGCCGCGTATCGCCAACGTTACCGCCGGGCTCTCTGGCCCTGCCATCAAGCCGATCGCGGTCCGCATGGTTTACGACGCCGCACATGCCGTGAAGATTCCTGTGATCGGCATGGGAGGCATCTCCACTGCGGCCGACGTGATTGAATTCATGCTCGCCGGAGCGACCGCGGTGCAGATCGGCACGGCCAGCTACTGGGATCCGTGCGCTACCGAGAAAATTGTGGATGAGTTAGAAAGGTGGTGCAACGAGCACGGCGTCACGCGAATCGCCGATGTGATCGGCGGCCTAGAGTTGGAATGATTCGTAGCGCCTGCGCCCTCGCCCGCTGCCGTGGCGGCGTTCCCGCCGCAACCCACGGCTACCGGCCGCGGCTATACCAGATCGATCCCGGAGACTTGTAATTCCGTCCTTCGCCCCACACGGCATGCGTAACGCCGTCGCTATCGATCGCCAGGCTGAAAAAGTCTCCGAAAGGAAAGCGGAATCCCTCCGGCAGAATGTAATCGTATCCGCTAACTGGTCCGGACAATCGTGTCTCAGCGCTCCACGTCGCGCCGCCGTTGGTCGAGTTTCGATAATACGTGTTCCACAGAGGAGCCTGAGGATGAGCCGGATCTGAAGTCCGCGTGTCCATCCAGGCGATGCGAACATCTCCCGCCGCGTCCGCAACGACTGTGGGAAACGCATGCTCCACGGTTGCGGCCGCATCCGAAACACTGGTTCGCGCCGACCACGTCGCACCACTTGTTGTCGAGGACGAGAAGTAATTGCGCTCGGGGCCGCCATTCGCCGCACCAGCGTTCCACGCAGCATACAGAGCGCCAGCAGCATCGGACGCCAATGCGATCTGCGCCCCGAGGAATCCAGTCTCGCAGCTCTGTGCCTCGCACTCCGGAGGCGCGCTCGATTGATCCAGCAGCAACGTGCTCCAGGTATGTCCGGCATCGGTGGACCGGCTGATATAAACGCTCACCGGCCTTTTTGCGAGTTCCTGTCGGGCATACTCGGTCCATCCAAAGAAAACGTCGCCCGCGGGATCGACCGTCGCCCCACCAGCCAGAGACCATCCCGGCTCCGGATTCGTGTTCACATTCACGACGGAAAACGTCTGGCCCGCGTCGTGCGAAGTGGCCACAA